>ERZ1034980.192-NODE-192-length-51301-cov-66.171369_pt1 | contig 51301 bp, 62 predicted proteins | sample MGYA00520622_ERZ1034980 | MGnify/ENA primary metagenome ERZ1034980 (study PRJEB33766, sample SAMN09781791) | gut metagenome | biome: gut microbiome | host: Homo sapiens | place: Madagascar | study: EMG produced TPA metagenomics assembly of the PRJNA485056 data... | reverse complement strand
TGGGGGGGGGGGGGGAATGTTCGGCGTATTGCTTTCCGAACGGTTCGAATCTTACAACTATTCGATTCGTTTTGTTCGTTTTATTGCCTAGGAAATAGTCTAAGTTTGACAAAGATCAAAGAAACTGTATACGCTTACAGAATACGCGTTTGTTTTGTACGGTTTAAAAGCGCGTTTAGAGCGCGCGTTGTTTGTGCGAAGGGCGGGATAAAGCGGCAAAGCGCAAAGAAAAGCGGGTTAGGAATACGCATCAGAACGCAGAAAAGCGGCGCAGGGGTTGTTTGCTCGTCTGTTGTATTCCTTTATATATCTTTTAACCCCCCTTTCTATAAACCCTCAATACGCGTATATACATACGTATATAGAGACTTTTGAAAACGGCGCCCGCAATAGGAAATAAAGGAATACGACCGCCGCCGGGGTTCGCTGCCCGACTCGGAGCAGCGCCCGGCGCCGTTGGCTCGTTGGCGCGGCTACCGGCGCCTGGCGTCTATCTCATTTCCCCACGATCAATCGGACCTCGAACCCGCCGCGCGCGCCGTCAGCCCCCTCGAATCCGACGGCCGCCGATCATCGAACGCGCGGCGCGGCGGCCCTATCGGGTCGGCGTTTCTTGAAATCGTTTCTTGAAATCGTTTTTGACCCCCGGGGGCCCCATTTTTGGATCGTCGACAGAGGGGGTACCCCACCGACCGACGGCCACAAAAATTTTTCATTTTTCACTTTTTAAGGGTTTTCCCTAGTGTCACACTGACTCTGCTTTCGATTTAATTCCCCACATGAACGCGATCGAAAAAAACGCTATCGGTCGTCGCATCGGGGAAGGCCACCCACGAGCGAAGTACACCGAATCCACCGTCCTCGGGATCATTGCCCTGGCACAGCAGGGCATCACTCTCAAGGCGATTGCGAAAACGCTTGACATGCCGTACCCGACCGTAAGGTCAATCGTCTCCGGCCGAACACGGCAGCAGACACCTGACCCCGAGAGGTAACGACGACATGGGACGAAAAGACAGCTTGAAGCCCCTGCGCCAAGGCATCCGGAGCGAACTCGTACAGCGTGTCGCTGAACGATGCGATCCGGTTCCCAAGGCCGCAGGACGGATGACGGAGGAGATCGCTCAACACGTTCTCCGATGGATTGCCGAAGGCGGCTCGGTAACGAGCTTTGCGATGCGATGCGGGTTGCGCCGTCAGACCATCGCGGCGTACCTGAAAGCCAACCACCCCGACGAACTCGCGGCGGCCAAGGCTGAAGGGTACGACGCTCTTGCGGACGACTTGCTCTCTATCGCCTCAACGCCCGTCGAGATGGTGGAAACCATCGAGACGACGGACGCACGAGGCGGCGTCACCACGACGGTCAAGCGGGGTGACAGCGTTCTTGCCCGGCAGCTCACGGTGAAAACCGCGCTCTCCATGCTCGAACGTCTGGCGCCTGAGAAGTACGGCAGCCGCACCACGGTAGACGTCAACGTCTCTATGGCGCAGCAAATAGCGGCAGCACGAAGCCGCGTGCGTGAGATGGGTGAAGCCGAGGTCGCGAGACCGACGCCCGCCCTTCCTCAGCCTGAGGTCGAGGACTTGTTCTGACTCCTCATCAGGTGATTCAACAAAGGCTGTGGCACGCACGAATTTCGTGGCCCGATTTGCCCGACGGGTTTGGAATAGTAGTGAAACGCAAGTAGCCGAAAAGCGATGAAAAGCCCAATACGCCAAAGCAAAGTAGACGAAACCCCGGCCCTGACGGCTCCTGACTATTTCCGGTTGGGGGAAGTAGAAAGAGCGAGCGCTCCCCGGTAAGCTCGTAAAAAACCGGGGGCCAATTCCTTTTGTCTGGGCGTTCGCCCGCAGAGCGCCTAGACAAAAGGAATTCCCGCGAGTAACGCAAGCTGTCGCCGCGCCAAAGTGGGGTTAATTCCTTTCGAATGTTGTTGAGGTAGCTCAATGGCAGAGCAGCGGACTCATAAGCCGCCGACTTGGGTTCGATTCCCTGCCTCAATACCGGGGGTGTAGCCAAGTTGGTAAGGCATCGGATTTTGATTCCGTTTATCGGTGGTTCGAATCCATCCGCCCCTGCCAAAGAATCCGTCCTGTGAAACTGAGGGACGTTAAAGATGGAAGCACCTATTTTCCAGTTTCTGGTATAAGAAACGGCGTTCAGTTCAAAGGGATACTGCAAATACACCAGGTAGCTCCTGGTATGCGGGAAGAGATAGAACCAGTAACCGACGTGGGTTGACAGGTTTAAAAACTTAGTAGGCTTGATATACCTACACGCAGCCATAAGTTAGTCTGTTTTGAGGTTGCACCTATTGTCTAGCGGTGTTAGTAGGAAAGTCGCCGGTTCGAACCCGGATGACGGCGCCAGTAACGAAACAACACCCGCCACGCTGAGCTTCTGGTATTGCGCCCCGGGATTGCGGGGAAAGCTCACCGGATGATGCGCAACCGGGCGGGTTATCCTATACCGAAGCTTTGCTCGGCTGCGGTCTCCTTGCCCCACCCCGAGCGCAGACGGGGTGGGGTTTCCCGTTACCTGGCAATTACCGGAGTTGTCGCTTTGAACGACTCGATAGCAGCCGCGGCGCTTTCCTGCGAGATCGCGCGCTGCTTGACCTTACCCAGGAGATATTTGGGGAACTTGCCCTCAACGTAAGTCCGCAACCAGGCGCGGAATACCGGAAGCGAGCTTTCCGGATAGACGTAGACCTTCTGGGGGTTCGACAGAGCTTGGCGGTAGTATTCCGGGTAGTTGTGAAGGAACTGCTGGCGCTTACCGAACTTCTCGTCGTACCCCTCCTTCACCCATAGCTTTGACCACAGCATACCGACGGAGATATCCGGGATCACCTTATCCGTGATGATGAGCCCGGCCCGAATCAGCGGAACGATGATCGGAGCAATTTCAGAAAACACGCAGTAGTAGCCAACGGGCACGGCATTTTCAACCATGTCTACCCGATCAGCCCAATACCGCCAGTTGTTGAGGAATTTCGCTTCTGGCGAGTAACCTACCCCCTCATACACGAAGCGACGGAAGGACAGCTTGGCAAGCTTCCGGAACGCTCGGATAGCAGCGTCGGTAGGTGATGCCGCGTCAAAGGCGTAATACTCCAAAAGCGCCATACAGACGGGCTCGGTGTACGCGTTGGTAGGAACGCCGTTAACCTCACAGCGGATGAAAAGGTTTGGCTCTGTATACCCCGATTCCTTGAGCTTCTGATCGATGAGTTTTCCTCGGGGTTTGAGTCGATTCTCTGCCCAATTTGCAGAAAGAGCGTTCAGCACTGGACGCGTGATACCACACATCTTGGCAAGGCCCGCCTCCGAAAGATACGGCGTTCCGTTCTCAAGAACGCCCATTACGATTCCATCGTATTCAATCTGCTTTTCTACATGGAAAAGACTGACTTCGGTACCTGTAGCTATTTTGGCGATTTCTGCGTCTAAGTCTTTGATATTCATGACTTTACCCCCTGTAGCCAAATCCATCTTTTTCTCAGTCATAAGTCCTCCTGAATGAGCCAGCCTAGCTCTTCATCGCATGAACGACGATCGTTGCAACAAATGTCACTAGCGCGAACAGGTTAAAGATATTCCCCATAACCTCCGCATTTTGCTTCTTGGAATCGCGGGCGGCTAATGCGAACATCCCCGCGCCTATAAACCCCCAAGCCATAGGGCCAATGATCCAAGCGAGAAGCATCATCCCTGCTCCTACGGCGGCGGCAATCAGCATTATCTTAAAGTCGTCCATTCTTCCCCTCCTCAGATATCCCACCGCGCCAGCCCGCACACCGTCGCGAGCACTCGGACACACGGTATCCGGCCCCCGTCAGCGTCCATTAGATCATTATCCCCGCCGTAGCGTCGTACAACAGGCAGCCGCGAGATCGGTGCCATAGCAAGCACCAGCTCCTCGTAGATCGGGGCGTAGCCCGTCGGCTGCAGCGTGAGGTACAGGATATCTCCCACCCGCACGTCAGGTTCCATTGCCATCCCCCGCTTGACCTCCGTCGCTACGAGTAGTTCTGGAGTTTTCACTGGGAAAGGGGGGTTACTGACCCGTTTGGTGGCTTTCTCGACTGCTCCTATGGTATTAGCGACTCCGCCGTAGTCACCGGCGGCCATCGCGTCAAGAATTTGCTCTGCGGGGATAAACGGTACGGTTCCATCATTCCATAGCTCGGACATATCTTCTGGCTGAAGGGCCCGGCCTATCGGCCCGCTTAGAACGGCTTCTGATTCCAACGCTTCCGGAGAAACGCCAAAAACCTTGGCAAGGGCGCACATCGTCAGCCGTCGGATAGTCTTTGGCTCTCCTCTGAAAATGGCGAGCACAGTAGAAGGGGCGAGGTCGGCCCGCCGCGCCACCTCGTTGATAGAAAGTCCCATACGCTCGGCAAGCGTTCGGGTTACGTAGCTGATGGTTTTTATGTTCTGCATACGGCGTCCTCCTTCGCCTAGAAAGATAGCGGAAACGTTGGTGAAAAACCGAATATTTTAATAGGTGAAAACTGCTCTTCCATTCGGCGCACAAAATGTGCTATATTGCTTGCCGAATAGTCCTGTTGCTTTTGTTGTCTATGGAGGGGCAATGAAACAAATAGCTGAGATGACCGGCTCAGAGGTTGTCATTCTTTTCACCCGTTTCGGCTACAGTCTGAACAGCGTGGCCGATAAAGCGGGGTTGGCATGTTCAACCGTATGGGCCATGGCTAATGGCAGCAGTGCGCAGGAGCGTACCGCGGAAGCCTTGCGGTGCGCGTTTCGGCGAGAGGTTGAGCATCGGCGGAGCGAGCTCAAAGAGATGGAGGAATATCTGTGAATAAAGAAGACTTTATGTACATCCTCCCCCGAAAGGTGGTACAGGAGGACGACCGCTATTACGTTCTTCCGCATCCGCCGTTTTACAAGCAGCTGGCGGATGTCCGAATCCCGGTTAACCCGTGGAGGGACAATCCGTTTGCGGTATTCGCTACAGTCGTTTTAGTCGAAGAACGCCAGACGTTTGGCTGGTATACCCCGGAGGATTTACCCGCGTTTATCGCACACCTTCGACGCTGGGAATCCTTTGCCGCCGTTGATCCGTTGGTATTGGCTGATATGTCTAACGGGCGAATTGCTTGCCGGAAAAATGCGGAGCAAGTGCTTAAATGGGGGGAATCCGCGCACGGATTAGAAGCCGAGCTTGCGGGTATGCGCCAAAGAGAGAATGAACGCATTTATAGGTTTTAACGTAAAAATATTATGTCAAATTTAACCGTTAATTTAATTGAACTCGATTACCCCGTTTGTGCGGTAGCCGAAGGTAAAAAGAATCCTATTCTCCCTGATTGGCAGAATAATCCCTTAAAAAGAGAAGACGCTGAAAAAGGTTATGCCGTCGTTTTAAAAGACGGTAATCCCACCGCATACGATATTAAAAACTGCAGTGCCGGTATTATCTGCGGTATCGGCGAATATCCGGTTTATGGGTTGGACTTCGATATTCCGCAGGACGCCGCCTTTGCCAAGGCCGTCAGAGAAGACCTGATGGATATCGTCGGCCTCTTCGCCACTATGCGGGTTGGGCAAGCACCAAAGTTTTTGGTACCGGTTACAAGCGAACCGGGTCTGACGAAGACGACAACCGCCTTCTATGTCAACCCGAACTTTGTGGACGAAAGCGGTAAGCCTGTCAGAGCCCGCTTCGAATTCCTTGGTAAAGGGCAGCAGTTCGTCGCTTGCGGCGTTCATGAACGCACGAAGAAGCCCTACGAATGGCAGGCGCTTGGCGATTGCTCCGCAGAAAAGATTCCGTCAGCCAAAAACCTCCCCGCCATTACCAAAGAAGACATTGACCGTTGTAAAGCGATCTTTGCCGAGAAGGCAGCGCTCTTCGGATGGAAACCCGAGGGCGAAGTTCCGCAGTCCTCCGGTGATTTCCAAGAAGCGTCTGAGTCTGAGCTGACACCGAATCGTCCGTTGGAAAACGTCGGCATTGACGACGTCCGCCGCTGGCTCTTTGCTCTTGATAAGACGATGGCCGATCCCCGCGACAAGTGGATTGAGATCGGTATGATGCTTCATCACCAGTTCAACGGCGACGTCGCTGCGATGTGCCTCTGGGACGAATGGAGCCAGCAGTCTCCGAAATACACGCCGGGGTGCTGCGAGAAAGAATGGGCGACGTTCCACGACGATCACAGCCACCCTTTGAAAACGATCAAGACTTTGCGTTGGCTGTATTTCCAAACGGAAGGCGGCGCCTTTGAGAAACGCTCGAAAGAACTTACACAAAAGGGCCGAGCTGCGCGTATGTGCCTCGTAAACCGCAATACCCTCGCCTTCGCCCCGGTAAGTCGCACCTGGCGTGGTTGGGATGGACGTCATTGGAAAATTCTATCGGACGCCGAGATTGAGGCAAAAGCGGATGAGATTCTTGGCTGGCGCTTCCGCGAAGACCTTGAAAACGGTGACTACGACGAAGAGTCTAGGAAAGCCGGATTGAAGCTGATGCTTCGGTGGCAGACGGCGCGGGACGCAAAGCAAGTGGTAAGCGCGGCTTCGCAGCTTACGCCATTCTGGGTCAGTGACGATAAATTCGACGCCGATCCCAATATATTTGGAGTAGGCAATGGCGACGTCGATCTTAAGACTGGAGAATTTTTGCGCCCCGACCCCGCGCGCGGAGTAACTGCTTTTACCGACGTTTGCTATAACCCCAACGCAGAATGCTCGCTCTGGATTAAAACGCTACTAGCGGTGTTTGAAGGCGATCGGCAGAAGGTGGAGTATTTTCAGCGGGTGTGCGGATATGCGATGCTCGGCCACCCCTCTCTGGATGCGGTGTTCTTCCTCATCGGTGGCGGGGCCAACGGCAAGACGACGGTGCTCAATGCCGTTAAGCATGTGTTTGGCGCGCACAGTGTAACGTTGTCCGTGGACACGCTCTTCGACGCCGGAAGCACTAAGCGCGGGGGAGGCACTCGGAGCGATCTTATCGCCCTCAAGGGAAAGAAGCTGGCGTCTGCGGCAGAAACCAATGACGGTGCCTGTCTTACCGGCGCTACGCTGAAACAGCTGACTTCGCTTGACCCGATCACGGCGCGCGCGCCGTATGCCCCTGTTCAGATCACGTTCATCCCAACATGGGTTCCTTTCCTCGCGACGAACCATGCCCCGGATATTAAGGACACCGACGATGGCACTTGGCGCCGTCTGCACCTCATTACATTTAATCGCAAGTTTGAAGGAAAGGAGTGCGATACGCTTCTGAGCAACAAACTCGAAGCTGAGGCCGAAGGGATTCTCCGCTGGTGCATCGAAGGCGCGATCGAAGTCAATCGTCGTATCGCCGCCGGTGGCAACGCGGATACGGTGTTGGACGAGCCCAAGGATTTCAAAAACGCCAAGCGAAACTATCAGCGCCAGCAGGACAACGTCGGCGAATGGCTGAGCGATCGGTGCATCATTGACTCCACGGCTGAAGTCCTTTGCTCAGACGCCTACGCGTCCTACCGAAATTGGGCTGTGAGCAACGGCATCAAGGACGATAAGACGCAGAACTGGCTCACTCGCCAGCTCTCAGGGAAGAACATCACCTGGCGTAAGACGATGCGAAAGAACCCCGGCGGGAACGTCAACGTCCGGCTCTACAAAGGCTTCCGCCTCGCGGACGATGCGGCCCCGTCTACCGACCTTTTCTAAGGAATACATGACTCTTTAACCCCCTCGAAGAATGCCCTCAATGATTTTCATTGGGGGCATTTGATTATGAACGAGCTTCTCTGGATTCTCGGGGTCTTTTTGATCGGTCAGATTTCGATCGTGATTTTGTTGCTTCTCTGCTTTGGAAAGCTCTCTAAGGCGGTGCATCGAATCTCAAGCGTCACTTGGTCTTTGATGGAACAGGTGGATTTAATCGAAAAGAAAAGATGAAAGTGGCCTTTCGCCCCCGCCCGAAGCAAACGGTTCTCGCAGGGGGTAACACTTTCACCCCACTCACCCTCTTGCTCGACGTGGTGGAGTAATCCGGCCATAAATGGCCCACGCGCGGCGCATACTCGGCAGTTGACCCCATGGATGGATTCAATGCGGATATCCTCTTTTGCTTCGATGGCAATACGGATAAGGTTGCGGGCGCGTCCCGCCAGCCAGTAGCGATATGGCGGCTTCATGACTTTGGAAATTGCACCGCAGGCTTTTCCTGCTAATGCGATAATGCCGTTGGCAATGCCGACGTATTCGAGCATAGGCTCTCCTCAAGATTGGTTGTGACGAGCGAATCTTAGGAGATACATGACTTGAACGGCGACTTCAAGAATGCCCTCAATGATTTTCATTGGGGGCATTTTTCATGGCGGACGATTATCTCGCCGAGGAGTTGGCGCGTTGTTACAGCGACCCGCTCCGCTTTGTCTTATGGGCCTTCCCCTGGGGCGACCTTCCCGAAACAAAACTCGTAGAACTCCCTGAGCCGTGGGCGTCCAAGTATCCCGGCTGTAAGTACGGCCCGGATACCTGGGCGTGCGAATTCTTGGACGACATCGGCCGTCAAGTCCGTGAACGGAACTTTGACGGACGGCACGCGGTGGACCCCATCAAGATGGCCGTCGCCTCAGGCCACGGCATTGGTAAAAGCGCGATCACCGCCTGGATCGTGTGCTGGATCATGGCGACCCGCCCCAACTGCAAAGGCGTCGTCACCGCCAACACCGCCTCCCAGTTGGAAACGAAGACGTGGGCTGAAATAAAAAAGTGGTTGAACCGCTCAATGGTGCGCGACCTCTTCGAGTTGAAGGCCACCTCGATTGAAGCGAAAGAATCCCCCGAATCGTGGCGCGTGGACGCCATCACCTGCCGCGAGGAACAAGCCGAATCCTTCGCAGGTCAGCACGCCGCCTCCTCCACTTCCTTCTACATCTTCGACGAAGCCTCCGCCATTCCGGAAGTCATCTACGACGTGGCCGAAGGCGGCTTGACCGACGGTGAACCGATGATGTTTCTCTTCGGGAACCCGACCCGTAACTCCGGACGATTCTTCGAGTGTTTCCATAAGCGCGCGAAGTACTGGAACACCCGTCGCATCGACAGCCGCAGCGTGGCGATCTCCAACAAAAAGATCATCGCCCAGTGGAAAGAGGAATACGGCGAGGACTCCGACTTCTTCAAAGTTCGCGTGAAGGGTGAGTTTCCGAGCCAGGGTTCCGATCAGTTCATCCCCGCCGAACTCGTGCGCGTCGCCATGGCCCGCGGTACCCCCGTCGTGAACAAGGCGACCTGCGCCGTCATCGGCGTGGACGTAGCGCGATTCGGTGACGACGATACGGTGATCGCCACCCGCATCGGCAAAGACGGCACCATGCCCCCGAAGCGATTCAACGGCCTCAAGACGACGGAAGTCGTCGGGAAGGTGAAGGAGCACATTCGCTACCTCAAGCGCGTTCTGGGGATCAACCGCATCTACTGCTTCATCGACGAAGGCGGTGTCGGCGGCGGCCCGGTGGACATCCTTCGGGACGACGGCTTCCCCGTGCGCGGCGTCAACTTCTCCCTTGCCCCGGACGACAAGGACATCTACCCCTACAAGCGCGAGGAGATGTGGGGACGCATGGCGAAGTGGCTCGAAGAAGGGGCGCTTCCTATCGACAAAGACCTCGAAGAAGACCTGATTTCCCCCACCTACTCCATCGACATAAAAGGTCGCCGCAAGCTTGAAAGCAAGGCCGACATGAAGAAACGCGGCTGCCGATCGCCTGACGCGGGCGACGCCTACGCCCTCACCTTCGCCTACCTCGTAGACGAATTCAGCGAATACAGCTCTCACGAACGCGGACGCCGGGCCGCAGAAGCTCGACGCTCTTACAACCCTAGCGAACATTGGAGGCCCACTTATGGCCGACGTTAAACAAATTCCCTTGGCTTCCCTCATGGCGCGTCCCGAATTTATGCCCCTCGCGGACGCGTACGCGAAGGAAGCCGGGAATCCCGAATTCGGCGAATGGCAGATCAACCGGGGCTGGTACGTCGATCTTGAACGCTCCGGACTTGGCCAAGCCTTCGGCGTTTTTGAGGATGAAAAACTCGTGGGCTTTGCCTACGCCGTTCTCAACGTTCAACCCCACTTTACGAACACCACCGTCCTTGCACTGGACGCGATCTACGTCACCCCTGAAGCGCGCAAGCGCAACTGTGGTCTCGCCCTTCTGCGGGCGCTGAAGTCCCACGCCAAGGCGATGAAAGCCGACGGCCTTCTCCTCGGCGCGAAGTTGAACACCGACGCCTACCGCCTTTACGAGGCCGTGGCCAAACCGATGAACACCCTTTTTTGGTGGCAGGTATGAACGAAATCACACATCTCGAAACCGGCTTTGCGGCAATGAGCCGTGAGGACATCCAAAAGATTCGCAGCATCCGCGAAGCCCTCAAGGAAGAACTCGTCGCGAACCCCGACGCTGAAGTTGAAATCCCCTGTGAGCAACATCTGCACGCGGGGTTCTACTCCCGCACGATCTTTATTCCGAAGGACACCGTGGCCGTCGGCGTGACGATTTTGAAAGACACGCAACTCGTGATCTCAGGCCACGTCCTCATGAACGACGGAACACATGTGGTGGAAATCGAAGGCTACCGTGTCCTCGAATGTAAGGCGGGTCGGGCGCAGATCGCTCGGACGCTGAAGGACACCTACATGACGATGAGCTTCGCTACCGACGCCAAGACCGTTCGGGAGGCCGAAGACGAATTTACCGATGAACCCGAACAACTTTTGACGAGGACGAAATGTCAGGGGTAGCTCTTGGAATTTCTGCGGCGGCCGCCGTCGCCGGTGTGGCCGTGAGTGCGAACAACGCCAATAAGCAGCGGAAGGCCGCCGATCGTGCGGCGAGGTTGCAACAGCATGAGAACGAAGTGAACCGAGCCAATCAGATGGCGAGCATGCGCCAGGCCAACCAGCAACAGGCTGACCTTGACGGCATTCTTGACGCCAACACCGGAGCCGACAACGGCGCGACACTGCTTACAGGCGGCTTGGGCGTAGATAAGTCCAAGCTCAACCTCGGCAAGGGCTCGACGCTCCTCGGGGGTTAAGCATGGCCGAATCCATTAAGGAACGCTGCAACAAGCGCTGGCTGGCGTTGAAGAACGAACGCTCCTCGTGGGTGAGTCAGTGGCGCGATATCAGCGAAGTGCTCCTCCCTCGCTCGGGGCGTTTCTTGGTGGACGCCAACAACAAGGGCGACAAGGGCTATCGGCACATTCTCGACGGCACCGGGACACGCGCTCTGCGCACTCTCGCGGGCGGCATGATGGCGGGGTTGACCTCCCCCGCCCGTCCGTGGTTCCGTCTGACGACGCTTGATCCGGAGCTGGACGAGGACTACGAGGTGAAGGCGTGGATGAGCAAGGCCACTGAGAAACTGCAGATGGTCTTCAACCGCTCGAACGTCTACCGGTCGCTCCATACCGCCTACGAAGAACTCGGTGCGTTCGGCACGTCGGCGACGATTGTGCTCGACGACTTCGATCGGGTGATTCACTGCATGCCGCTCACCATCGGCGAGTACTGCATTACCTCCGACGCCCGCGGGCGAGTGAACGCGCTTTACCGTGAGTTCCGTCTGACGGCTGAAATGATGGCCGCGGAATTCGGCTACGCGAATTGTTCGACCGCCGTTCAACAAGCTATCGATCAAGGCAACTATGACGCCTGGTTCCACGTCGTCAACGCGATTGAACCGCGCAACCTTCGAGACCCGAGAAAGCTCGACAACAAGAACATGGCCTATCGGTCGGTTTATTTTGAGCCTCAGGCAGACGGTGACAAGCTTCTTCGCGAATCTGGTTTCCGGCAGTTCCCGGTTCTCGGCGCCCGTTGGTTGGTCACGGGCGGTGATATCTACGGCACGTCGCCCGGGATGGAAGCGGTCGGGGGTCTGCGCAGTCTCCAAGCGAATCAACTCGCGGCAGACCGCGCAGTTGAATACCAATCGAACCCGCCGATTATTGTTCCCACGGACTTGAAGGACGACGAGACCGACATCCTCCCGGGCGGCATCACCTACGCCGACAACGTCGGGCAGGCGCAGATCATCAAGCCGTTGTTCGACGGCGCGAACTTCCGCACGGATACCCTGCAGTTAAAGATTCAGGATACGCGTCAGCTCATCAACGAAGCCTTCTACAAAGACATTTTCCTCATGCTCACCGAGCAGGGCGGCAACCGCATGACGGCTACCGAAGTCGCGGAACGCCACGAGGAAAAGATGCTGATGCTGGGGCCGGTGCTCGATCGTCTGAACACCGAAATGCTCGATCCGCTGATCGCGCTTTCCTTTGAGCGTTTACTGCGCGTTGGCGCCTTGCCTGAAGTCCCCGAGGCTCTGCAGGGGGTGGAACTCAACGTGGAATACACGTCCATCCTTGCGCAGTCTCAGAAGGCCATTACGACGAACGCCGTTGATCGCTTTACGAACAACCTCGGCGTTCTCGCGGGTTTGAAGCCCGAACTCCTCGACAAGTTCGACGCCGATTACTGGGCGGACTACTACGCCGACGCTTTGGGCATCGATCCGCGGTTGATCGTCCCGGGCAAGCAAGTCGCGCTCATCCGTCAGCAACGCGCCCAACAGCAAGCCCAGCAACAACAACTCGCCAACGCCGAACAAGCAAGCGCCGCCGTCCGGAACGTGGGCGGTCTCGACAAGCTCCAAAGCATGGCTCCGAACGAGATTCAGGGCATGTTCTCGGGGTATTGATACATGAGGAAGAACTATGGCCGAAGAATCCCTTCAGCAAGAAAAAGCGCGGCTTGCGGAAATCCGCAGAGCACAGGCGGCCGAAGACTTCCGTCTCCTCATGAACGAGAAGTGGGGACGCCGCCTCGTCTACGGATGGCTCTCTGACGCGAGGGTGTTCAACACCACCTTCAACCCTGCATCGCAGAACCCGGGGGTGGATATGGCCTTCGCGGAGGGGAGAAAGCAAGCCGGTTACAAGTTACTTGACCGCGCCCTTCGGACAACGCCCGAACAGTACGCGCTCATGATGAAGGAAAACCAGTATGCCTGAAGAGACGACACAGACCCCGGAAACAACGCAGACGGCTACGACGGAAACGACGCAGACGTCCGCCAAAGGTACGCAGACGCAGACCGCAGACCCCGCGCCTGCGGTCACGGAACAGACGCTCCTCAATCAGGGCGAACAGCAGGCCGCCGAAGCCGCCGCGCAGGTGCCCGAAAGCTATGAGGCGTTTACGGACGCGCAGGGGAATCCCGTCTCGAACGACGACTTTAAAGGCTTCACGGAAGCCGCGAAGTCTGTCGGCCTCTCGCAGGAAAACGCGCAAAAGATGTTCAGCGCGATGTACGGCGAAGCCGACAACTACGTCCGCCGCCGCACGCAGGAATTCGCGGCGCAGTGGGCAGAACAAAGCAAAGCCGATCCCGAATTCGGCGGAGCCAATTTCAATCAGAACATGGGGCAGATCGCGACCGCCTACAAGCAGTTCGCGACGCCTGAACTTAAGCATTTGCTTGACGCATCCGGCCTTGGAAACCACCCCGAGGTCATGCGGCTTTTCTATCGGGTGGGGAAAGCTCTTTCTCAGGACACGGGGGTTAGGGCGCAGGGTGCTCCGGAACAGCAACACCGGATGTTCCCTAAGAGCAACATGGTTGTATAGGAGCAGTTATGGCAGTACTCAATACCGCTATTACTAACCCGACGCTCGCTGATCTGACTTCTCGTATGACGCGGGAGGGCAAGATTGACCCGAGCATCATCGAAGTCCTGAACGAGACGAACGAAATGCTGTCCGATCTCGTTTGGAACGAAGCGACGGGTGTCACTGAAAACGTCACCACCGTCCGCAGCGGTTTGCCGTCTGTCGCGTGGCGTCGTTTGAACTACGGCGTTCAGCCCTCGAAGTCCAAGACGAAGCAAATCTCGGACTCTCTGGGTATGCTCGAAGCCTACGCCGAAGTCGATAAGAAGCTCGCAATGCTCAACGGCAATACCGAAGCATGGCGTGCCTCTGAAAATGCGCCGTTCATCGAAGCGATGAACCAGGAATTCCAACGCGCCTTGCTTTACGGCGACTGCACGAAAGACCCCGCCAAGATTCTCGGCATCATGCCGCGCTTCTGCACGGGCATTAAGTCCAAGGCCGAAAACGCCGTGAACGTCATCGACGCGGGCGGTACGGGTTCTAACCTCACCTCCATCCTTCTGATGGTGTGGGGCAAGAACACGATGTACTGTTCGTACCCGAAGGGCATGGTGGGCGGCCTTCAGCACGAAGACCTGGGTGAAGTGACGCTTGACGATCCGGACGGCGGCCACTACCAGGGCTATCGTTCTCACTATGAATGGAACGTCGGCTTCACGATGCGCGATTGGCGCTACTGCGTCCGCATCGCCAACATCGATTGGACGAAGCTTGACCCCGATCCGAACAAGGAAGGCAGTACCGACCTGCGCGCCCTCATGATTAAGGCATTGAACCTCCTGCCGTCCATGAACAACGGACGCGCCGCGTTCTACTGCAACCGCACGATCAAGACGTATTTCGAACAACAGCTCGAAAATCGCTCGAACGTGTGGCTCACCCTCGATCAGTCCGAAGGTCGCTCGGTCGCCCGTTTCCGCGGCATTCCGATTCGTCGCGTTGACGCGATCAGCAACTCGGAATCCAAGGTTCCGTTCTCTTAAGGAGTAAAGCATGATTACCGATCAATTGTTGGTTCTGGCGGACAATCAGGCTTTGACGAAGTCCGCCCCCTCGACGAACGTCGTTGACCTCCTCCAAGACAAGCCCACGCCGGGCATGAGCAAGCTACTCTACCTCTGCGTGATCGTGAACGAAGCCATCACGGGTACGTTGCAACCGATCCTTGAAGACTCGGCGGACAACAGCACCTACACGACGGCGGCTTCCGGCCCCTTGATGACGGCGCCCGCCGCGGGCACCATCGTCTACATCCCGGTGCCCTTCGAGACGAAGCGCTACCTCCGTTGCAACTGGGGCGGTGCTCCGACGGCGGGCAAGGTCACGGCCCATTTTACTTGGGACTTGCAGGTCAACCACGGCTTTGCTCAGCGCCCTGCGCTTGACAATCAGCCGGTGGCTTAACGGTCTCATCTGAGATTCTCCTTTCGCCCCTTCTTATCCCGAAGGGTTTCGCCCGCCTCGTGCGGGCGCTTTTTTAGGAACGAAGACAATGGCAAACGCCGTCACGATCTGCAATATCGCGCTCTCCCGCATTGGGAGCAAGGCGAACGTCTCGTCCATCGATCCGCCGGACGAGTCCACCGAAGCCGAGTCCTGCGCCCGCTTCTACCCGTTGGCACTCGGAGCTTTGCTCGACGAACACAACTGGAGCTTTGCGACGAAGCGGGCGACACTGGCGCTCCGAAACACGGATGCGGCACCGTGGGCTTTCGCCTACTCCCTTCCGTCCGACTGTCGGCACGTCATCGCCGTAGAGCGCACGGATGAAGGCGCAACGATCCCCGGTACGCCGTGGGGCAAGCAACTGCCCGTGGGCTATCTCAACCCGCGGCTGGACAATCACCGCACGAACGATTTCGAGGTCATGGCGAGTGATAGCGGGTTAGTGCTTTGCACGAATGTGGAGAATGCCCGTGTCCGCTACGTCATGACGCAGCCCTCCGCCGCGTCTTTTCCGTCCGCCTTCACGGAAGCGCTGACGTGGTTGCTGACGACCTATCTCGCCGGGCAGACGATCCGCGGGGAAGAAGGTTTCAACTTCGCGGGCGCGTGCAACAAGTTCTACAAGGAGGCGTTGGAGAAGGCGAAGAAGCGTGATTGTACGCAGGCTTATATCGGTCGTCGCCACACGCCCAACGGAGTCTTGGTACGATGAACAAGGTTATTCAGAATTCCTTCACGGGCGGGGAACAATCGCCCGCGATGTTTGGACGCATTGACGATCAAGGCGGCTATCAGGCGGGGCTGGCAAAGTGCGAGAACTTCATCGTCCTCCCCCAGGGGCCGGTGCAAAACCGCGCCGGATTCGAGTTTGTGCGAGCAGCGAAGTACGCGGATAAGAAGTGCATCCTCATCCCCTTCACGTTCAACACTTCGCAGACGATGGTGATCGAACTTGGGGAGAAGTACGCGCGATTCCATACCGAAGGCGCGACGCTTCTGGGTTCTAACGGTCGGCCCTATGAAGTCGCGACGCCTTACCTTGCAAGCGACTTGGACGAGATTCACTACGTTCAGTCCGCTGACGTCATTACCCTTGTGCATCCCGCCTATGCCCCACGGGAGCTTCAGCGTTATGGGCCCGCGGACTGGCGCCTGAAGGTCATCGACTTCGGTAAGCCTATTGACGCGCCGACAGGCCTATCAGGTACCTACGCGTGCTCAGCGAAGACCGACGTCGTAACAGAGGCCATGCGCTCGATGTACACGATCCGCTACGTCGTGACGGCGGTGAAGGACACGGGCGTCGGCACGAACATCGACGAATCCCCGCAGTCGGCTACCGCGAGCGTTACAGGCAATCTTTTCGTGGATGCGTCTAAGGTGACGCTCACCTGGAATCAAGTCGAGGGGGCTCAGCGCTACCGCGTCTACAAGACCTACTCGGGGCGCTACGGCTTTATCGGTGAGGTTGAAGGTACGACGTTTGTGGATACCAACGTGGGGCCCGACGAGAGCATCACGCCCCCTCGCTACATCGATCCGTTTTATCAGAAGCAGGGCATCACGTCCGTAACGGTGACGAACGGCGGGAGCGGGTACGGAACGAAGCGGAGCGTGCTGACGATATCTCCGGTAGGAAAAGTGATCGGGCATTTCGTCGGCGGCGGTACAACTACGAAGACGGTTAACCTCAATAACGGGGCATTTAACCATACAGAGGACAACGGCTTGCCCTACCCAACGAATGGCAGCCGAACGTTTTCTTTCGACGGGGTGATTGAAGGCTCGGGCTCAGGGGGCAAAGGCCGATTAACTTTTACGAATCAAAAGTTCACCTCCGGCAGTTGGTGGTACCCCTTTTTGACGGAAGTCACTCTACTTTCTCCGGGCAGCGGATATACCGACGGCGCCCGGCTACACGTCAGTTTTTCCTGCGGGTCTAAGGGCGCCTGGTGCGAATACTATTTCCCCGCTGTCCTTAACTCTGCGACAAAGCCCAAGGTCATCGTCACAGACCCCACGGGCTACGGCGCAGAGCTTGAAGCTCAGGTCAACTCAGAGGGGGTTATCACCGGCATTCGAATTATTTCCCCTGGCCAAGGATACACTGACCCCAAGATCATCATCGACGGCTCAGCGTCGGGCGGCTCCGGCGCGACGGCCACGGCTTCTGTCGGTCAGGCGGGCGACTATCCCGGCGCGGTAACTTACTTCCAACAGCGCCGTGTGTTCGCAGGCTCCTACACCCGCCCACAGTTCGTGTGGATGACGCGTCCGGGGACGGAAAACGATATGCACAACACCCTGCCCGCGCAGGATGACAACTGCATCGCCGTCCGCGCCGCCGTTGCGGAGACCTCCCGCATTCGGCACTTGATCCCGCTCACTAGTCTGATGCTTCTCACCGCCTCATCGGAAATCCGTACGACAACCTCGAACGACGACGTCATCACGCCGACGTCCATCGGGTTTCTGCCCCAGACCTACTACGGCGCGGCACCGCCTCAGCCGTTGCTCGTAGGGCGTATGGCCGTCTTTGCGTCTGAGCGCGGCGGCCATATCCGGTCTCTGGGCTACAGTTACCAGAAGGGCGGGTTCGATTCGGACGACCTCTCCATTCGTGCGGCGCACCTCTTCGAGAATACGGATACCGTGTCACTCGCGCTTTCTAAAACGCCCTACCCGATTATCTGGTGCGTCACGTCCGAAGGCACTCTCCTCGGATGCACGTATCTCGCCGATCAGAACGTCACCGGATGGCACAAGCACACGACGAAGGACGGGGCTTTTGAAGCCGTTACCGTCGTCGCCGAGGGCAATGAGGATATCCTCTACGCCGTCATCCGCCGGACGATCAACGGGCAGACGGTTCGCTACATTGAACGGATGCACGAGCGGCAGTACGACAAATTGGAGAACTGCTTCTACGTGGATGCAGGCGCGGAGTACAAGGGCGAGGAGACAGACAAACTCTCCGGCCTTACCTACCTTGAAGGCGAAGAAGTCGCGATCCTCGCCGACGGCAAAGTTCTCCCGAACCGAACTGTGAAGGACGGCAAGATTGAACTGACGACGCCTGCTTCCCACGTCATCGTGGGGCTTCCCATCATCGCCGACATGAAGACGCTCCCCGTCATTATGTCGGACAGGGACGGCGGCGCAGGGCGTGGAAAGATGAAGAACATCTGCAACGTATTCGTTCGTGTCTATCAGTCCTCCGGTATTCTCATCGGCCCGGACGAAGAAAGCCTGCGGGAATATAGCCATCGCGAGCGTGAGCCTTACGGGACGCCGCCCGACGTCATCAGCCGTGAGGTGGGGGTGTTGGTACCGCCGACGTGGTCTGACGGCGGGCAGATCATCGTGCGGCAGAAATACCCGCTTCCGCTGACGGTTTGTTCCCTTGCGGGCGAGGTGGCTACATAAGCGGGAAAGAACCTCCGAAGATTCAGCATCTACGGAGGTTTTTTCATGCCCGCTTCTTTCATTCCCGGCGTCGGGAGTTTCAACCTGTTGGGCGGCGGAATGGTGGCAGAGACTCCTGCCACTCCTTCCCCGCTCAAAGTTCAGGGCGACGACGCGCCGACTCAGGCCGGGGCCAACAACGCTTTTCTTTATTCCGCGATGGTGCTCGGCATCGGCGCGGGGATTTCCAACGCCATTACGGACTATGGCAACGCCAAGGCGAAAAGCGGCAGTCTCCGGACGCAAGCCGCGTCGAGCGAGGGGAATGCAGAACTCGCGGAACTTCAGGCGCAGAATGCGCTCTATCAGGGGATGCAGCAGATCGGAGAGATCACCCGCAAGGCGGGAGCCGCCAAGGCGTCGGCGCGGGCCGCCATGGCCGCCCGAGGGGTCGGCTTGGGTAGCGGTACCGCCGCCAGCGTTTTGGCCTCCTCTGACATGAACAAAGAGCTCGATATGATCGCCGCGAAGCGCAACGCCATCCAAGCCGCTGCGGGCTACCGTCGTCAGGCAGGGAATCTCCGGACACAGGCAAAAGTTTCTCGGATTATGGCAAGCGCCGCGGACTCTTCTGCCCGTGGGGCGGCGATCGGTTCTCTTATCTCCACCGCCGGGCAAGTCGCCGGTATGTGGTACATGGGTACGAAGTAATGCCTCAGGTTCCTATCTATCAGCAACAGGTCGGCGGCACGAACGCCGGATTCCAACAAGACCTCAATTCCGATCCGTACGGGATGCGGGTTCCGATGAACCACGACATCGGCAACGGCCTTACGCAGGCGGCCAAACTCGCAAAGCAGTATCAGGACGACCTTGACGAATCGTTCGTCTATCAGAAGTTGAACGACCTCAAACGCTATGCGCAGGATCAGCGCACGGGCGAGAACGGCTATCTGAAACTGAAAGGCTACGACGCCATCGCCCGCGATGACGAAGGCTACGGCCTGGCGGAGCGTACCGATAAGGCACTAAAGAGTTACGGCGATTCACTGCAGGAAAGCCTGACGCCCCGTCAGAAGAAGCTCTTTGCGAAAAGCGCTATGGGCATCTACGATCAGCAATACGGCTTCGCGTCTCAGCACGTCATGACGCAGTCGGACGCGTTCAGCAACGGGCAAGACGACGGTACGATCGATACCGCCAACCGAGTGGCTGCGCAGAACGTCGGCAATTCCGACGTCTTCAACGATCAGATCAACGACACCATCCGAGCGACGATGCGCAAGGCGCGTCGTAACGGATGGAGCGAGGAACAGACACAGGCCGAGATCGAAAAGAACGTGAGCAACCTCGTCTATGAGGCAGGCATGTCCGCGATTCAATCGGCGCAGACCCCGGAAGAACAGATTGAGAAGGTGTCGTGGATCAAGGATTCCTACGGCAAGTATTTGCGCGGTACGCAGCTCGCGGGGCTCACGGCGAGCCTCAACAAGGCGGGCGACGATATCATCGTCCGCTCGATGAGCGATACGGCCATCGGCGAGCTTTCCCGTGATCCGACACAGTTCGATCTAATTTTCAATTCCGCGGTCGGTCTCAGCACCTCCGTTGCGGCTAAGGATCGGGCGGCCGCTTCGATCGAACTCCACCACTTCATTACCGATCAGGAATCCGGCGGTCGGCAGACTGTGCGCGACGCCAACGGCAATCTCTCCCCGCTCATCGGGCGTTATGCTGACGGCACGCTGCCCGCTGTCGGAAAGCGGGCGTACGGTGCATCGCAGATGCAGCTGAAGACGGCAGAGGCCGCCGCGAAGGAAGCGGGGATTCCGTGGAATCCTCAGGCATTCGTGGAAAACCGTGAGTACAACCTCAAGATCGGCCGGGCGTGGATGAACCACCTCCTCGAAGCCTATGACGGCGATACCGCCAAAGCCATCGTCGCTTACCACAACGGAGAGACGGACGTGAACCAGGCAGTGAAAGCCGCAGAGGCCGAGGCGAAGAAGACTGGCAAACCCGTTGACTGGCTCGATAAGCTGAAGTTGAACGGCGGGAAGGAATACCTTGCGGCGGTTCAGAAGCGGGTCAAGGCCGCTCAAAGCCCGGAAGTCATCGGCCCTGACGGCACGAAGTACTCATTCTTCGACGGCAAGCAGGCAACAGCCGCCTTCCGAAAGGTTCCGGAGAAAGACCTCCGAGAGTACTTGAAGCGGATCAACCCCATTTATGAAACGCGCCCTGATCTCCTCGACAGTACGGTCAAAGCTTTCCAAGCGAAGGAGGACGCGCGCCTTCAAAGCTACGTGACGGAGCAAAACAACCTTCGCGCCGATATCATCGAAAACTACCTTGCGAAGGGGAAGAGATACGAAGAAGTTCCCGAAAGCCTCCGCTCTCAGCTGAACCTCCGTCAGCAAAAAGAAGTGTCGGAAATGTTCGACAAGGTTCGTCGCAAGGATTTTTCAGGGGACGAGCATCTTGCCGCCGTTCTTCTGAACGATCCTCAGCAATGGGCCTCGTACACCGAGGACGAGATGAAAGCGACGCTTTACCGCCTCCCTGAAGATAAGCGGGAAGCGCTTAAGGCGAAGTGGTATGCGGCCAACGTTAAGGCGCAAGTCGCGGACGAAAACCTGAAGGCGCGTCAGTTTCGGGCGCAGAAGGGCGAATACGTTGACGCCTTCTCTTCGACGCCTTCGTCCGTTCGTGAAGCGCTGAAACTCTCTATGGGCAAGGATTGGCCGGACAAGGCCGAAGAGCAAAACCAACTCGTTGCCGACATGATGCAAGTCGCCTACGACGCCGGGGTTATGACGGGTTCCCCGATCAAGACTGCATCAGGGTTGATGGAGAATGCGGACTTCAAGAACGCGGCATTAACCCGATGGAAGCAGAAGGTTTTTTGGTGGCACACGAATAAGAGCCCGATGACGCTGAAGTACGGCGACCTTCCGGACAAAGGCCGAGCTGACGTTCGTACCGTTTTGCAGGGTATGGCCGACAACTATCGCCATAAGCGGGGGCTTGAAGGCAGTGCAAGCGAGGGCGAAGTCATGGCGTACTTCCGGCGTTTAGTGTACTCAAAAGCCCCGGACGTTGATCTCATTGGCGTTAACCTCGATAAGGCTACGGTGGACTTCTATAAAAAGAACTTCCCCGGCGAAAGCACCCGCGGCATGATTATCCGCTACGTGCGCGACGCTGTCGCAGGCGAATACGTGAAGGATGATGACGTACCCCTTATCTCCGAAAACGCCCAAGCCTATGTGAACGCACTCGATGGGGAGGGTAGCCCCCGCAAGTCGTCCATCTACAGCTACGACAACGGCAACGAAGGCCTTTAATGATTATGGAAGACGATCTCAATCAGGGTACGCCGTCGCCCGAAACGACGGCTATGCAGAACGACTACCTGCAAGTGGAACGAGAGATTCAAGAACGGAACGCCCAGCGGGGCTTCTCTGATGCTCTCACTTCGCCGGTGTCGCCCGACGACGCCGCGAAGGTGATTAAGAAGGCTCGTAAGTACAAACTCCCCGTTGCTTTCGCGGATACCGTGACGCCCCAGCAGGAAGCGGAGGACGAGGCGGAGAAGTATCAGCGGATGGATCGCGTCTTCTCTCAGCCTGCGTTCGCCCGACGCATGACGGCGGACACTACATTCGCCAACCTCGTGAAGGACGATATCGGCAACGTAAGCAGTCTGGCCGCGCTCCATTGGAAAATGTGGGGCTACGCCAATGAGAAGCCCGACGGCCTCTGGGGCGCGTTCTCGAACTCCGCCGCCCGCGGGGGCTACGCACTCGCGAATACGCTCCCCGGATTCGGCGCGGTACAAAGCGCTGTCGGGGATCGGGCGCAACTCGATAAGTTCAAGGACTGGCAGAAGCAGGTTGACGCCGGACAGACACCGGACGAGTGGAAGTCTGAGGTCGATCCGGAAGGCCGCATCGCCCGCGACTTCTGGGGGAAGAACGGCGCGCAGGTCATGGCAGAATATGAACGCCGCATTCAGAAGTCCGCCGAGGCTATCCGCTGGGCGACTGATATGGCCGCCATGTTCCCCGCCTCCGCCGCGATGGATCGGCTGAACGACGCGAAGACCCTCGGGGAAGGACTTGGCGCTTTCCTCTCAAGCCCGTTGATGACATTGGCGGACATCGGCCCCGAATCCTTGGTACAGTCCGCCCCGATGCTGGCCGCCGCTCCCCTTCTCCCGGGGCTTGCGGCTCCGCTTGCGATGGGCGCTTACTCTGCGGCACAGGATCGTTCAGCGTCTTTCTTGGGCTATATGGCCGACCTGGGGGTAGACCTTCACGACTCAAAGCAGATCGCGAATTTTGTATTACAAGACAGCCGCTACCAAGACACACTCGCAAAGGCCGAAAAGCACGCCGCCCCCGTCGGCATGCTCGATGCTCTCTCCTTCGGCGTTGCCAAGTGGACGCTCCCCAAAGAATCAAAGTGGCTGACGTCTTTCGCACCGGACGCCTCCCGCAGTTACGCGAAGTTCATGGCCGAGCCCTTCAAGAACAAGCTCTTGAACCAAACGATGCAGACAGCCTTGCAGGGCACAATGGGCGGCGCGGGCGAAGCCCTGGGGCAGATCGCCGCAGAAGGCTCGGTCACGAACTGGGCAGACGTCGTCGCGGAATTCGCAGGCGAATCCTTCTCTGCCCCCGTAGAAGTCATGAGCGCGACGCGGTCGGCGTGGGCTGAGAAGTCCCTCGAAGTCCAACGAGCCAAGGATTTCCAAGAACGCCTTCAGCGTCAAAACGAAACTGTTCAGCAGTCGGCGACGATGGAGCGCGACCCGCAGTCCGTCGTGGATATGAACAACGAGGTGGACGCCGAGCGCGCCGCCCGGGGCGAACCACCTGCGACGATCTACCTCGGGGCGCAGGCGTTGAACCAAGAAGAGACGATCGCCCGCATTGAAGACGCGACTAAAGTCGCCGCCCAGCTTGCCCCCGAATCCGGCATTGATAAACGCCTGGCGGATATCCGCACGAAGATCGCTCAAGCCTCCGCGAAAGGCGAAGACCTCACGATCTCCGCGGGGGACTTCCTGCTTCTGCAGAAAGCAGATGGCGCCCTCATGCAGGAAGTTGCGCCGTTTGCCCACCCCGACGGCGACGCTACCCTCGCGGAAGCCGAAGCCGCCGCACAGGATATCCTCGACGGTCAGCCCGCCCAAATCTCGAAGGCACTCGCCTCAGAGACGCCGGAATTCAAGGAATCCTCCCGCATCGTAGGAGAACTCATCGCCAACGATCTGAAGGCTCAAAAGGGCATGAGTAAGAGCGAGCAGAAGGCCGCCGTCACTCTCATTCAGACCCTCGTCGCCAATACCGCCAAAGACGCAGGCATGACGCCTGAAGCCGTGTGGCAGGCGTACGGCCTCGCCGGGGTTTTGGATTCGAGCGACGTCCATGTAGACGACCAAGGCCGCCTCGTCGCCGACAGCGAAAAGGGCAAGAAGGTACTGACCAAATCAAGGAAGATTGATCTTAATCAATCTTCCTCTAAAAAGTCAGGCCTCAACGGCTCCTACCTGCGTGATCTCCGTGTGGTGATTCGTTGGACGAACGCCGATCAATCGACGTTCCTGCATGAGACAGGGCACATGTTCCTCGATATGCGGCTGAAGTTGGCGACGGCTTTGGCTAAGCGCACCGATCCCACCGAAGGGCAAAAGCGCTTGGTAGACCTCGCGCAGAAGACGGTGCAATGGCTGGGGGTGAAAGACCTCGACGCCTTCAACAAACTCTCCGCTGAACAGCAACGCCCGCTTCACGAGAAGTTCGCCCGCACTTATGAGGCCTACCTCGCGGAAGGGAACGCCCCGACGATGGCCCTTCGAGACGTCTTCCGAAAGTTCACGGCTTGGCTTAAACGCATCTACGGTGCGATTACGGCAATCCCGGATGCTCAGATGAGTGACGAAGTCCGCGCCCTCTTTGACGGCCTTTTCGTCGCCGCCGAAGAAGAGCAGACCGCTCGTACGCTGCGTGGCCTCTATTCGTTGGCGGATATGCTGGAGGAGTCCTATCGCGACCCGCTCGACGGGAACGGCCCCTCGAAGGAAGAGATGCTTCTGCGGTACGTCGGCGAATACTTCGCGCAGACGCAGGCGGAGGCCGAGGAAATCCTGCGTGCCAAGGGCTTCCAATCTATGGGCTACATCCGCCGTTTGCACAAGGCCACGGTCTCGAAGCTCACGAAGGAAGCGAAGAAACTGCGCGACAAGTACACGCTTGAAGAGGCGGCGAAGGTCGTCAAGGAAAAGCCCTACCGCACCTACGATCTGCTTAAGAACGGGATGATCCGTAAGAACGGAACCCGCTTCACGCCGAAGCTTTACGAGCCGGAACTGAAGGCGCTGGGCTTCACGGACGAACAGCTTGCGGAACTCCGCGCCCGCGGACTTTCGATCAAGACGAAGTCCGTGAACTACGTTCCCGGCGAAGCCTTCGCGCAGAACGAAGGGTTCACGTCTCTGGCCGAGATGGCGAATACCCTCCTCGACTGCGAACCCATTGAGAGCGTGATTGAAGCCCGTGTCGACAACCGGATGATCGAGGAGCACGCGGAACTTCACGACGCGAAATCGATCCAACAAGCCGCCGATCAGGCGATCTTCAACCCATCCGCCGCCCGAATGCTCGCGGCTGAAATCTCCTACCTTGAAAAGAGCACCGGGGCGAAGCGCGTCTCTTCGGCGATGTTCGAAAAGATCGTCACCGTCATGATGGGGGCTGATCTTTGGAAAGCCCTGAGCCCGACGAACGCCCGAGCCCGAGCCTCCGAACTGGGGCGGCGGGCCCTCCAAGCGCTGCGCGGCAATAAGCGCGACACGGCTAAGGCCGCTGAACTCAAGCGCCAGCAGCTCTTTCAAACGTGCTGGGCGATTCAGGCGCAGAAGGCGCAGGACTCCATTAAACGTATGTGGGAGCACGTCAAGAAGGAGCGAAGCTCGAAGACGATCGACCGCGACTTCAAAATCCAACTTGAGTCCTTTGTCGCCCGCCTCGGAGGCGCGCCGTATAAGGGGAACGACAAAGTGCCCGGCTACGCGGAATTCCAAGCGAAGGCCGCTGAGCGCGGTCTTGTGACACCGGATATGCCGGAGGTGGTCGAGCGCGTCCTCCACGGGTATTTGTATGGCAAACGCCAAGACCTCGAAGACCTGACGGTTGACGAAGCGACGGCTACCCTCGAATTCCTCACCACTTTCGCCAAGATGGGACGAAACGCCCGCAAAGTCGATCTCGCGGGTAAGCAGGTCGACCTTGAGACGGCGCAGGGCCAGGCGGCGGAAGCCATCATCAAGCACGCCCGGGAACGCGGCATGAAGCCGTTGGAGCTGGGGGCTGAGGATAAGAACCGAAAGAAGGACTTCTTCGGCGCTCTCCGCAATTTCGACATGATGCACCGCCGGGCTCAGTCGCTCTTCGCGTCAATGGAAGGCGGCCACGGTATCCTCTACGAGATTTTCTCGAAGCCCGCCGACGCCTGCGCGACGAAGAAGGAAAAGCTCACCCACGACCTGGCGATTCCGTTCGATAAGGCGATGTACCCGTTGCGCCATTTGTTGGACAACACTAAAAAGGTTTTCTACCCTGAACTCAACGCCTCCCTCTCGAAGCGTCAGATCGTCGCAGCGATCCTCAACTGCGGGACGGAAAGCAATCGCGAGCGTTTGATTGAAGGGTCGGACAAGTACGACTGGACGGCGGCGGATAAGAACGGCGTCAAGCAGAAGTGGAAACTCGAAGCCCTTCTCCAAGTCGCAGGCAAAGTGCTTTCTGCCAAAGACCTCGACAACATTCAGAAAGCTTGGGATGTGATCGGCTCGCTGTGGGATGACGTCGTCGCTCTTGAAGAACGCGAAGGCAACCGCGCGCCGAAGAAAGAAGAAGCCTCTTCGATTACGATCCCCATTCAGAATGCCGACGGTTCCGTAACGATGAAGCCGCTCAAAGGCGGTTATTACCCCGTGAAGTACGACCCGGAACTCTCCGGACGAGCCTCTCAACGCGAGGATACCGATCAGGCCAAACTCGGCCTTAACGCAGCATACGGCGCATCAAAGACAGATCAAAGCCGCGTGCAACGCCGTTCAGAAAAGGCCAACGGTGACGCCATTGAACTGACGCTCACCGCCGGGTTCGACGGGCTGGCAACTGTCATCCACGATCTTTGCTGGCGCGAGTTTGTAAACAATGCCAGTAAGATGATGCAGCCCAACGGCGAACTCGCTGCGACGATCCGCCGCTACTGGGGCACGGAGGCTGAGAAAGCGATCCACGAATGGATCGACGATATCGCAAACGACGGCAGGGGTAAGCGCGTCATGGGCGACCGGCTCGCGGCTTGGTTCCGCCGCAATGTTTCCTTCGCAGGTATCGGCTTCAACCTCGTCACGGCGGCCATTCAGCCGATCGGTATCGTACAGTCCGTCGCCGTTTTGGGCGGGCGCTGGACTTTGGCAGGGGTTGGGAAATTTATTGAGAACCCATTCGAGATGAAGCGGATGGTGGAAGAGCTGTCGCCCATGATGGCCGCCCGCTCCCGCACCCGCTTCCGCGAAATTGCGGAAATTCAGCAACGCGTAGCCGGTGGCTACGAGCGCTATCGCGATAAGGTGATGCGCATGGCCTACCTTCCCATCGTTGCCATGCAGGCACTCGTAGATATTCCGACGTGGCTTGGGGCGTACAACAAGGGGCTTTCCGAGGGGCTGTCCCAGGACGACGCCGTTGCTCTGGCCGACCGTCTTACCATCGAAGCGCAGGGTTCCGGACGCCTGTCTGATCTCTCGGAGATTGAACGGAAGAAGGGCTTTTACCAGCTCCTTACGACGTTCTACACGTTTTTCAACGCCGCGTATAACGTCGCCGCCGTGTCGAAGAGCAATGACTCGACGATGCGTTTTATCTGGAATATGACGCTTCTCCTCTGCCTGCAACCCGTGATTGAAGCCTTTGTCCGAGAAGGATTGAAAGCGGCCGTGGGCGGCTCTGACGACGATTGGCTTGAGAAAACGGCACGGAAGGCCGTGCTGTCCGTCCCGAACTTCACGCTTAACTTGTGGGTAGGTGCCCGCGAATTCGCCGACCTCGCTGAGCTGATGGCGGGTGAACAAGTGATGCCCTACCAGGGCCCTGCGGGTATGCGCATCGTCAATGACTTCCATCGTCTCGGAACGCAGATCGGCCAAGGTGAACTCGACGATGGTCTCCTCAAGGCGATGGTCTCCGTCGCGGGTATTACGACCGGGGCCTTCCCCGTTGTTCCGGTCAACCGCTTCATCAGCGGTATCTCTGCGATGGATGAGGATGACGACGTCAACGCCCTGTCACTCATCCTTGGGGCTCCGTCCAAGTAACACATGAGGTTTTCCGTCTGCCCCAACATTCGGTCATCCAATTAGAGGCAGACGGCCATGGCAATCGAAGACGTCGCGCGACGAGTTACATATACCGGAAACGGGAGTCAGACGGACTTTCCGTTCTCTTTTGTCGTCTTTAATGCAGAGACGGATATCAAGGTCTTCCGGAAAAATCCAGATGAGGACGAAAAAGTAGTTCCGGCTTCTGACTTCTCCGTCACGCTTAACGCTGATCAGGCCAGCAATCCCGGCGGCAAGGTCGTGATGAGCGTTGCTCCGGGCAAAGGCGTCGTTATCGCCATCCTTTCCAACGTCGCTTATGAGCAGACGATGGAGCTCACGACGCACGACGGCTTTGACCCCCGGACGCTGAATAAGAACGCCGATCGGATCGTCGCGATGGTGCAGCAGTTGATCGAACAAACTAGTCGCGCGCTCATCACCGATCCGACGGACACGATCACCCCTCGTCAGCTACGCGATAAGTTGCTCGCCGCGGTGGACGACGCTATCGCTGCAGCCGGGACGTCCAAGGAAACGCTTGCCGCCTGCGAAGCCATCAAGGGCTTGATCGAACGTTACTCGTGGGACATCCCCCACCTGGTGAACTCCCTTGAAGAGGTCGAGGCTTATCCCTACGATGGGTACTTCTGGGTCAAGGGCTACGGCAATCCGGGGAACGCCGGGGAGGATATTTCCAATCGGGTGGTGGGCGGACGCACGTTGGCTCGTTGGTCTGCGGGTATGCCGGTTGTGGTGTATGCCTCTCCCGACGGCGATGGGGATGGGGCTGAAGGGACTCCATTCTCTCTCGAAGGATTGACCACTTTTTTATCGGGGTTTAAAGCAAGCGTTGAAGTTCACCTTGCCGACGGCATCTATGACGCACCGAGCGGCCTCAGTTTGTCAGCACAAAAGACGACGTTAATAGGGAGTTCGTCAGCCGCTGTGATACTCGATTGCTCCGGGGGAAAGGGATACGGTATTTTTTCTAAAGACTGCCAACTTACAATTTCAGGTGTCGCGGTCAGAGGAGCCGCCCTTGACGGTTTCCGACACCAGGGTGGTAGCGTAGCTTGCACTGACATCAGAGCTACGGAATGCGGCCACGCTGGATTCAGTGCGCTGGGTGATTGCGTAGTCTCGGTACAGAATGCTGCGGCCGATAACAATGCGTGGAACGGCTTTTCCTTTACCCAGGGGGCTTCTGGAAATGTTTACGGAAGCTCTGCTACGGGAAACAAGCTGAACGGGGTTCATGCAAACTACTGCGGTAACCTGTATTTCAGTGATTTTATATCCAAAAATTCGGGCAGCAGCGGCTTTTTCCTCAGTGGATGCACTTCAGTTTACCTTGACAAAACCGAAACGAATAACAATGCGGTTGCAGGCTTGCTTGCTAGTGGACTGTGTCGTGTCAGCGTACAAAATTCTTCCGCTACAGGGAATCCCCGCGGCTGGTTTGCGGAGTACGGTGCCTCCGTTACTCTCTGCGATTGTGACACCGATGGCGGCTCAGTAGGTGCGACGAGCGGCTGGGGCGGCGTCGTCGCCGAATACGGCGGTGCAGTATCCCTGGCTCATGGTTCTAAGAATTTCAATTTCAAGAATTATCGTACAGCGCTATACGCTCTTAACGGCGGTCGAATAGACATAACGCGTCCAAGTAGCAAGTATCTTGCTTTTACCAATTGCACCTATAAGTCATCTCCTGCATTTGACGCGATCGGTAATAACGGCGGGCAAGTCTGCGCTGGCGAGACTCAAGGGGTATCCCTGCTGGACTACTTGCAGACCTCTGGGCAGGTAGGCGACGCGGTTCCGAAAGGCGCTGCAGACCTAAATAACCTCCTGGATTCAGGGGTTTATACATGTGATGGCAGTGCTTCAAATCTTCCGTCAGGTTTTGGCCAGACCATCGTAATCGTTACTAAGCGCGCTGTCTCAAACGCTACGCGGAAAATCATTCAGACCGTCTACAACCTTTCAACCCCTGGGATCGCAATCCGCTTTGGTCTATGCCCAAACGGCGACGACGAAACTGTCAACTGGGGCGCCTATACCAAACTCGCAACGGCTTAATCATGACAATCCAATACCATTCAGGTGTCGCCCTCGCCAAGAAGAAGGGCAAGGATATTCACGTGGTGGAAACGCCCGTCGGCATCGGGGATATGTTGCCGGTGGCCGCGGCCGGTACCGTCTACCCGCGTCAGCTCCGGTATCGCTTCGCGGACGTCGTCAATGTGAAGGATTTTGGAGCTGTTGGCGATGGCCACCATGATGACACCGAAGCTATTCAAAAAGCTATTAATGTTAGTGTTATTAAGAAAGCCTCCTGTTTTATCCCTTCAGGCGACTATCTCATTAGCAAAGATATATATCTCCCTTCAAACTGTGGTGTATACGGCGCCGGAAGAAACGCTACAAAAATCCATGTTTCTCAATCTGCGCCAATTGTAACTGACGGCTTTTGCAACAAAGGCCGATATGAAGCCAAATACAACAACATTCCACAAACTGAATACGATGAGAACATCAGTTTGTCGGGTATGTCTATTTATATGTATGGCTGGGATCGTGCCGAGCAAACTGATGATAGCTATGGAGGATGCGGAGTAAAACTTGCTGGCGTAAAAGACGCCAACGTTTTCTACGTTACTGTCTATGATCCAGTTTTACACGGCTTTGACTGCGCCACGTTTGAGCTAAAGAACAACTACTCTGTAGGGCACTTTAACTACGACGCCGTTCGCGGGGGTTGCGAGCGCATTCGTTTCTTCCAAACCGCTACACATAACCCGGTTGTTGATGATGGGCTGACTACGCATTTTGCGCGCAATGTTTTTATTTCAAATCACACATCCATCTATGATCGTGAAGGCGTAACCATTCAGTATCATCAGCATGGTATTGAGTTGGACGGAGGTAACGATGGCGTAGTTGTTTCGGATTGCTACTCCTATGGCTTCGGAGCGGGATATGCAGCTGGAGGTCATCACGAAGAACCTCCTGCAAGAAATTTAACCTTTTCAAACTGTATAGCAGAATGTTGTGCTATTGGTTTGACACTTGAAAATAATCCAACTGAAATTTCAGTAGAAGAACGCGCTGAGAAAACGTGTGCTAGAAATGTACAGATTAAAAATCTGACATTGCGAAATCTGTATTACAACACTTCAGGACTCACCGGAAGAATCGAGCCGCTTATCGTTTTGGGATACGCAAACGTTAGTGTCGATGGTGTTCTTATCCAAGGTGTTGATGCCAGACATGTAACTGAATATGGCGTTCAATGTTCGCTTAATAGCTATTACTCGAATTATAAAAATATTTCGTTTGTTGATTTTGTAATTGACAGTGAAATATCCGAATACTACGGAGTAATTAAGTTTTATAGCACGAACGCAACAGCTATCCATAATCGACTTGAAAACATTTTCTTTGATAACGTTAAAAACTATCAATATCTTATTCGAGATGAAGTTGGTGGTTTGGATTCGATTATCAACTGTCAGGTAAATAAACAAACCGGACTAACTCGCGGAATATACTCAGTTAATCCTAATTTGATCCTGCAAGATATTGATATACCCGGTGTTAGTAATGGCGTTCAGGGAGGTTCAGTCAGAAACATCAACAGCAGAAACGCCTTCGTTAACGGCATGGACACCTGCCAGTCTCTTACGTCAAGCTTTATAGGTAAAAAACGCCCACACATCAGTTTAGGTGAAGGGTATTTATCAAACGGCGGACATATCGGGTACAAGGGGCAGCAATTTTTTATCGGTACGTGGGACGATGATACTCAGTCCTTTGCCTGCAAAGCTTACTTAAACGCTTCGTATGCGCTATGTCCTGGTAACGACAATGCCCAAGCGATTGGGGCTGCGGCGACTCGATGGGAGCAGCTATATGCCGGTACGGGGGCAATCAACACCTCCGACGCCCGTTGTAAAGAGAACATCACCGCGCCTGACGACGCCCTCATGCGCGCCTGGGGCAAAGTGGGGTTCAAGGTCTTCCAGTTCAAGGACGCGGTTGAGAAGAAGGGCGGCGACGCTCGAATCCACGTCGGCGTCATTGCTCAGGAGGTGAAGGCGGCGTTCGAGTCCGAAGGCTTGGACGCCTCGCGCTACGGCCTCTTCTGCCACGACGCGTGGGAGGATGAGTACGAGGACGTCACCGTGGTGGATCAGCCGGAGGTGACGGACGAGGACGGGAACATCACGACGCCCGAAGTGACGCATGTGGAAAAACGCCAGGTGACTGCCGCCGGAGATCGGTACGGCATCCGCTACGAAGAAGCCTTGGCCCTTGAGTGCGCCTACCAACGCTGGCGCCTGGCGCGGATTGAGGCGCGTCTTTGAACATTAATGCCATAATTCGGACAACGGAGAAAGATCATGGAAACAAAGATCGCTGTGCTCCCCATTCGGGAACTTAAGGAAGGCTACCCCGTAGAGCTGTGGGTTAACGATAAAGGCCGCCTTGTTGTCCGCACTTATTCGGTCGACCGGTATGGTGAGTCCGATCTTGACCTCTTTGATCTTGTAGATTGGGTAAGAACTCAAAGAGGAGAACCGTATGCCGGAGCCGAACTGTGTCGAAATGCTGCTGGACGAGATAGACAGGGCTCTTAAGGCCGAACTGTATGTCGTCGCAACGATGGCAGCGCTTACCCTGCCCGATATGTGCGCGGCCTTAGAAACAGAGGGCTTCTGGGCGAAGAATGTGAACTACGTAGCATGGTGCGAAAAGAACCTGCCGCAAGAGTTTTTCTCATTGGCGACGCCCGAACTGATGAAGCAGCTTCGCAACGATCTCCTTCATACGGGGACTGTGGATGACCGCAAAGGCAACAAAAAGCTGATCCTTACGATTCCAAACGGCCGGATACTCCTCATCAACAATGTTTGCAACGAAACCTATCTCACGGACGTCGTGGACTTCTGCCACGGGTTGATGCAGGCGGCGCGGGTATGGCTCGCGAAGAATCAAAACGCGCCGACAGTACAGCGAAATCTTGAAAAAATGATTCGGCGTCGTGAGAATAAAAATGGCATTCCGCCCTTTATTGGCGGAATACCGATTCCGGCAATCTATTGATTGAGGCGCGGCTGTAACGAAACCCCGTTTCAGCAGCGACTCGTAGAACTGAGATTGCAATGAGAACCCCGGGAAACCGGGGTTTTTCGTGCGCGTACTGGCCGCCTATTCTTTGCACACGGCCTTGATGGTGGCTACCGCGCACCACGCTTTCTCAAGCGTGCGAACATCCTTCAGCCCTTGCCAACATTGATTTCACAAGGTAATATTGTTTTACAACGAAATAAAAGTGATACATGAGTGAAAATTCCTAATCGAAACTGTGGTCATCCAAACGGAGGATCGCATGGAAAAAGTTCACATCCTCTGCCCTCAATGCGGCAAGCGCATTTTCGACGTGTCGCCGCAGACGACGGGCGAGTTCTTCATCCGATGCCCGCGATGCAAGACGATCGCGGTAATCACCAAGGCCCCTGAGCCTAATCCTCAGCGCCAACCGAGCGCCAAATAGAACCTCAGAGTTCCTGTGACAAAGGAGTTTGTCATGGGTAATTTCAATCGCTATGCCACGAAAGGCCTCGCCAACGGCGTAGGCATCCCCGCCCTCGTTTTGGGCTCTCTCGGCTTCCTTGGCTCCGCCAACAACGGCAACGGAATCCTCGGCGGCCTCTTCGGTGGAAACAACTGCGCCCCGCAGATGGCCGCGCTTGGCGTCATCGCTGAAAAGGACGCCAAGATTGCCGAACTGACGGCGCAGAAGTACTCGGACAATCAGGACGCGGCGCTGTATCAGGCGACGCGCTCCGAAAACGAGAAGCTCGAAAACCGTCTGATGGACTACATTAAGCCGCTCTCTCAGGAATCCGCGAGCAACCGCGAACGCGTCGCCGTCCTTGAAGCCCAGCAGGCGAAGAACGGCGAAATCGCTGACCTGCGTGAAAAGCTCGTCCGCGCCGAACTTGGTGCAAAGATCGACTCCGTCGCCCAAACGTGCGGGTGCGGTATCGCTCAGCTCAACAACGCCGTCGCAGGGATCAACAACACGCTGAACCAGATCACCCACCTCGTCGTACCTCGCACGGCGATCTGCCCCGAAGTCATGGAGCGGTACAACTCGTGGGTTGCGCCGACAGCCGCAGCCCCGGCGGTTCAGCCGGTGACGGGCAACATCAACGTTAATCGGAGTTAAGTTATGAAGATGCCGATCGGAAATCTCTCAGCCGTGGTGGTTGAGTATGCTCAACAAGTCCTCATCCCCGCCGCGGAACAAGCGGGCGGTGCTCTGCCCTTTACGATCGGCATCGCCTCCGGGTTGATCGCGAAACAGGCTCCGACGATGGCGGCCCCCTACATCCCGATGCTCAAGTCCTTGGGCGTCGTGGACGATCAGAACCGCATCGACGTAGACCTGCTTTACGACGAAGCAGTGAAGAACCTTGAAGCGCACCCCTTCTCCATCGGGCCGTATAAGCCTGACAAGGGAGACTTGGATGCGCTGAAAGAAATCATGAACCGTCACGGAGAATGATTATGGATACAGCCTTGATCCATGCCCGCTGCGAGCAAACCGTCGAACACCTTCTCGATAAGATCGACGAAGTGTGTGACGCAGCTCGCGATAACGGCGGGCTCGACGACGAAGACGTACGGACGCTTGAGAAAGCTTGGTGCGCCATCGAAACAGCCATGCGGGTTGCCAAGCCTTGATACATGACTAAGCCCCCGATCGTCAAACTACGGTCAACGAATCGGGGGTTTTTCATGCACGATCAGCACGGTTTCTTTCCTTACTTCTTTTGCGCGGGGGTGGCGGCTATGGCTCAGGCGCTCATGTACGTCAACTCCGCAGAGAAGGGCAGAGCCTTCAGTTGGCACGAGTTCTTCTTTGCCGTCCTTCTCTCGGGGTTCATCGGTTTTCTCATCGCACTGGCGGGCGACGCCTACGGGTTGAGTACGTCCTTGAGCGGGGCTCTCGCAGGGCTGGGCGGCTTCGCCGGAAAAGAAGGCGTGAGCTTTGCCTTCGCCTTGGTTCGCAAACGTACGGGGGTCGAAGGATGAAAGACGGATTTTTCGACGGCAAGGAATTCGCTTCGCGTGACGGCGCGCCGTCGCCCTATGGCCCGATGAACGTGAAGCAGGAGCTCGTGGATTTTCTGAACCAGCTTCGGCTTCGCTTCGGTAAGCCGCTGATCGTTACGAGTGGGTACCGCAGCCCTGAGCACAACAAGGCAGTGGGCGGTGTTGCCAACTCGTACCACACCAAAGGACTGGCAGCGGACGTTGCACCGATGGACGCCAAGGATTTAAACCAGCTGTGGCAACTCGCCGACAGCATGAACGTGACAGGCGGCGTCGGCCGCTACGACACGTTCGTTCACGTAGACCGTCGCGGCTATGCCGTGCGTTTTGATAAGAGGACTAAAAAATGATGGAACTCAAAGACACCGCCACGCTGATGACGAGCGCCGACTACAAAGAGCGCTTCAAAGCGGAATACCTGCAACTCAAAATCCGTCGCGACAAGCTCGCAGCGATGCTTGTTAAATGGGACGCGGGGGAGCTGGGCTTTACACCGACGTGCTCCCGCGACCTTTATACCTTTCAGCTTTATGTGATGGACGGGTACCTCCACGTTCTCGGGCAGCGCGCGATACTCGAAAGGGTCGAGCTGTGAACAAGGGTTTCATCCTCAGCGCCGCTGCGGGCGTGTTCTTTTTCCTGACCTCAGCCTACGTCGGCTACCACGCCGCAGAGCTAAAGTATGAGAGGCAGATCGCCGAGATGGAAAGAGCTCAAGCGGCCGTCGTTCAAAAGGCGCAGGAAAATCATGCAGACAACCTCGCAAAAGCTACCAACACGATCCTTCTTGCTCAGAGTGAGTACAACGATCTGCGCGCTGAGCGCGATCGTCTGCTTGCCCGGTTGCGGCACGCCGACAGTGATCGAAGTGCCAAAGACGATTCCGCAGACGCTCTTAGAGCCAGAGTTGCAAAACTCGAAGGCTTGGTCGGCCGAATGGCTCAAACTGCTTCGCGATGCGGAGACGGTTTTGAGCGGTGCGCCCAAAAGCACGACGCCTTAGCCGACGTAGTAAGATAAAGAAAAGCCCGCAAGCGGGACACGCGATGCGGGCGGCGCTCAACGGCGCTCTGACACGTATTTTACCTAAGCTCACAAGGGCTTTCAGGGGGAAAACGGGTGGGAAACTTTGTGGGGAAACCCCGCCAGGGGTTGTAAATAGGCAACACCTCGAATCCCTCCCCTTCCGCCAGAATTTGGATAGAGGCCATCTTCGGATGGCCTTTGTTTTATCTACAAAAAACCTCCCAACTCAATAGTCGCAAGGCTTCACGGGCAGTCGCCTGTTTGCTCGCGTTTGCACAATCAGGGGGTGTCAAAAGTTCGCTTTCACCCCTCGAAGTCCATAGAATCCAAGGCAAGTGGGGAAACTTTTCCCCACAAAGTTATAAAAAACTCTCGTTTGGGGGAAACTTTTATGACACCACTACTCAAGATCAAGAAGGTCAAGGGCATCGAGTACTACGTCGCGCGCGGTTACGTCGATGGCAAACGCAAGGACAAAAGCGTCGGGCGCGTAGACAGCATGACGCTCACACAGGCGAAGCTTGCCGCCGTCCGCGCGTTCGAAGCGACCGAAGATAAAACCTCCGGCCCCACGTTCGCCGACATTCTGCCTGCGGCTATGGCCGATATCGCCAGCGTGAAACGGTGGAAGAACGAGCGAAGTGAAACCCAATGGCGGCAGTCGATCAACGACTACGCCCTCCCCTTCCTCGGCGATAAAGAGGTCGCCAAGATCACAACGGACGATGTACTCGAAGCCCTGCGTCCGATATGGCTCAAGCGCACCGAGACCGCGAAGCGCCTTCGAGCAAGAATCGAAGCAGTGATCGATTGGTGTACCGTGAAGAAACTGCGGTCGGGGGCGAACCCCGCGTCGTGGAAAGGGAACCTCGCTCTGCTTCTTCCGTCCCCGTCGCAGGTCGCAAAGGTTGAGCACCAGGAAGCGCCGACGATGGAGGAGATGCAAAAACTCGTGCGCTACTGCCGGTTGCATCCGTCGCCTGCGAGTGCCCTCTTCCTACTTACGGCGGCCACTGTCGTCAGGAATACCGAAGCGCGTCTCATGAAAATGGACGAAGTTAATGGCGGCGTATGGACGGTACCCGCAGAACGGATGAAGACCAAGCAGGCGGGGGACTTCCGAGTGCCGCTCTCAAGCCTTGCCCTCGAAGCGCTGAAGCAGGCGTCACCCGAGGGATATGCCTTCTCCGCCCGAAGTGGTTCGCCTCTGACTATCGACACAGTGCGGCTCAAGATGTGTGAGATTCTTCACCGGAAGATCACGCTCCACGGCGTGCGGTCGGCGTTCCGAGACTGGGCGGCAAGGGAAGGCGTGGATCACGCCGTGGCAGAAAAATGCCTGAGCCATGTATGGGGGAACCAAACGACTCAGGCGTACTTCAGAGACGACCTCCTCGAACAGAGGCGTTCTGTATTACAAAATTGGGCTGACGCTATCGCTTCTTCTTGAAGTAGGTCATATTCTTTTCTAAGTCATCGCGAAGGTAAGCCCCCGCCTTCTCGATGGATTCCTTAAACCAGACGTTGCCTTTGCGACCGCGGCTGAAGGGGGCGGGTAACTTCCCCTGTCGTACCCAAGTAGTTACGGTGTTGCGACTGATTCCAAAGAACTCGCAGACGCCCGTGGTGTCGAGTGTGTCCATCAGAACTTTCTCCCATTGACGCCGATAAAAGAGTCACGCAATATCGGGGAGGTGATATGCCGAAGCACCCTCACAGAGATACCGCCTCGGGCTAAAAACTTTCCCCTCTTACAGACAAACAACCGGCGCACGATTGCCTGTGCCCGCTCATCCCCAGTCCATGCAAGATAGGCGATCACCCTCACCCAAGAACGAGCCTCAGGTCGAATTCGCTTAAACACAAATCGGTTTCGCGTTTGCTTGGGCATTGAAAGCCAGTGCTCCATGCCCTTGTCTTCGAGGGGGTTGAGCATCAGACGATCTCCTTAAACTCAATCTTATCCGTCAATTCAAAAAGCCCCGGTTCCCACCCGAGGGTGTGCTGATACTTTCGGAGCTCAAAGACGTAACCGCCGTCACTTTCCTTTCGTCGGAGAAGATATTCTCCCTCCTTCACGGGGCGGGCCTTACGGCACCGATTCCATTCACCGGGCTTATAGGGTTCGGCCTCTTCGAACCAGTCTTCGCCCTTGAGGGTCACGGCGCCGCGCTTGGCCGTCGTCGTAACTTCCTGCTTCTCAAAGAGGGAAGCCATCAGCGTGTGATAGTTTCGCGACGACGCAAATTGCGACAGAATGTCTGAGGCTGCATGGTTCAATCGATACATCGTTTCTTCTCCAACAAGGCGTCCAAGACGCTCTCCTTATTCTGGAGCGCGGCTTCGACCGCCATCTCCACCGTGTCAGTTGCCACGAGGGAGTACACAAATACGGGGCGCGGGTGTCCTGACTGCGCCTGACGGGTGGGGCCGATGCGCTCGATGATCTGAGCGTAGAACTCGTAGTTCCATCCCATGCTGAAGAAGCACAGGATGCTGCCGCCGTCCTGAAGGTTGAGGCCGTGGCCACAGGCCGCCGGATGCGCGAGGAGGATTGGTATCTCTCCGGCGTTCCAATCGCGGATGGTTTGCGGGTTCTTATCCAGGAGCCGCGCCCGGGGGAACGCCCTCAGAATGCGGTCGGCCTCATGCTTAAACTGATAACTCACCAACACCGGAGCACCGGCGGCTTCTTCAATCACCGAGCGCAGGGCTTCGAGTTTGGCCTCGTGGACGCGGTAATACATTCGTCCTGCCACCTCGTAGCACTCCGTCTCCGGATCGCTAGGCTCTTCGTCGCTGTAGTAGATCGCACCGCCTGCGATCTGCAGGCACTTGCCCAAGACGGACTGCGCGTTCACCGCCTCTACTTCCACGCCGTCGCCCAACACTGTATAGAAATCCGTCTCAAGGCGCTTGTAGATCGCCATCGCTCGCGGCCCGATGTCCACCTCTCGACGCACAAAGATCGGTTGTTCGATGTCGAAATAGTCTTCGGCGTTCACCGTCACCGTGACGTCCGCCACCGCCTTCTTAATGCGGTCGGCGGAGCCGGGCAACGGCACCCACTTCACCATGTAGGCTTCGCCCCCTGTGCGGATCGGCTGAAAGTAGCGGGTCTCATACGACGTCATGGATTCGCCGAGGCGCTTCCCTTTGTCGATGAACCACATCTGCCCCCAAAGATCGATGAGACCGTTGGGCGCCGGAGTCCCCGTGAGTTCGATGAATCGGTCGATCAACGAGTAGACACGCGCCAGAGCCTTCGCCCGGGAGGAGCCGCCCCGCAGGCGGAAACCCTTGAGGCGAGTAGCTTCATCCACAACGACGATTTTGAATGGCCAAGCCTTGCCGAACTTCTCCACGAGGTACGGCAGTTGCTCGAAGTTCGTACAATAGACGTCGGCCTTTTGCGCGAGGGCTTTCTCTTTCGTCCGCTTGTCGCCGCACACGACGGAGACCCGCAGGCCTTTGAGGTGATCCCACTTCCTCGCTTCCTCCGGCCACGTGCTCATCGCCACCCGCAGCGGAGCGACGACGAGCGCCGGGCCTTCGCCGAGAAAGATCATGGCGTCCAAGGCGGTGAGGGTCGAGACGGTCTTGCCGCACCCCATCGCGCACCAGCAGCAGGCTCGGGGATGCGAAAGGATATGATCTATTATCAGCCGTTGGTACGGCCGCGGTACGAATTTACGAGGCATGACGTTCTCCATACCGGGGGACAGCCACCGCTTCTTGGATCGTCCATCCCTTCTCAAGCCGTTTCTTGATAGAACCGGCGCTTACCTCCGCGTACTGCGCCCACTCGGACAAGCACTTTCCTTCGATCAGCAGGCAACCCCGCCGATTGCGCGCTTGTTCAAGCGGAGTCGCCCAACGGCAGTTCGCAGGACAGTAACCCTTGTCACTATCAATCCGGTCGATAGTCAGCGTATCGGTGTAACCGTGCGCCATCGCCCAATCGCGGAACGATGCAAAGCTGTACCTCCATTCGTCGCAGATAGTGATGCCACGCCCGCCATAGTTGTGGTAATGAACGTGGTGAGGGTTATAGCAGCGCTCAATCATCTTTCTCCAGATGTGATATAGCCGTGTCTTTTCCCCTCCGTGCTTTACATTCGCTTTTCCAGTCTTTCTTGCGACTTCGACTGCTACCTCACGGGATAAACAGCCGCAGCTAAGAGATTCCCCCCGGAGTAACTGATCGCCGCGAACGGCCTTGACCGTTCCGCAATCACATCTGCAATCCCAGAAGTCCTTGCCCCGCGCATCACGCCCATGGAATCCGATAACCGTCCAGCGTCCATAGCGGCCTGTAATCTGTCTAGTCTTAGCCCAGCTCATACCAACCACCCGATAAGAAGCATCAGTGCCACGGCCAGGAGAGTCGCCACAACAAACATTGCGACGAATCCCGGCCCAATAATGTCGCTCATCGTTCCTCCTCCGGCGTACGGCTACTCAGCGCCATCCGCAAACCGTACAGCGTAATCGCAACCCCAACGAGGATGAACAGCACTATCGCCACCGGCCCATAGCGCTCAACCAAAAGTGCGGGAACCGGCGTGAGCGACAGCGAAACCCACGCCGCACAAAGCGTTGACCACACAATCGTCTTTGTGCATTCGCGCTTCACCTTTTCAGAACGGCAACCCATAGTAGTACCACCGATATCCTTTCACGACGCCGCATTCCTTCGCGGCGCGTTTAACGTAAGCCAATAAATCCGGGGCGCCCTTGTACGTCGGGAGCCGCTTTGACGGGACAGACCGCGGGTGCTTGATCTCCAACTCACCCTCCACCGGACGCAGCGGGATACACCACTTCGTGCAGAACTTGAGGCAGTCTTCGATCGTCGATTCGGGCGCCCGATGGAGCACCGCCTTCCACAAAGAGCTATCCGTGCGCCATCCGTGTCTGCGATGCAGATAGAAAAGCAGGCGGCCTACGCGGCACTCCGTCGCCTCTAGGCCGCGCTCCCGGAGGAACGCACGGACGGAAGCGGGGATTGCGACGGGGTATGCCATGGCGTAGGCCGCCGCCATATCCGTCAGACAGACGGTTTCACGCTCTCGCATTCTTCGCCTCCCGTTGGGCTACTCGTTGACGGCACTCAATCTCGACCCTTATTGCCTTACGGAACAAATCAATGTCGTGTTGGAAATAGAACTGGACACGCCGGACAACGTCGGCCGCGTTGTCGTGCACGTACACCGCACAACCAGCACGCTTCATTACCCCATGCTCGCGCACCTGGTGAGCCTTCGGAGTTTCACCCGGCGCTTTGACCTCAACCCAGAAGTGGTGTCCGGCATCATTGGTGACAGTGCCCGGCACCATGATGAAAAGGTCAGGCGCTCCGACGTGCCCTACCCACTGGCACTTACGAACCTCACACCCCAGCTCTTTCATTGCGGCCTTGATATCCGCAACCACTCTTCCTTCAGGTGTCATACCTTCTTCTCCCATGTATCGGCGGCTTCGATCAGAAGCTTTGCCAGTTTGCGCGCCGTGCCTGGTTGCATAAAAGCCATGGCATCACAGTACGGGCCGACACCGTCGCAGGCCACACTGTGATCGTGGATGCTCAGTGTGACCGGTAGACGCGGGTTGTAGCCTTCATCTGCCTCAGCAGACTTACCCGGAAGACAGACAAAGATCGCCAAGTACTCTTTACCTTTACCGCCCTCCTGCTCCAGCAGTTTGGCGAACGGCGAACCCGTGAAGACATCGCGGCAATCGTCTACGTGGCTTGTCATTTGCCCTCCTCCACCGGCGACCACTTTTCTGCTACCGCCCAGCAGCCGTCATTATTTTTGGTGAGCTGCCCCCAAAGACAGCAAGTACTCGTTCGAACCTTCGACTCCACCGATTCGATAACGTACTTGCGCGAAGCCGCAGACCGACGGCCATGATCCTTAAGGAACTCCCCGGCGCAAACATACGTGTGATAAAACAGCCGCACAGGAATCGTCACCCAGTCCGCGAAAACACGGATTCTTTCCAGTGTGACATCGATCCCCACGTCGCCTTCTTTGGCAAAGTTATGCAGGCGAAGTTCAACCTTGCATTCCATCATGACCTTGCCGCATTTGATGAGCCACATAGACTCAACACCCGAACATGCGCCGTATACGCTCCCCCCCCCCCGGACGCTGCTGAATGAACTTATCCCAGTGAACACGTACGTCCAATAAATCCAAAAATCAGGCTCGTCCATCGTCGACCAACGCTTGCTGAGATCAACGACAAAATTCCACGTCGGCGGGGGCGGCGGAACGCGGATGCCCATCGTCACCCAGCCGCAGTCCATCGCTTCTTTCAAAAGATTTTCTGTCATGGCTCGGCCCCCAATGCTTTCCACACTCCGTCGATATCCCCGGCGCCGAGGCAGTCAACTGCCTTAATCACTTGCGCCTTCAGGGCTTCGAGTTCTGCCTTTTCAGGACAGACGTCTTCCGCGATGATCTCGGACTTCGGGATGCTGATGGTGACAAAAATATTGCGGTTGTACTTTTTGTCCCAGGCTTCAAGACAACTCTGTCTCAGCTCGTTTTGAAATTCCTCCGACCGGATGTACCGAGTCAGAAAGTCCGGGTCTTTCAGTTTGAATTGCATTGCCATATCACTTCCCCAACCAGTTTTCAGTTTCGTTGACCGCGAGAGTCTTCAGCATTCGCTCGACCTTCTCCGGCGTAATGTTTTCCGTTCGTCCCTGCTTAATCAGCGTACGCATGGCGTAGTACTCACGGATCGTTCGGTTCGGCGCAACCTCGTAAGAGTCCGACAAGAACTGCTGAGCGACCGCTACGCCATCCCGAATGAGGTTGAGCTCAGTCGCCGTACAGACGTAGCGGGGCTCTTTGCCGGATTCCCTTGCCCGTTGATGGGCTTTCTTCACCGCGTTCCGAGTGGCTTCGCCCCCGGCGTCGATCATCCGACAAGCCTCGTTGCGCTCTGCCGTGTCCAGCCATTCGCGGCTTAAGACGCCGGTCATTGCATGGTTGAGGAGAACATTGATAAGCTTCATATCCTCGTAAGTGGCATTGCCGCGGGGGAGCTTTTGTTCGGTGCGCAGAGCGATGTCTGTCAACATCGCCTGCAAGCTATTGATGTCCGCCTGAGAAACAGCCATCGTCCGAACCGGCTTGCGGTGATACCGCTTGCGAGGCTTTTTACTTGCAGGCATCGCTTATCTCCTACCCTTCCAGATAGCGCCGCCCGACAGGAAGAAGAGGCAGATCGCGATAACCGCCGCCCAATTACTGTCGATGAAGCACGCGATCACCCAGTAAATGCCGTACCAAAAGGCAAGGGTGACGCCGAGGACGACCAAAATAATTCCGATGCAGGCCAACGTTCTCATCGCATTGCTCCCTGCAGCTTGTTCAGCATTTCTTGGAACCGGCGCTCTTCAGCGCTCATCATGTGACGTTTCTCGACGAACGCCTGCTCCTCCGCCATCTGTGCTTCGCTCTTCATCCACTTCTTGGCCGTTTCAGTAGGTATCTCCGCGGCCTTGTCCTGGGCGAGAGCATCGGCGTAGTCCGCCACACCCGTGATATACTTCGCCATAGCGCGGGCGACGGGGCCGCAGACTTCGATCTCGCCGAGGTACGTATCGCCGTTGTCGCGTGTCAGGCGGATGACGACGAACCCCTTGTTCTTGAGGCTTGCTTCGGCCTTAAGCTCAGTCGCTTTCACGACCTGTTCATTCTGTTCACTCATTCGAGTTACTCCTTTCGATAGCGATAGCCGTCGAAGCCTGCGGCCGCCAGCGGCAGGCCTTGCGCCCACCCCGGCAGTTCGCACATCAGCGACTCCATCGCGTTGTGATTGAAAGCCTCGGTATCCGGGGCTTCGGTTAAAACCTCATCGTGGATGGTGAGGATCGGCAGGTAGCCTGCCTTTTCAAGACGAGGCAGAGCCTCGCAAAGGACGTCCGCCGCGGCGGCTTGCGTCAGGTTTTCCACGATCTTCCCGGCGTACGTCCCAATCTTTTCCCACTTACGGGTGTACTGATTGACCCCGTAGTACGTAAATCCGTTCGTGCCTTCCCCGAGCTCTCCGGCCTGCGGCGACGGGTAGCAGATGTACCGCCCCGAGGGGAGCCGAAGCGTGAGCCAATTGCCCTTACGCTCGGCGGCCAAGCGGCCTTGACCGAACACCACGCGGCGACCTTCGTTCAACGCCGTCACGCAGGCTTCTTCCGCCTCGTACCAGAACTTCACAATATGGGGGTTGGCGTTGCGCCACATCCGCTTCACGCTGTCGCAGGCGATGAAGACGCGGCGGTCGAGCCCGCACGTGCGCTTGTTCTCCTTCGCCCACTCCCAAGTCTTCGCCGCTTGTTCAGCGATTTCCTGGGGCACGACGGGCATCACGTCGTTGGCCATCACGTGGAGGTCAATGCCGTACGCCTTCGCGAACGTCACGAACGCCCCGGCTCCGCCGCCGTAGCCCATAGCGAGTTCCAACACTTTCCCCATCTGTCGCTGGGCCTTAGTAACGGCACCGACGGGAACGTTGAACGCACGCGAGTACGTCAGCTTGTAAAGGTCGGGGCCGGTGCCCGCATCGAATTCGCGGAAGGCTTGGAGCTTCCACGTTTCACCCGCTAGCCATGCCAGCATCCGCCCTTCAATGTTCGAGTAGTCTGCGACGACCATCTTTTTCCCGGCAGGGACGATGATCTCGCCGCGAAGGCAATTCGAAAGCGTGTCGAAGACGTCGGGGAATGCCCATTCGAGTAGCCCGTGCTTCGCAAGTTCGATTGCGCCTTCGATCTCACGCCAATCCTTGATCGTCGGGCGTGAAAGGTTCTGCGGCTGAAAGAGACGGCCGGAGAAACGCCCCGTGCGCATGGCTCCGCGGAACTGAAGCGTTCCACGCAGGCGCCCGTCGCGGTTTGTGCAGTCAACCACGGACTTGAACTTGCGAACCGCCGCCTTCGCAGACGTGAGGCGCAGACGAAGGAGTTCCTTCATCTCTTCTGGAATACCCTCAGCGTTGATGAGCTTTTCGACCTCGGACTTCTGAAGGTTGTCCAACTGCATCCCGAATCGCTCGTTCAGATAGACGCGCAGCGCCTCCGTGCGAACGGCATTGTCGAGAGCGCCTTTCGTAAGCTCGGCCGTCTTCTGGCGGAGCCGCGCTTTCTCTTCTTCGGCATAGCGAAGGGCGGCATGCGCCAAGTCCATATCCATCAGCATCCCGCGACGGTTGACCCGGGCGTCCAACGCCTGAAGCGCGCGTTCCTGCTTAGAGACGTTGAACTTCGGCAGGAGTTTGAAGAGCGCTCGCTCGGCTTCAACGTCCAAGCGGCAGTAGTTCACAAACCGCGCCCAATCGTCCGGGTTCGTCTTTCGGGTTGCCCGACGCAGTTTCATGTGCTCGGGGCGCGGCTTGCAGAAAAGCTGCACCAGGCGCTTACCGTCCAAGTCCTTGGCGTGATCCTTGTCGAGCTTGTAGATCGCAGAGAGGTCGGCCAAAGAGCCGGGAAGCCCGTGCTCGTAGGCGAGCACCATCGTGTCGATGACGTCTTCGGGTTTGAGATCGACGATGCCGAGGTAATGGAGCACGACGGCATCGAAGTTCATGCCGTTATGCCAAACGCTTTTGGCCTTCCCGGCCTTCACGTCGTCCAAGGCCTGGCGGAGATCGTCAGGCATCTCAGGCGTCACGGTCGCGTCCCACACTTTGGCGGGGGCGTCGCCGACGGCGTAGCCGAAGAGTAAGAGTTCGGTGGACGAGTCTTCCGCGTACCGGTGCGAGCCTTTTTTGATGTCGCACGCAGAGTACGTTTCTAAGTCCGCGTAGAGGTAATACATTCTGTGTCCCTTGTCGGTATTTCAGACGGTTTCGCAGAATGACGGGGGCGCACGGTTGCCCGTTTAGAACCATAGGGGGAAGAAAATAGGGAATGCAGCCCTGTTTCGTAGACCCTCGGCCGGAGGAGCGGTGCTCAACTCTCACTGCACACGCCCCGGTCATTCTGCGGAACCGCCCGAAAGCGGTTCCGACAGCTATGTATTACCAGCAGTCTCCGGCGGCATCGGCGGTAGATTCGCCGGTTTCACCGAGATCATCGAAGTCCTTCTTCACGGACGCGGCAGAGCCGGAGCCGGAGAGAGGTTCGTCCTCCTTCACGAGCTGCACGCCGTTGAGGAAACACGTGATGCCCTGGGCGCCGTTCTTGTTGTAGGCGCTCAAGACGATGCTTGCGTTCACCCAACAGCCGCCGTAAGGCAAACCGGAATCCTGCGTGAGATCGTTCTTGCGCTGATCGACCACCGCCGGGACACCACGTTCAGCCGCGCGCTTGGCGTTGATCTGATAGGTGTTCTCGTCGTAGTCGCGGAGACACCAGGACTGCTTAGAGCCTTGGAAGGACTTGATCTTGTCGGCGGCCTTGTCACCCCACTGGGCCTTGGCCGCTTCCATGATCGCCGCCTTGATCTGCCCCGCTTGTTCGGATTCCTTCGGGATCAGAAGCCCGATACTGTAGCGCTTCTTGCCCATGAAGTCATCCGCTTCGAAGAGCTTGGGGTAGACACAGCGAACGTTTTTCGCAATAACTTTGACACTAGAAGCCATTTTTAGCTTTCCTTTATCTTTGATTTAAAAAAGGTCTTCGACCGTATAGTCCGTCACGACGGGCGCCGCTTGTTCAGCCTTGGGGGCCGGGGCGACGTCTTCCGCACCGAACAAATCCTCAGTTTCAAGCGCGGGAGCGGGTTCTTGTGTCGCTACCACGTCGAAATCCGACTTCGTGCCCACTAACGCGGGGCGCTTATCCCATTCGGGTACCACAGACGGGGCACCATCGTTCTGCGTGATGAACTCCTGCAGGGCTTTCCACTGCCTCGGGCCGATGCTTCCGGCCTTGGCGGCTTTCTCAGCCTGCGTGGGCGTCACCAACTTGTCCACGTAGATCAAGTCATGGCGCAGGCGCATCGCCTTCATGCGTTCTTCGGCGCCTTCAGTCCACTTGCGCGGCCCCTTGCGCCCGGCGACGAGCTTGTAGCCTGGCACGGCGTCCCCTGCCTGCAAGCGGCCCATAGCCGCGGCTCGAACGGCATCGCACCACTTCTCGATTGATTCGAGCCAGGGGAGCGCCTTTGCAAGGGCTTCGCCCGTTTCCGGAACGACGAGCACCGGACGATCCGCCTTAGCGAGCGGCAGCGGATCGACCACTTCGAAGTCCGCTTTCGTCTCCGCCTGCACCACGCCTCGGAGCGCCGGGCACACGGCCTTCGCCTTACAGAACCGGCACTGCGCTTCGCCCGGAACGAGGTCGCCTTCATGAAGGGCTTCGCCGTTCACCAGCGCCATCGCTTGTTCAGCCTTCTTCTTGGCGTCGTAGGCGAACTGATCGATGCGGCCGACCGTGGTTTCCCAAACCTGCGGCTCAGACGACAAGCGCGGCTGGAAGATCACCAGGCGCACGTGACGAATGTGGGAACGAATCGCCCGGTCGCGCAGGATGGCGCTTGCATACGTCATGATCTGCGGGTTCTCTTCGCACTTCACTGCGACGCCGCGGCCGTACTTGAAGTCCGCGACGACAAGCACGCCGTCGTGCGTGATGGCGCAGAAGTCGCATGTGCCTACGTCATCAGTATTGCCCGTGATGTGGCCGATGTTGACTTTCTGTTCCGCGTGCCAGCTGCGCGCCCCTGCCAGAAGGCCGGGCGCCGTAACAGTGCGGAGCACATTGGCCCAAGCGACGGCGGCTTCCACCATCTCTTCGTCACCGATCAAATCGGCGCGGGCTTTGGTGTCGAACGTAAATTCGTTGATCGCCGCTTGTTCAGCCAAGGCGTGAGCGCGAGTTCCCTCTTCGGCATACTCAGACGTTTCGTCCGGCATATCCTTGTAGAGGGCCGGGGCGCCGACGCACGTGAGCCACGTCACGGCAGACGACGGACTAAGCAGCGCGTGAGCCATTGCCTTCTCCCAATGCCTTGCAGTCCGCGACGAACTTAAGGAACACGTCGTTCGAGAGGTTCTGCGGGTTCTTCACCTTCGGCAGTCCGTCCGCACCGATACCGGAGTACTTCTCGAAAATAGCGAGCACGGCTTTCTTGTCCACCGTGATGGCGTGTCTGATCCACGGCACCAGCACGGCCGAAATATCCACTCTCACCTGATCGGTGACTTCCTTAATGTGCTCGAACTGCACCGGAAACGAACCGTAGGGGTTCTCGGCTTGTTCAGCCTGAGGCTTTTCGGCAGGTGCCGCGGCCTTTGCCGGCGCGGGTTCAGCGGGCTTTTCAGCCGGTTTTTCGGCAGGTGCCGCTTGTTCAGCCTGCGGCTGTTCCTGCAGCGTCCCTTCGGCGATTACGCGGGAGCGCGTTTCGATCTTGGGCTGATATTCGGGCTTACCGGTATCGCGGCGTTGCGCCATCTTTTCCTTCAAGGTTTCAGGTTCGTCTTCGGGGATATAACGCTTACGGTTCTTCCCTTCGACGACGCGCTTTTTGGCCGCTTGTTCAGCTTCAGGCTGCGCCGGGGTTTCGGCCGCTTGTCCGACCGGGGGCAGACTGAGCCCTTTGAGGCAGTCTTCCAGCGTGATAAGCCGGGCGGTAAGGCCCTTATTGGCCTCAGCCAGCGCCTTATTTGATTCGACCAGTTGGCCTAAGGTTTCTTCAATGCTCACAATAATTTCTCCGTTGAGCGCGCTGAAAAGCTGCATAAAGCGCGTTAAAAAAATGGCACGCCACCCTGCTCAAATGAAACTAAAATTTCGAATGAACTTGCGGAATTGGCCGCTTGTTCAGCCTAAGGGAGCCGTCTATGCGTCATGACGTCTGCCCGAAGCCGCCGGGCGATAAATCTGCGGCTGTAATGGCCAGTGCGTTAAGAGATACTGACGCCGCCATTGATACCGTCAAGGCCTTATCTCATGAGATACAGGAACACGCTCACGCCATTGCGGAGCTATCTCAGGAATGCGAACGCATCCGAGAGAAAATCCGCGGCGTTGATAAGCACGTTTACCCGCCTGATTGGGAAAGGGCCGATCTACCGTAAGGCCGCTTGTTCAGCCTTGCGCTTTTTCAACTTTTCAAAAGAACAAGTAAGGGGACTCGTTTAAATCCGCTTGCTTGTTCTTCCCCCGGCTACGGGAGCCGGGGGCCGGGCTAGATCTGCTTTCCGTTTTCTTTTCGCATTTTTTGATTTCCTTCGCTTGTTCGGCCTTAGGTTAAAAAGCCCTTTCGGGCGGGTAAATTCAAAAATTCGAACTCTCGAAAATCGGCCAAAAATTCGAATTTTTGAGGCGGCCTATGGCGGCCGCCTACCGCATCAGTTAATGCTCGAATACTTCGGTTGTAAGCGCGAAACGAATACCTGTAAAGCGTTCTGTAGCAGGCGTTTCATACGTCCGGCCGTAAGACGATTTAACTCGCTCATATCTAACAGCACGGGCCCCGTCGACGCTGTAAAAGCGCGCTGTAATCCTGGCGGCTACCGCGCCCGTTTTCTCGTTTATTACCTCAATCGAACCGAAACGGTTTTCAATCGGCCAGCGGGCATAGCCCTGAAAGTTTTCGGCCGCGGCCGTATCCCCGCGCCGGGATTGATCCGGCTCCGGATCGGTTTCGCTAAGCGCCCGGCACTGTTTAACCGCGTACCTAAATGCCGCTGTAACCGCCGTTTGCAGCTCACGATAGCGGATAGCCCACGCGCCGCTCTTCTCTGCTGTATACATCGCTAGGCCTCCCCTTCTTTAATGCACTCTTTCAAGAATGCAAGCGCATCCGCTTTAGCCGCTTCCGCCGCGGCGTGCCGCGCGTCTAAAAACGCCTGATAAAGCGCCGCCGGGCCGCCTAACGCGCGTTCGACGGCGGCGCACTCTGCGCCGGTGGCTTCAATCGGCCCGCCGTCGCTTTTGCTGTAAACCATTAGCGGGGCGTCATCGTCCCAACAGTCAATAGTTCCGTCCTCAAGCCACGCAGCGCAGAAATCTTGAGAGTATTCGCGCCCGTTGAATTCAAAAAAGACGGAACCGCCCGCCGTCCAAACACCCGGCGTGTCTTCTTCAAATACGCGGTCAATTGGTTCCATCTCGCCGGAGAAAGCGCCGGTAAGCATGAGTGCGCCCGCCTTTATTTCACGCCCGGTAATGTTTAAATAACTGTGCATTTTTTCCCTTCGCTTAAAAAAGGGCATTCCGCCCAAATAAATGAATATTTAACGAATATCCATTTATTTGAGGCCGCCGAATTAAATCGGCGGCGCGCCTTTCTAATATTCGCTTATTGCTTTAAGCACTTCGCAAATGGGCGCGTTGCCCGATTGCACTACTAAGCAATCAGTGCCCCATTCGAAGGTAACAGTGACGGTATCAGTGCGGGACTCATACCGCGCCGCGGCGTAAGGGCCCCCGCAAGTAATCAAGGCGTCCGTAATGCAGTCGTCGCTATCGTCCGTAGCGCGGTAGGTTTTCAATTCAAGGCAGTCGAACGGCTCATTGTCGGTATCCGTACGGCCGAGAATTCCCGCCACATATTCGGCGGCGTAGCTGGCGGAATGATCATCTTCAAAGGTGCTCGAAATAACCTCGAAATCGCAATCAAGGCTTTCGGATTCGAGCGCTGCAATCATCAGGCGGTTTAAAGCGAACTTGCTAAGCATTTTTTATTTCCTTCAATCTTTTTGAGAGTTAGAGAAAAGCGGGAGTTTTTTCGCAGAAAAAGAATTCAAAGCACGACCGCGGCGAAATAACGCCGTTGATATCTGCGACGGGGTTAAGCGCCCCTGCCTTGGCTTCGCTTTCGCTCACGGGGTTTTCTTTACAGCTAAAAAGCACTTTCGAGCTGGCCGAATCGTTAGCGATAGCGGCGCGAATATCCGCGCGGGTAATGTTGCTTACGCGGGTATCAGCGAAGAGGAAACGGCGGGTAATCTGAGAAACACCAGCGTGAAGACGGATAGGCGCGTCAAAGATGCGGCGGGCGGGTTTTTTGATCTGAGTCATTTTTCGATCCCCTTTATGCCGCGTAAGCGATAGCGAAAGCCGCTGCATCGATCAGCGCCATAAGCATGAGAATTGCGCCGAAGACTTGAAGGACCGAGATTTCGTGTTCAGTCATTTTTTCTATTTCCTATTCTTGTTGGGGGGGGGGGGGAATTTTTGGCGTATTTGTTTTCCAAACGGTGGAACTTTAAAA
>ERZ1034980.191-NODE-191-length-51371-cov-1023.032115_pt1 | contig 51371 bp, 43 predicted proteins | sample MGYA00520622_ERZ1034980 | MGnify/ENA primary metagenome ERZ1034980 (study PRJEB33766, sample SAMN09781791) | gut metagenome | biome: gut microbiome | host: Homo sapiens | place: Madagascar | study: EMG produced TPA metagenomics assembly of the PRJNA485056 data... | reverse complement strand
CTCCATGGAGTTAAAAAATGTGATGACGGAGAACATCACCATCCCTGACGGGAGTGAATGTTCCCGTCGGGGATGCCGGATCAGCTGAATTCCGGCTGTCTGAGAAGTAAAAAGACCTCAATCACTGAACAGTGATATCCGTTTCCAGAGGTTAAACGGATGTACCGCCCACAGGCATCCTCTTTCAGGCTACGAGGATATTCCGGCCACCCGAAGGTGTTTCTCTCAGGCCAGTGAAACGTTGGCTGGCAGTCACCCGAAGGCGTTTCTCTCAGACTGCTGAAACATTGGCTGGCTGCAGATGCAGCAAATAAGCCCGGTTATTTTTAAAACACATCCACGGAAAGTCAACCCGGAATAAAAAACGGCGCTGCAAATACAGCGCCGTTACAGGGGGGTACCAGCCCGGTGGTTATCTCACTTGTCTCCGGGGATAAATCCCGGCGCGTTTTTCACGGAGGGCATGCGCCTTACAACCCGACAGGATGTGCGATGGCCGGTTGTGGTATCAGTAGCTGACTGAACGCCGTTGTGTTTTCGTTGAGCCAGCCTCCCGCTGATAACGGGGGTATACATCAAAGCTTAACCACACTACCCGATCCTGAACAGGGAGAAATTAAGATTACTCCGTTTTAGTTTTTCCCGATTTTTTTCGCCGCCCGGCCTTTTTCTGCGTGTTCACCACCCCCTTACACTCGGGATACCGCTGACAGCTCAGGAACAGCCCGTGCTTTCCCTTTCGCTGCCGGGTCGGTCCCTGACAAAGCGGGCACGGCGGCGTCACCGGAACCGTCATACTGAAGGGCTGTTCCCGCCCGGATGAGACCAGATGACGCACCCACTGCTGCTGTCTGCCCATAAAGGTATCCAGCGACATTCTACCCTGTGCAATATCATCCAGAGCCTGCTCCCACAGCGCCGTCATTCCCGGGCTGGTCAGGGCTTCCGGCAGGGCGGCCGTCAGCTCCCTGCCCCGTTGCGTTGACCGGATATGCTTCCCGCTCTTCTCCAGATACTGCCGGGCAAATAACACCTCCAGCACACCGGCCCGCGTGGCCTCCGTCCCCAGACCGGCATTCTCCCTCAGCACTTTTTTCAGCTTCGGATCACTGACCTGACTGGCAGCATTTTTCATGGCGGCAATCAGGGTCCCTTCCGTAAAAGGTGCCGGAGGTGACGTCATCCGGCCCTTCAGTTCTGAACCGCTAATCCGGCAGTGTTCACCCCGTTCAAGCGCCGGCAACGCCATTTCCGTCGTCTGTTCATCTTCGCCTTCAGCATCTTCTGCTGCTTCCCCGGAAAACAGGCCTCGCCAGCCCGTCACCACATTCACTTTCCCGCGGGCCCTGAACCGTTGCCCGCCGAGTGTCAGTGTTGCATCAGTAATATCAGACTCCTGCAGGGGCAGAAACTGGGCCAGATAATGCTGGCGGATAAGCTGATACACCTTCAGCTCATCTTCACTCAGTGCCCTGATATCAAAGACCTGCCGGGTCGGAATGATGGCATGGTGTGCCGTAATTTTTTTGTCATTCCAGATACGTGAAACAAAACCGGGATCGAGCTGTGCCAGAACCGGCGTCAGGGCAGGATCTGAGCGCGCCATTGCCGCCAGTACCTCCCGGCTTTCCTGTTGCATGGATTCAGGCAGATAGCCACAGTCCGTCCGGGGATACGTCGTGGCCTTGTGTGTCTCATACAGGGACTGCGCGATATTCAGCACAGTCTGCGCCCCCATACCAAATTTCCGGGAGCAGGCTTCCTGCAGTGTCCCCAGCGAAAAACAGAGCGGAGCCGGTGTTTTTTCACGCTTCCGGGTCACCTCATGCACCACCGCTGACGGTGTCTGCTGACACAACTGAAGAACGGCCCGGGCCGCCTGAACGTTCACGCACCGTTTCTCTTCATCGCAGTACTGCTCTGCCGCCACCCAGACGGCCCGGAACCGGATCCCGTCGTTCTCCAGTCCGACAAACACCTGCCACCAGGGCCGTGGCACAAAACCGGCAATCTCCTGATCCCGTCTGACCACCATGGCAAGTGTCGGCGTCTGTACCCTTCCGACGGATAACACATCCGGGATCCCCGACGCCCGGGCTTTAAGGGTATACAGGCGCGTCAGGTTCATCCCGATCAGCCAGTCAGCCTGACCACGGGCCAGGCCGGCATCATACAGACGGGCCGTCTGCTCACCAGGCAGAATGTTTGCCAGCGCCTCCCGGACGCTGGCCTCATCCAGGGCGGACAGCCACAGCCGGCGGACTGGTCCGCAGTACTGGCAGTACGCCAGCAGTTCCCGGGCGATGACTTCCCCTTCCCTGTCCGCATCCGTGGCGATCACCACTTCAGACGCACGCTTCAGCAGGCGGCTGATCACCGTAAACTGGGATTTCGTCTGCGGTTTAACCGTCATCTGCCAGTTTTCAGGCAGAACGGGAAGCGACTCCATACGCCAGGGAACCCCGAACTGCTCCCCGTACGCTTCCGGGGCGGCCAGCTCCAGCAGATGCCCCACAGCCCAGGTGACCGTGACAGTATCACCTTCAATACAGCCCTCTCCCCGCCCGCTGAGCCCCAGCACCCGGGCAATATCCCGCGCCTGTGACGGTTTTTCACACAAGTAAAGTTGCATTTATCCCCCACTATTTATTCTTCTTTTTCTTCAGCGGAGGAGAAAATGATGATCGCAACTGCCCATTCATAATCCCAGCATCAGGGAGCCCCAGGCGTGCCATCGCCTGTTCTCCCGCCGGTGTTTTTTCTTCAAGATCCTGTCGTGTGACAGGGATGGCATAATAACCCCTTAAAATGCCGTAAATTTTCCGGATAAGATACCCGCCATGTGAGAGTAACTCGTCCCGTTTCTGCCGGGAAATCAGGCCAAAGTGGGATGCCTGAAACGCTTTCAGAGCCATCTGATCATATCCCACAAGCAGCCAGACACAGCGATACCCCAGCGGAGAACTACTGTAAACCCCGATATTTAATGGAGAACGGGATACAACATCAGTCATGGTAATATTCGCCGGCACGGCACACAGAACCTGCTCCAGCCAGCCAACCAGAGCATGTACTTTTTCACTGGCAGCATTAATTGCATTTTCCACCTTCCACATCGCTTCATCGGCATAGGGATTATCCGCCAGTGAATCCCGGTAAATCCCCCCGGCACGTTTTATCGCCTGCGGCATACTCATAATCCGGGGCACATTCCCGGCCTTTTGTCCGGGTAAACGCCCTTCCCAAAGACGGATGGCATAATGGGTGTGTAACAGAATGGACAACGAGGACTGCAGTGCGCCAGCCCGGATATCCTTCTGGTCCTGTTTATCTTCACTCATATCAGTTCCTTATAACGATCAGGGGTAAAGTGTGATCGTCAGGACGAAACGCAGAAGGAACAACAGAAAACCAGATTCAGGCCACAGAAAAATGGGGAAGAAAAGGAAGTTCAGTACACCGGTGCCTGTGATCCGGCACCGGTGGGCATCAGATCATACCGATATCAGAAACGATAAGTGATCCCGGTGGAAAACAGTCCATCCCATGACTTATCCACCATGGGAGAGTTTTTAACTTCATCAGATAAGCGGCTGTAACGTGCGGTTCCGTAGATCCCCCAGTTGCTGGCAAAGGTGTAATTTGCACTGATTTCAAGGTAAGGTGACCAGCCATTATCCGCTTTATACCGCTCCAGACCGCTGCGCGCAGATTCACGATGCGATACGCCATAATAATAGTCGTTCTGTTTCTGGCTGCTCCACTCCACACCAATACCCGGTGTCAGGATGAATCCGCCATTCACATAACGGTATAACCACGCCACATCACCAATAACACCATTACTGTTATCCAGAACATCCGCCGCCAGACTCGTTCGCAGAAAACCATACGGCGTGTGATGGGACCAGGACACCCCGGCCATCATCGTGCTCTTACGTTTATCAAGGCGGCGTAACTGATGATCGTTGCTGTCATCCGGTTTGAAATACATCGGCGACCAGTAGGCCATCACCGACAGGGTATCTGCAGCATCGTTCCAGAGGTAATATCCACCGCCCAGACCACGGAACCAGAAGCTGTCGCCGTCATAAGACACTGCCGGGATAAGCCAGGCTTTTGAGTCGTAACCTTTATAAGGCTGATCAATCACGCCGACACCGGCCCCCAGTGTCAGAGTACTTTCAGCATAAGCCGTGTTTACTGATAAGGCGGCCAGCATACTGAGCGCCAGAATTTTAATTTTGGTCATAAAAAATCCTTCCTTAGTCAAAATTTCAGCGCGGAAAGTATACTGACGAGAAAAACGGCGACAAGTATTCTGTTTTACTCTTATCTTCCGGTCCCTTTATGCAATCCTGGCTTTCCCCAGAAACAAACAGGGTCTGGCAGGGCTGGAGGAACACTGCATCCTGTCAGGGGGTTTCCGGCTGGCGCCGGGCTTCGGCGGTTTACCGTCAGATGTTCCAGGATATTCAGTACCACCGCCTTCCATGCTGCTGACGCAGCATAATTTTTATACTCTGTTGGCACTGCCAACACTGATTAATTTTTGCTCTCTGTTGCCACTGGCAACACTGGCTAATTTTTGCTCTATGCTGCCCCGGGCAACACTGGCTAATTTTTGCTCTATGCTGCCCCGGGCAGCACTGACTAATTTTTGCTCTATGCTGCCCCGGGCAACACTGGTTGATTTTTGCTCTCTGTGAACGTGGACCACAACGCCATCACCGGACTCTTATCGCAGAACGGTTACGCAGGGAGGCCCGCAGCCCTGCCACAATGCCGCTCAGCCGTTCTGCTGAAATAGGTTCTGTGCGTTTCCGGGTGACAACAGGTTGCGAAGTGGAGCGCCCTCCTTCTCCCGCCCGTGTGGTGGCTGATGCAGCGACGCACTGTTTCTGTTTCGGCGGATAAAAATTTCCCTCCCGGGCACGCTTCAGCACCGCAAGCAGCCAGCCCACCGGATTCTGCAGTGACTGACTGCCCAGCACCCCAGACAGGCTTTCCAGCACCCCCTGTGCCAGCGCTTCCGGCAACGCCTGCAACTGACTGGTCAGCATGATGGCATCCTCCTCCCTGATTTGCCCCGTCAGCGACGCCGGCAGTACGTACGTGTTTTTAATCACACTGTGTGTGATATTACGTACGTAATGGTTCGGTTCCCGGACTCTGTGATAACCTGCTGATTTTCCTGATGGTTCGGAATCCGAACTCTGTCTTTTTTGCCCCATTTTTTTACCCGGTTCGGTTTCCGAACCCCGCTTTTCCGGCGCCGAACTCAGTGTTCTCACCACCGGTTCGGTTTCCGAACCCGGCCGCATTCTTTCCTCCGTCACTCGCTGACGGGCAGCCATCTGCCCCGGTGTCTGGGCACTTCCTATCCGGGCTTCCAGCTGACTGATATGGCTGTGATAGTGACGCATTCCCGGATCATTTTTTATTTCACCCAGAATATCCCGTGCCGTCTGACTGATGGTCCGGTTCCGGCTCATACAGGCTTCTGCCACTATATCCAGATAACGCGGATCCATCGCCTCTGCATCGCAGAACGTCAGGGGCTCGTCATGCTGGGCGTAAATGTTTCCCCGAACCCGGCCTTTATCATCACGTACCCGTTTACACAGGCTCAGCCAGCCCGTGATCCGCAACATCAGCAATACCCGGCTGACGGTTTCTCTGGAAGCTTTTCCCTTTCCCGGGGATGCCAGCTGCAGTTGCAGTTCGTCATAAGTGGGAAAAATGGCCCCCTCATTATTCTGTGCATACAGCCGGATCATCATCCATGCCATCTTGTCCAGCGGTGAAAGACGCGTATCCAGCAACAGACGACGCGGAATGGCATCATGCACATTGCCGGTGAACAACAGTCCGCTGCGTATTCGCCCCTCCTCCTTCCGGGCTCCGGTGGCCATACGGTGCTTCATTTTTTCCAGGGTATACGCAATCAGGCTTTCCGCAGGTAACGCCATAATCACCTCATTCAGTAGCGACAATATCGCCGCTTTTTATCCGGTACAAAAATGCTTATTACAGCACCCTGCTGGATGCAGGGTGCTGGCTAAACACTTCCGATTAATCCTTAATACCAGCGTCATTTTCTCCTTTGATGCGAATGCCAGAGGCAACTGGCGCAGATACCACTTCAATGCCAGCAACCTGGCAAGCCTCTTTAAGTACCCAGTCAACGGCGTCTTTCCATGCTCCAGTTTCGACTGGCGGATTTTCATGCTTAACCTGTTCATAGAAGCGCACTGCTTTAACCAGTCCATCCGGTACAGCTGATACCTGTGGTACGGTGTATAGCTTACGGGTCTGAACACCTGCCCCCTGGCATTTCTCTTCCTCAACAAATCCTTCAAAAGCACATTCCCCGCAATCTTCCCATTTTCCCCATTCATCATATTCCGTATCCCACAGGCGGTACTGATATACCACCGACTCTGCTTCCAGCGATGCCAGAGCGATAAGCGCCAGTTCACGGATTTCACCGCCGTCTATATCGTCAATGTCATCGCGGCCAGAAATGTTAGCCAGCCATTGCAGTCGCTCTTTGGTAATAGTGATCATGCCGTAGCCCCTTCTTGATATTTTTCAAACCAGAACACAACCGGGTCAGATTTCATTTCAACCAATCCCATACGAACCAGCGCTTTGCCTTTCCCGGACGCAAGGAATTCACGACGACCATCACTGATAATTCGCCGATAATCTTCCAGGCTACTGCAATGCTTGTGCAGATTGCATGGGTGGCATGCCGGAACCATGTTGGATATATCGTCACGTTCCTGGTGAAGCATATTTCCAGCAAAACGAATGACCGGTTTTACATGGTCTGCATGCCACTTTTCGCCAAGTTCGCAGCAGCAATAAGCACAGCGACCACCGAACTTCATGCGCAGTTCTGCACGTTGTTTTTTCGTCAGTGCCATATCACTTTCCTTTTCCCTGAAGCATGGCGGTGCGGCAGGCGTTCCATATTCCGGCAGCAATATCGCGCTCGCTATCGGTTAATTTGTACGTGGAAACATAGCCAGAGAGCATTTCTACGTTTTCCGGAGTTGCTTCTTCCGGCACTACCGGCGCTGGAGGGGCAGTGTAAAGCTGGTGCGTTCCATCAGGCAGCGAGTGACCCACATACTCACCGAACCCGTCAACACACATACCCCCATCCTCAATAATGCATGACGCTACAGGCTCCGCTTCCAGCGACGCCAGAGCAATTTCATAAACCCGGCGCTCAATATCATCCCGCACATCATGGTGATTAATACGCCCCAGGATTTCGTCAAAGAGTTCGTCATTAGTAACAGCGTTCATGTGTCAGCCCTTAGTCCGCAGTGTTTTCAACCTGAGTGGAGAACTTAAACATCCGGCCATCAGCAGACCGGACCTGATACTCCGGTCCGGCCTGCACACTTCATTTACGTCTGGTAGTGTTGTAACGCTCATGACTGAGCAGTTCCCAGGTCTCTCCCCGGTTACGGCTCAGCAGACGCCAGGTGCGTCCGACGTTTATCTTGTAATAACGGGTCCCCCGGTCATTCAGTTGCCGGTAATTACGCACACCCTGCCGGAACAGACGGACCATCTGAATCGCCTTACGACAGCAGGCCGGCGGAACGCACGGGCTGGCCAGAATGCCCGGTGCCAGTTCTGTCATTTTCATGACGCATTCCTTACCGGCTCCGTCTGCCGGTCAGCGCACCATCCCCTTACTGCGTGCCAGATAGCCGTCAGCGGGATATTCATCTGCTCCGCAGCCAGAATCATGACATCCAGTCCGTCCGCACTCTCCACATCCGTAATGCCGGCCTTCTGCCATAACCGCCACAGCTCTGCACTGTCCTCATCGCTCAGCGTGACACCACGTCCCGGACGAACATCAATACCGGCAATGCGCCGGCGCGCCGCCACATCCACACTGGAAAGTCCAAAGTAAAACGCCATCAGCTCAATGGAGCCCCCCAGCGCCAGTGCACGGTCAATGCGCTGCAGACGTTTCTGCTCCGTCCGGGCCTGCTGCAGCATACGCAGCAGGTTTTCATGATTAATGTCCAGCCGGATAACCGACACTTCCGAGTTCGACAGGTAATGGATTTCCTCAATGGTCAGTCCCTGCAGCATCTGCATTTCCTCCCGGGCCAGTCCCAGAGATTCACAACGACGCAGGTAGCCACTCTTGAGGTCCATCACCAGTTGCATCAGCAGACCGTTGGTTGCCTGAGATAAGCTGTTATTCATGACGCCTCCCGTATCATCAGCCCCGGCACCATCCGGCGGGCAGTTCCCCCCACACCATGATGCAGTGAGGCATTTTTCCCGGCCTCATACCCCTGCCAGCGGGCCAGGTCACCGCCGCGACAGGCTTTCACCTCCCGGAAGTCCACCGTCTCCATCGCCTGCTGCTCCAGCCAGAGACGCATCAGCCGGCTTTCCTCTTCTGTCACACTGAATGGCATCACCACCTGACGAACGCCCAGAACCCAGCCATCACGGAACTGGGCGGCCCGGGCACGGCGGGTGCTCAGTTTCAGCCGCCGGCTCTGTGTACGGAGATACGCATCCGTTGCGTCCCTCAGCTGACGGCACAGAACATCAAACGCATAAGCCGCCACCTGAGGACGTTCACTGAAACCGTAAAACGTCACACACCGGCGATACCGGCCTCCGGGCATCAACCGCCAGTCGTAATACGCCCTGCAGCCAAATGTCTGTGACACCACCATGACCAGACGAAACATCCACGCCGGAACTTTTTCAGCCTCAGAAGGTGCCCCCTGTGATGAAAAAGTCTGTACCGAAGAAAGTCCGGCATCCTGCTCCGTGATACCGTGTTTCGCCATCAGCTGTTGCGCCCTTGCAAGCGCCAGCCCGGCCTCATGGGCATTACTGTTATTGCGGCTCAGCGCCAGCAGTTTCCTGACCCGTCTGACCAGGCGCTCCTGATGCGACATATCACTCATCACTTTCATCCTCCTCATCATCTTCGGGTAACACACTGCGCTGCAGGGCGCGCAGACGGCGCAGCACACTCAGAAGACGCAGCAGCTTCACGGCATGTTCATCATCCAGCAGTGGCCATGCTTCCGGCGCACTGCCACCTGTCAGCAGGTCTGTCAGGCTGACGGGAGACACTGCCAGCGGTGCATCACCGGTCAGCCCCATCAGAAATGCCGTCACCGGCGAACACTTCTCCTCTGCAGTCCCGAAACCAGCCGACAGGTCACTTTCCCTGTCCATGGCAATTTCTTCAGCACAGCCGGCAGATTCAGCCAGTTCCCATGCCAGCCGGAAGGCCTCATTCTGCAGATGCTCAATATCATCCCGTCCTTCAGCAAAATGCGTCACAGACGTGGGAAGTGCATCAGGTGTTCCGGACGGCGCTGTATCGCCGGTCATAACGGATGGCACAGCGGCCCCGGCAATCCCCGCTTCCACAGCGTCACCGCTGAAGACCGGCTCACCACCGTACATATCCGGCTGCATCTCTGAACGCCGGACTTTCCCGGCAGAAGAAGGCGCTCTGTCTGCAGTCTCCTCCGGGGAAGGAAGCCCGCATTTTTCAGTGTGGTCTGTGTCAGAAACAGCGTTCTCCGGTCGGGCGATACCCTGCTGTCCGGGCTCAGTACCGGGGGCAGTGCTTTCCGGCACCGGCTCTGCGTCCGTATCCGGCAAACACTCCGGTGCCTCAGACCGGGTACGGGATACCGGTGCACCGGGCTGCCCTGTGCCGCTGTCACGGACTGAGGGCGGTACCACCACCGGTTCCGGCTCACCAAAATGGTGACGGCGGTTCCGCTCTTTTGGATCCAGCTCCAGCAGCCACCGGTCATAGTCCAGGGAGGGATGTGGCAGCGCCTGCAACAAATCCCCGATCAGCTCATCGCGGAACATCTCCAGTGACCACAGCTCCGGCGAATTAAACTTCCGGCAGCTTTCCCCGAACACACGGTCAAATTCCGCATCCGTGCCGGACGCCAGCGCAAACTGCCCCCAGACACGTTCTGCGTCCTGACGAAGTGCCAGCAGTGCAGTAACCTGATGTCGCCCCAGTCCTGACTCCATCAGGTCGGGGATCCAGGGGTACAGATATTTCAGGGCATCCTCCATTCTGCTGATCGTGGAGTTGTGTACCGGCAACCCTTCATGGGTTAACAAATCTGCCAGTTCACGAAGAGAAACTTTTCTGCCGAGTTGTTCCTCGTGAATTTGTCTTGCCTTGTGGATCCCCTGCGCCTTCTCAATAAAGGTCAGTTCACCGCGAACTTCATTTTCCGCCAGATGACCAATCACACACTGAAGCCGTCCCGGCCAGGGTTTGAACAGTACATGAATACGGTAAAAACGCGGGTCCCCCGTTTCTTTCCAGAGTTCCGTCAGTATCTGGTAACGGGTGTTTCCCCCGTCACTGAAGATATACACATCCGGCTCACTGTCCGGCATACGGGTGACTTTGGGCACCGTATCCAGCCCGCGGGCGTGAATGGAGTTTTTGATGTCGTCATAACGCGGATTGCGCGTGGTGCGCGGGTTATCCGGATTCGGACGTAACTGGTCCAGCGTCAGAATCATGGGGGTCTCCCCCAGTGCCACCACATTACCGGCAGCACTGGCCTGACGACCGGGCTGCATAATGGCAGCCCCGAGATTCAGTGGTTTGTGTGCCATCACGCATATCCTCCCTGCCCGTCATTTTCAGAGGGCGTAAACAGTGTGTAACGACCGTCGAACCTGACCCGTACCGTGCCTGTGGGGCCCTGACGCTGCTTGCTGACAATGATTTCAGCCTCCCCCTTTGCCAGTGAATCGGGGTTATAGACCTCGTCGCGGTAAATAAACATAATCAGGTCAGCATCCTGCTCCAGTGCCCCGGAATCACGCAGGTCACCGTTATTGGGGCGTTTATCTGCACGCTGTTCCACCTGACGGTTAAGCTGGGAGAGGGCCAGCACCGGGCATCCCAGCTCCTTCCCCAGCGCTTTCAGGGAACGGGAAATTTCAGCAATTTCCTGTGTGCGGTTCTCCAGCTCCGGCGCCCGAATCAGTTGCAGATAATCCACCATAATCAGAGCGGGTTTACCGTACAGACGGGTATAACGGCGGGCACTGGCACGCAGCGATGACGGTGTCTGCTGGCTGCAGTCATCAATTATCAGGCGCTCACCCAGCGTATCCATGCCTCCGTCACCCAGCGCCATGCCAACCGCAGATGACACCCTCGCCCAGTCCTCATCATCCATGTTGCCACTGCGCAGATGATTCAGTTCCACACGTCCCAGCATGGAAAGCATGCGCAGAATCAGTTGCTCCTTCGGCATCTCGATGCTGAATACCAGAACGCTCTCTTCCGTTCGCCGCCGGGCGGCGCTGAGACACATGGACAGTGCCAGAGAGGTTTTCCCCATTGACGGACGGGCAGCCAGCAGGACCAGGTCACCGGGCTGCAGGCCACAGGTCATTTCATCCAGACAGTCAAATCCCGTGGGGGTACCGGTCACACCGCCGGAACCAAGCACACTTTCCAGTTGCTGCAGAACGGTATCGAGCGCGGATGAAAGAGAGGCTTCCGTGCGCTCCCGGAGCGTCCTGTTCTGCGCAAGTGCAAACAGACGCCGCTCTGCTGTATCCAGCACATCCCGTGATGTGGCGTTCGGTGCCGCCACATCAGCAATCAGGGTGTTTCCGGTGGCCTGTAACTGACGCAGAACGCTCTTCTCCACCACAATGCCTGCATAGGCCATGATGTTGGCCGCAGAAGGTGTGTTCTTGCTGAGCTCGGCCAGATAAGCAAAACCGCCCAGTACATCCAGCCTGCCCTGATGTTCCAGGAGCTCTGACAGGGTAATCAGGTCCAGAGGCTGGCCATTCACCGCCAGTTCGGACATGGCACGGAAAATGGCCCGGTGCTGAGCCACATAAAAATCGTCAGGACTCAGCATCAGCACCACTTCATCCCAGCGTTCATTCTCCAGCATCAGGCCCCCCAGAACGGCCTGCTCTGCTTCGTATGCACAGAGAACTGATATTTCAGCCATGGCGTACCCTCCCTCTCTGACTGCCGGAAACCTGGCTATGTGAAAAAAAGAAAAAGGGTGCCGGACGTACAGCTGTCGGGAATAAAATCCCGGTAACTGTCTGTACGTTTTCAGACCGGCAAGTCTGGCAACCCCGGTCAGAAGGTACGGGCAGCATTCGTTCATTCATAACAAGTTGTTTTAAAGGAAAAAATTTATGAATACAGAAAAACAACTGCCGTCCGGCATTGATGACTTCGCTGCGAACAAAGGTGCGCGTTACAAAAATTGTCATGCCGCCTCCTCCGTTTTTCGCTGTTTGCCGGAAATACAACATGAAAAAAGCGGGTCATGCCGCTGACGACGCTGGCGTTCCTGCAAAAGAAAGGCGTCACAGCCGGAGCACAGCCCCAGCCCGCTCTCATGGTTCACCTTCACCCACTGCCGGGTGTCCTGACCTGCAACATCACCAAACCGCACACCGGAATAACCACACCCGACACACACTGTCCGGCTGCGTCCTGTCAGGGATTTAAACGACGACTTTACCATTGACGCATGCCTCCGTTTTCCAGCAGTTCATCAAAAAACTCACTCCACTCCGGCAATAGCTCACAGGCCAGGCTGTGCATGGTGACCAGCGCAGAATCACTGCGACGGGCAGACGCTTTTTCAAGGCGGTGCACCGGCTGGCCGGCTGCGTGTCCCTGTTTGTAAATATTCAGGTCATAAATCTGTGTTGAAAGCAGGGTGACCGCGCCTTCTGGAAGCACTTTGCTATAGCGACCTGAGTTAATAATGTCGGTCAGCTCCGCCAGTGTTTGTCTGGCCAGCGCCGTATAATCCATGCAGTTAACCAGGGTGCGGACTTTCGGCAGGGGGATACCCAGTTCACGGTAGGGCAACAGGTTTTCCATGACATTGACTGTGCCGCGAATAAACTCACGCACATCCGGCAGAACCGGATTCACCATCCCCACCACAGACTCCGTGGCAGACAGCACAATCATTTCCAGCATGACGGAACGCGCGCCCTGTGAATCCACCACAATGACGTCATAGCTCTGGAAAAGCGGATGCTGGAGCACATTACGCAGACGGAGGCGACCATCCGGCGCATGAAGCATGGCCGTTTTCAGTTGTTCATGGGGGTCATTGGAGACTATCAGGTCAAGGCCGTCGATAGCCGTGCGGGAGATGATGTTGTCGGGATGACTGAGGTCAGCCGTACGCATCAGTAATTCAAAAAGACCGGCCGGCGCTTCATACGTCAGCGGAAAGATATTGCTTGCCGTGGGCTGGGCATGGTCTCCGTCTATCAGCAGGGTACGGAGGCCGGCATCCGCCAGAAAACCGGCAAGGTTAGCAGACTGGGTTGATTTTCCTTCGCCACCTTTGGTGGACACAACGGGCAGAATGTTCATTACGCACATCCTTCTCATTTATAAGTTGAGACTGGATGCACATGAAAAAAACTCTTTTGACTACTTGACGAACTCTTAATTATCAGAAGCTTGTCACTATGGGATTGAAAATCCCCGTGTCCTTGGTTCGATTCCGAGTCCGGGCACCAAATTCATATCAACGGACCTCCACAGAGGTCCGTTTTTCGTTTCAGAACGCCACAATTTAAGCGTTCTGCCTCCAAATCAATTCTACCGAACTCAACCAGATTCCCCCCACATCAACCCCATTGTGTGGGTATAATTGCGGGTATACCCCAGTTCGACAGAATTTGTACCCTCTTTAACGCATTCAGAAGGCTGAACTATGGCACTGACTGACGCAAAAATCCGGGCTGCAAAGCCCACTGACAAGGCTTATAAACTCACTGACGGGGCCGGCATGTTCCTGCTGGTTCATCCTAATGGTTCCCGTTACTGGCGTCTCCGTTATCGTATTCTGGGTAAGGAGAAGACTCTGGCACTTGGTGTGTATCCGGAAGTTTCTCTCTCCGAAGCTCGTACAAAACGGGATGAGGCCCGAAAACTGATTTCGGAGGGGATTGACCCCTGCGAACAAAAAAGAGCTAAAAAAGTAGTCCCTGATTTACAGCTCTCTTTTGAACATATTGCACGACGCTGGCATGCCAGTAATAAACAATGGGCACAATCACACAGCGATAAAGTACTCAAAAGCCTCGAGACACACGTTTTCCCCTTTATCGGCAACCGGGATATCACAACACTCAATACCCCGGACCTGCTTATCCCTGTTCGTGCTGCAGAAGCAAAACAAATTTATGAAATCGCCAGTCGTCTGCAGCAAAGAATATCTGCTGTAATGCGTTATGCCGTACAGTCTGGCATCATCAGATATAACCCGGCTCTGGATATGGCTGGTGCATTGACCACGGTAAAACGCCAGCATCGCCCTGCTCTGGATCTTTCACGCCTGCCTGAACTTCTGTCGCGTATTGACGGTTATAAAGGCCAGCCTGTCACCCGACTGGCAGTTATGCTGAATTTACTGGTTTTTATTCGTTCCAGTGAACTCAGATATGCCCGCTGGTCTGAAATTGATATTGACAATGCCATGTGGACTATTCCAGCCGAACGCGAACCTCTGCCAGGCGTAAAATACTCACACCGGGGCTCCAAGATGCGAACACCACATCTTGTGCCACTCAGCCAACAGGCTGTAGCCATACTGACAGAACTTCAGACATGGGCAGGTGAAAATGGTCTGATATTTACGGGTGCACATGACCCGCGTAAACCAATCAGTGAAAATACTGTAAATAAAGCCCTCAGGGTGATGGGGTATGACACAACCCGGGAAGTCTGTGGCCATGGATTCCGGGCGATGGCGTGCAGTGCATTGATTGAATCAGGTTTGTGGTCCCGCGATGCTGTGGAACGTCAGATGAGCCATCAGGAGCGTAATGGTGTACGTGCTGCGTATATCCATAAAGCAGAACATCTGGAAGAACGGCGACTGATGCTACAGTGGTGGGCAGATTTTCTGGATGCGAACAGAGAACAATGTATCAGCCCGTTTGAATATGCAAAGATTAATAATCCATTAAAACAGTAATCATCCCGGGCAAATGCCCGGGAACTTACTCCATGAATATTTTCTTTGTTAAAAAGACAAAATGGTATTAACTGATGTATTTACTGTTTACCTGATTGTTCCCTGGAGGAGGATTATCAGAATCTACGGTTATTCATTATTTATATTCAATGAAAAAGTAACCTCATAAAAAACTCACTCACAGAGTGATGCGGGATAACTGACGTAAGGAATACTGCCGGGATTTGGTGGTCCCTTGTGCTGATATGAATACGGATTCTGTTTTATACAGAATACTTTTCAGTACAAGCAACTGTATTACAGTTTGCCATATATGATTACCTGTGGTCCGGAAGAATAAGCGGCTGCGGTTTCAAACTGTCTGCCGGTACATTCCTTTCTCCGTTAAAAACCATAACGGGTTCATTATCTTCGTCTTTCAGCGGATTGAATGGCGGTATATTTTCAGTACGAATGCCGGTCAGCCACTGAAAAATACCTGCGAAATGACGGGCACTGATTTTTCTGCTGACGGACTGATGAGACGTGATGTCACTGGTGGTAATAATCAGGGGAACGCTGTAGCCTCCCTGCACATGACCATCATGATGAACAGGATTAGCACTGTCGCTGACCGACAGCCCATGGTCAGAAAAGTAAAGCATGGCAAAGTGACGGGAATGCCGGCGAAGGATACCATCAAGCTGACCGAGAAAGTTATCCAGTTTACTGATGCTGGCGAGGTAACAGGCAATCTTCCGTGGGAACTGCTCCTGGTAATTATTCGGCCAGGAGTTAAGCCGGTCACACGGATTCGGATGAGAACCCATCATGTGCAGGAAAATGACCTTCGGAGAGGATGTATCCGCCAGCGCACGTTCTGTTTCCTGTAACAACTGCATGTCATCTGTTTTACGGGAAGCAAAGCTGCCTTTCTTGAGGAAAACGGTATGCTCTGCATCAGAAGCAATAACAGAGATGCGTGTGTCATGCTCCCCCAGTTTTCCCTGATTGGATATCCACCATGTGCTGTATCCTGCTTTTGCTGCCAGCGCCACCACGTTGTTGCCGGAGTCAGGGTTCTGCTCATAGTCATAAATCAGTGTCCGGCTCAGGGAGGGTACGGTACTGGCTGCTGCCGATGTATAGCCGTCAATAAATAAACCGGGAGCAGTATTCAGCCACGGTGTGGTTGGCACGGGATAGCCATATACCGACATATAATCCCTGCGCACACTCTCACCAGTGACGATAACAATCGTGTCATATAACGGTGCTCCCGGCAGGATTTTCCAGCTGTCGGCCCCGTGCTGACTTAGTTGTTCATAACGCTGCATTTCACGCAATGTGTCAGTTGTTCCCACAACGGTTCCTTTAACCATCCGTAACGGCCAGCTGTTTACAGAGCATAATACGAATAACAGCAGTGCCAGCCAGTTACGGCGACCGCGGTGGTGTGTTCGCCAGAAAATCACCATGAATACCAGAATCGCGGCACTGACCAGAAAATGATAAACAGGAATCATCCCGGTAAACTCCGCAGCCTCATCAGTTGTGGTCTGCAACGACGCGACAATAAAACTGTTGTTGATTTTACCGTACGTCATACCGGCAGGCGCATACAGTGCACAACAGAACAGAAATAACAGAGCTGTAGTGGATGTGAGAGTATTTCTGTGTGCAAGGAGCAGAAGGAGAAACAGAAGCAACACATTTCCTGTGGCATTCTTCTCAGTGTATCCGCATGCGGCAGTGGTTATTACACAAATGCCCGGGAAGAATAAAAACAATAAAATTCGGGATGTATTGTCCGGATAAAACAGCTTTCTGATATTCATCGGAATATATCGACAACATTATTGTGAAGAGAATAAGATAATAAAAATCAGAAATTATCTGTAAAACCGATAACAGACAACCCTGCAGTATAATTACTGCAGGGTGTTTTCGTTTAATTACAGAAGATACGTAATTATTATCGCTCAGGAGCAGTGTCGTCAGAAGTTATAAGTCACACCAAGCATGATGTCATGACTTCTGACGTCAACCTCTGATTTATGTTTATCGCCCCATTCATCCTTATAATTCACATTGGCATCACCCGCATCAAGATAGCGATAACTGAGGTCAAGAGCGATATCCGGGGTTACGTCATAGCGGACACCTGCCCCAAGGCTCCATGCAAAGTTGTCAACAGAGTCTGAGCGTGACAACGATTCACGACCACTGTATCCATACCCGTAATCCCAGGTACTGATACCGGTTGTTTTCTGGTGAATTCTGGCGTAGCCAATCCCTGCAGATACCCATGGTGTGAATGCACTGTCATTCCGGAAGTCATAGTACGCATTCAGCATCAGTGTGTTGACTGACACCTCATTCTTCAGGTCATCACGCCAGTAACCGCCTGACCAGCTGTCTTTATCTACGTTATACTTCGAATCAGCTTTTCCACGAGCGTAAAACTCCAGTTCCGTACGAACCGGAATACTGAACTGCGGGTAAAAATCATAACCGGCCGCGATACCGCCACTGAATACCGTATCATGGCCATCACCGCCTTTATATTTTGATGTTTCCTCTCCATCACCCGACAGGAAACGCTGGTCTGAAAGTGACATAACAGAAGCACCCGCTTTACCGGTCACATAAAAGCCTGTTTTGCTCTCATCAGCCAGAGCCTGGGCCGATAACATGCCTGCCATGGCAAGCGCTGAAACCGCAATAACCTTTTTCATTTCAATCATCTCCGTTGGTTCTTACCCTACCCGACAAAGAGGGTTGCCTATTTTAAAACCATGAAAAAGATAGGGTAAAAGGAATGTTTTCGATCGAATCGATCGATAAAATCGATCAACCTCGATAAATATTTCTTATCGCTCCCATAAAAATGGCAAGAGCTGGTTTAAAAGGTAATCGCAGCGACATGGGAGTATTAAGACCAAAACAGCACGAAATAAAGCAGCTGAACGTCAGATGAGCCATCAGGAACGTAATGGTGTACGTGCTGCTTACATCCATCTTGCTGAACATCTCGATAAGCGGAGGCTAATGCCTCAGTGGTGGGCTGGCTATCTTGATGCCAATCGAGAAAGAGCGGTCAGGCCGCTTGAGTTTGCCCACAGGTGCTCGTTTTAATTTTGAAATCCAAGGCTAACCGCTTGATAACTCATCACATAGCAGTATATAACCCTTTGTTTTGAATATATTTGAATAACTATCATTGGTTGATGGCTATGACTTCATACCGTAGAATGTTTACCAATTTCAAGCACCGATTTCCCGTGACTTCAGGACGGATACTTTTCATGAATAAACTAACTTCTGATATGACAGAACTACAATCAATGAATATCACTGAAGATAATATTAGAAAACTGAAGTCTTTGTTTCCCGAAGTATTTAATGACGGAAGCATTGATTTTGATATTTTGAAGCATCTTTTGGGTGAAAATATAAACGAAAAAGAAGAGCGCTATGGTCTAAACTGGCATGGTAAACGTCAGGCTCGCCAGCTTGCTCTCATCCCTTCCCGTGGCACCTTACGCCCATGTAGAGCTGAAAGTGTTGATTGGGATAACACAAAAAACCTCATGATCGAAGGTGATAACCTTGAAGTATTAAAGCTTCTTCAAAAAAGTTATGTAAATAGAGTAAAGCTAATATTTATTGACCCTCCTTATAATACAGGAAAAGATTTTGTTTACCCTGATAACTTTCAAGATAATATAAAAAATTATCTTGAAATAACGGGCCAAACAGAAGAAGGAATATACGTAGGTTCTAATGTAGAAACTAGTGGACGTTATCATACTGACTGGTTGAATATGATGTATCCACGACTTATTTTAGCAAAAAATTTATTGACTCAAGATGGAGTTATTTTTCTATCGATAGATGGAACAGAAGTTTCGAATCTAGAACACTTGTTAAATAATGTATTCGGAGAAGAAAACAAAATCACATCTATCTGTTGGCAAAAAAAAGTGTCTCCTGCAAATGATGCTAAGTGGTTCAGTTCGGATCATGATTTTATCTTGGTTTATGCGAAGAACAAAGATATTTGGAGACCCAAAAAGCTTAAACGCACTGGAGAACAGCTATCTTATTATAAGAACCCTGATCATGATCCTAAAGGAGAATGGAATTCTGCAACATACACATGTAATAAAAGCATGCATGAGAGACCAAATCTTTATTACCCAATAGTAAACCCAAATACTATGGAAGAGGTATGGCCTAAAGAAACAGCAGTATGGAAATACTCAAAAGATATAACTGAAAATATATAAATGAAAAACGTTTATATTGGGGAGTCGATGGGCTTGCAAAATTCCCGCGTCTAAAACTATATCTTTCAGAAATGGATGACGTTGTTCCAAGATCCATCTGGAATTATGGCGATGTAGGTCATACTCAACAAGCGACGAATGAAATAAAGGAGTTATTTTCTGGTGAACAAGTCTTTGACACACCAAAACCACTAAAATTGTTAAGAAGAATAGTTCAACTATCATCAAATAAAAACGATGATATCATTTTAGATTTTTTTGCGGGTTCAGGAACAACAGCTCATGCTATTTTTGAACAAAACAAGGAAGATGGCATTTCTCGCAAAAGTATTATCGTGCAACTTCCTGAAGTTTTATTAGAAAGCAATCGTGAACAGAAAGCCGCGTACTCTTTTTGTATGAAAAATAATCTCCAGCCAACGATAAGTGAACTTACTAAAATTTGGTCTGAGCTACAAACTGAAGGTTATCTTGAAAAATCGGGAAAAATCACCAAAACCCTGAAAGAAGTATTATTCGAAAACACTTTTGTTATTAGTGAGAAGTATGCCTCACTACAGGAGCAAATTGAAACTATCCTGCGTAAATCAGCAGGGCGACTCAATATAAACAATGCTGATGAGCGTAAAACAATCAAATACCGGAAAGAAGTCTTAAACAGCCCGGAATTCGAAGCGTTATGGCAGCGCATTTGTCAAAAAACGCTGTACCGACTAGCATTTGATGAAGAAGAATTGATCAAATCCTGTACGAAATCACTTTCTGAAATGCAGCCTGTAGCAAAAGCAATGGTCAGTTTCAGGAAAGCAACAATCAAACAAAGTCAATCTGGCCTTGATGTTAAAACTCTGTCTAATGGGACAACAAGCACTGTAATTGATGTTGCAGAGCAGCCATTGCCAGATATTCTTGGTGTTCTACAGGAAAAAACCGGACTTACAAGACGCAGTTTAAGTACCATCCTGAAAGAGAGTGGAAGACTCGCTGATTTTGCTAAAAATCCACAGCAGTTTATCAGTGAAGCTATAGGCCGAATCAACTACTGCAAACGCCTGTCAATTGTTGATGGTATTAAATATTATCCACTAAAAGGAGAGGTGTATGCGCAAAGTCTCTTTATGGATAAAGAGCTAACAGGATATGCCCGTAATCTTTTTGAAACCTCGTCTAAGTCAGTTTACGAATACGTTCCTAAAGATTCTGAAGTCGAAAGCCGTTTCGCTCAGGAACTCGAAGAACAGGATGAAGTTAAGCTTTATGTAAAACTTCCCGGTTGGTTTAAAATTCCGACTCCACTGGGAACCTACAATCCTGACTGGGCCTTAGTTATTGAAGACAATGGTGAAGAACATATTTACTTTGTTGTAGAAACAAAAAGTAAACACATTGGTCTTGGTAATGAAGAAGAAGCGAAAATTACTTGTGGTAATGCTCATTTTATCTCACTCAAAGATCAGATAAGTAATCCTGCGAGATATATGCGCTCTACAAACATAAATGATGTGTTAAACAGTATATAAAATGGAAAAGGGCCGTAAGGCCCTTTCCTTTTCCCTTGAAGGGAACTCTCCATTGGAGAGAATACATATCCCCACACTTGGGGCAAATAAATCAGCCCATTGGGCTGCAAATACTCCCCATATATGGGGCATATCAGACACTTCATGAAGTGAATATTCTCAAGAAGCCATTATTAAATATAATAATTTCACAACCATCAATTACATGTGTGATTAATAGACATCATTTCACTATAATGACTCACTATGAACAGGGAAATTCAGCAGCGGCTACAATGGGTAAAACTCTATGAAACGTCCGGTGATGCGGGATTTGTATGCCATCGCTGTGGTATTTCTCGGCCCACATTGCGTAAATGGTGGCGCAGATATCTGGCTCAGGGCATCGCTGGTCTGGAAAGCCATAGCCGTCGCCCCAAGCGTTCACCATCAACGAAAACCGGCACTTGCGAAGTCGCTCTGATTCTGGAGTTACGTTCTCAGCGAAATCTGGGTGCAAGACGTATTCAAAGCGAGTTAAAACGACTTCATTCAATCTCACTGGCAATAGCAACAATCCACAAAGTCCTTTGCCAGAATCAGGTTAAACCTGTTGTTAAATTTCGGCGTAAAGCTGATTTCATTCGCTACGAATGCCCTGTTCCCGGTGATCGGGTTCAGATGAATACCTGTAAAATTGGCCCCGGCTTATATCAGTACACATCTGTTGATGATTGCACTCGCTACAGAATCCTGAGGCTCTACTCTCGTCGCACGGCGGCAAACACACTGGATTTTATTGATTGTGTTATTGAAGAAATGCCTTTCCCGATACAGCGCTTTCAGACAGACCGGGGAAGAGAATTTTTTGCCGTTAAAGTGCAGGAAAGATTAAAAGAATACGGCATCAAGTTTCGTCCAAATAAGCCAGCGTCGCCTCATCTTAACGGTAAGGTTGAACGTTCCCAAAAGACAGACAAAGCTGAGTTTTACGCTACCGTAGATCTTTCTGCTGATGACCTGAAGGAACTGCTGGCAGAATGGCAGCATTACTATAACTGGGAACGTCCTCATAGCGCTCACAACGGTAAAACTCCGATGGAACGCTACTTTGAACTTGCTGAGAAAACACCATACTCTGATGCCGTTCATGCAAACTATCAGCCCAATGAAGAGCATATACAGGAACAGAATTACAAGCTTGAACTTGAACTGAGAAAATTAAAACGATGTCTATGAATCACACAGCTTATTTATACCCTTATTTTTTTACTTACCTGTGGACTTACTTGGCTTTAGTCCCGGAGTATTGCCAGGAGTATCTTTATTATCGCGTCGGCGTTGATCCGGTTTTCCTGCCGACTTAGCAATTGGTTTTGGACCTGGTTTAAGACCCATGATAGTTATCCTTCGAGATGTAAGAGGAATGCCCTCAACATTGGTATATTCTATACTGAGAAATTTTTCAATGGAAATGTTCAACGGCCGAATGATTAACTTGATATTGTGAGCAATATCTTTTTTTGTCACAGAGCGAACCGTTAGATTGCGCGTATTTTTATGGAAGGAGATCATCCAATAACGGTTACTCACCGATCTTCTTCATGGTAATACGCACCTGTTTTATTAACATATAGAAAAATTACTCCGGCATGTTTTATCTTTTTGAAATCAGGACATTTACCAGATCACTTAAAACTCTCTTTTGTTCTTCATCCTGAAGATATTGAATCCGGAATTTAATCTCTTCTGCAACCCGTCTTGTATCGGACTCATTAAGTATTTTTGTTATTCGCTGTCTCTGATGTTCAGGCTGGTCTTCCATATTTCGTAAAACCAGATGAAATAATATATCATAAAGTGCGCAATGCCATGAATAACCATCATTGGTTAAAATAAGCTCCCAAACCCGCTCCTGCTCGGCAATAAGCTGCAGAACAAAGGACTCAACCTGTTCTGTTTGTTCGGGGGCAACACGGTATAGCGGAGCAATCACAGCAAAAGACAGTTCATTTAACCAGGATTCCGCTTCCTTCTCGCTCCTGAACAATGGACAGTTTTGTATTCTTCGTTCGTATTCACGGGTAATCTGCTCCAGAATATCCTCCGGCGGTGTCAGCCACTTATTCCTGAGCAATACACTGGTTGATGGATGACAGCGGGCTATTTCAGCAATAATTTCACGTAATGTCTCCGGGCTGAACTTCTTCAGCTGATTGTAGTGCTCCCGGGTAAAACCATGTTCATCGCATAAAAGTTGCCATGTCATTGATATACTGTTTGCCATTCCTTGCTTCATCATTAATACCTGTTACCTGAATATCAACAGACCGGTGTACCTTTTCTGAATACCTCCCCGGACGGACTGGCAATCCCCATTCGCCTCAGCGTGGCATCTGCAGCTTTCGCCACCTCGCTGATATCCAGCTTTTCAGGTAGCGGCGGGGACGATATCTGTGCCAGGCAATAATTCCTGCGCAACAACAACCACTCCCGTTGTGCTTCTGTACATTCAACATTTCCCATAACAAAAAGCCAGCGGGCGGAAGCTCTGCGCCAGCAACCTGCAGCCTCCAGTTTCTGTGCAACCGTGTCTTCCACAACTTCCGGGGTACTCTTTTTCCTGCTCAAAACATTAACTCACTGAAAAAATATACATATCTGACGGTCTCAGCGAACCGTCCATGCCGGGCTGAAATCCTCTTCCTGAAACAATTCCGTCAGTCCGCTAATCTGTTTCAGCCTGAGAACTTCATCCTGGTCCATACCCAGCTCCGTACCAATCCGTTCATCTGGCCAGCCCAGGCGTGAAAGGTCCCTGACAATATCAGACATTGAGGTTATCTGATGTTTGCCCCTGGCCCGGTTATGTCGAATGGTCGCCGCAATACGTGAGGCCTGTCCCCTTCTTTCCGGATTAATACAGGTCACTGGCAACCAGCCCTTCAGACGTTCTCCCATACCTGCTTCCCTGCCCAGTAACTGACGATGAAAACCATCCACGACCAGATAATGCTCCTTCTCTTCCGAGACAACCACAGGCTGCGTGAACCCATCCTGCTCCAGTGAATGTTTCAGCAGTTTCTTCTCACCCGGCGCCATGACATTGGGGTTATAATCGTTGGCCACCACCTCATCTGCTTTCACCCACAGCACACAGTCCACAGGCTCCTGTGCAAAAGGACTGACCTCATGAAGCACCCTGCGCAGATGATTCAGGGCCTGTATGGTCTCTTCTTCAGTTCGTACCTGACTGAAGTACTGACGAATCATGTTGCCAAGTATCTCCGGTGTCACAGAATCCCCCATTCCTTCCTCCTTTCTTTCATACGCTGCAGATAACGTTCATAGTGCCGGGGTTTGTTCGGACTGAAGGAGAGGGTTCGGCACCAGAAATCATTCTTTATGAGAGTCTTACAGATACGTCGCCAGGACGGAATATCCCGGCTCCCCAGGTCATTCTCCTGTTCATCCGGGATGTCATCCGGGAAGCCCCGCGTCTGATACCAGCGCAGATAGACAGCTATCTTGTTGCGGTAATGTTCTGCCGTTCTTTCCGGCATCACATCCAGCAGAAACATCGCATAGCTGCGCCAGGTATGATGGGCTGGTTTTGATATGCGCTTACGCAGGGCAAAATAGGCACCGCTTTCATTGGCATAAAGCGCCCCGCTGGCAGCACCTGACACCCGTTCACACATCCTGGCCCAGGTTTCCGGCTCCAGAACATGGTAAAGCCACAGTCCCTTACGTTGTTCAGGACCAAAAGGTTCACAGACACGCATGTTGCGTAACGGCACGCCGGCACGGTACATCAGGTCATACAGGGGATTGTAGATGGCACAGGTTCTGGCGTTATATATCCAGATATCGCGGGCTTTCCAGTCATATAACGGATACATGGTGTAGTAAAACCCTTCAGGTGATGCCGTGGTCCATGGTTTATCATCGGCATATCTCAGTTTGCGCTGAGACACCAGTCCCATAAAGCGATTGAGCGACTCATCCGCCCGGACACCAGTCAGCACTGCCACTCCACACCGGTTACCGGCAAACCAGGAAGAAAATGCCGGAACAAATTCTTCAAACGTCATGGCATACCGGTAAAAGGGAAAATACGCCATATCCGTAATGGCCTCTTCCGGTGGCTGGCGAACCCAGGCCACCCCAGGCTCCCAGCATATCCACTCCGGCTGAAACTGCGAAACACCGTTTACCGTAGTCAGGGGAAGTGCCACCCAGTAAAAGGTTTCCGTCACATCATGGTACATTTCCCGCATCTTCTGAATATGTTCAATGGTGCACTGGTACTGAGCCTCCCAGTCAATGAACAGGACAGAGAAATGACGTTTTCTCCTGCGGGCCACCTCTGCCACAAGATGGAAAAGCACGGTGGAATCCTTTCCACCTGAAAAAGACAGGCATACCGACGGAAATGTTTCAAAAATCCACTCAATGCGGGCGATTGCGGCACGCAAAACATTTTCTCCGGTAAGGATTTTTTCGGTTAAAAGCGTATCACTCATTTTCCTGGCTTTATGTCGAATAATTCTGTTTATACATTCAGACAAACTTCATTAATAACTCACCGCTTTGGGGATAAATAATAACAATAAAACGCTTCAGATATTAATCTGGTTGTTGGATTTGTTATCGCATCCTTTATCCACCTGCTTCTTACTGGTAACACATCTGGAAAACCCATGCATTTTCAGCATATACCATCCTTTCAACTTGTAAATAAGGAAATATGATGCAGATGGTGAACGATTCAAATATCATTTTGCAGGAAGTATTCACTGTAATAGAATTACCCCCTGATAAAGTTTATTCACTAAGGAATTATTCAACAGAACCATTCCCTGTTAGCTTTGAGCAATAGCACTTATTTTTATATGTATCGGGAATGCGTTGATGTAACCAAAACAAAGAAGTCTGTGCCCATGGATTTCGTACAATTGTGTGTAGCGTATGACCTAATCAGGTTTGAGGACTCCCGCTGCAATGTTTTTTATTCAGACATTAGCCTGACAAACCTGACAGAAACGCTCCCAACTTCCCTTCTATATCACTGTCTATAGTACGTAATCTTAGCAATGGCAGGCCACATTTCTTCAGTATACTGTTTTTAAGTTCATCACGTTCAGCCTGAACACTGGTCAGATGATAACCTCCATCCACTTCAATAACCCCTAATGGAACCTTCCCGACCTTATAGTAAACAACAAAGTCACAACTGGCACGGTTACGCATGAATAACAGTTCACGGTGTGTAAAATCCCCCCGCTCCAGCAACACTAACTGATTCAGCGCTATTTGTGAATGAAACATCATACTCTGATAACTATCCTGTGACAGGATATCCCGCAACAGGCAGGCCACAATCTGTTCTGACTTAAAGCGTGAATCATTTGAATTCAATCTACTATTCAGTCGTTCCAGTGATTTGTCATACTCACTGTACAGCAAATCAAATGCTGATATGACCGGACTCTCGAAAATCTCTCCGTCATCAGCGTAGTATTTGATGTAACGAATCAGTGCCGCAATATGTCCAGCGTGGCGTTCAAATACATCATTACCAGTCACCAGCGTAAATTTATTTCGGGCCCTTGAAACAGCGACATTCACCAGTTCAGGATTATCAACAAACGCGATGTTCCGACTGTGCTGGCTGCTGCGCTTCTTATCCAGCACAGTTGAAAACACAATTTCATCGCACTCCCGTCCCTGAAATTTATGCACCGTCGATTTCACAAAATCAGCAGGCAGCACTTTTTCAGCCAGATTAACCTGTGCATTATATGGGGCAATATATCCCCTGCTACTTTCTTCATCCCAGTAATGACCTTCCAGAGATTCAAGCTCCCTGAGATTTGAAAAATTACGGGTATGGTTTCCTTTTGCCGTGATGACCAGAGATAATGAGGCTTCACCGGAATCAACCGTTAACGGTATCAGAGCATTATCATAAAACTGCTTATTACAAAATTGAATGATTTTAGGATGACAGCGATAATGCTCTTTAAGAAGGGTTACTGGCACCATGTTCCTGAACAACATACAAACCGAATCAAGTAGACTGTATTTCTCACAATTATAGTATTCTGCCGGTGGTGGTGGGCTGCTCGGGAGTAATACAGGAACATGTGGAAGTTGCTTACGATCCCCTACAACGATTACATTACGGGCACATCCCAGTCCCAGAATGCCCGGAACAATATCCTGCTGTGAGGCTTCATCAATAATCACATAATCAAGAAGGGCCCCCTTACCGATTGAGTTAATAATCGAATGCGTGCTGCTACCAATAACCGGAAAACGCTTTATAAAATGGTCAAATTCATCCCTGTATGTCTCTGCCGAGAATGAACTTCTTGTTGAAACATTTCTTCGCAGATGTTGCTTTAAATAAAGCATAGACCATGATGTCAGGCGCCCCAGTAAAATTTTAAAATCAGATTTTTTTAATACTCCCTCATATTCATTCAGAGAAATTTGTTTTTCCCGGATAGCTTTTTCATAATAAGAAAGCTGAAGAGAAGTAAATAGTGCCAGCCTTCTCTCCGGAATCATCAATGGTTTGACTTTCAGTATCCTGAAGTTTAACAACAAATCAATTCTGTTTCTGAATCCAATCCGCCTGTCAGAAAGGTAATGAATATAAGCCATCAGGTCGGTTGTTTTTTGTGAGGAAAATCGATATTTGTGAGAAAAAAGCTCCTCCGGTCGAAGATTCTGACTCTGCCATTGCTGCAGGTATTTATACTCAATATTCAGCTCATTAATTTCTGCTTTTAACGAAGCGACCTGGTTAATGGCATTCAGGTGTTTTTTCACTTGTTGAAGTACATCATCAATCGCATTTGCAGACGGTGAGTCAGGTAAGACTTCCTCAGAACGCGAAATCGACGTTGAAAAAAACTGTTGCCTGTTCTCCGTACTCCCCAGTCGTGCCACCACATATCCCAGTTGCTGTTTGTCCATCTTTTCATAAACATTACTGACAGCTGAGTTATTATTGGACAAAATTGCCACTGTTTTATTCTGAATTAATATATTAGCAACAATATTGAGTATAGTCTGTGTTTTACCTGTTCCAGGTGGCCCTTCAATAACTGAAATCTGTGAGGAAAATGCCCGTTCGACAGCCAGCAACTGACTTTCATTAAGACCAAACGGAAAAATCAAACCCCATGGCGAATCACGTTTTTTACTCTGTCCTGAACAGTATGCATGCAAGGCGGTATCAGGATGAGGAACTATTTTCTTTATCTGCCTAAGGATATTCTCATCGATATTTCTGTTATTACCACGGGCATAAAAAATACGTTCATTAGCCACCCTACACAAGTAATTAAACACGGCATGCTCTGTAAATGCTGAACACTGTTGAAAGTCAAGGCCGGTCGTTTTCATAATGTAGGGTCGTTCACCCTCGCGGTAATAAACAGCAGCATATTTATCACCATATATAATAACCCGTTCAGCCCGGGATGTTACAGCTTCCCCTTTCCTTTCGAGGAAAACATTTCGCAAATTTACAGTTGGCGTTATCTGACATACAGAAAGCGGACAAGTATATTTTTTCCCGCTGCGAAAATGACAGGTCAGCATAACCTCTCCGTCGTCATTTCCAGCCCACAGCGTCCAGTCGGTAATTTTATGAGTCTTATTTTCACCGTCAACACAAATCGTGACCATATTCTCACTCAGAAATTATCATTTAACTTACGGAAAATTGTTAAGGCACTCCCGATATTAGCTCCGGAGGATTTTCCACAACCCCGGGACTGTTAACATATTTCTGCCTGCCATATATACATTGAATTCAGTCATAACAGTCAATACCAGAATTACAGGAACGCGATGCCAATACGCTCGTTATTGAATACTGGTAGCCCCTGAGCACTAATTCATCACGATACTCTGTATTTACTGTTTTCACTGCTTTTTACAACCATTCCCCCACCATTTATCATGCACCTCTTTAACGCCTGCCAGCATAATTTAAGAATGGATACCGTGGGTGGAATTAACAATACCTGCTCAAGCCAAAGCCATGTAACCACCTCACTGAAAAATCCAGATCAGCTAACCAGGCACAGACCAACATCGCAAAAATTACCATGCAGCACGCGCGTATTTTCATGAAAAGAGATCATCCAATAACGGCGTTTTTCAAGGAAACGAATCTCTTTGATTATCTATGGTGTGCGCATTCTTTTGGGTTTATTTTCCATTACCATGTTTTATCAGTCATTATGGCTGCCTCTCCTGATTGCCTGTGTGTTCCATCTGATAACGATTAATCAACTGATTCAGTGCCATTTCAGCCTGTTTTTGCTGCTGTTCACTGCCATTCTGGTTGCGGACTTCATCATAACGACGTAACTGCTCTTCTGCCGGGATATGCCGGTTAAAAGCCTGCATGATGCCAAACACCTCCGTTTTCAGTTCACTGACCGTTATGTATTTTCCCCGCTGTTCATCCAGACGGTTCAGGCGCTCAGCCAGCTGCTGTAAGCGGGTCATGCCTTCGTTCCAGCCCGTCATCGCCTCTTCCGGAAGCGCCCGGCTCCTTACACTCTTCTGCCAGTTATCCACCATTTCCTGAACACGGGGATTGTCAGGGAAAAGCACCCTCAGTTGCTGCAGCAACTGCGCACTGCGTTGCAGGTTGTACGCCAGCGGTAATTCTGTCAGTCGCGTTATCTGCTGACCGGAAAGTGTTATCCACTCTGACGCATGATTTAACAGTGAGGGTGTTCTGCTGAGCTGTGCCATCTGGTCTGCTGAAAGCACATCCGGTGGTGGTGTCAGCAGCGCCCTGAGTTGCAGTTCTGCCGGTGATGGCTGAGTCAGAAACAGCCATCCCGGAATGGCCACGCAGACCGCCAGCAATGCCGCACAGACACCAGTCACAAACGGTTTCAGAAACGTGAGCGGAGATTTCTGAAGGGAGGGTGTGGGCTCTGTTTTTGTTTCAGAAACAACATACACCAGACGGGAGTGCGGCAGGGGCTGATGTCCCTGTACATCCGGAGCATCAGACCGGAGTGCCTGAGCAGGAAGGGTTACCAGAGACGACGCTTCGCCCTGCACCGGCTGATTTTCCAGACGGGTGATATATCCCTTCACCATGGCTTCCGGTAAAGCCACTTTACTGCTCTGTTTAAGTTCGTGCCGGGCCAGGGTGTCACTCAGTGCCTTCAGGAATGTTTCGGTCTGATACAGCAGGGGCAGGTTGTCACGGTTATCCGGAGGCATAGCCCGGAGCGTTTTTTGCAGACGGTTGAACAGACCAGTAATAATTTCCAGCCGGGCGTGGGTATTCAGCGGCCACATCACTGACCAGTGATGCCGGGTCAGCGCCACAATCAGAGCCAGCCCTTCATTCAGGCCACTTAACCCTGTTGTATGCATCCGGGCGATGGTGTACCAGGATGCCGTCTGTAATTCCACGCCATTGTGTTCATACAGACGCAGGCAGAGCGTTTCCACGTAACACCAGTCCACATCCGGGCGTGCCGGGTGGGTCAGTTTGCTGATTTCATCGCGCAGGGCAGCATAATCCGGTAATGACCGGGGGTCACCACCTGTTTTTAGTTTCACTTCAGAAGTCATCGGCAGATTCGGTGTTGCTGTATTAAATCATGATTAACAGTTACGGAAAGAACATCAGTGTGATACCGGGACCCGGGAAAGGTATTCCACTGCGCGGATAATTGCCGGTGTCACATCCCACCGCCGTTTCAGAACCGGCAACAGCTCATTAAGGTTTCTGATATAACGCTCAGTGAACAGCCGTTGTCCGTCCCTGGTTAAATGAAAACCTGACTGATTACAGGTAATGGTTATATGACAGGTATCGTTGCCAGTATATACGGCTTCCTGGGGTCTGAATCTGACATTCCAGTGCCAGGAGTACGGGGAATGATTAAGATAAAAAAGACGCATCTGAATATCGTGAAATAACGGGGTCATGGTGAATTAAATAAACCTGATAATAACAGTATGGTGAAACTCCGAAATAAAGAAATGGTCCGGTATTATGCAAAATCCTCAAGGTGACGACTGATACTGTTTTCACGGTAACAGGTCACCAGTAATTCACGGGTTGCCCGGGTAAACGCCACATAAAGCACCGGAATTACTTCAGACTCATCCGCTACACCAGAAGGAACGAAAGAAGCATTGATAACCGCCACATACGGGAACTCCAGCCCCTTACTGCTCTGGTATGTCAGTAAATGCACCACATCCTTACGTCGCGAGTATGCCTTCTTACCTTCACTGTCAAAGCAGGTGGCAAACGGTATCCCGCGTTGTGTCATAACCTCTTTCAGTTGTTTCACTGAAAACTCTGCCGGACACAGAACAGCCATATCACTCCAGTGACCGCACAGGGCATGGCGCTTCTCCAGCCAGTCTGCAACCTGTCTGGCTTCATCACGTTCAGAAGCACAACGCAGGATTTCCGGTTCTGTGCCCTCTTCACCACCCGCCTGTGGCTGAACGAGTGGTATTTCACGGTTCTGATGTTTTTCAAAATACTCGCGAGAGAATGCATAAGCAAAGTGCAGAATGCGTTTCGGATTACGATAATTGACCGGCAGGACAGAAGTGCGTCCTTGTGCCTGAATCCCCACACTGGCCAGAGAAAAGTTCAGGGCCCGCTCCCGCCGGTAAATGGACTGGGCGTCATCGTACATCAGGAGCAGTGAACGGGATGCGTTATCAAACAGACGGGCAATCAGGGCCAGCCAGCGACTGTCAAAATCATGCCCCTCATCCACCAGTACAGCATCATATCCGGTTCGGGTGATTTTTCCGCTGTTCACGGCCTCTTCCAGTGCACTGAAGCATTTATCAGGATATTCTTTTCTGTCGGCCGTCACCTTAATACCGTGGCGTTTTACCATTGAGGCACACCAGCTGTGAAAATGGGATACCGTAACCCGTGACGCCAACCCTCTGGCTTCAATGCATTCCCGCAGATAACTGGCCAGGGTAATGTTGTAGCACAACACCAGAATCTTTCCGGGTGTGGTTTCAGCCAGATAAAGGCAACGGAACAAAAGAATCATGGTTTTTCCGGAACCAGCCACACCATGAATGACACGATGCCCGTCACCAATATTTCTGGCCAGAATCTCCTGCTGAATATCCATGATTTTGATTTGTGAGTTCTGTTTCACGGTCACTTCAGGAAACAGATGGGCGCGCAGAATATCTCTCATCCGGGGTGTCACCCGGGTTCTGAATCCCGTGGTAAACATCCCGGCAATTTTTTGCCGGAATACCTCAGGTAAAACAGACTGCGTCATTTCATCCTGGCAGATTGTCTGTGCTGAAGGAAAAATTTTTTCCACCGCATTCTCATCATTCCCTGCCAGTGTCTTCAGTTGCTGACGGGTAATGCGGGTAAACACCACACCATACGCCCAGGCCAGGTTCAGCCGTCCCTTATACTGACCGTCATTCTGCCGTAAGCACGGGTCAGCAGGTAAGGCATTAACCGTATCACAGGCATAACGACGAACCTGTACCAGCGGATTGATTTCTGATTTCAGAAGGCCGTCGGTTTCCAGCGTGACCTGCTCCTGATTTACCTGGCGCAGCGTGGAAACCGTCCAGTCCTTGACCTCCAGAAATACCAGTCCGTTCTCCGGGTCAATAATGACAAAATCCGGATGCCGGTTTTTCCGTCCCACCGGAATATCGTACCAGACAAGGCAGTCATCATTCAGAAAGCTCTCCAGTCGCGAAGCCACCCTCCTCTCCCCGGGCGTCATCCGCTCTTCAGTGGACGCTGATATATTTATCAGTTTCGCCATAACATACTCCTGCTACCCGGTAAAAATATATAACCGCCGACATATTCCGTACAGGCGGAATATGTCGGATACGTCATAAAAAAATAAATATTGTAAAAACTTCACTATATGTAATGAACTCATCCTGTTTTGGTTAATGATTAAAAACGATAACCCACTCCGACAGTAAATCCATTGACTGAATGTTTTCCATAAAAATCCGCTTTGCTTCCCTCGTAGCCAACATTTACTGACATATTGTCCACCGGATTAATCATAACACCAGCCGCATAAGCAAAATCAGTGGATTTTTTTGACACATACCCGCTTAAATGTCCGTCCGGTTCATCAACCCCCACACTGTTTCTCCATTCATAATCTCCTTTCACTTTAGTATGGGAAATACCTGCCAACCCATAAAAACTGATATAATCATTCAGACGATAAGCTGGGCCTGCGAGAAATGAATAATATTTAATATCAGCCTGCTGTCTGTAAAAATCCCCGCCTTCATCGTGATAACTGTCTGACCAGTCACCTTTCATATACGAGAAACTCCCGACAACACTGACTGAAGAATCCCACTCATATCGATATTGCAGATTCATTCCTTTAATGTTTTTAAAATCCTGCACCTTACTCTGCGCATAACCAGCCGATAAGGTGTGATTATCAGCCAGCACTGAACCACTCATTACCGATAACATCAATGTTGAAATCATGGCGAGTTTTTTCATTTTATTTTCTCCTTTGTTAACAAACAACTTCCGAAAATTAAAAAGAATCACGTTTTGCAAAATCTTATTTGCTTTTATTACCAGAAATAACACCCGCAGATTATCAGCCCAACCCGGGTTGCCCGAATAAAAAATCAGACATGATAATAAGATGAATTGTCCACAAACTGCTGTTGCTTAAGATGGCGCAGCAACACCCTGCCCTCCGGCATAAATGTTGTTCCGTAACGAACCAGTCCTGCGTCTTTAAGTTCTGCATCAATGACATAATGCAACTCACCTGGCTGAGTCTGTTCCTGCATCGTCACGTCGACACGCTTAATTCGTGGCTCATACTTCAGCAGAACATCTGAAAGCACGCGCATCAGTTGATGTGCCGTACCCGGCATTCCCTGCAAAATGGTTGTCATATCCGGCAGACCATAATCCGGAAGATGTTTAAGACTCCCGGCCCGGGTATTCAGAATACGCTGCATGTTATCGAGCACCGAAAGAATAACCTGCTCTTCCTCACTGACCTGGTTTAACTCCAGCCCGCCAGCGAAATTGCCATAGAGAATTTCATAAAGGGAAGGACGCGGCATCACTATTTATCCTTCACCGGTAACAGCGTCAGGGTGTTACCGGATACTTCAATAAGACGGGGCGTGTCCGGCTCAAGCTCATCCCGGCTCAGCACCACCCGCCAGGTATTTTTCTTCCGGTCAGGCTCCAGAAACATTGCTGCCACACCGGTAAATTTCGCAGCATCATCCAGAGGCATATCCACGGCTACTGAACCACCTGGCTGCAGCCATACATCTTTCTGTGCAATGATATCGCCTGCCAGAATTTCATTGTCCCCCGTAAAAAGCGCCTGATAATCCGCACTGTCAAAATTCCGGTTGTCTTTAAGCTGATAAATCCGCACCACAACCGACAGGGGAATACCGGCAGCACTGGTGTTAATGGCCTCCCTTGCACGAATATCCAGGTGAAGTGTTTTTATCTGTCGGTAAAACAGGGATTTCGTGGCAGATACCGTACCGTCTGCCACTCTTTGCGTCAGACCGCACCCTGATAACGACAGGGAAAACAACACAATAATCAGACCATAACCAGCCTTACCAGCGATAATCGCCATTTTCCTGAGTCTCCTTACGTTGATAATGTTCCTGAACCCGCTGATAACGCCCCAGACTGATAGTCATGACGCGTGCCGCTGAAGTCGCTATCTTTGCCTGTGTTCTCATTACTGCCGTATGCCCCAGTTGCGGACTACCAGCTGCCGGCCGGCAACTGAGCCGGGCATCAGGTAACAGTGAACGCTCAACACAAAGTTGCAGACGTACATCCAGACGGCTTCCCAGATAAACGTGCAACAACGCCAGCAAATCAGAATACAGCTGCCCACCCGGTAACCAGCCCTGTACCTCGCTGCCCGTCTGTGTTGAAAGCTGTAATAACACCTGTCCGTTCACATCCGTGGCATGATCGCCCATCACCGGGCGACTCTTCAGACTGACCGGCTGATGAACACGCATGACCAGCGGTGTTTTCAGCGGGATCCGTCGTCGGTCATGATGCCAGACACGGGCCTGTGTTCCGGGAGCCAGCAGCGTTACCAGTGATGTCAGCCCTTCAGCTGTTCTTCCGGGTAACAACATCAGGGGCAATAACGCCAGAAAACGCGATACCGGCGTGGCAATATTCTGTGCACATCCGGGGATCCCCAGTCTGGCCAGACCGAGCAGATACTGGGATGTTTTATCCTGTCCTCCCGCCTCAAAGGTGGCCGGGTACGAATATTTGCGCCAGATACGGTAATACTGGGTGATCAGACGATGACTGAATATATCGAGAAAATCCGCTGCGGCTTCATGGCCTTCCCGCTGCTGTGCAATATCACTGATATAGTGAGCCGGCAACGGAGACGTGACCCCGTAAAGTCCCATAAACGTCACATGTACAGTGGGTGGCAGATGGGATTCTTCAGGAATTACAGCGTCTTTTATTTCACTCGCAGGAAACCCCATTCCCGGGTATGGACAAAAGCGAACCGCTTCCTGTCGGGCCTGCCAGCCACTGCCAATGGGAGGCTGGTCTGGCTGGCTTTGTTCCAGCAACTGACAGAAGCGGTAAAAATTAATATACGGAAGCTGTTTCCGGTAACGGGTAATTAACCGGGCAGGCGCGGATTGTGATTTTCTTTCCACCGGATGCATTTTCCTTCAGGCTGAACAATCAGTGTGAGCTGATTGAACTGATTCATATCGGCGTACAGGGCCAGGAAACGGTTGAGCATTTCGCCAAACAGGTGAATATCTCCCTCTCCGGCAAACCCGTTGCCATCAAGAGTTACCTCCACATCAAGCCCCCGGAGCAGAAAACCCTTTTCAAAACGCTGAATACGATGATGCTGTACAGCCAGAATGGCATCAAGCCGACGGTGATTAAGTTCATCGTCCCGCCAGTTATAAAGCGCCAGCGTGCCACGCAGCACTTCCGCACTGCTCAGCATGTTAAGAAATCCTGTCCCCAGATGACTCATCACCCGCCAGTGAAAACGATCTTCTGTCGGCGGATAAACCGGTAGCGTGGGTTTACAAAGATTACGTACACTGACCGGGGTCTGCAGTACCTGTTCACACCGATCAAGCAGCGTACTCTGCAACGCACGACGGGGAAGCTGACCATTGGTACCTGTAATACGTAATGAAAGCGTTTCCCGCTCCGGCATCCGATCCGCCTCCCACCGCTGACCGCCAAGGATAAGCCATGTGTCATACATCCCCGTGACACCCCGCTTCACCCGGGTATGATAATAACGTTCGGGTGCATCATGGCGCAGCATTCCCCCACGGTGACGGAAGCTGGTAAAAGGCACGTACTCTGCACTGCCGGTTCGCCCGGAGCCCGTCACCGCATCCACTGAATATATCTCCGTATACCCATCCTGCAGACGCTTCGGGCGCAGCAGGTATTCGCTCTCCAGTCCATTGATGATGAGTGGATCGGCTTCAAGCGTAAAAAGGTTAATCACCGGCACACAATGCAGACACAGGGCATCGTCTGTCACAGGTAAATCTGCCGGCCAGGGCTGACTCAGCACCACCTCAAGATCAAATTCGGAAATACCTGCCGGCAGAGAAACATTCTCCAGTCCGTTCAGATGAACAAACATAAACTTTTCCCGGAAGGTGAAATATTCCAGCAATAACTGATACCCACTGAAAGCACTGCCACCTTTCGGCCACAGCCGATCTTCTGCTGCAAAACCACCGGGTGAAAACCATCCGTCAATGTGGATCCGCTCATCATTCCCCGGTAGCCTCAGATACAGCGCAGCCAGACGCTTTGTCATCATCAGATGAAGGGTGCTGCTGACCGGGGCTTCTGCTGCCAGATACAGACTCAGACGATGCAAATCGACCTGAGACCAGTCAGCCAGTTCACTGCAGGCAAAACCTATTTTCAGCACTGAGCGCCCGTCCGGCTCCGTAGTCATAACGACCTTCTCCACTGCCAGTGGATTCAGTGGTATGGCCCGGGTGGTACGGTAACGACAGACTGTATTTCCGGGGCCAACAGGGCGGGAAGTCACTTCCACTCCGGCTGGTACGGTTTCAGCCATTTTCATGACGGATAACCGGGGAGTCAGTGCCACCACCGACAGGGACGGGATAGTACGCAGGTAATGAGGCCAGAGCATACTGACCAGACTTTCAGTAAGCTCCGGCAAATCATCGTCGATTTTCTGGCGCAGCCGTCCCATGGAAAAGGCGAAACCTTCAAACAGGCGTTCCACGCAGGGATCAGGCGTACCCGCTTTATCGAGATCCAGCATCGCCGCCCGATCGGGATGAGCCTGTGCAAACGCCTTTCCGGCTTCACGCAGATAACGCATTTCAGCGTCAAAATAACGCAGGGTTAAATCGTCCATTATCTTCTCAGAATAATGCTAACTGTTCCGGAGACTCGCGCTCTGACTTCAGCCATGCCTCAAACAATCGCCCGAACTGAACGGCAAGCCGGATTTCATTAATCAGATTACATGTGAATATAACTGTCAGAAATATCATGATAAAATAAACGAGAGAAAATAACATAAATAAAACTGTATTACCCCCCGACAGAAATGGCATGGTTGTAAATATCCCTCCCGTAAACTGAACACATAAAGAAAACACCGCAAACACTGCTATCATCCAGTAACCTTTATGCACACGACGAGTATTAACAGTAAATTTGCCATCTGAAAATACACCGACAAAAGAATATTTAAGAAAACAATGCAGTCTGTTATCCACTGAACTGACATTTCTGTCGGATATAAAACAAATCAACTTATTACAACACCATATCGGGAGATATATCCCCATCTGTTCATAACAGTATTTTATTCTTACCAGTGTATTTTTCGTTGCTGGTTCTTTTGTCAGTTTGTCAATACGGGCAAGAATGGACTCCTTTTCAGATACAGGTATTTTCTCAAATCTGTATTTCCTGATATTCGGCGCATTGTCATGACGCTGTATGAACCGTTGAATGAGAGGAGTAATAATGGCAGACAGGAACGATAACACCAGATTTTTAACTATATCCTGAAATGTTTTGTCCTGAAGATAATGCATGACAGACATCTCATGAGCTCCCCGGGTTGCACAACACGGCAGCTCTGGCAGCATCAATAGCGATGAGCCCGGCAAGAAGATGTTCCATATCAGGCTGCAGGCGCATCCTGTCACTTTCAGTTTTTGCAGACTTCATACGTAACAGTTTCAGGCGGCGGGCTTTTACCTCAAATACCAGTTCAGGTTCCCATTGTGACAGGGTCAGCCGGGTTGCACGTTCATCCAGCTCCGCAAGCAGGTGCAGGGCAAGGTCATTTTTTCCTGTCTGTTCGGCAACACGGGCCATCAACAGGCGCAGTAACCAGTTGCTGCGGTCAGACTGAATACCGGGACGTGCCTGTAACCAGCTCAAAGCGACTTCTGTTCCTTCATTATCCGCAATCTGCAGGGCTTCCGGCTCAAGAGATAAAATGTCGTTATCTCCGGGGGCTGCTGTTATCGTTACGGAAGGTTCTTCCGCCCAGCGTTCACCACACTCCATCACCTGCTGCTGTATCCAGCTCAGTGTCACTTCATCAGCAAACGGCGTGCCGTCGTTAAAAGCCAGTGTCTCAAGCCCCGGCAGGCGCAGAAGCAATCCTTTCAGGTCATACTGAATAATGGCAGCATAATTTTCTTTTCGGGTCTGCAACAGCGCCTGATGAATATACCACTGCAGGTCCAGCCACAGATGACTGGCTCCCCGGGCAAACATATCGTCACACTGCTCAAGCAGTGACAACCAGTTCTGTTGCAGATACAACCGTTTCAGTGACGCACGCCGGTCCGGCCCCGGTGGGGCAATGCGGGTCCGTCCATCTGCAGATAACGGCGGTAACTGATGCAGCGTGTCATGCCGGACGCTTTTCATCAGCCGATGAGCCGCCAGCCAGCCCTCAGGCTGGTCACGCAGATATTTTGCCAGAACACGAGCCTGTGACAGCAGTTCCTGCCCGGAGGTGATGGCAGATAATGCCGTGACGCTGCCGGATGTTACCGCCGGTGCCGGCGCGGCAGCCTCCTGAGGCACCACTGCATCAACACCACCGGCCTTCATCAGGCGATTTTCAAGTGCCTGATATAACCCGTTCAGCACCGGGGCGGAAGCCTCATCCGTAAAGGTCTGTTCTGTCAGCCACAGCGCCCCGGCAATGCGCAGGGTATCCGCCTTCACCACTTCCGGATACAGAGACAGACTGTCCAGTACACGGGCACTGCATAACCACTCCAGCGCCGCCTTCCTGGCCCGTGACCGTTGTGGATGCAGGTGCTCTCCAAAACGCTGCAACAAACCGGCCAGCAGCTCCAGACCGTCAGCCAGTCCTTTTTCACCATCCTGCCGCAGACGGGCCCAGATATACCAGGTTGCCACCCGGATGTCTTTGGTTCTGGTGGTCAGTAGTTTTTCTGCAAGCTGGCTGACAATTCCGGCATCGGCTCCGGAGAGTTTATTGACCTCTTCACGCATCTGCTGAAAATCATCATCGTACCCCGCATCATCACCTGCGGGATTATCTGGCGTCACGGGAGCAAGCCATTTGTCCCACAGCGCAATACGCGCCTGAGCCGGTTCAGCCACATCCCGGGGTGTCGTCTGGCATACACTGAGGAGCGAATGAACGGAAGCCATCAGTCAGTCTCCTCCACGGTATCCCCGGCATCTTCGTCATTGCCTGTAAACGCTGACGTGCCAGAGAGTTCGAAAACCGTTTCCGGCAGAACAAAATTGCGGAGTTTCAGCAATACAAGCGGCCCTTTCCCCGCTTCAGTTCGCAGTGTGTAATTCAGCATACGGCCGTCCTGCGCCTGCCAGCTCAGGCTCCAGCCACTGGCAACGCCCGGTGCGGCTTTCCGTCGGGCCATCTCAAGCAGACGTATCAGCCCCCAGCTTCCCGGCAGGTCTGCATACTGACGGGTACCGGCCTGAGTGCTTACCCAGCTTAAACTGGCGCCAGGTGCTTCCGTATCAGCCGGCCAGGTAAATCGCTTCCATACCGGCATCTGATTAACATAAATCAGTTTCTGATTATCGGTTATCAGCGTCGTCTGCATCACACCGGCAGCAGTTCCCGGGCGCAGCTCAAAATGCAGCCCCGCGTTATCTGTGGTGAACGCCACATCCGCTATTTCACTCAGGGTATTGATGGCTTTCAGAAACGCAGGGTTGAATGTCAGCCCCCGGGTATTAATGGTATCCGGTACCCATCGATTGCCTTCCCTGCGCAACACACCACTCAGGTTATTCTGCAGAAAACGGGCAATACGTCCCGTGTCCGTATTCAGGTATTTTGCCAGCAGGGGAAGCGAAGCATCGCTGCTGACATTTTTAAACGGATAACGCCCGGAAAATGCATTATTCCAGCCATCCACCACCGCAGTACGCCACCGGGTATTCAGACTTTCTGCCGCGGGTGTAAGAACCTGCTGCCACGCCTGCTCCATCGGGCGAACAAAGACCGTCTGTCCGAAGCCATACCACTCCTGTCCGAGTCCGGCAGCGGCCAGGCTGCCGTAATCCCGGGTATCAGTTAAATCAACCGATTTCCCCTGCAATACTGTCTGTGCCAGCATCTGCATCATGGCCTGCGGGTCAGAAGAGCCGGCAATCTGTTGCAGACGCAGACGAACCTGTGTAATCCGGATCAGATACGTCTGCAGATTCAGCATATCCGCGCTGTTGTTCTGATTATCCATCAGTGCAAGCACCGGCCCGAAAGTCGTCGCCAGAGGACCGTGAAGCCGGCTTTCCGGTACTGTCACTGGCTGTTTTTCCTGTGAAAGCAGGTTTCTGGCAGATTTAACCAGTGAATCAGTAACCGCTTCCCGGGGCTGGCCAGTACGCCCCTGAACCGCCAGCGTATTCATGAGTGCAACCAGGGGGGACTGGCGCACATCAGCCATCAGCGTCAGCTGCTCTGTCACATCAGACAGCGTCTGAGCCTGGCGTAACTGCAGGCTGTTCAGAAAATTCAGCCAGGCATTACCAAAATCAGCAAAATAGCGCGTTGTCAGGCGCTGTCTGAGTGCTTCCGGCGATACCGGTGACGGTGCCTTCTGCCTGCCATCAGTCAGTACCCAGTCCATTTCTTCACGACGCTCATTAATCACGGTATCTATGGCCGGCAATACGGCCTCTTCCCAGGCCTGGCGGGTGAACATACCGGGAACCACTTCATCGGTGAAAAAGAGGCGGGAGACATCAGTATCACCGGTCATATCCGTCAGACGCATATCCGCAAACTGATGTGCCACCCGTGCCAGCATTTTCTGATACAACATGGCATCGCTGTTCTGCGTTCCCAGATGGCGAAGCAGCAGAGTCCTGCTCTGGCTGACCAGCTCTTCATCAGCCGTCAGCTTCCACTGAGGATGGGTAATAATTCCGGAGGCATAATACGCCAGCAGCCTCGGGCCGTTAGCCTGCCAGAAACCGGCACTCACACCGTCACGCTGTGGCCATTCCCGCATAAGCGTACGACTGAACCAGGCGTGCTCCATATGTTGCGGTTGCGCCAGCATCAGATACAGTCTGAGCTGGTCATAGGCGGTTTTTGCCATTTTCCCCCGCTGCGGACTGTCCGGAGGAAGACGAATAAATGTCCTGAGCTGCTGCTCAAGATGAGCAGCAGCGGCATCACGCAGTAAAAGATGTGCATTTTGTGCATAAAGGGGCATTACGACCGCGAGCAGGTCTGTATTCTGATTCATACCAGCCCGCAGGTACCATGGCACCCCGTGCTCCTCCCGGTACTGAAGGCGGGCCAGGGATTTCTGCAGATTCAGCAACGCCTGCAGACGTTCTGCAAGAGACTGTTGCTGGTTCTGAGCTGGACGAATCTGTTCCTGTACTTCAGCAACCAGACTCCGGTTTGCCAGAAAGGAAACCACCATTCCTGTTCCCTGAGCCATCATCAGTATGACCGCCATAACAGTCAGGCTTCTGCGCCAGTTATGACCTGTGCGGGAAGGCTGTAGCCGGACAGGTAATTGCTGCACTGTCTCCGGCAACGCCTCCCAGCGGTTATCCATTCGCCAGCGATGTCTGACACTTCGTTCACCACCGACAGTTGCCGGACTGAAAACAATACCCGCCAGCAACAACTGACGGTATGAACGGAGTAATACGGATAATGGCTCCACCACAGCATCAATATTTCGTCTGAATCGCTCTGCCAGCGACAACAAAAAATAATACCGAGGGGCACTGCATATCTGCTGTATCCCCTGAGCAACAAGCCCGGGGAGCATGGCCTGTAGTTGTGCTTTCAGTTTGTCAGAACTACATTCTGCCGGCAGAAGGCATCCCACGGGCTGAGTAATACGCCCACGCTCATCCGGACTCTCCTGCAGTGACCAGACATACAGCGGCAGACGCCAGCCAAGGCGCTCACAACATGAACTGACTGCACGGGAAACCCTGTCAAGGGCATCTTCTGTAAGTGGTGCGGATAATGTTTCACTCAGTCCGGAAGTTACCCAGACAATGCCATCAGCAGGCCGGTAACGCAGACGACGTAACGCAGTCAGCCAGTCTGCGTTTTCCGGCTGCGAGGGGTCTCCTCCCCAGAGAAGCAATGTCCCCTGCTCTTCCTGCCAGAACTGTTCTGTCAGGCCCGGGGTCAGCAACTCAATCTCTGAGGCAGTACCTGTTATCAACAGAATGCGTATTTTACGTCCCCAGAATCTGCCATACTGGTGCCGCAGAGTATGACGAATATCCTGAACAGTAACATAACGCGGTGGCGTCTGAGCCAGTCGCTCTTCATCGTCAGGTAACCTTTGCTCCTTACGGGCCCTGCGCCGATATGTCAGTTCCTGAACATATTTTTTCATCACAGGCAGGTAACAGACAAAGAGCAACCCCAGACTCAGCAATATCAGCAGTAGTATTTGATCCCGGCGTGTTTCTGCCCCCAGAAATGCTCCATATCGGGTTATCAGCCACCAGAGCGCAGCCACACCAATAAATACAATCCCCGGTCGCCCAAAGCGACCAGACAGACAGGCCAGTTTATTCATTCTGGTTTCCTGATGTAACAGTACTGATAAAATGTTCTTCTCCGGATGAGAATAAAGTCAGGAGAGAATCATTACCAAGACAGACCAGATCGGCTGCCAGAGCAGTAAGTAGCCACGGAGCAGCAGGTCCCGGGATACCGCACCATTTTTCCAGTAACATACGTCCGGACGGTTCCCATCCGGCACCATACTGGTTTCCAATAGTCATCAGCGGTGCAGCAATCTTTTCCCAGTGATAACAGTCCCCCAGTACACGAGCGGTACGACAGGCAGCTGTCTGGGTTTCAAGGAAAAGTGTGAATTCATCATTAAACTTGTTGATATCCAGCGACATCGGGCGTAGCAGACGGGCTGAATGCGACAGATTATATTTTTGCGCAACATCATCGCTGGTCAACAAAAGTGCAGCCAGTCCGTCAGAGTATGTATTTCCCCCATTAAGCTGTATTACCAGTATCAAATCCACAGTCAGTACTGGTTGTTTCAGACGCTCATCAACCCACCCCATGGAAAAGTCAGGAGTAACCTCGATATTGTCAGGAACGACGCGTTGGGGAAATAACGCTTCCCATGCAGAAACAAAAGCAGATCTGATTTCAGAATCAGGCTGATCGGTTATCAGCGTCACATTTACAGGGAGAGCGGCAGGTAACTGACAAAATTTATCCGTTATCTCCCTAAGCAAGACACGTAAAGAGGCTTCAACCTTATGCCCACTGTCAGAAAGATAATCTATTTTCTTTACAAGGCCGTACTGCAGAGGCAATTCATCACAAAGAGTAGCTACCGTTATTTTATCAGGCAAATAAACACAACTGGCAGTAATAACAAGATACCTTTCGGCCCAGGATTCCCACTGTTTCTGAGCATACTCCCCCTCTTTTTTAAGAAACAAATGTTCACCCATCTGGTTGCTCCACTGCCAGTGTCGCAGGCAAAACAGGAAAAACCAGCCCCCCGGAGGAGTCAATGCAAGCCACCAGATACTGAAATTATTTAATGCTTTCACATATTCTGATGCCCGGATAATAAACAACAGAGCACCAACAACAGCCATAAATGCCCCTGTCATAAACCACAACATCATTGATGGTTTATGAGGTAATTCTGTTGATAATGATTTTTTTCTGCTCCATCCCATGTTTTATCCTATTGCACATTCCGGTGCACTGGATATAACCTTACACCCACACAGACATTTACATCCATCAATCACAACAGCTCTTCCATCAGATATCCATTCAGGAGAGCCCTCCACAATAGGATTGGTACCATGTCCGGAAACAGGGCAACTAACCATATCTCCAACAAGAGCTACTTTTTTACCATCGACAATCATGGTTGAAGATGCCGAAATAACTTTACCACCATGTGTGGTATTATCACCAAGCAATACAAAACCTTTAGACATAATACTCTCAAAAATAAATTTTCACTTTGAGTCACCAGTTGCCATAGGGATAAGTTTTATCTTTGATAAACTCCTTAATATCTTCATCATATCCATATGAGAAATCACTTTTAGTAACTCCCTTACACATCTTCATTTTATCACCCGATACTGTAGTAATTTTAGCATCCAACTGAGGTACCACCGGATTACCGCGATCTCCCAGCCAGACTCTTACCTTCCCTTCAGGAGCCAGACCAATAATCATCGTTGAACGATAATAGGTTTCGTTCCAGCGGTTGTCTGTGTAAGGCGTAACCATCTGCTCCCAGGTTCCTTTTTTAAAAAAAATCAGAGTTTCATAACTCTTTTTATCAATTATCGAATCCCAGCAAAAACGCAACATCAGGGGTAATGCTTTCCCCTTGTTATAATACGACTCAGTCGCGCCCAGATGGTCATTCCAGCGCCCTACACTGACCTGACTCGGTCTTGTGGTATCAAGATACTGATAAGTCGTCTTATAACCTTCCCCATCCACCATCAACGCCTGAGTGGCCAGCGCAGGCAGAGCCTTTGGATAAATAAAGAGAAATTTCCATTCATCATAGGGTAATTTTTTATAACCCCATTCAGTCTTATCCGAATCAGCATACTGTGAGCTAACCGAATTACACCCAGTTAACAATGCCAATAATGGTGCGATAAAAATGATTTTATCTCTGGTCATGTATTGTCATCCTGTAGCGTTAAACACCAGACATCATAACTTTAGTATTTTTTACTGCGTTATCACTCAGCTATTGACCGTTTTTTTACGCCAGATGAAAATTAAATTTTCTTTTTATATGCTCATCATTATTCCGGTTTGAGTCACCAGTTGCCGTAGGGGTAAATTTTCCCTTTGATAAAATCTGGTGTATCACCGTAATAAACATATCCATCTGGATGTTTAGTAACCCCCTTACACATCTTCATTTTATCACCCGATACTGTAGTAATTTTAGCATCCAACTGAGGTACCACCGGATTACCGCGATCTCCCAGCCAGACTCTTACCTTCCCTTCAGGAGCCAGACCAATAATCATCGTTGAACGATAATAGGTTTCGTTCCAGCGGTTGTCTGTGTAAGGCGTAACCATCTGCTCCCAGGTTCCTTTTTTAAAAAAAATCAGAGTTTCATAACTCTTTTTATCAATTATCGAATCCCAGCAAAAACGCAACATCAGGGGTAATGCTTTCCCCTTGTTATAATACGACTCAGTCGCGCCCAGATGGTCATTCCAGCGCCCTACACTGACCTGACTCGGTCTTGTGGTATCAAGATACTGATAAGTCGTCTTATAACCTTCCCCATCCACCATCAACGCCTGAGTGGCCAGCGCAGGCAGAGCCTTTGGATAAATAAAGAGAAATTTCCATTCATCATAGGGTAATTTTTTATAACCCCATTCAGTCTTATCCGAATCAGCATACTGTGAGCTAACCGAATTACACCCAGTTAACAATGCCAATAATGGTGCGATAAAAATGATTTTATCTCTGGTCATGTATTGTCATCCTGTAGCGTTAAACACCAGACATCATAACTTTAGTATTTTTTACTGCGTTATCATTCAATCGCTGCTGATCATCCATGTACCATACAGAACGAATCCAGCGATCATTTGGTTTATTCGGAAAAACGAACGCCTTATTCCCTTTAGGACCAAAGCGATGGATAAAAATCTCTCCCGTTGTAGGATCCACCCATAAATTACCATCAGACTCAATATTCCAGTTGGCAGAACAATGGGTGTATTTTCCGATAATATACAACTCTTCCTCAGTAAAAGCCTGAGGCTCTTGCCCCAAACGTACCGCTTTTCCCTGAGCAATGGCTTTATCAACAAAAGGAATTAATTCAGGAGATAAATTCATATCTGGATTTTTGGGGTCAATTGGAGCAAACAATACCCCTGCTTCCTGAGCAGCATCCAGCATCACACGCAGGCAAACATTAGCCCAGTCATTAGGTACTGCCATACGCTCAAAAAATACTGCGGCTCCCACCTGCTTTTGTATCACGCCAGCCCGACGTTGATTGCTGTTGTTCACACCTACGGAACGAATTTTGGTGGTTAGTTTTCCATGAGGCAAAATATGTTTTAAGGCTGGCAGAGTCATCAACATTTTTCTGGCTTGCTCTGCATTACGGTATACTCGCGTATCCGTTTCTCTGGTATCGTCACTGACAATTTCAAATTCCGGGCAACTCAGAAACAGACTTTCATTTTCCTGCAGAGGTGAACCTACCGGATTGTAACCACCTCCAATATCTGAATGCGCCCCCGGTAAAGCCAGTTCGGGCCACATACCTTTAATACTGTTCAGGCTGAAATTATATCGGTATTCATTCATTGCAGTAATCTGGAAAACTTTCTTCGCGACTGAAGGACGCAATTCCAGCTTTACTCCCGGGTTGCTACGTCCATTAATATCGAAGAAATTACTGATTCCACCAATAGCTGCGACAGTATCAAAAAGCCCCAGAAAACGGACTTCACCAGAAGGTTTACCATCATAAAAATCGCCTCTGAGCCCTTTAGCAATAGCTCTGGCTATAGCAGGATCCTGTTCCATAACCCGATTGGCAAAGTGCCTTGCCGCCGCTGCTCCCCGGCTAAAACCAAAAACATCAAACTGGATTTTTGCGATACAAAAATCAGGATTTAAATTGAACCCCATAAATTCTGATAACGCTTGGGTGATTCGTTCCATTGCCTCGTCGGTTTTCGTCACCACACCTTCAAATATATCCAGAATACTGGTGCCTAATCCCATGCCAATGACTGAATCTGCTTCACCAGCCGCAGTCCCTATCCCGGAAATGTAAGTCTGAATTTGTGCTTCAACCTGACTTTCCAACAAAGTCTGATCTGCTACGTAAAGTGAATTTAGCCAGTGAATATTGGAATAATATCCACGATAACTGCCATTCGAGATACTGTTCTTGTTAATTTCTTCAAGAAAATCCTCACAGCTTTGTGCATCTTTTTGATTTACCCCCTGTCTGGCTGCACTACACTCATTAAATTTCATCAGACGAGATGCTGTATTCTCCCGATTGTTTCCGGTACCATCGAAAAATATGCCAATGGTTAAAGTCACACCCCGCGCCGGTTTTTTCTTTGAAACAACAACTTTCCAGTCATTATGAATACTGGTTTTATGGGTGGCATCTGTTACGTCATATCCCTGATATTTTGTCATTCTGTTTCTCCATGAATTTTTACCTTCCCAAACTCAACTTTTACTACTGACGGAATGGAGGTGTTGACTGGCGCTGTTTTACCATTTTCATCAGTGATCCCCTGTAGAATATCACCTTCAGCCGTTGTTAATCGATAAGGCGTCGAAGGTTGCGGCACTCCCGCTTCATCGGTAAGAATAAAACCGCCCCCAAACCCTCGCGGCATTTCAACAGACGCAATATCAAGACTTGTTGGTCCCATCTTCTGCATATTCGTGCTTTTTAACAGGATCTGTCCCGGGCATCCCAGCTCAATATTTCCATCGCTTAGTTTGATATAAGCTCCACCACATGCCAGTATCAGTTCCTGATTAGCAGAAACAGTCACTTTGCCCTCAGAACTTTGAATATCAAGATTCTGTTGGGAACTCATTGACAAATCGTCACTTTGAGCCTGAATATTTACCCGCCCTTTTGCTGCTAACAGTTGCATCCCCTGGTTTCTGCTCAACAGGCTAACAGCACCTTCTGCTGCAACTGTAAATGACTGCCCGGCACTAATATCAGTGTTATCTCCCGACATTATGCCCACGCTTTCACTACCCGAAGCAATTCGTAACGCCCGCGCACTAACCATGCCAATCCCATCAGGAGCATGCAACAGCATTCCCGGCGCAGTGAGATCTGTTAGCGATGCATTCAATCGTTGCTGACAACTTATATCTCCCTGAGTAGCATTTGCAGCAGTTGCGGCCTTCGCCATACTTCGGGCCAGAGATAATGCCTGCTCCAGTTGGCGGATAGCTTCATTCATATCCAGCATCTTTCCTTGTGCCTGAGGCTGCATATCTGCACTGATAAATATTCCTTTTCCTCCCCGGATACTTATCCAGTCATCAGTCCTCAGCTCTGCGCCTTCTCCCCTGAGTTCCCGGGAGGCATTAACGTTATGGCCAAGATTAAGTTGTGTCTTACCGCCATACTCGGTACTGATCTTGATATGTTCTTCACCGCGTTTGTCCTCCATCCGCAACTTGTTATTTGCCGGCGTACGGATAACATTGCGCGTACCGTTCTTATCGGTAACGTGGTCAACATGACGTGAATCATGCAGGGCATGCGCGATATAGGGTCGATCCGGATCACCTTCCTCAAAGGCAATGGCCACTTCCGTTCCCTGAATCAGCGGAAAATGAAAACCATAAGCATCACCACTGTAGGGTTTGGCCAGACGTACCGGCATGCTTTCCTGTCCCGGATTTTTATCATCACGGTCAGCATCAAATTTCACCCGGTACATGCCTGATGCATCCTGCCAGGCGTAGATATCCCCTTCTTTTGCACTGGTCACACGGGCCGTCATGGTCCCGGTGATTTTCGGACGAGGAAGTAACGGTGGTCGCCAGCAGACAATCTCGCTGTAAGGAACAGCACTCAACATCACCTGCAGCGCAGATTTCCGGCTACCGGTGAACAGAAGCTGCGTGAGCAGAACCGGCTCCTGTAACAGTGCAGGCAACACTGGTGGAGTACTGTCAGTAATAGTCAGCACCTGTGCCGGTAACAGACTGGCATCGGTGCTTTTACCTGTGATACGTGTTTGCTCAGCCAGAAAACGCTCGTGATCGAGCCGGGCCCAGAAGTTAGCCGTCTCCGGCGCAGGGTCAATTTTATCGCCCCTTTCTGTATGGCGTGGCCGGTAATGATAAACCTCGCCATAACTGGTGTCGTAACCTTCTCCACGGGTCATGTCCGCCGGTACGGACATCAGTATGTTCTGGGCCTCGCGGTGGTTATAGTCGTTCGTGATAACACGGCTTTCCACCACCCGGTGCTCCACATTCAATGCCCATACTGAGTCTGTGCCACTGTCACTCATACCGGACGGGCTGTTAACGGGCAGTGTTTTATCAAATATCAACGCCGCCTGGGCGTCACCGAAGTGGATCACCTCTGTCTGCGCATCCGGGTGCAACGTAAAGAAGTAAAAAATGCCCACTTCTGCCAGCAGGCGCTGGATAAATCTCAGATCGCTTTCCTGATACTGGTTAATCTGTTCGCGCTTCGGATACGTCCTTTTGAGGCTGAACTCATACTCCCAGCCTTTCAGCCCGTGTTCCGTCAGAATTTGCTCCACCACCTCAGGCACTGATTTATTAACGAAAAAACGGTGTGTACGGAACTGTTTATCCAGCAGGGAAATGAAAGGTTTAAGTGTGATCCGGTATTGTGCCTGGTCCTCAGAGCCAGAAATACGTCTGAAATCAGTAATAACACCGTGCACTTTTTTCTGTTCAGTCAGGCTTTCCAGTAATCCGGTTCCCATTATCAGGGTTGCGGATTTACGCAGGAACCAGGCAGCATCAGGATACCTGTCCGTACTGGTAAAAATGATGTCATACCGGTAAATCTTACTTATGCCTTCAGTTCCGCTGAAATCTTCAACATCCAGTGATGACGGGCAGGAAGGTATATCCAGCCTGTAGCGGTTCAGGGTTCCCGCCCCGGATAAAACATTTTGCAGGGAGTCAGTGAGATTCATGATTTATCACTCCACGAACAGCTCTGAAAGGGTATTTGCAGGGACCATGACGTTCACTCTGGTCAGTCTGAACATCACTACTTTTCAGCTCACCGTATGGCCTCACGGCCTCCATGTCACTAAGCGGGATATCGAAAATACACCCGTCGGCAATCTCTATGCCGGCAACCATGATGCGCGGTGTGTCCTTATCGCGCTCAGAGTGCAGAACAGACCTGACAATAAACAGGCCTTTATCAGGAAAACGATAGAATGAAGGCGGAATGCACAGCTGGCCGTTCACGATACGAAGCGAGGGTTCAGATGTAATTTGCCGATCCCTGAATCGGGTTCCCCGTGGAGCGATGGAAACGCTGACTGGCTGGTAGTCCTCTGGCTCCGGGACACTGAAACACACATTATCACCTCTTGTGCTGACCGCTACTGTTTCATCAAACCGATAATAATCCCCGCGTCCGGGGCATCCGGTCAGTAACGTCAGACAGAGCAGTAAAGCAGAACGATAACGAAAGGCTCTTATTTTCACCATGGGAACCCCCGCAACGTGCTGGTATACAGGCTGCGAATAACATACTCAGACATATTCCCGTCCAGTGTGATATCACCGTCCCTTCTCATATCACACCATGTCCCGTATCCTTCAGCCTGCAAAGTAAAATGATCAGCAATAATTTGTGCCTGCTGCTCCATGGGATATTCGCTTAACAGACGCCCGTCCAGAACATAACGGTAATTCACCGCCCAACTGAACATCCCCCGACCGATGACATTCATTCCCTTTTCACGCTGCCAGACATGCGCCATTTCATGAATAAACATATGCTGATAAAAGGGAACGCTGAGTGAATAATCATCCCGATAGTGCTCACGGAAATAAATCTCACCATCGGGGGCCATGGCAGTTTGCTTATTCTGAAGACCAAAAGGCAGAAAACTGTCATGGTGGATCCAGACCTTTTCATAAGGGATTGTCGACCTGAATACCAGCCTCGCCAGCGCAATCTCTCCCGGCGTCAGTAATCGCAATGAGCCTTCTTCCCTTTGATTTTTACCTGCGCCAGCGTCCTGATTTCTGCCATAGCCTGTCATAACGCGCATTCCTGCCGCAGCTCAATCACCATACCGTCTTCGTCACTCCATGCCAGAGCCAGCGCCTGTGGTTTCTGCTTCGCGGCCATATGGCTCAGCAACTGCCGGCTCAGCACCGGCAGCAGTT
>ERZ1034980.186-NODE-186-length-53672-cov-39.082175_pt1 | contig 53672 bp, 36 predicted proteins | sample MGYA00520622_ERZ1034980 | MGnify/ENA primary metagenome ERZ1034980 (study PRJEB33766, sample SAMN09781791) | gut metagenome | biome: gut microbiome | host: Homo sapiens | place: Madagascar | study: EMG produced TPA metagenomics assembly of the PRJNA485056 data... | reverse complement strand
ATTATTTGCGGTTCGCGAGTTCGAATCGTCAAGAGTGGATATCTTTAACGCTTACTTTAAAGGAGTTGCTTACACGATTTATAGCAAGGGTGTTAGTAAATTACACGATTGCACTTTATGACTTGTTGTTCGAATGTTAGATTTCTCAGTTAATAACATCATTAATGAACTTAATTTAAAGGATATCTCTTACCAAAGATTAGTGGAATATGGTCATTTGGGTAACGACATTTATCCTTGGGAGTATGTAGATCGAAAAGTCGAAGAACTCAAGAAGGCTACAGCCAAAACGTCTGCATAACTTCTATAAATCAGATGTATGGCACAAGGTGAGGTAAGAGGTTATCTTAAGAGCAAAAGGAAGATGTGAAGTCTGTGGTAAGCCTGGGACGTAGGTCCATCATAAAATACACTTAACGCTTGATAACGTAGATGATCCATCAATTGATTTAAACTTAGATAACCTTCTCTTACTTTGTAAAGAATGTCATAACAAGATGCACGGTCGTTTTAATGGGATTCTACCTAAATACAAATGGAATGATGATGTCTTAATTGAAGTTAGGGAGGAAGAGAATAGATGAAGAAAGCATTATTTTATTTAGTTCAATGGACTTGGGGAATCATCCAAAATTTACTTGGATTGGTTCTTTTTTATTTTTAGTAGGAAGAAAACATAGACTCTTTCATGGAGCAGTGATTACTACTTGGAAGTTAGGAAGTTCACTTAATTTAGGAATGTTTATCTTTACTGCTAGACCATATGATTTAAAACTTATCCAACATGAATATGGACACACAGTTCAAAGTTTAATCTTAGGACCAATTTGGCTTTTTGTGATTAGCTTACCAAGTCTTATTTGGTGTGGATGTTTTAGTAAGTATAGAGAAGCATAACATCAGCTACTATGATTTTTATACTGAAAGTTGGGCTAATAAACTTGGCGAAAAATTAATTAAAATTGGTTCTTGACAATTTCTTGACAAATTAAATAATATTTGTATATAATCACTTTACTTGTCAAAATATAAAAAAGAGAGGGAATTAATTATGTTATTATGGTCTTTAGCGTTAACAATAAGTACTTGTTTAAGTGGTAGCTGTGGACAATTATCAACAGTTAATAGGGTAACCGCAATTAAAGAATCAGCAGTAGAGATAGTGAAGCAAACTATTGAGAACTTTGATTATGGCTACTATGACTTAAGTTTCTCTGAACAAGAGTCTTTTTCAAAACAAAAACTACTTTCCTATGCAAAAGAAAATCAATTATTCACTGTTGATGTGTTAGAGGATTTGCAAACTTTAATCGAAAAGGATCCTAATTTTACTTATTTTGAAGATGTTGATGAACTATTTATTCGAAAATCTAACGTTAATCCAAGAATAATAAATGAAAAGATTAATAATATTGGTAGTAAGTTAAATAATGATATAAGGGCAATATCAACTCTGGATAAAGTTGCTATGGATAGAGACCTTATTGTTAACAATAATTTTAGTGACATTTATTTTGATGTTGGTGAAACTGGTGGGCCTAGTAATTCTGCTGGTAATAATGGTTCAGATTCTTCAAACGAAACTGAAGTAGAAGAAACTCCTGAAACGACTAATGAGGATGAAATTTTTAAACTACCTACTGTTCCATGTGATACTAATAAAATTTCTACATCAACTAATGGAAAGGTAAATGAAGTTGATTTCTTTGGTCTTCTATGCTCAAAAGATGCTTGTGCTAATTTGTATAACACTTTTGCTGGTTGGATCAATAAACAGGCTATGTATCAATCTGGTAATGGTATCACACCATTTAAAATAATTACAGAAGCGTTTAAAGAGTTATCTTTTATAGCTAGCACAACTATTATTGGAGCAGCTGTAGTTACAAAAATAAATACTCTTATTGCAACAATAACAGGTGCAGTATCAGGTATTTGGACTGCTTTTGCTTCGCTTTTCACGGCTGGAGGTCCTATTGGAATATTAATTGGTCTTGTTGTGGTACTATTAGGGGCTGCATGCATTGGAACTATTGTTGCAATGATTGTTTATGGTTATCTTGGCAAAGGATTTGCTATTGGATGGAAAATGTATACAATCTGGGTTTGGGATTGGGAATGGTTTTGTGGTGATATCTATTAATGAAACTTATGAGCAATAAAAAAACAAAAGAGGCTTTATTTTATAATCGATTCGTTGAAGAAGAAAAGATAAAGGCAATCGCCGATATTAACATTCAAAGAAAATATTGGGTATATTCATTTTCTATAGCCTGCTTTTGTTTATGCAGCGCTACATTTCCTACTTTTGTTGGATATAATTTTGAAAATACATTTGCGATAGCTATGTTTTGTTGGGATATGTTCATGTATTTTTGGCTATTTTATTTTTCTATAAAGTTTGTGAAGTTAGACATAAAATATGGTGTATTCAAAAACAAAAAGTTTCTCTACATAGTTCCATTACCTTATATTCTTCTTTCTATAACTTTTTCAATTGTTGCCATTTTTACTACTCATTTTACAACGTATCCCGATACTTCTTTTTCCGTTAAGCTTAATCCATGGTTTTATTTCTTGATTTTTATTCCTTTGTTCCTCATATATTTATATTTTTGCTACTGTGCTTTCATGAAATGTTTTGCTAAATATACAAAAAGTGGAAGGAGCTCAAATAGAAATATTTAAAGTTGGTGACTTTTAGCTTTAAATCGAAAACCATTCTCAGTTTTTATAGTAACTAAAATATATGACAATGATTTTATGGCAGTTGGAACTTATGATGTGGTAGATGAAATGATATTTAATGAGTACAAAGTAAAACAAAAATATTTTAAATTAATTGATGCTAATTTATCTATTGTGGAGGGATTGACTTACAAGCAGTTTCTCAATGATTTGATAGGAGAATACTTTGTTAAAGACGAAAACAATAATCTAAAACTATTATTCACTAAAGACTCAAGAGATGGAATTAGTCCAACTTATGGCTTACCTTTAAATGAATTTGGATTCACAACCCTTGAATAGATATAAATCGTGTTTAATTCATTATTTTTTAGAAAGACCACTTGAAAAATAGTTGTTTTTATTTTGTACTCTCCCCCCAGGTAGGCTTTCAATTATCCTTTAAATCAAACCTCCAAAAAATCCATTCATTTTCTTTAATTATTATCATTTGAATTCATAGAGAATTAATAGACGATATTTAATTCAATTCCCAATAGCCGGTCTTCTTAGATCCAATTCTTTTGATTTTGTTCTCTTTAATCAAAGTATTCATGTGTCTTTGAATTGTAGCCTGAGATTTATTTAAATCAGTCGCTAACTGGATTATAGTTATGTATTTATTATTCTGAATTTCTTTAATAATTTCTAAATCTAACGGATTTATTCTATCATTTATTCTATCATTTATTCTATCATTCTCATTTAAGCTGCATAATTGAATTGCGCTTAAATGAGAACTATATAATTAATCTTGAATTTAATTGAATTTTCTTGAATTTGCTTGTATTATGTATTTGGTTAAAGGAGGTATACATGTTTCAATGGTTTTCTAAAAGCGAAAAGAATGCAATAGCAACTATTTATTCAACTAATATAACTATTAACAAACCTGGAGTAGATATATTAGCTAATAGTTATGCTGTTATGTTAGGATTGGATGAAAGCAATTATAAAATTGCTCTTCATCCAATCAGTCAAGATGATTATGAGTCTAAAAAGTATCCAGAAGAGAATATGTTTGTTCTCTCTGGTGGGAAATCATATGTCAGAGTATCCTCTACAGATTTTGTATCAAAGATTGGGAATCTTATAAATCATGATTTCTCAAAAAGTACTCTAAAATATGAATGCCACTATGATCAAAAAGAAAACTTATTGATCATAGATTTAAGAAAGGAGATTAAGTAATGACTGAACTTACAATAATGTTAATAGTTTGGGCCGTAATCTTCGCTTTAGCTTTGATGGCTGAGCTGTTGACTGAAGCTTTAGTTTCAGTATGGTTTTGTGTTGGAGCTATAGTAGCTTTCGCCATAACTTTTATTCCTGGAATGCCATACTGGGGTGAGATTATTGTCTTTGTTGGAGTGTCATTAATAACTTTCTTAGTAATAAGACCTATACTCCAAAAGAGACTTGTTCATCTCCATTCAAAGACAAATGTAGATACTATGATAGGGAAAAAAGGAATCGTAGTAAAAAGAATAACTTCTCTAGAAAAAGGTGAAGTAAAAATCAATGATATCATTTGGAATGCTATCAAACGAGATGAAGATGATACAATAGAAGTCGATTCAATCGTAGAAGTTATTTCCATACAAGGAAATAAACTTCTTGTCAAAAAATCTAATTAAAGGAGGATTATAAAATGCCAACAGTAGCAATAATCATTATTTCATTCTTTGCAGTAATAGTATTTATACTCTTAATCATTTTGCTTTGCTCACTTAAGATAGTAAACCAAACAGATAAATACGTAATTGAAAGATTAGGAAAATATCTTTGTACTTGGGACACAGGAATTCATTTCCTAGCCCCGTTTGTGGATAGAATTCAAAAGAAAGTCTCGATGAAGGAACAAATTTATGATTTTCCTCCTCAACCCGTCATCACAAAAGATAACGTCACTATGCAAATAGATACAGTCGTCTTCTTCAATGTGACTGACCCTAAATTATTCACCTATGGAGTAGAGAATCCTATCGCAGGTATAGAAGCATTATCTGCCACGACACTGAGAAATATTATCGGTGATTTGGACTTGGATCAAACCCTAACCAGTCGTGACATCATAAACACTAAGATGAGACAAATCCTTGATGACGCCACCGATCCTTGGGGAATCAAAGTCACGCGTGTCGAAGTCAAAAATATCTTGCCTCCAAAAGATATTCAATCTGCAATGGAAAAACAGATGAGAGCGGAACGTGAAAAGAGAGAAAAGATATTGATAGCTGAAGGTGAAAAGACCTCCGCAATAACTATCGCTGAAGGTAACAAAGAGGCAGCAATATTAAATGCAGAAGCTGAGAAAGAAGCAACTATCAAAAAAGCCGAGGCTCAAGCTGAGGCAATTCTCAAAGTCAAAAAAGCTGAGGCTGATGGTGAATTGATGGTGAGAAAAGCCGAGGCTGAAGCAATAAAAATGATAAATGAGGCCAATCCATCTAACGCTGTATTAACAATCAGATCCTATGAGACATTATCTAAAGTCGCAGATGGTAAAGCTACTAAGTTGATCATCCCATCCGATATAACTAAAATATCTTCCATAGCAAATGTTGTCACAGAATCCATCTCTGCTATGAAAGAACAAGATGATAAAGTAAAGAACGACGATAATAAATAAGAAAAAATTTGATTTAAAAAAGCTCAATGATTAGGTCATTGAGCTTTTCTATTTTACTTATTCTTCTCTTTTTCTTCTAATTCTTTACGTCTCTTATCATTCTTTTTCTTTCTAAGAAAAAGAACAAACAAAACAATTGCTAGCACGATAAAAACAACGAGTAGAACAATAGAAGTATTTCTCACGTTTGTAGCTAATTGCTCAGACCAGAATCCATCGACTTTTTCCCAAGTCTTGTTAACCAAAACAGTATTGCCAACAACAATCAAATATCCAGAAACTACACAAAGAACTAAACTCACAATAGACAAAATTAAATAAATCATATTTTATAATTCCTTTCTATAACTATATGGATCATCATATAACACACGAATATCATATCACTATTTCAAAATCGTGATATTGTCTTCTATCTAATTATACTATTTAAACTTTCCATTCAGTGTTATACGTGTTAATCATATTATATGTAAAAGAAGTAGCACAATTTTCCGTCTTGACTAATTCACAGGCCTTCTTATATTCATCTAAAGTACAAGTATGAATATTTACTTTAGTTTCTTCATTTTTCTTATTTAATTTCATCTGTGCTGTATAAACACCCCAAGATGAAGTCCAGCCACCAGTTACTGTGGTCTTATAGTTCCATATGGTCCAACCATATCCTCTATCATCGTACCAATCGACCAAACATTTCTTCCAACTATCCAAATTTTCGAACCAGTTAAATTCACCTATATAGATAGGAACATCATAATCGTGACCTAATAATTTCGAATCGAAGTAAGATTTGAATGTTTCCAAATTGATAAGATTGCTATTCCAATTATATTGATGCAATTCATACATGATATTAGACCATCCATATTTATCTGGATTAGGGCATACTGAATAGTCCCACATGAACTCTAATGTGATAAGATGCTGATCATTGTTTTCTCTTATAACTTTATATAATTTATCTTGATAATCAGTGCAATATTTATCTTGATTTTTATTCTTTGAAGATTGAGGTTCATTTATGACATCATAAGATAAAATCCAAGGGGCGATATCTTTTCTATTGTTTGTGTAATGTTCACTGACATAGTCCCATAAATCTATGACAGCATTCTCGTATGTCTCGTTATGCCAAAATGTTGGTTGCTCTAAGAACAATCCCGAATGCTCAAAACCGTTTTGACTTCCAGGAACACCATGCAAATCTAAGATAGCATATAAATCATTAACCTTACATTGCTCTACGAACCAATCTAAATAAGAGAATGCAACACTTTCATTTTTTCTAGTAAAATCGTCATTTAAAATATTTCGCCAATAGAAAGGAAGTCTAATGGTATTGAATTGTAATTCTTTAACTTTCTTAAAGTCATCTTCAGAGAAGAAAGACTTATAGTAAAGATTCATCAATTCATCTTTGTTATCTTTTAAATTTGAATTATTTGACAATCCTTCTTCAAAGTCTTCCTGAGTGAACTCCGCATAAGTTAAATTACCATCATTATCCTTTATAAGATTTCCATCTTCATCTTTCTTAGGATCATTGTCGAATGGGCTCATCCATCCTTCTTGAACAAGTACATTCCCAGCATTGATGCCTTTTATCTGCAATCTATTACCGTCCTTATCATAGATTGCTCTTTTTGTACCATTCTCATTTCCTTGAGTTACGAATTCGCTTTTCGTATCTATATTCGGCTTTTGAGTATTAGGTTTATACGTTGCAGAACGTATATACAAAGCGCATATAGTCCCTCCTAAAATAACAACTAAAGTCAATAATATTATCAATATAGATACTATCCATTTTTTAAAAGTTGACCATTCTTTCTTTTGCTCTTTATTGTTCGTATCGCTCATAATAGAATTCTTTCCTTATATTCATTGTAAGATGAAAATCAAATACTTAAACAAGTAAATGATTTAACTGATAAAAGATAAAACTAGATAATTGACTAAAGGATTTAAACGGTCACTTATTAAACTTGTTTTGGCTTTGAATCAAGCTCTTATAAGCGATAGCTTCATTAGTATCGAACAAGACATAATGACCTGGAATGACTGCTTGGAATGTCGGTTTCTCCTTTGAATAATCACGTTTCTTCGATGAATCATAATTGACTTTATGATCACCATCGTCTTTTTCAAAAGCCTTAACAAAAGCTTTTCCATAAGGATGAATAGGATTGTTCAAAAGCTCATCCTTCTTTGCTAATTCGACCATATCTCCATCATGAAGAATGCTGATAGTATCGCAAATTTGCTTAGCCAAATTAAGATTTCTGCTCATGAAAAGAATAGAGATCATTCTGCTGTTTCTAAGTTTTCTCAACAACTCAATAAATTCCTCTTCTTCCTCTTTAGTCAATGTCTTAGGAAGATCATTGACTATCAAAAGTTCAGGGTTAGCAGCTAAAGCCGCGGCCAATTCAACTTTAACTGCTTCAAAAGATTTCAAATCTTTAACCGATAAAGAGAAGTAACTTGAAACTAGTCCGACTTCTTTCAAAGCCTTAGAGCTTCTTTCTGCAATAGCAGCATTGTTTAAAGATTTGATTCTACTAGTCAAAACATCTCTAACATTCATATCAGGGTCTAATGCATTTAAGAACAAAGGTTGTATTTGAATTCTCAATCTATAATCATTATTTTCATTATCGAATTTTATTTGCTTGATTTTTCTTGTCTGTTCTTCTTTAATCAACTTTATATTCATTTTTACTGTATTAATTCTAGATTGAATCAATAGAGCTAAATCGTTAGTTGGAAGTAAGGAATCCAATACGTCCTTCTCAGTCAACACTTTAATTCTTCTCAATAAGTGATATCCATTCTCATTAGCTTCCTGATCATTTATAAAGAAGTATTTGCTTCTATCATAAGTACCACCGATAAAACTCTCGGCTAATGCTTCTATATACTTCAAAGCATAATCAAAGGAATGCCCTTTGCTCAATTCACTATAGATTAAGAATCTAGTAGATACTGCATATTTAGAGCGAACTAAAGAATAATCCAAGATTTCTTTTCCTACATAAAGGTTATCGACTTTAGAAGGATGATTCTCAACTTCTTCTACGGTCTTAGCGTTCTTTAATCTTTCGATTTCCTTCTTTCCATTTTTCTTAGACCACTCTATTTCCTTCCTGTTCCATCTGTCTCCAGCTGCAATACGTGCACCTTTAAAATAAACAGCACCAGAAGTTATGCTTTCTTCCCCTACTATAGCTTTAGCCGTAATAGTCTTTCCACTTCCCTCTTCTCCTACTATTCCAAAGATTTCACCTTTATGAATTTTAAAACTGATATCATGAACCGCTTTGATGTATTCCTTCTTTAAGAAGTGTTTCTTCTTATAGAATACTTTTAAGTGATTCACTGAAAGGAGTACATTTTCACTTATATACTCACTTTTCAATTTTACATGCTTATAAGCAAAAGGTAAGCTATCGTATGATTTAGACTTATCATGCTCCTCTGCATCATCCAATATATTCATATAATCTTTAGCTTTTACATTGTTCTTAGAAGTAAAATAGCTTTTTTCCATAACAGTTTCTCCTTTGATCCTTTATTGCTCTTGTGTAAGCACTTAACTTTTATTATTTTATCAAAAATATAAAAGACTGATTACAAAAAATATTAAAGAGAATCAAACAACCATATTTCATATTATCGATGTTTATTTGACAAGTGATGCTTGTGTTATCTAATCACTTGACTAGGATAATTTATGCCTTTATAATTTAGCCCTCATAGATAAAACGAAAGGAATAAAAACAAATGAGAAAAAATAAAATAGCTCTTTCTACACTAATATTATTAACATTGCTAGGATCGTGTGGCAAGACAACAGAACCATCTACACAACCTTCTACCAATCCTAGTACTACACCCACACCAAAGCCTAACACATCAGGCACAGGAAAAGATACAACCTCTTCTAACAAAGAGCTCCATACTGATGACAGAATTAAGCTTAAGATGATGGGAAATCTCTATCCTAATCAACAAAGATCTATCTATGCAATCGTAGATGAATATGGAAACAAGGATGTCAATTGGACTTCATCCGATGAAAGCATAGTTAAAGTTTCTAGATTAGAAAATCAGGAGCAAGAGGAAGCTTTGCTAACTTCAATGCCTGATAAGTTTGGAACTGTAATCATCAAAGCCACAATGGCGGATGATGAATCCGTCTATTCTGAGATGGAAGTAACCGTCGAAGAAGGTGAAGCTATGAACGAAGACATGTTCAAGACTATCACCGGAGCAGCTAAATTCAATATTAACGAAAAGCTCTACGATTATGACTATGAATTGAATTCCACAAAAGAAGGTGATACTGATTTAGAAATCATATTCGAAGAAAATGACGATTCATATTTATTTAACCTTGAATACAATTTAACTGATGCATACTCAGTAACTGCATACGATAATATCAAGCAAAAAGAAGCAATGAACCAAGCCTATGTAAGAAATGGCTCTAGTCTTTCCAAAGAATACATCGATATAAATAATAAACTCGCAAAAGAGACTTTGACTAATGATGAAGGACTTAAAAGAAGCTTTGACACTAACTACGCCAACTTCTTAGGAGTGACTGGAGGAGAAAGTGATTATTTCTCCTATGAAGATTTCGCAACATTCGATGGAGGAAAAACATATCACTACATCGGTGGATATTACTATGAAACTTTGATTCCTTTAATGTTGTTAAGAAGATCTAATGTAGCTTTGGATGACTTGTATTTCTCCGTCACAAACGGAGTGATCGATGGAGTCACCATGATCGTAGATCCTGCCGCAACAAATGAATCTGATTCTGACACCAAATACGGATTTATAGCTACTGGAACCATTTCAGAAATAGGCACTGCTAAAATAAAACATATAGAGCCTTTCACACATGAGACTTATCATGACACTATCGAAACAGCAAGAAATGCTTCAGCTTCAAGCCATAACTATACAGTTAAGTACTCATTGGATTACGGATCGTCAGTCAATATGTACACAATGAAGTTTAATGAAGATGCTATTGACCAAGTAGTAACTATAAATGGTAAAACAACACATACTGGTATTAAAAAGACTGATACTGGATACTATGAGTATAGTTACAATGATACTACCAAAGATTTATATATTGAAAAGACCCATACAACTCCATTCCAGAGCGATACAGTAAATCGTTATCCAACCTTTGCTTTCTCAGCTGATATCTTCGCTGATAAAAATTCTAATGGTGCATATGTATCACGTGGCGGAAATGGAAAGAATGGTCAATTCGTAGGTCAGTGCTTATATCTTCCTTATATGAATGGTCAATATATCGATCAAGGAAATCTCTATATCACTGATGGATATGTATCTAAGATTTCTACAAAACTAGAATCCTTTGAAGAAGAAATCACAATCGAAGCCAATTATTCTCATTATGATTCTACTACCATCGATATAGACTGGACCAAGGCTAAAGAACACGATGAACCTACTTCATTCCAGGAAGCAAATAGTTCTTTATATAATGAAATGGTAGCATGGAAAATCGACAATGTTGTTCCTTACTTATATGCAAAGCCAGGATGGGAAAATACAATCGCTCATACAAATTCATTATATGATGCCGGTCATAACGATTGTTACTTTGAAACCAAGAAATTTGAAAATGAAACTGCAAGAGATGAATTCATAGAAAACTATAAGGCAAAATTAGTAGAAGAAGGTTGGACCTTAACCGACAAATCAAATTACAACGATACTTACGCCGCCTATAAACTCTATACAAAGACTATAAACGGAAATGTATACGAAATATCAGTGAGTCCATATTTAAATAGTTGGAATGGTGTCGCACAAAACTCTGCAAAAATTCATGTATTCAGCAGTGCTTTATCAGTTCCAGATACTAATTGGTAATCAAAATTATCATCAAGCAGCCATTATAAAATGGCTGCTTTTTGGTTTAAATCAAATTGTTTAAATCTTCTCTTGAATAAATATCGCACAATAGTGTTAAATCTTAAGGCCAATGAAAGAAGGAAATCATGAAATCTAAACATCTATCTATTTTATCTTTAACTTTGTTGTTGGTCGGCTGCAGTGGCACAAACACAACATCCAACACATCTAAGCCTAGTACAAACCCATCATCGACTAACAAACAATCCACTAACAATTCATCTACTTCTAAATCGACTAAGTCCTTATTCGATTTGTTCGAATCCATGAAAACCGGATTGACTATAAATGGAACCATCAAAGATTTTGATGGTGATGACTTAAATCAAACAACAACATTCACAACTAAATTCAGCGATGATTCTTATCACTACGATAGAAAAGTCGGGGATGAAGAAGGAAGCTTAGATTATTTTAAAATCACTGAAGATTCTAATGAATATGTCGGAACATATGATATAGATGAAAATAACAATCTAGTATTGACCAAAGCCTCAGATGGAGAAGGATCTTTATCCTGGTCAATGGTATCAAATCCATTCTACGATGAAACAAGTGATTCAGGTTTCTTCGATAAGGATAATGATGGTAACTATTACTTGGATTTCTCAAAAGATGGTCAAACAGCAGGTAATAGATATAAGGCTGCTAGAAACTTCACATCAAAAATAGCAATCTTATCCATAATGAGTTTTGATGAATTTAAAATTATAGTTAAGAACGACTCCATAGATTCATTCCATATAGTTAGTAAGGAAGCTAATGATAAGGATGGATCTCCATTCCATTATGAAATCGACTTCACTATTAACAATGACAAAAACGTTGATCACGAAGCTAATAAACCTGTTCCATATGAGCACAAAGACTATCATGATGCATTGAAATCAGCTTTTGATAACTTATTTAGCAATCCTTATAGTTTTGAAAGAAATGTATCAAATATAAGCAATATTAAAATGCCTCATCTCGAAGGATATATATCCTCCTCTGTAATGTTCTATCAAATCGATGATAATAATTTCAGTGGTGCTTTAGTCAAAGATGGATATGTACATGAAATCACAAAAGAGAATGGAACATACTACTATAAAGAAGAAAAAGAAAAGAATAGCGATGGATCGTATATAACTGATTTATCCTACTCTATGCCTAGAAGAAGTGAGCCAATCGAAGCCTTCACATTCGATAAAGAAACAAATGTTTATTCATTGACCATAATGCCAGATAGATTTGCTTATTACTTCGACTCGTTCTCTGATTTAGATGATTCTTATAATGTTGAAAATGTCATCAAAGCCGAGATCAAATTATCGGATTCAAAAATCGATACAGTCAAATTTCTTCAAGAAAATGGAGGATATGTCGAATATAAGATCTATTCTGACTCTTCTAAACTTCCATTTGATATAAATACGATAAGTGAATTTGATTCTTTGAGCAAAATGTATGGAACATTCACCGGATCATTCTCTTCAACCAGTCCATTCAAGAATCAAAAAGTACAAATTAAAGTAGAGAAGAAAAAGAATACTGATAAGTATTCTAAAGATGAATATGTATATTCAGTCACATTTAAAAAAGGCTTCAATTTAGATGATGAAACAGAATATGCAGGTACAAACGTATCTATTTCAGATAATAATCTATCATTTGAGTGTGGTGGATATTCAATCACAATAGCATTATCAAATAACGAATATAAACTGACTATTGAATCTGATTCGGGCAAGTCTGATTCGACTATCTTAACTAGAGAATAAATAAAAAAATTGGATTACACTGATAATCCAGTTTTATTTTATGCTACATCTATTGCAATGGCTAATGTCTGATAAGTGGTTCCTGACGCAACTTCCAATCTCAATGTCTTAGTCTCACCACTGACTTGAATTTCTTTTGTGAACAAATCACCAGAGAAATGAGTTCCTTGAGTTTTAGTAGCTATGAACCCGGCTTCTATCAATTTAGTCTCATATAGATTTATTTGTTCTAATCCACTTATTCCAATCAACCTATATTCTATTCCATAATACTTCTTTTTTGTTTCTTCACCATCATCATCGACTCCATCGGAATAATAAAGACCTGCTACAGATTGTCTTCCTCCAACCACTGGAATGAGATTCAAGTTATCTTTTCCACCAATTAATTCTTCTAATCCAATCAGTACCTTAGAATAACCTTCGAGTAAAGTCGATAGTTCAACATCAGAACAATCAGTTTTTATTTCTATACTATCAGCTATATTAGATTCATTCAAGAAAGTATACTTGACCTCTTCTATATTTGTTGATCCATCAAATCCGATTTCAAACAATACTGAATCATCATCGAAAGTTACACTCATCGAAGTAACAGCTAAGCCTTCACCTGAAAAATTATAAGTTTTCGTCTTTAAGAAATTTGCTCTACCATCATATACATACTTATTATCATCAATCTTATTAAAGAATATAGAAGACATATCAAATGAAGGAAGTAATGGTGTTATAGATGAATTGATAACTGATCCATAAGCATAATAATCATTTCCAAGTTTATTGGCTTGTTGGATTTGATTGTTTCCGACATTCTTATATAAGAAATTCATCTTTGACGTTGAAGTCTCCGATTCAAATATCAGACTAGATCCATCTGTTTTACCTGAATATTTCGATTCGACTGTCTTATTGCTGTTTTCATCAATTGAATAAGTTGTATCTACAAAAGAATACTTGTTATTCTTTAATTTAGAAAAGACTTGGTTCAACTCTTCTTTTTCTTCACCAATCTTAGTATATTCAGCTTGTTTAAATTCAAAATCATCACCTGGAATTACTTGACCTTGAATCTCTAATTCAGTATTAGAGAAAGATCCGGTGATAGGATTGAACACTATATTCACATCAAATCCATCATTATCCTTGTTATAGATGAAAGAAAATTCTTTGATAGTTCTGGTGTATTCATGCAAAAACTGAGTGGCTAATAAAGGAAGATATGTTTTAACATAATCATCCTCGACATCCAGTGTATAAGTACCCTCATCATCTAAATAATTATCCTTTTCAAAATATGTGAACATATTCTGATATCCTGAGTCGTACCATTCGAGATTTTTGCCATTGATAGTATAAGGATAATAATCTATCTTATTAGAAATATCTAACATAGGCATAGATACTAAAGGAGTGAAAGCTTCTGGATCGTAAGAATAGAAATATTCTACATATACAGAATTTCTATCCGCTTCTTGATTTTGTTTTGAATCATATCTAATGAACTCATATCCATTATCCTTTACACCTATATCAAGACAATAATTTGAATATCCATCACTAGTCAATGTTGTGGCAGTAGTTTTAAATCTATATCCATAAGCCATATCAGACAACAACTTATCGAATTTATCATCGATTGTTTCTACCTTCTTTGTCGATGATATATCAGTTTTTTTATTCGAAGTGGAAGATATGGTCGAATTGCTAATAGATTCTTTTCCACACGATGCAACACTACCTAATAACAAAATCAAAGCAATTAGTTTAAATTTCTTCATATAGAATCCTCACATTTTATTTAGCTGTTATGTTGATCGTAATATCGCTATAAATCATATAAGCGACACTAATCATTCCAGACACAGCTACAACTTCTTTGTTTTCATTATCCAACACTTGAACATTATAATCCGATGGTTTTGCATATCCATTTACAAATATCTCTAGTCTTGCTTTCCCATCATCACCAGGAATCAAAGTATCATCTAAAGAAGTAACCGACTTATAATTGACTCTAAACGTTAGTTTTACATCATCAGGCTTATTGATAGTAGCTTTAAAGCTTTTTACTTGTGCTTTTTCTCCTACTAATACAACTATATCAGTAAGTCCTTTTTCTACCGAAAATGAATATGATCCATAATTAGATTTAATCTCTTCTTCATTTCCATTGACTCTCTTTTTAACAGTAACAACATAATCATCTTGATACTGTGATTTTAAAGTTACCGGTAGTATAGTTATGTTTTCTCCAACAATGAATGTTCCTAAGATTTTATCTTTATTCATTCTAGTCAAAGATTTATTTCCTTGAATCTCAATGGACTCGAGTTTATCCAAATCTCCAATTAAATTGACATCAGCTTTTTCTACTTCAACTATTATGGCCTTGAGCTTCAAGGACTTCTCAGGCATAGTGAAGTATCCACTATTCTCATTCATGGTAGTCTTTATAGTCTCACCTGTTTCTGAATCTATCAATTTATTAAATCTATAAAAATTTGATTCTGTTTGGATTGTAAAATAGACTCTATCGTTTTTTCTAAATGTATCTCTATTAATAGTCATAGAACCATGATCTATTTTGTCTATATCTATAGTGAATCCATCATCAGTATTTATTTCTATCTGACAGTCTCCAGATTTAGGCATTCTCATTTCGATAGATTGAACACCATAGCTGTCATCAGAGGGATAACACCAACTACCCTTTGTTCCGTTAGAATCTATAGTTCTAGCGGCAGTAATAACTTTTCCTCTCTTCATAGTAGGATAGAAATTAAAGAGGGCTAATGAAGCACAATAATCAGTTTCTATATTGTTCTTTTTGATAATATAAGAATCAAGATCATGGTTATCTAATACAGTGATTTTATTATTTATTTTTGCCGGGAAAGTAATAGTTATATCAGATAGACCTATGGTCAATTTAAAATAAGTGTTTGTGACGTCGTCATCATTTACTTCCACACCTTCAAATGTCGGCTTGCCAGTCAAAGTATATTTAGGATGAGGCTTGAAGGAGACACTATAAGTGTCACCTTCAGTTCCTTCATAATATAAAGAACCAGTAGTAGGAATAATGGCATCTTCATTTATATATGTTATCGTCCTAACGCCTGTAAATTCACCTATAACTTTTATTTCAACATCTGCTGTTATATCCGATATATATAAATTACAAATATTGCTGATATCAAACAAAGAATAGTTATCAGTCCATTGACCATCAGCTCCTATCTTATATTGAACAGATGTCACTTTATATCCAATCTTCCTCACCAATCGACCATAGAATCTAGTATATTTTTCTTCTGGATTATATGCGATCAAATCGACATATTCATTTTCATCTAAAGAAACTTTAAATCCTTTGTTGCTGATTTGATTGTTTCCAGTAGAAATAATAATAGATATGTCTTTGTTAGGCATAACAAACGATAGGCTCATAGAGGTGGCAGAACCATTGATAGAATCAACCAATGAAGGATGGTAATATTCATCATCTATTTGAATATATGTGTTAGATACATCTGATGATGAAAAATAAGACCCTGGCAATATAAGTTCAACACTATCTCCAGCCTTGAATTTATCCCCTTCTTTTAACGAAACATCATAAGATGAATAGTTCTTCAATTCTTTAATTCTAAAAGAATCTAAATCCTTATCTTTCAGAATCACATCAATGACCACATTCTTTTTAGGCATTATAAAAGATGCTTCTATGCGATTTGATGTAAAACTATTGATTTCTATCGATACATCGTCACATTCGAATCTATCGAATTCTTTAGATTCATTACTTATATTCAATACTATAGAAACCAACTCACCTTCTTTATACTTGTTATCGGAATGATCTAATTGAATAGAGCAGTCAATAACCTCGTTAAAAGACACTAAATATCTATCGACACTTGAATTGCTATTGTCACCCCCAGTTATCGATGGTGTAGTAGGATTGCTATCGATGGAAGACGACTTACCACATGAAGACAATAAAGCAGCACCTAAAAGGATAATGGAGTATAACTTCTTTTTTTTATTCATAATTCTATCCTCATTTCTTGATTATTATATTAAAAAAACAAAAAAGTGCACGCAAATGCGTGCACTAATATAAGTTTAAATTACTTGGTTGTAAGTGTGCTTCCTACACTGAAGTAAATAGAAGCCCAATCAGCTTCAAGAGTAGCAGTTGCTGAGTAGTTGTAGTAACCTGCTGTCATTTGAACTTCTTTAACTGTTCCATCTGTTTTAGTAATTACTATATAAATATCATCATCTGTTCTGTAATCAGAGGTGGTATATGTGAATGTCAATGTATCACCAACAATCCATGTCATAGAAACATCAGTCTTACCTGAATTGTAAGAATACGAAGGTGCTGATGAAACACCGTCTACTTTAATAGTTACTGCATAAGCTTTACTAGGCATCTTAGTTCCCAAGACAGAAAGGGTTACAACTTGACCAGCTTCAACAGTACCAGTCAATGTCACATCATAATCAGGCATGATGAATTCATAATAAGTATTTCCATTATCATCAGTCTTTTTGTCGACTTGAACATCAGCATGATCCTTGATAGCTAACGATTTTACTGTATAACCATAACTAGCAGTTGCCATTACTTGAACCTTTTCGCCGACAGCAAATGAGGTTCCACTCGTAGCACCTGAAGGGAAGGAGAAGGTCAAACCATCAACGGTATCAAATGTGACCTTCTTTGCATCTGCAGTGGTGAAGCTGATGTTAGCAACACCATTTTTAGGCATTGTGAACTTAAAGTAAGAGAATCCATCACCGTAATTATATGTAGCCTCAACTTCAGTGGCTTTGAAATCAGTACCATCACTCATACTAGCCTTGGTAACAAGTTTTCCATCTACAGGTTTAGCTAAAATATAGAATTTCTTACCGGGAGCAAAATCGTTGGCTTTGCTTGCATCTTGTGACCAACTTGCGCCAGTAGAAATCTTAGATTCAGAGACACCAGCATTCTCAGCGATTGTTATATTTCCATTTTTTACCATACTTATAACAATTGTCACATCACTTCCATCAGAAGGCATTGTGAACTGGTAATAAGTATTTCCGTAATTTTCTCTAACATCTACAGCTGTATCATCCTTGCCCTGAATTTGTGCTTGGCCTAAACTATATCCACTGGCATCTTCCTTCATTTTAACAAATACATAGAAAGTCTCACCAGCACCTATAGCATTATTAGCTAGGTTATCTGATGAATAATAACTCTTGGATAAAGATGTAGACTCAACATAATTCGAATCTACTTGTACTGTTATAGTTCCGTTTTTGACGACATTAATATTGATAGAAACATCACTTCCATCAGAAGGCATCTTAAAATTATAATAACTTCCACTAGAACTATTAGTTACTTTACATGTAGTATTAGTTCCATTATTTGTAATTGTAGCATCACCTAAACTATAACCATCCTTAACCTTCACAAACATATAGACGTTAGCATTTGCACCAAATCCGTTATATGTCTTTTCGGAAGTAGATGAAGCATAAGAACTTGAATAGTATTTGACTTCAGTTATGGTTTCATCTTTTCCAACTGTATTTTCGATGTTGATAGAACCATTCTTTTCCACTTCAAATCCAATCAATGCATCACCCGATTCTGGCATAGTAAGTTTGAAACAAGTATCATAATTACCCATTGTTACCTTATGTTCCTTGTCTCCGTTTATATACGCAGCAGTGATTGTATATCCAGCCTTAGCGGTTGCGTATACATATAATGTAGCTCCAGGGTTTGCTGAAGTGATTTCATTTGCATAGTATGAATAGGAAGAATCTTTTGCAACTGCACTTTCCACACCTTCAATAGTTTCAAAAGTAATCTTTCCTTTATCGGTAGCTGAGAATGTGATAGTAACATCATTTCCAGGCATGTTGAATTGAATATTAGTATCAGTTGAATATGCTGTGTTTGTAGCACCTTGAATATCATACTTGATAACCTTGTTTGCATCGACCCCTGTAAATGACAAACTGACAGGATCTCCTTCTACATAAGTTGCAGCAGGTTGTTTATTAAAGGTTACGACATCACCATTGACAATTGTCAATTTGTGACTTGCTACCTTCTTTCCTTCAATCTTTAAATGAAGATCTCCAGTGACTGTACCACGATTTAAATTGCTCAAAGAAATAAAAGAGATATTGTCTGTCCATGTCATCGATAAAGCCAACTCAGTCCATTCAGAAACATTGTCTGCCTTATAAGAAACCTTTGTCACAATATATGAATCGGTTCTTGCTACATAAAGGCTATTGAAAACATAATTATATGTTGAATCATATAAAAATTTTTCAGAAGAGAAAACCTTGATTCCTGAAGGAGCTTCATCGATAACAATCTTATTAATTCTCTTATCAGCATCACCAGATGTCATATCCACTGCCTTAGGCATGACATAGATGTCGACATCCTCTGCAGGCATTGTGAAACTCAAATTATCGACAGTTGTCACTGAACCGGAAAGGCCAAGGCTACCCAAATCGATAACCTCGTCATTGATAAAGATTGCTTCTCTTCCAAGAGTAGAAGCGTAAAAGCTAGAACTTGCAGCGCTCAATGTGAAATCTACTTTCTGACCAAATTCAAACTCATCTCCAACATTAAAACTTAGTGTTGGGTTATAGTAACTCATTCCACTATCGAAATAAATAGAGTTGATTTTGAATTTCTTGTTCTTGACCGTGACAGCAACATTCACTGCTTCACCGGGCATGGTGAATGAATAAGAACCATCATCATTCAAAGTGCAATCGACATCACCAGCTTTGACTGAATCTGCTTCCTTTCCTTGATCAAGAGTAAGTGTAAATGTGACTGTCTCACCTTCCTTAGCAGTCTCAGGCAATCCCTCAATCTTATAACCTTCACCCTCAGTAGCTGTAATAGCATAAGAAGGCTTAGGTGCAGGTGTCGATGGAGTCGAAGGCTTACTGGGAGTCTGAGAATTACCGGTGTTGTTGGTAGGAGTAGACGAAGGTTTACTACTTTCTTTACCACCACATGCTGTTAATGAAATAGCAGCTAGCAAAGAAATAAGAGCTAATTTTGATGTTTTTTTCATGTTTAATACTGTCCTTTTACTTGAACTGATAGAATTATATCATCTTTTAAAAATCTAATTATAGTTTTTAATCATTTTTATGTTTTTTTGACCATATCCTTAATTAAAGCTTAAAAGAAAAACTGATAGCCTTTCTCGGCTATCAGCTTAAAGAAACAAAATGCTAGAACAATTTGATTTCGACTTCTGAAGTCAACGGCTCTTCAGAATACTGAGATAAGGCTCCAATAGAGATATCGATCGATGACTTATCCGCCGACAAAGTCAATCCCGTGATAGATAACGAATATCCACCCATAGAAGCAGGTCCAGTAATAGAAGTGCTGTTTGAAACAACTATTTCTTTGCTTGTAGAATCGTAAGCATAGTCAAACTCAAGTGTTCCAATAGTTGTATTTTGATTATTGACCATTGTCAAGGAGGCGTGGGTCGAAGTAAAGGAGACACTGACCGTGCAGTTACCTGCACCAATAATCCAACTCAAATCATTATTCACCAATGTCTTTCCATTCAAATAAGAAGGAAGGTTATCTATATTAATTTGGCTAGATTTATCCACTTGAAATTCTCGTTTCTCATATCCACCATTATTGTTGATGAAGAATATTCCCAAAGTATTAAAGTCAGAAGATACTCTGATATTCTCAGCCATCACACCGATATAATACTTAGTAGATGAGTTGAATTTTTGACCTCTATAAGTGATAGTGTATGTAGAATTTGAAGTAGAGCCTTCTGAATCTCCAGTATCGTCATTTTTATTAGATGTAATCTTAATTTCTTCGACATCGTTAACCTTGATTTTTCCATCAGCGATAGTCACTGCAATACTCTCGGTTTGATCTATTCCAGAACTCTCATTTTTATAAGTATAAGCAATACTTGTATTAGATGTGAACTTAAGAGTCTGGACTGAAGTACTTGTAGTTACCTTATAAGTCTTATCCTTTACATGGTTATATATCTCAGTATCAGACAAAGGAGATTTAATGTTTATAGTAAAGATATCTTTAGTAGAAACAGCAGTTCCTTTAACTCTGATTTTGAAGCTATATGTTCCAACCTTGCTTCCAACAATATAGTAATAGAAGCTAGATAAACCATCGATGTTTCCATCTACATAGTGATCGATTTTCAAATCCGATAGTAAAGCACCAGTTTGAGAATCTATAGCTTCGTATTCATATTCACTCTGATCATCATTAGGTGAAGCTTTTAATGTAAAGTAATTTGAATTATCATTCAAATAGACATCACCAAAGTCATTGTTGCTAGGCTTGTTATCCTTGACTTCTATAGCATTGATAGTCTCAGTCTTAAATTCGACTTTTATGGAAGTAGAAACTTTATTCTTTGCTGAAGTTAAAGTAAAGATTGTGGTTCCTTCTTTTACGACATCTTTATAGCTTCCATCATCTTGTTGCACTCTTTCAGTCTTAGGTTGGAAAATGACTAGTCCGTTGCTACCTATGGATGAGACAGTCACATCTTGGTTATCTTGAGTCACTGTTATGCTATCGATGATAGGATTTCCAAGTTTTGGATCTATACGCATTGCCAACGATTTATATTTAGGAAGAATATAAGCATTCTCTTCAGCGTTGAAATCATCACTAGTTCCATACTTATCAGTGTTGGTGTAGTCACCTACAGAATCGACATTAGTTCCACCTAAACAAATTAGATTTAGAGTCTTGTAATAGAATGTATCAAAAGACAAATAGGATTTGTTGTTATCTTGACTATCGATCTTCTTTTCTCCATAAACGAAGTTAGATCCTTCAAGACTATATTCAATCTTCTTCTCTGAAGTTTGAGACAATTCAGTAAACTTAAAGGAAGTAATCTTACTTCCGTCGAAATTCACCGTCAAATTCAATTCATAATGTGTAGAACTATAATCGAAATTAGATACTACCTCTGCCTTTTCAGCAGTTATAGTGAAAATGGAATATGCATATGCTGCATAATTTCCAAAGTTGACCAAACCAGTATCTAATCCATAAGATGAATCGAACAAAGCTTTGATTCTATTAGCAAATCCATAGACAGGCGCATGATTCAACAATGCGAAGGACTCACCTAACTTTTCTGAACTACCAAAGTTATAGAAAGTTCCAATCTCGCTGCCGTCATAATCGAAAAGATATGTAGAATCATTTCTGGATCCGGCAAAATAATGCTCATTGGAATCTCCAGTCACATTGACATAAACGGCATCGGTAAACAAAGCATAAGTATAGGATTTTTGCTGTGTTTCAGGATTTATAGAAGCATCAGTCAAATCAGTAGTCTTAGTTTCTTCAGTAATTTTAGCATCGGTCAACGAATTCTTCTCGACAGCTTCACATCCTTCAAACTTATTGAAGAAGTAAGCTTTGTTATCAGCATTAGTATCGATGACATCGAATTGAATCGGCATCTTTATATTCTTGCTTTCGCTATCTCCAAAAGAGCAAGTTGCAGTCAAGGTTCCACCTTCAAAGCTACCTATTCCTAAAAATTCAGCTGAATTAGTCGTATCTGCAATATTTTCGACACTGCATACTGTTTGATCGATATCACTGGGAAGAGTCAAGCTGAATGTGACGCTAGGAGTCATAAATCCTTCTTGAGAATTAATAGTAAGTATTACTTCTTTTCCTAAAGGAAAACTATACTTTCCATCGACAGAAGAGACTTCATTTCCATCGATCTTAGCACTGAAGGTCAACTTGTCCTTGGAAGGAATTCTCATGCTGACCGAAATCTCCCATTCAGCTGAAAGACTAGGATTTTCAATAGAAGTAGCAGTGATGGTAACAGAACCTGAAGCTACACCATGAACCTTTCCAGTTTCATCGACAGTTGCAACTGTCTCATCAGAAGAAGACCAGGTCACTTCAGTATTAGCTATGAGCTTTGTATCTTCTCCGACTATTAAAGTTTTCGTTCCATTTATTTCTACTTTGGTGATAGGCTTTTTATCAGTAGGAGCCACGGTCGAAGGAATACCTGTCGAAGGCTTCCCACTAGTGTTTGAAGAATTAATATTATTGTCGTTGCATCCTATAAGGCAAGTCAATAATAACCAAGAAGATAAAGCAGGAATTAATTTTCTTTTTTTCATAAGTATCAAATCCTTTCTATTACTTGTTAGACAAGTAATTCTCAATTTGCTTCTCTATAATTGGATTGGAAGTAGTTCCGATATCATAGTAAGTCAAAGCAGCATATCCGCTTCGAGAACCATCTGACATAGTGCTAGCTAATATCAAAGACAGTTTTTTCGAATCGGCTTTATTTGAAACTTTAACTCCAACACCTAAAGGCAATAATGATTTAGTTTCGGAATAAACGTAATCAAATATCTTTTGACTTAAAGCATAGTCGTTTAAATTCCAATATGTAATTCCGCCATATGTTCCTATGTCATACTTATCAGTATCATATAAGTCTATAGAGAATTCAGACATATAATTCAATGAATTCTCATTGCTATAGACTGTTCCAACACCGGGAAGCTTCATATTATGAATATCATCCGCATAATCTGTACCTTCGTTCACAACAAATTTCTTGACAATCATATCATTGTTTGAATCATATATAATCTGTCCGCTTGTATCAGTCTCATACTGAACTCCAAAGGAATAAATATGGTCACCGTCCTTCAAGTATCCTTCATTGGTATTAGGATCTCCATATACTTGAAGGAAATAATAGGAGGGATTATAGAAGACTTTAGCCATACCTTTGCTTCTCACCAAAGTGTCATAAGAATAGTTGTTTCCTTTAAAGGCATCCAATACAGTCTTCAAATCATCTTTTGTTTGAGTCGAAGGTTCATCGCCTTCGGACAAATAATCTGTAACCTCAGGAATTGATGTGTTGTTGACGTCGAAGAACTTAGCTTTAAATTTACCATATCTAGTTCCAGTATTCTTACTATATAGATCAAAAGTAGCAGTAAACTCAGCTTTATCTTCATCTGTTATTTGAATAGTGACACCATCTACACTGAAATCATCCTGCACATTGATTTGACATAGATGAGCGAAATTATAAACGAATTGATTATCAGTCAAATAATATATCTTCTCTTCATTATTCTTCACATATCCACTCAGCAATGAGAAATCAAATGAACTGAAAGAGGTCCTATAGTCTCCGTATATGGATTCATAGAAATTGCCATCTGAATCAGCAATAGGAGTACCGATTATGCTTAATTTATTCTTTGAATCTAATTTGAAATAATTCAATGATCCTTGATCCATCATCGCACCACTTCTCTCTCCACTAGAAAAAACATCCAAAATTCCATCTTGGGTGCGTTTTTCAGTGTAATCAAGCTTATAAGCTGAAGACAAGTTAGTCATTCCAGTTCCATCTAATGAAATTGTATAGTTATCGTTACAGTTCAAATATTTATTGAACACCTTATAGAAATCAAAATTTAATGGATCCTTAGCTGTCTTTCCCGAATCTATATAAGATTTGATTTGAGCATTTGTCGTACTGTTTATATCATAAACACTGGATTGAATTCTCAAGTCCAAAGGATTGTCTGATGATTCTCCATAAGTCAAAAGAACCGAATCGAACAAGATAGAGTCACCGATCGTCTTTATTTTGAGAGACTTAGGATACAAAGAACCTTGAGTCTGTCTAAGGAAGACTGTCATGATGACCAAATCATTAGCTTCATTTCCTTCTTGGCCGAACTCATAAGGATAATATCCATCGTCATCAGTCTCAGTCGGGAGTTTGGACAAATCCAAATTAGCTACACCGTTGATATATGAATAAATTTCATCATATCTTACCCCGGTGTTATAGTTGACCAAAGGAATTCCAGCATCGACATTTCCTTCGTCATCCAATGTATATCTATAGATGAATCCATCACCTTGAGCTATACCTTGAGAATTAGTATTGTTTCCTTGTTGAAATGAATAATTGGTGAAGAAGAAATTCATATCGGATTCACCTTGGTCATAGTAACTAACATGATATCCGATAGAGAAGTTAGAATCCTTCTTTATTTCTTTCATCAATCTTTGTAATTCACCTACAGGTTGATAATCGTTATCACCAGTATTGGATGAATTATCGCTAGGAGTTGTAGGAACAGGAGTTGTCGTTCCATTGGAGCAAGAAGCCAACAAGGAAATCAAGGATAAAGAAACGATAATATTTTTAAATTTCATTAGAAACTCACCCCCAATCCAGTCAAGAATGTCTCAGTGACAGTATGAGAAGTAGAGCCGAAATTGCTATAGGTGTAATAGACCGAGTGAAGTCCATATGTTCCTTGATAATTTGCTTGCATCTTCAATCCAACTTCACCACTAGTGATGTTTCCATCGCTATCCTTAGTCAATTTAATATAGGAATCCTTGACATTGCTCATCCAATTGGTAGTAGATTGCCAACCCCAACCAAATAATCCATTAGCCCAACCAGACATCAATTCACTATTATTGGAATGATAATAGTTACTATCGGTAAGGCTTTGCTCCAAATAAGCTTCGGCATATTGAGTAATTCCCATGTTATAAGGGTAGAAAGTAGCTTGGATATCGTTGACATAGAATGCACCGACATCGTTATACCATCCAGAATATCTAGCCCAGGAATATGTCTCATCGTTTCCGCTCTTCTTCCATTCGTATACAACTTTGACATTAGTTCCTTCTTCCTTAACGATGTAAAGAACATTCTCTTTACGCTCACTTTCAGGAATATCCTTCAAGTATTCATACTCTTCATTGTACTTTGTAGTCTCTGTCTCGACAGGCCCATGGAAATAATCGAAGAATAAGTTTCCATTATTGTCAGTGATGAATCCATAACAAGCATCATAATTCAAAGTTTGAGTAGTAGGTACTAACTTTGTCTTATCGTATTCATCGTTTGGATTTTTTGTATAGTCGTAATCGGCATTCTTAGAATAATAAGTAACTTCTGTTCCTTTCTTAACTAAAACATATCCAAAGTCATGATATGAATGATTGCTGAAGTCAAAATAGAAATAGTTATTAGTACAGTAAACAGTGTAAGGATCAGCTTTCAATTCATTTCCATTAGATAGATGTATGTTATAACCTTTGATGGTGAAATTATTTCGATTCAAAACATCCATGAATTTAGTGACATCATCATATTTCTCAACACCTTTTAAAGTCTTTGAAGCCAACTTTGATTTTGTCTTATCCAAAATCGAAGACTTATCAGTCAAATCAGTGAAATGGCCAGTTATCGATCCATAACTTCCTAAATCGATTTGACACTCAAATTCGAGACTATCCATATTGAGGATATTGATATAACAAGTAGTTATATAGCTAGATATGGATGATCCATACGTAGTCATATATTGAAAGACCGAAAGGACATCGGATGAAGTCAACATATATTTGTTGGTCGATACTTTAGTTCCGATAGACACTTCAGCAGTGCTAGGAGTGATTCCGTCCAAAGTTGAGAGCATGCTGACAGTAGCTAGGTTCAAAGGTCCGTACAGCGTGTCATCGATAGTCACTCCATCAGTCGTATATTTAGTATACTGATAAAGCGAAGGGGTGGGATCGTAGTCATCATTCAAATAGTATTTGAATAATTTATTGCTTTCATCCAAGGCCAATCCAAAACTAGCCGAATCATCTTCGTGATCTAAGTTGTACCAGCATTTAGAATCAAAGTAATCTGTGAAATGACCTTCATTACTTTGAACCGTGCTGGTGACTTCATAAGAGTAGCGACTCACACCCGAGACACCGCTCAAGAAGCCATTCAATACACTATCGCTATCATCGATGATGTCATCGGCATCTTGATTTCCTTCTAATCCCCTGCCGGAATTGTAGTCAATAGGCTTTTTATCCGTCTTGTCAGAAGGAGTGGTTATAGAAGTGCTATTGCCACAGCTTGTCAAGCTTAACAAGGAAAGCAATGCTAAAGAGATGATTATTTTATTTCTTTTCATATTACTTAATCTCTCCTATTGAAATAGTCTTGGAGAAAGAATCTCCTGTATCTAACAAGCCTTTAGTCTTATCAGATGACTTGTTGATGAAGAACTTGCTATATGTTCCAATATCGAATGAAGATCCTTCCTTGAACAAAGTCTTAGAAGTTTGATATCCACCATTGCTAAACGAATCGACATTGTTGGCTTCTATAACTCTAACTTCATCGAAGAGATTATCATTAGAATCAACTCCAAATCCATAGTTGTATCTGCTCGATCCTCTATCGTTAGACATAGGAAGAATAATCTTATGTTGAGAATCGATGGTATCACCGGTCTTATATTCTTTAGAAGTATAAGTTCCATCATCTTTCTTTGATTTCACATCGACCACAAATTTTCTATTGTCGATATGATAGATTCTCACACCCTTATCGTTCATAGCTAAAGGTCTATCAGAAACACTTCTTCTAGAATCATCATAGTTCAATCCTTCATTTGTATATAACTCGATTAAAATGTATTCGCTGAAAGGATCGAATTCATTCTTGTCATTGATGACATAGGAATCGCCAGGAATAACTATCAAAGCATTTTCGTTTTGCATGCTCTTCAAATCAATAGTTGCATTTCCAGTCACCAAATAAGGTTTGGTCCAACCCAATAGCATCTTGGAATACATGTTTTGATCGATGATATTTGAATCCATCATATCGACTTTTCCAATAGGGTTATAGCTAGAAACATCAGAATAATAATCGTTCAATCCCAAGAAGTGACCTGTCTCATGAATATAAGTGTGTGTGTCGATTTTGCTAATGCCGTATCCTTCATACATGAAGTCGTAACTGGCCCAACCGAACAAGTTATAGATTGGCTTTGAAACATCGGGTTTTCTATCCTTTGTAGAGGTTTGATTTCCCCATGATGTATAAGCCCAAAAGTTATTATCGTCTCCTTTAGGTCCACCATTAGAATAATTAGGGCAAGAATATATACACCATATTCCATCGATGTATCCATCTTTGTTATTGTCGTACTTAGTCAAATCAAATCCCTTGGTGTCAGACAACCAATCGCAGACCTTGTTTACGATGTCGTAAGTATCAGACAAAGTGATGTTAGCCGCATTGGTGTAACTATATCCCAAGTCATCATTGATCTCACAATAATCTGTGACTTCACCACTAAGATTCAAATTTCCATAACTGGATTGATAGTAATAATCTTTGACCGAGCAATAGACATCATCTCTTCCAGAAGAGAAGAAAGCTTTGTCTAAATCAGACTTGACTCTTTCGCTATCATCGATTCCATCACCATCGATATCGATTGTTTCATATCCGGGTACAATCAAAGGAACTACAAGGATGTTCACATCACCAGTAGAAGGGAGAACTCTAGTGTTGTAGAACTTCTTATCAGTCAATGAATCAAAGTTTTCAGTCAAGGTGACATTTTCAGGATTCACTACCTTTCCACCAGTAGCCCCACTCACTTCAACACTGACCGAGTGCTTATATATACTATCGTCAGGAGTTTGACTAGTATTATTAGATGAATTGCATCCAACTAAGAACATAGTCATCGACAATCCGATAAGTCCAAATAAATTTTTCTTCATTTTTACTCTCCTTTATCTTCTACATTGAGAACCTTTACTTTAAAAGGAAGTTCGTTTCCATCATCATATGTATAACGTCCATTGAAGAACTGGTATCCATAAGACATGATGTCAAAAGGCTTACTTTCAGAATAATACAATGTTTGATTAGTCATCATTCCATTCTTATCAAAAGTATTGATTCCACTGGATTCAAGCAATCTGATTTGATCGAAGTAATCGAAACTTTGGGGTAATTGGAAATTTTTAGATTCACTCATATTGTTGGATATAGGCATCAATATAGCTTCATCATCTGCGAGCATCTGACCGTCCCAAACATATCCGTCTACGTAGGCAAGCTTTTGTCCACCCATATAATCGACAACTTTACATTTAAAGATTCTAGAATCGATGTGATAGATTCTTACACCAACTTTATTTGCCATGGCAGATCTATCAAAAACGTAAGGTCCATAAGTATCCTGTTCATTGTTTCCATCAGGTGTATACAAGTCAATCATTAAATATTCACTAAAGGGATTGAATGTATATCTAAATTTATCGATTCTATTCCCTTTGATTGCATCTTCGACACTTTGAGAGATTTCAGCATAGTTTGAAGGAATGACTATTACTGAATTTCCACTGTTTTTAGAAACATTTGTAATAGTGATTTCACTAGTTCCATACACGACATAAGGAGTGACCCATCCCAACAACATCTTAGAATAAGAATCCAAATCTCCGATGTTTTGATCCATCATAGTAGATTCGCCAGCTGGATGATAGCTAGAATCAGATGAAGAATAATAGTCCTCCAATCCTAGCAGGTGACCAAACTCATGAATGAATGTATGAGAATCTAATTTGATTTTAGATAAGTCAGATAAATCCGGAGTATCATTTTTATTTCTTTCGCAATATGATGTGTACATCATATCGAAACTAGACCATGAGAAGCCGGAAGTTGCGGGCTTATCAATGTTAGATTTAGAATAGAAATCCCAATAAGTGAAATTCCAAAAAGCTTGATTCAAAGTGGAAGAATCAAACTGAGGATTAGATTCGTGTTGAATGTAGTTTTCTGTCGTCCAATCCAAATGATCGTAGACTAAATAAACACCGTCGATGTTTCCATCTTCATTATTATCAAAATCTTTTAGATTTATTCCTTGAGAAGAGCCAGCCCAATCCACTGCACCTCTCAATATTTTATTCACGATTGTTCCTTCAGCCCCTGAAGTTATGTCTTTGACATCAGAGACTAATGTAGTGGCATCGAACCAATCAGTGACTGTTCCACTCAAATTAAACTTTCCATAACTTGCTTCACTATAGTATTGCTTGACCGATTTAAATCCCAAAGAAGAGTCATCTTTGTCTCCGAAGAAAACCTTCTCAATATCAGATTTAACTTTATCAGTCTTGTATTCATTTCCACCAGGGAGATGAACAGGAATTACTAAAAGATTAGCATCGCCTAAAGAAGGCATGACTGACTTGTTGTTAGAAAGAGTTCCAGACAAATCATTATAATTTAATTCAAGATCCACCTTATCAGCTGGAACAAATCTACCATTGGAAGAATAATCGTTATTCTTATAAATTCTAACCGTAGCTAATCCACTGGTATCTGTATCGACTTGAATATCACCAGTGTTGCTACCATTTTCACTATTTGCTCTCTGACCACAACTAGTCAATAACAAAGAAAGCAATGAAACAGTGGTAATTAAAGCTTTTTTCTTAATGAACATATCGTTTCAAATCTCCTATTGCTGAAAACTGCATAATTATATCATTCATGGATAATTATATTCTTATTTATTTAGGTTTTTACTTTAATTAATCTTAAATATGTAGAAAGGTTAACTAATAATTGGAAAAATTCAAATTATTACTTAATATAACATTAAATTTTTAGCAATAAATATTATTAGTCTTCGCTATTTATAACTTTGATTGGCTTTTTAGTAATAGACTTTACTATTGCACTAATTGAAGGAATTAATCCAACCACAATCACAAATAACAACAAGAGCAAAATATAATCGATTTTAATTAAAAGCAAAGGAACATAAAAATAAAGTCCATCGAGACAAGAATCTATTATTCCTATTCCAAATAAAACTAATAAAAACTCCAAGATACTGATTCCAAAACTCAATAGCAATGCAATAGTCAAAAGCCCGTCTTTAGAGCATCCCAAAGACTTTAGTATTCCTAGATTATGATCTAAATCTTTTATAGCTGAATAAAGTAATGACCAACTTATAAAAATACTTATGATAAATAAAGCTAAATAAATTAATTTTTCTATCAAAGAAGGAATAGCAGAAAACATAATATGATTCTTTTTATATTCAAGATTATAAGACATAGATGTGGATATTCGAGTATCAGGAGCATCAGTTAAACTCTCTTTATCAATATCGTTTAAGAAATCCATATCTTCCTTAATGTTACCTTTGATTTCATATAAAAAACTAACAAATCCATTCACAACATTTGTCTTTTCTTCTTCACAATCTTTCGAGACATACACATAGCCAGATAGAAACTCTCCATTCAAAAAAGATTTGTCCTTTTCACTAAGGTTTTGATCTTGACCATCCACCTTAAGAAGAGAGTGATTCTTTAAAAATCCATCCAGTTCATGATTGGTTGCGGAGAAAATTCCGACAATCTTCTTTCCTTGATATTCTTTTCCAATCAAATCATCGACTGACTTTAAATCATTCTTATGGAAATCATCGTACGAATCTAGTCTATACTCAGTACTATGAAATAAGATCTCAGCGCTTATATCAGATATAGCACACTCGTCTTTATAGATAGGAAACCTACATTCAGTCTCGGGGTTTAATTCACTATATCTTTCCAAATATGGAAAATTGCTATCGATCTTAATAGCACCTTCGTTACTAGCTATGTAAGAAAAACATGAGTCTACATTTGTATCGTGGCAATAATTATAGAAATTAGAATAACCACAATCACAAATATCCCATTTCCTAACATTGTGCCTTCTAAACACGTCGTTGAGATATAGCTTTGAAGCCTCAGGAGAATACACTCCTGTATCCGTAGTCAAGAAAGCAGTCTTAGTTCCGCTGGAATACAATGCCCTGAGCAGTCCCTCGTTGACCGGCGTCATGCATTGATAGTAAATAGAGAAAAGAAACAAGGTGACAATTTGCAGTACCAAAGATACAAACAGCCTAACCTTCTTTTTCCACAAGGACCTGAACACCAGCTTCATGGTGTTCGAAAAGCCAAGACGTCCTTTTTTCTTGCTATCGAATTGCTTCTTATTGTTTTCTTCAATCTTATTTATTGTTTTATCAGATATGACATCCCCATCCTCAATCTCTATGATCCTGTCTGCTAAGGAAGACAGCACATCCAGATTGTGCGAAGAGACTATCACCAGACAGTCCTTTGATATGTCCTTAAGCATCTCACCTATATGCTTTGAGTTCTCCTCATCCAAGGCGGCGGTAGGCTCATCCAATATCAATACTGAAGGATTCTTCAAAAGCGCTCTGGCGATGGATACCCTCTGCTTCTGACCGCCGGATAATTCCTTAGGGTGTCTGGACAGGAAGTCATCCATTGATATCTCCGTGTCAGGAAGATTGACCTTCTTCAGCGTCTCTATTATTAAATTCTTGTCATACTTCCTTCTGGTTAAGTCGAAACTGACCTCCAGGTTTTCCAATACGGTGAGCTCTTCTATCAGATTCAAATCCTGAAAAACGAAAGATGAATAATAGTTCCTGTATGAATCCAAATCCTTCTTTTCAAGTTTTTCACCATCGACAATTATGTCGCCGCTTGTCTGGCAATCCAATCCGCCCAATATGTTCAAGAGCGTGGTCTTTCCAGACCCGCTCTTCCCACAAATCAAAACCAGGCCCTTGTCAGGTAGTTCCAGATTCACATTGCTCAAAGCTTTCTGGAAGCTTTTATTCTTTAAATAATATACTTTTTCAAGATTAACAATTTTTATCATATTGAGAAATAGTTATAATGGCAATCCATAGTCAATTTTTGACTATTTAAATTATCAGCATAAGAAATATATTGTTTACCGCCAGCACAATATGAAAACGTTATTGAGGTAGCAAACCAATTATTAGAAATAGTTGCTTTGTAAGTTTCTCCTTTGTTCAAATATACGTTTTTCACATCTCTTAAGTTGGTCCAATTTTTTGCGTCGTTGCTAAAGCAAAGCTTCGAATTATATTGCACAGTAACTCCATAATTAAGCGGATTAGATACTATTATTTCCCAGCTATTACTAGAACTACTATCTATTCTCAACCCTAAATAATCACTAGGCAATGAGCTCAAACAATAACTATTTAAATAAGCAAAGATAAAATCATTTATGATTATTCCACCATTATAGTTAGAACTGTCATATGAATGTATACCACAAACAAAATGATTTGCAAATGAAGTTGATACAAAATAAGGACTACCACTTTGTCCATCTGTCGAATCCAAATCAACATGATAGCTATAATCATCATGACTAGTCATCTTTCCCACTGAAGTCCACATCGTATATGGTTTATCATCCGGATATCCATATGACTCAACAGTGGCGTTAGCTTCATAATAATTAGCCACTTTTCCATTCCATCCAACTTCATACCCGATATCTCTATCCAATTGAATTGCAGCCCAATCATAATCTTTTGATCGAGTTAAATAATATTCTTTTTGAATATTTATTATTTTGGCCTTGGCATACCACTTATAAGAAGATCCCTTTTCCACATCCGAATACTTATCACAGCCAAAATAAAACTCTACAGAGCTTGGGAACATAAAACCAAGTCCATTATTTTTCCTAAAAACATTATGTCCAGCAGTTGCAACAACATTAGGACCGACTAGAAAAGCCGTACTTCTAAAAGACAAATTTTCTTTAATTCCATACGTGACATTAAGAACATCGTTATATTTAACAATCATCAATCCGACAGTTGTACAAGGATATTTATCGTGTTCAGTATAAACATAATTTCTATCATCATTTCCTAAAATATTGCATACGGATGTTTTGTTATTATTGCTAAAAGGATTATAGCCCTCAACATAATATGAATTCGAATCTATATTGTTCATTTCATTTGCCAAGCTAATGTCTCCACTTTTAGTCTTTTTGTTGAATTTATAATTCTCAGAGTTGAAATTTTCACCTTTAACAGAATTGAAATCATAATTAACCATATTGTAGTCTTCACTAGTTTCAATCGGTTTTACGCTCATTCTTCTTTGCCTAATCGACGAACAAACTTCTTTTTTATACTTGGAATCCACTATGTTTCCAACGCTAACGAACAAAGTCATAGAAAGCAAAGACAAATAAGATAATACTCTCCTTACTTTATTAATTCTAACCATATCACATGTCCTTTCTTCAATGTAATTATATCACCTTTAAAAAATACAAATAATAAATCTGTAGTATTTTGTTTTTAGTTATTTATTGTTTTGATTGCTTTTTGCTTTATTGTTTTAGCTGTACTTAATAATGAAATGACTAATCCATAAATCAAGATCAAAAACAATAAAGCAAAGACAAAATCTAATTTAATAACAAGCGCAGGGTAATAGAAGAATAGTCCGTCCATTGAATAGTCAAAAATTGTAACGGCAAATAAGACAACCATATATTGAATTAAACTCAAAGCTAAGCAAAAAGCACATGACAATAATATGATTCCATTTTTAGAGCATCCCAAAGCTTTCAATATTCCGATGATATGTTCTGTATTTTTAATGACAGAATGGAATAACAATATAGAAAGCAATAAAATCAAAGCCAACAATGAATAACAAATATGCATTAATACTTCTTTTTGAAATGAAATATCATAAAGATAATTTACTTCATTGCTAAATCCAGACATGGGGCAAAAAATATTAGCTACGTATACAACACCTTTTTCTTTATTCTTAAATGAATTCAAGAAATTCATATCATCTATTAAATTCCCTTTCAATTCATATAATGCTTTCGATGAAATGTTCTCACCTTTAGAATATGTAGGAGATACAAACACATAATTAGACAAAAATTCTCCTGAAAGATAAGAAGCATCATGTTTATCAAATTCTATTTTTTCATCGATAAATTTAGGATGCTCACTCAAAAAGCTATCCAAAGAATTATCTAACACCGTATAAATTCCAACTATCTTGCATCCATTGTAATTAAGGCCGATCAAATCATCAGGACACTTGAAATTCGTCTCTTCATATATACGAGACTTCGAATCATAAAACTGATGGCTGTTCATTATTATCTTTGCAGTTAAATCTGTAATTGCTACTTCATTATCATTTATTGGATATCTACATTCAGTCTCCGGCTTAAGTTGATCATATCTTTTTAAGTATTTAAAATCACTATCTATTTTAATGGCATTGTAATTAGTCACCACTCGGCTATAGCTTTTTCCTTTTTCATTGACATACTCTATTAAAGCTTGATTTGAGAACTTACAAATAGACCATTTCTTGATATCTAATTTTTTAAAATCATCATCCGACAAATCATATTTAGAACCATAATTACCTATATATTTATAGACTTCTAAAAAAGCAGTCTTATTTCCACTTCTATATTGTGTTCTTAATAAAGCTTCACTTTGTGGAGTTGTTAATAATTGATAGCATAGTGAAAGACAAAACAATGCGACTATATTTAGTATCAAAGTGCTTATCAATCTTTTTTTCTTTTTCCAAATAGACCTAAACACAAGTTTGATTGTATTTTTAAAGCTGAGCTTCCCACCTTTTCTATTTTTAGATTCGGCACATTTAGAATCACTTATATTGATGATCTCATCATTTACGATTTCACCTTTGCTCAATTCAATAATTCTATCAGCATAGCTAGAAAAAACCTTTGTATTATGAGACGATAAAATCACAAGACAATTCTTTGATACTTCTTTTAAAATTTCACCTATTTGAATTGAATTATCCTTATCTAATGCTGAAGTAGGTTCATCCAATATCAAAAGCGATGGATTTTTTAAAAGAGCTCTGGCTATTGCGACTCTCTGTCTTTGTCCTCCAGACAATTCCTTAGGAAATCTACTCAAGAAATCACTCGATTCAATATTAGTGTCTGGAAGATTTACTTCCTTTAAAACTTCTATGACTCTATCTTTATTAGGCTTCTCTCTGATTAAATCAAATGTAATTTCTAAATTTTCTAAGATAGTAAAATTGTCGATTAGATTTAAGTCCTGAAAGACAAAACTCGAGAAGCTATTTCTATATGAATCCAAATCTTTCTTTTCTATTTTCTTGTTATTGACATATAGATCTCCGCTTGTTTGACAATCTAATCCTCCAAGTATATTTAATAAAGTAGTTTTACCAGATCCACTTTTTCCAGATAGAAGAACTAGTCCTGTGTCAGGAAGCTCAAAATTCAAGCCTTTTAAGGCTTCAAATCTTCTTCTTTTATCGCCATATACTTTTACTAAGTCTTGTACCTTTATCATTTTTATCGATTAATCTATTTCACGATACATTCTTATATTCCATTCTTACTATTTTCATTATAACATAACAAAATAAGCCAAACTTATAATCATTATTATTCAGTCTTCACTATCTATAAAATTGACTGGTTTCTTAGTCATAGCCTTTGTTATTCCTATTATTGATGGAATCAATCCTTCTGTAATAGTAAATAATAGTAAAACTAAAACATAATCATGTTTACAATGGGAAGACTTAGAGACAAATGGCATGACCGAGCAGGTCTATGCCCATTATAATGACATGAAGAAAGGCACTACCCTTAAGGCACTTTCCTCATCTTTGGATAATGATAAGGACGACAAGAAGATGTCCTAGCATTCAGCCTCATAATCTGTGGAACTTTTCTTTAATTTGTGTATGTAGGAACTGATTTGTTCATATCATAACATTGAGTCATATATTGAGTTGATGGGATTGACAAATCCCATCTTTCTGTGTAAAGTGCTTGACGATCGAGTTGCAGATACCTGCGTGGCCTGCGACCAGGGGAGTTCCTGCGGGAACTCCTTTTTTATATCCAGAGGACATTGCCATGGCCAGAATTTCATGGTATTCCTCCAGATTGTCGCCAAAAGCCTTATAAAAAAGCTGCCAGAGCGCCATGGTTCCAACAATGTAGAACACAGGCAAGCTTTGGCAGCTTTTCCTTTTTTATGACCTAGAAAGCAAAATTACGCTCTCGAAAAAGCAAAGATTTCATCGAACTTTTTTTCAATGTTCGAATAGGATTCTATCGGGTTCTTTTTAAGGTATGCGGGCGCATCATTTTGAAATCCAAGAGTCATTGAATGGCCTTGAAAAACTTTATAGTTTTCCTAGCTCTTTCATTCTTTTCCATATTGTTTCTAATGTGATTTCATAGAGGTCAGAAAAAGAATAAGCCTTTTTCAGTTTTTCGATATCGTGGAAACCTTTAACTAGGGTAAGAAGAATGTTTGCAGCCCATTCTGCATCATCATAGTTCATATTGTTTTCTTCGTTTCTTAATGATGGTCTGAAGGGTCTGAATTCCTGCGTTTCAATTTCCCGTTTCGTTTCACTTTCCAGGTAGGAGTGATATTTTTCATCCACGTAACCAGAATTATGGCAGTTTTCATCTGTCAATACTGCAATTAAGGACAAATCGCCGTAAATATCATCGAATCCTATTTCTGTAATATCTTCTTTCATCTTCTTGGCTATTTTCTTAACTCTTTGAAAGATGAAGTCTTTAAAGCCTTCTTCAAGTAAATGGTTGGATAAGATATGGGATGCAATTAGCAAGCCTCCATCTGTGAATTCATATTCTTCTTTTTTTCTCTTTTCCAAGCGTTTTCGTAGATATAGGCAATATTCAGATCTTGTTGGAAATTGACTTGCACTCTTGAGGGTTTTGCACCGCAATTTTTCCTTGCTATTATCGATGATGTCTTGGACTAAAGGATTTAACTTTGGAATCAGCGAAACAATATGATTGGCAAATTGAAAAAACTCTTCCAAAAAAAGATAATAACCTTTGCTGTAGCAATTCGGTTTGGAGTTCCAATAAACCAATTTCACGTCATAACCTTTCGGAGCATCTTTGTCGAAATCTATATTATTTTTCCAAATTGCATAGGGATAGAATTCATGCTTAGATTTTGTTAGGCCTGAGTGTCTATCTGTTTTTTCTGGGTGTACGGATGAAGCGCTTCTAATGAATTTGAAAAAAGCTATGTCGCCTTTTCTTTTTCTGTTGGATTTAGCAAAGAACTTTTCCTTGCCATATTCTTGATCAAGGTGTTTTCCAAGGCAAAAGAAGAGGGCTTCTGTGCATCCTAAAATGATTGAGATGCAATTTACTACCTCATAGAAACTGAAAGCTTCCCCGCAATCGTTTTGTCTTCTCAGTTGAAGATTGTTCAGATAATTAGATGTTTCACGAATTCTTAGTTCGCATGTGCAAATCATGTTGTGTGGTTGGATAGAGAAGGAAGGTTGTGAACTACGTCCCTTGAATGTGATTTTCTTCTTGATAAACAGTGAATTGGAAGTTAATTTTACAAAAGATTCTAAAGGGTCTGTGTTAATTTTTGACATATGCTCTCCTTGCGATAAGCAAATTTTTACCCGATTTGACAGGATTCCATCGCTTATCGATGCTTGTTAATTTGTTTTGCCAAACTTCTGCTTTAAATATTCTTTTAGGTTCTTGTCGCAGCAATAGATATATGTCCCCTTCATTCCTCTGGTCAGAAGAACGAGATAGGAATTGATGAGGTGAAAAAACTCATCATTATCAAATCCTTTCCATTGAAACTCGACGAATGGCTCTATGCATTCTTTTACGTCATGGATTTCTTCTTCTTGAGAATACAGTTTTCGGATGAATTCCTTTGTCAGTTTCAAACCTTTGACGTTCATTATTGCCGGTTCGCCCCCGATTTATCGTCATTCGATAGAGTCTTGTACAATTCCTTGGCCATGATGTTCATCACAACGTTTTGGAACTGGCTGTTGTTCAACAGCCGGGAAAATGCCTGATCGTTCTGCGTGAAACACTCGACGAGAACTCTTTGGAACTCGCTTGGAAAGATGGACTTGATGAACATGTTTGCATCGTTATGCTTGGCATATTCCTTCAATCTTGCTTTAACGACTGAATCTTCCATGAGCATCTTAAAAACACTGTCCAATGCGACTTTGTCGGCCGAGCTGAAATTTCCGTCATATTCCTGATTTACCTTATCGATGATTCTGTCCAAGGTGTTTGTTTTCTTCACTTTTGCGGAAGGCTGGGCAGATTTTGCAGGCATGAAAGATTCGTTGATTTCCTCCAGTTTGATTGCCCCGTGGAACGTCTCTTTGAGATTTGCATATTCGAGTTCGATTTTGTCGCTTATGTCGATTTTCTCATCCTTGCTTTTCGGGAGGAGGTGGGTCAAATGTGAGACGAAAAGATAGTCCTTGAAAAGATCCTTGTCACCGATTCTCACCAACTGAGTAACGAAGGCATAGCAGCGCGTGAACTTCATCATCGTGTCTCTTGCAAGGAATCGCTTCTCGTCTTCCTCGATATCCGTGTATCTTTCGACAACGTTTTTGAGAAGGCTTGTCAATTGCCCAATGACTACGGTGTTCTGCTTCTTTCCATTGTTTTTGTTCATCAGGTCGAAGAATTGGTCTACTTCTGAGGAAGTGAACAAGGCGAATTCATTCAGTTTGGCTCGGAGATCATAGACCCGGTTTACGTCCATTTCTCCGATGAGGGTCGTCTCTCCGTAAAACGGCTCGAAGGATTTCTTGATTTCCTCTTCCGTGTTTGCAAAATCGAGAACAAAAGTGTCTTCCTTACTGGGATAGGTTCTATTCAGACGCGAAAGGGTCTGGACGGCGCTCACGCCTTTCAGTTTTTTGTCGACGTACATGGAATGGAGAAGCGGCTCGTCGTACCCAGTCTGGTACTTGTTGGCAACCACGAGGATGTTGAATTCGTCGCTGTGGAAAGCCTGTCTAATTTTTTTGTCCGAGGTTATGAGATGGCCCGATTTGTCCTGGTTCATCTTGGCTTCCACATATTCCGTCGGATCGTCTTCGAATTTCACTGATCCTGAGAATGCGACCATGGCATTGCATCCTTGACATTCCGTTGGATGATTCTTGATATATTCCTTGATAGCAAAATAGAACTTCACCGCATTATGTCTGGAGTCGCAGAGGACCATTGCCTTGCCATGGCCGTTTATCTTCTTTCGCCCGTTGTTAAGGAAGTTGTCCATGATCATCTCGACTTTCTGCTCGATGGTGAAGTTATGGGACTTGTAGTATCTGAAAAGTGCTCTCTTCGTGTTGTTTTCAAGAAGGGATGGGTTCTCCTCGGTGTTCTTTATGAGCTTAAATGCCTGCTGGATAGTCATGTAGTCCTGAAGGACGTCGAGAATGAAACCTTCCTCAATGGCCTGTTTCATGGAATAGACGTGGAACGGATGGTATTTTCCGTCCTTTTCCTTTCTTCCAAAGGTCTGAAGCGTCTTCCCAATCGGAGTTGCCGTGAAGGCGAAGAATGACTGGTTATCATGGTATCCCTGTGCGAGGATCTCCTCGAGAAGATCGTCGTTCTCATCCAGCTCTTCAGGATTCAGGCCGTTTTCTTCAGCATATTTTTTCTTTTCTTCTGGGATGTCTGTCAGCGCTTTTCTTAAGGTTCTTGCCGATTCACCGCTTTGGCCCTGGTGAGCTTCATCGATAATGATAGCGAAGTTCCTGCCGGTGAATTTATCGAAATCCTTATACGCGAAAAGGAACTTCTGCACGGTGCAGATGATAATTCTCTTCTTATCGTTCAGGGCATCAACAAGGCCACGGCTTCCTTTCTTCTGTGTTATGCATTCCAAAAGACCAGCTTTGTGGTCGAAGCTGTTGATTGTGTCTTGGAGTTGGGAATCGAGGACGATTCGGTTGGTGACGATGATGACGGAATCGAAAATCGGTGAGTCATTGTCATCGAAAGCGGATGCCAAGCGATAGGCAATCCATGCAATGGAATTGGACTTCCCAGATCCTGCAGAATGCTCGATAAGGTAATTCTGGCCCGCACCATGTTCCTTTACGTCATCCAACACTTTGTGTACGACGTCATATTGGTGGAAACGGGGAAATATCAGCTTTCTTACGATGCTAGTTTTCGGCTTTCCATCTACCATCGTCTCCTTCTTTTCCTCTATGACGGTGATGAATCTTCTTATGAGGTCGAGCATAGAATCCCTAGAGAAGACTCTCTCCCAAAGGTAGGAAGTGACGTATCCGTTTGGATTCGCAGGATTGCCCTTTCCGCCCGAGTTTCCGGCTCCGTTGCTTCCTTGGTTGAACGGTAGGAATCTTGTGGCATCACCCTTGAGTTCGGTTGCCATCCATACCTCATAGAGATCGACAGCAAAATAGGCAAAGAATCTCTGATTGAAACGAAAAATAGGCTCTTTCGGATCTCTGTCGTGCTTCCATTGCTCGATTGCGCATTGGTAGTCCTGGCCTTTGAGCTGGTTTTTGAGTTCAAAAGCAAAGACGGGGATACCGTTTACGGACAGGACGGTATCGATTGTATTGTTGTTCTTCGTTGAATAGGGAAACTGTCTGGTGATACCAATTATGTTGCTCTCATAATTCTTTTCCAGAACGGCGTTTAGACCGGATTCCGGTTTAAAGAAACAAAGAGTTAGATGGATGCCTAAATCATCCAAACCGTTTTTCAGAACATCGAGTAGTCCTCTGGAATATACCGAATCATTAAATCTTCGCACCAGTTTTTCTTTTGCGTCGGCACCATAGTATTTCATATAGCGCTGCCATTCCTTTGGTTGACTCTTGCTGATGAATTCCACAAGGATATCAGGAAACAGCATGGATTCGGCATCGTATTCGTTACGACTTATCTTTCTGTAGCCTTCTGAAAGGAATGCGGACTCAATATCCGATTCGAATCGTTTCTCTGACGTATCCAACGTTATAAAATTGAGTGAGGCATCATTTTTCATTGCCATTTCCCTCCTTTGATTTGTTTTCTTTGACTAATCTTGATAACTCGTCTTTTGAAATTTCTCTGATTTCTCTTAAAGTGTGGAAAAATCGGTCGCTTGAACTAAGCCCAGCATCGTTGACTAAAGCAACCATCAAAACGTACAGCGCATAGTAATACTCGTTACCTAATGTGTCTTGCACAGTCAAAACTATATCTAACGGTGAATCAAAATAAAAAGACAGAAAACACTTACCTGATGGAAGAACCGTGAAATTGCCTTCTAATTCAAACCATTTTCCATCGTGATAAAGCTTCTTCAAAATAAACGGGGCTTTATCGGAATTTTCTAGTTGTACAAAAACCTCTGATTTATATTTATGCTCCTCTTCAATTGGAGGAAAACATGCTTTTTCTGAACCATTTAGAAGAATTTTATGAAATTGTGGGTTGAAGGAAAAATAAGGCTTTTCGTGTTTGATTTCATCTTCTTTTCTGTCTTTATCAGATTTCTTAATTGTCCATGCGACTCCTACTAAAGTGATAAGGCCTCCATACAAAGCCGCAACGATTGTGAGGATTATGGTTTGTAGTTCTTTTTCTGGAATTAGGTAAATCAGATATATCGTCAGTCCGATTCCGACTAAGAAATCCTGAAGCAAACCTATTTTTTGAAAAGTCGTTTTACAATTTGATGAGACGAAAGAAAAACATACGTTCATCAAGACAATCACCATTATCAGACAACCGAAGACGAATTTGCAGATGAGGTTGTCAAGAAAACACGCCATATAGAAAAGATCACAGAGCCAATAGAACATCCAATACTTAAAAACATTGATGCTTACGTTCTTTTTCTGCTCATCGGTGCAGTTAAAGTGCTTCTCTACCCAAACTTTAAAACTTTCTAGACCGATGGGAATCAGAATAGCTATCAATGTAAAAGAAATCCAATAGCCAATCATAGCGACACTCTTTTCTTGCCTGTTACATATTCATAAATCAGGGATTTTTTATAATTTGATAATTGGGCGATTTTTAAAACTTTCACATCAATCAGCCAATCAATTTTGCTGCATGTCTCATCTAAATAGTTAACGATCTCTTCTTGTGTTTTCACATCTGGAATCGCTATTCCTAAATTACGAATAAAGTCTATATTCGCACGAGGCATTTTTGTTCCGTATGTCGAAGAATTTATGACATCGATAAATTTGGAACTGATCAAAAGGTACTTAAGAAAACTTGTTCGGTTTCCACCCAAGCCATACAAAACAGCAAATTCCGAAGATACATAGCAATCTTTTGCTATTAAAAATGCCTTAGAAAGGTATGGGCGCAGTTTTCCAAAGATAACATCATTTCGGTTGGCTCTAATTGTCTCCGCAAGAGAATAAAAAGCATTTGATTAGGTTGCTATATATTTTCCAGAAAAAGATTCAACATTTTCCAATGCAACATAATCATAATTACCGTTTTCGTATTTCTCGTTTCTTACACTGAAACAATATTTGAGTCTAAGAATTTCCCAATTACATGGGATTTCCCCAATCCATTCGACCCCGCTGTCCTTCATAGGAACATTCGGGTCCAACCCCTTCGTGACTGCTTTCGTTATAATTGCCTGTCTGTATTCCTTGAGCTTCTCTATCTGCTTTTCCTGGTTGGAGATGAGCTGATCGATTTTGGATGTTCTATTTGTCAGAAAATCAAAAATTAACTTCTGCTCTTTTAAAGGTGGAAGCGGGATTTCTATATTTTTCATTTCCTGCCATCTGGTAGTCCATAAATCTGCGACGATTCCATGACCCCAACGATAGAATTCTTCGGCAAAGCCGTAATTTTTAAATAATATACCAACGAAAGGCATGTAATAGTCTTGACCATTTTGATATAGAACATGATTGATAAGAGAAACAGAACCGTTAAGTTTGGATAGACCACATGATTCTTTTCTGTCCGATCTTGAATTGATTACAAAATCATTCATCAAAACTAGTTTTCTATTATCGTTCGCATCAGTTTTTGCCACTGTTTCAATTTGAGGGACTACACCTTGTTTTGCAACGGAGAGGGGAGGATAGTCAGTATCGTTTACTTTTTCGTTTCGGCATTTAAAGTGGTTCCCTATTTTGGTTATAGACCATTCGTTCGGGAGGGATTCAATCCATTTTTCACTATTGATTGTCATGTTTGCTATATACCCCTACAAGATAATTCACGAATGCGCTACAAGTAACCAACATAAATTTTGCATCTTCAAAAGAAACATTACTCTCGAATAGTCCTTCGGCATGTCTAATGCCACCCTCATCCGATGTATATCCGTATAATTTTGAAAGGGCTTCTTTTAGAGATCTATGCAATTTAATTCCGCTTTCTTCCAGTTTATTCAAAGCTTTGCCCAAAGTCGCCTTATCGTCTTTGCAGATGATTTGGCATATGGATTCAACGGCACTAATGCTTTCCTTGATGCTATTTTTATAATCTGGTTTTTCTCTGTCAGAAAGGAGACTCAGCCCCTTTTTTATGTGGGATTTGCAGCCTTCAAATTCTATATCTAAACTTGTTTTGATCTCGTTAATCTCAACTTCGTTTGTGATTGGCGTTATTTCATGGGCAACCATTCGGTATCCAACAAATTCTTCCTCAAACAAAGCATTCAATTCCTGTTCACAATCAATTCGTTGATTGCTATTGTAATATGGAGCAACCTGATTTTGTGACTCTTCAAAAATATCAGAGGCTAAACCAGTAATATATTCACAAATAGTTAAGACATCAGAATAATTATCTTGAATAATTGGCTTGAAAATATATTCTTTAAAAGCATCAGAATAATGATACCTACATAATGCTTCCATTTGATCATCAACAAATTGGCAAAAGACATCATTCAAATATTTTTTAAAAAAATCTTTTTCTAATCCAAGTTTTTCAATTGCATCACACCATCTTTTAAGCAAATTAGCGATTTTATTTCTGGTTCTTTCATCTAAATCGTTGATTTGTATTTCGGTATTTAATGGATTAATTTTTCTTCTATCACTAAATCCTCCCCGAAGTTGAACTTTTAATTCTTTATTCATTTCCAAACAGCTCCTTCATAAGTGTTTCTTCCTCTTTCTCGAGTTCCTTGATTTCCTCATAGATTTCATCGGAATCTTTCGGTTTCACGAACTTATAGAAAAGTCGGGTGAAAGGTATTTCATATCCTACTTTATCCTTGGAACGATCCATGAATGCATTCGGATTGTAGGGCAAGACATTATTCTTGAAATATTCCTCGATGTCTTCCTTCAAAGGTATTACTTCTGTGTCTGTCTTTCCTTTTTCTGCAACAGGCTTTCCTTTTTTGAGAATCTTGTTTCCATTAGAATCTACTTGTGCGGTTTCGACTGTCACCTTCGTGTATCCGAAATCGGCATCATCAAGAATCTTTGATTCAACCGAAATGTCGCCTTCAACATCCTCTTTCTCCTTGAATTCGTTATACGCTTTAACAATCAAAGCAATACATTTGTCATCAAGATCGACTCTCTTATTGCCGATATTCTTTCTACGTTTTACATAGCATTTGGAGGCGTCGATAAGTTGAACCTTTCCAAGTCTGTTCAGAGGTTTTGCATTCTTTCCGTCCACAATCCAGATATAGGTGGCGATGCCGGTATTGTAGAAAAGATCAGTCGGAAGCTGGATGATTGCCTCGAGTCTATCATTCTCGATGATGTATCTTCTAATTTCGGATGAACCGCTACCTGCATCCCCAGTGAAAAGGGAAGAGCCGTTCTGAATGATTGCCATTCTTCCGGTGTCTTTCAGCTTTTTGACTCCGTTGAGAAGGAAAAGCATCTGACCATCCGAAATGGCCGGGAGGCCCGGACCGAATCTTCCGGCATATTCCTTTTCCTTGTATTCCTTCTCAACATCCTCTTTTTCTTTCTTCCAATCGATGCCGAAAGGAGGATTTGAAATGATGTAGTCGAATTGGTAGTCCTTGAATTGGTCGTTGCTCAAAGTGTCGCCGAATTTCATGTTATCGGCATCACCGCCTTTGATGAGCATGTCGGCCTTTGCGATGGCGAAGGTTTCTGGGTTAAATTCCTGTCCGAAACATTTGAGCTCCGCGTTCTTATTAACGTCCTTCAAACGCTCGTCAAGGCATGCAAGCATTTGGGATGTGCCCATGGCCATGTCATAGGCAGTCTTCGTGCATCCGTGCTCCTCGATTTTTTTCGCTCTGGGGCGATGAGGATTTCTGTCATTAGGTAGATGATGTCTCTTGCGGTGAAGTGGGCTCCGGCCTGCTCATCATAGGACTCCGAGAATTTTCTGATGAGCTCCTCGAAAATGTATCCCATATCCTGGGAAGTGACCTTGTCGGGCGACATATCGGCCTTTTTTGAGTTGAATTCATCGATGATGGTATAAAGGAGGTCGTTTTGCGACATCTTGGAGATTTCCTTGTCAAACTCGAAATTGGAGATAATGTCTTTGACATTGTCGGAGAACCCTTGGAGATAGGCTACGAAATTATCCTTGATGTTGTCAGAATCGGCCTTAAGTTTCTCAAAGTCGAATTTACTTGTATTGTAAAAAGCGTGCTTGGCAGTCTGCTTGAGAATACCGTCTCTGGCAAAGCCGGTTACGCCTTTCTTGTCAAGTTCTTCGGCTATTTCGACAACGGCCTGCTTTGTGTCTTTTAGGGTGTCATCAAAACGCTTGATGACGGTCATTGGCAGAATGACACGTCCGTATTCATGTGGCTTGTATTCGCCATATAGGGCAGTGGCTATGTCCCAAATGAGGTTTGCTTTTTCCTGGACGTTTATGTTTGTCTGTTTCTGAAGTTCTTCGATTGTCATATTCATTCCCCCTTATCTGTATATTCATCAATTCTGATTTTGTGCTTCTTGCAAAGTGCGACTATCTTTCTCTTCGATTTAATGGTCGGCTCATGATGTCCCATTTCCCATCGATTCACGGAAGCAAAAGAAACACCCAGCAGTTCTGCAAGCTCTGCTTGGGAAAGAATCAGTTTTTCTCTCAGTTCCTTAATCAGCTTTGAGTAATCCATTTCGTCTGTACTCCTTCCCAACAAAATTACAAAATTCGATTTCGTTTCAACTGATAACTATTTTATAACAAATCCAGTCTTCTTATGAGAACAAATGGAGAAGATTCGGCTTGAAGTGGCGACGAAAAACAAACGAGACCATAAAATCAGTCGTTCAAAAAAGTAAATGGACACATGCCATTGCTCTTTTTGCCATGAAAATGCAAATTCAGTTCATATTTCTAAGTGCTTTCAGCTAATGGCATGTTTAAATATTAGGGAGCCTAGGTAAGTTCTAGGTTGTTGTCCTGGAAACGTGATTAGCAACTCACGGCCCGACCAACGCATCAACGGCCTGGTTGTCTAGCTGCCTGCCTGATTAGGAAAACAGCTTCTGATAGACAAGCAACGACGAGCTACTCTTTTTCTATAGGCAAAGCTTTTTCTAAACATCGGTTTTAAAAACGTGCTGCTCTTTTGAACCTTTCACTTATGTGCAAATAAAAAACCTCCGATTCTTTCGTATATCGGAGACTTTCGTTTTCATTTGGTGCAGACGACAGGAATTGAACCTGCATGGATTACTTCAATGGATCCTAAATCCTACATAGCTCTTTCTTTCCTTTGGAAGAGCATAGCGTATCAGATAGTAACAAAATGGAAAATAACGTATTTGTTTCCAGCCCAAGGTACAAAAAAGAATGCCAATCAATAGCGTATATTGGCTTTTGCGGACGAGCTGCGGACAAAAGCGGACAGCCATGGCAAGCCTTGTTTTGAAACCTGCCAGATGATAGTATTTCATCAGTCGGAACCGCCTTCGTTCCTGCAAGCTTTATAACAAAGCAAAATACGAATACAATAGGAAAAAATAAAGATTTTATCGAACTTTTTCCGATGTCATGATAAGATTCTTCTGCATTCTATTCAAGGCGTGTGGACACATCGGGTTTGCCTTATTTACTTGGTTTAAATAGGGCTTAATTAAGTCAAAAATCAAATCAGGGAATCAATCCTGACCAAAGAAATAGGGTAATCGCAAGATAGTGAATCATGGGGATTCATCTAGAATCCCCATGTTCGATGGTTGTTTTTTTATTATATACAGATTTTAATATATGTATGAGCTATCCAGAGTATGTGAAATCATTCAGACCCAAAGGCTGTATCATCCGCTTTCGAAGCGAACGATATCTTGTTTTCAAGGCGACATCGAAATATGTCCCCTGGAAAGCATATCCCGTCCTCAAAGTCGGCGAACTCATGGGATGGATCGATTCATCGGGTTTCCACAGTCAGCAGAAAATCCTCGTCGATTTCGATGTGTGTTCAACCTTCGAATACGGCTTCACCAACCTGCTTCTGAACAAGGAAAAGGATTTCTTCGCAAAGGAAAAAACCAAGGGCATCTCCGAAGCCGATGCCAGACTGATCTACAGAAGCATGATCGTCTCGCTTTCTCCGTCATCCTATCTCTCCGTTTCCAGAAAGCTCCTTTCGACTGACGAAATCGCAGAGAAATACTGTAAGAACGTCTGCCTTCTCAAGTCCTCCCTTATCAGAAGCATCGGAATGAAAGAGGAAGAGCTCCGTCTGCTCTTTTTCCGTCGTTGCCATCTATGACGGAAAGACGGTGAGAACTCTGCCTCCATCGAAGAAGGCCATGGAAATATTATCCGTGTATGGAATAGAGGAAAGGGACATCGGATATGTCGACCAGGTTTTATGATGCTCTAAAGGAGATCCCAGATTACCGTGACCCGAGAGGTGTCATATACAAGCTTGCCGACCTCCATTTCATGATGATATGCACCATTCTGTGCGGAATGAGGAACGGCATGGAGATTGTCGAGTATATCTCATATAAAATCGATGACTTCAGAAAAATCCTGAATGTGAAATCGGTTCCGTCACATGACACGATCTCACGGGTATATATACATACCGACTGGACATACCTTACAAAGCATCTTCAGGATTGGCTTGAATGCAACTATCCGGAGAAAAGCAAACTCTATCAGGAAGAAGGGAAAGACATCGGTATCAGAAGCCTCTCCATCTCGGAAAAGGAAAACGAGATAAAACGGATTTCGGACATGCTTGATTTCCTGAATCTGGCCGATGCGATCGTCACGATAGACGCAATCGGCTGTCAGAGGAAGATCATGAAGAAGATCCTGTCCAAGGGCGGTCATTTCATAGTACCGATAAAAGACAATCAGACTGCATTGCTCGAATCGGTGAAGCCGGAAAAGAACCGACTGATACTGACTGGGAAATGGAACGTGCTTCCTTCATTCAGACTTTAGAAACTGGAACACGGGCGCTGTGAGACCTATTCCCTGAGGATCATCGAGAACACCGAATTCCTCCTCGATGATTTCGGCGCTTCCGACGAATTCATGGGTATCGCAAGGATCAGCGTAATCGAAAAGACATCGGTCGATAAGACCACAAATGAAAGAACCGTTACCGAAAGCTATATCGCCACGGATCTATGCAATCTCGAGCCTAAGAATTTCCTCGGCATCAAACTCAGCCACTGAAATATAGAGGCACAGCACTGGATTATGGATGTACAGCTAAGCGAGGACCGGCAGAGGCAGAAACTCGGGAATTCGAAGACGAACTCGACAGCGTTCAGGAGGTTCCTTATGGCTTTGGTAAAGAACCCCGAGCACCCGAAATGGACGGTATCGAAATTCATGATATGCTGCCAGAACAGATTCGACGAGATGGCAAATACGTTGCTGAAGATGGAAAACACTGAAAAATAGCATCGGATGCTTTTTGCATGCAACGAAAATGACACAGTGACCGGATTCTGGGTAATCCATACATCAGACCGCCGTTTTTTCAAAGGAAAATATTCTTGCGATTGCCCTATTAATTTCTTTTTGTAACATCGTTTTATTCATTTTTCAGTATATAATTAACAAATATTTGGATAATGTAACTAAAGCATTGAATACAAATTAAAGGAGCAACTATGAAAACTTATCATTTTACTATACCTAGAACACATGTTGATGTTGATTTCGTCATTAAAAAGCCTTTTTCATTTGTCTTAGGAGGCAATGCTACTGGAAAAACAACCTGTAGTATCGCTATTTCTAACACAGCTAACTCTTTTGTATTCAATGATCGTTTCATTTCAAAAAACGTATATGTTTCTCTTGGCAATGATAATTCCGGTGAAATTTCAAAGTCAAACAAGGAAAACTTATCTTCTATTTTCATGGGTGAGGATTTAGCAGCTGATGCAAAAATCTTAGATAAAGCTTTGCAAGATAAAACAACTTTAAGAAGCTTGAAAAATAAAGCTAACAACGATTTCAACATTTATTTAAAAGAGAATAATCGAAAACTAAACGGTAAGCTCGAAGATTTTCTTAGTCAATTCAATTCTTCATCCTCTTATGATAAAGATAAAGATTTATCAGATAACTTAGAAAAATGCATCATCACCCCGACTAATTCACAGGTTTTCGATAGTGAGGAAATATTTGAAAATGAATACTTACAATTTATTAATAACACTCTTATCAACGACATTTATAGACAAATAAAAGCCATTGATGTTTTGAGAAAGTGCCTATTCGATGGAAGTAGTTTAGAAGACGAATACCAAAATGATGTCATTAGTTACAATAAGAATTTACAGTTGATAATAAACAACGAAAAAGTCTTTTCAGATAATAGCACATCAAAATTTCAGGAATGGATCAAAGACGGCCTCTCGTTTCAAGATGGACATAAAGTATGTGTCTTTTGCCATGCTGAAAACAGAGAAAACGAATTTGCACGATGGAAAACTGCAATAGAGAATAATGCTTCCCAAATTAAAGCAAGACTTCATAATAGAATAGTCAAACAAATTGGAGAGATTGATTCTTTGTTGCAGAAACAAAAAGAAAATCTTTCACATTTTTTGCCCAAAGCCTATCAATCCATTATCGAAATTAAAGCCACATTAGAAAGCGTCAAAGAGAAATTAGAAGGTTCTTCAATTATTGATGAAAACTTAACGAAAACCTATATTATCGAAAATGTAATCAAGAGCGAGAGCGAAATCGAATATAAATTAATTCTTCACCTATTATTAAAAGACTTTAAAAAATATTTAGCACCATTTTTCCTAGACTTTTCTCTAAAAAAGGTAATTGATTCGCAGAAAAAATCATTGGACGAAAAAATGAACAAGGAAGCCGAAATAAAAACGGATGCCATAAACAAAATTTTAGAATCTCTTGGTTCAACCATGCGAGTAACCATTGTCCAAGATAATGGTGGTGGAAGCAGAAAATTCACATTATCATCCGCAAACGGAAATATAGCAACATCAAGTGAAGGAGAACTATCCGAATTAGCATTAGCAGTTTTCATCTATAAAATCAAAAATGAGAACTTAAATAATGCAGTTATAGTTTTTGACGACCCTGTGGATTCCTTAGATGTTTCAAAATACTACAAATTCAGAAAAACAATTTTCGATTTGCAGCTCACTTTACCAGAAAAAGGTAACAATCAAATTGTCATTTTTACGCATAACTTCTATTTTTTTATGTCTCTGATTTCCTGTTTCTTACCTGGTACTTCTTTATATAAAAAGAACATCTTAGATGTTTATTCAATAGGAGAAAATGGATTTAAGCAAATTGATAAGTTTGAAGAATTATTAGTGGATGATATTAATTTATTACACAGATTATTGCGAAGCTGTAAAAACTCATCCGAAGCATATAGAATTCTTGTTTTATTGCCTTTAATCACTCGAGAGGGAATGGATATCAGATTAAAATTCAGTGGAATCACGGATCCACTTAACCCAAAACAATCAATTCAAGAACTATATAACAAAGGAATAATAAGCGAAAACGTGAAAGCCGAATTATTAACTCTCAATCAAGACGATGGTAGTGACTCTAAATATATCAAAAATAATATTTTAGATTTACCATCAGTGAGCAAATCTGATTTCATAAGTAAATTACAAAGAGTTAATAGATTCTATGAATTACTCCAGTTACCGAAAATAATAACCAATGAAGAAATTACTTACATAGAATCAACTATCGATGATAATATCAAGGCTGAAGAATTAAATTCAACAGCAGATTTTGGATTCACAATAATAGATAAGGCAAATCAGTTATTACTTCAATCATCTAAAGACGCCACTAGTCACATGCGCCATCCTAGATATCAACTAACAGAGAGTATCATAAATCTTACTGGGTCTGCTGATATTCTCGTGACTAAGAATAAATAATTCAAAAAAAGTTGCTTATTTAATAGATAAGTGTAAAAAACATTTATTATTGTTCCTGCATTGTAGTCTTAATATCCAGAAGTATGGATACCACAGACGAAATGATTTGCCAATGAAGTTGATACAAAATAAGGACTTCCGCTTTGACCTTTATAAGAATCTAAATCAGTAATATATTTATATTCAGTTTTATTCTTCATAGTACCGATAGAAGACCACATAGTTTTCGGTTTATCACCAGGATATCCGTAAGACTCAATCGTTGCACCTTCCTTATAGAAATTAGCTATTCTTCCATTCCAACCTAATTCATAACCAATATTTCTATCCAATTGAATAGCAGACCAGTCATAGTCAAAGCTCGTAGATTCGTAATATTTTCTTTGAATATAAGCAACATTAGCTTTTGCGTACCACTCATACGAAGAGCCTTTATCTACATCTTTGAATCCATCCGCACCAAAATAAAATTCTATTTTATCCGGAAAACAAGGATCAAAAATTCCATTATCTAAATCATTCTTTTTAGAGACATCAGTGCATACACAATGACCAGCAGAAAGCACAATACTAGGTCCCACCAAAAAAACAGTGTCCTTATACGTAAGAGTTACCTTTTTACCTGTTTCTTTGTTTAGAACATTATTAAAAGTCATCACCATTAAAACTATCGTCCTGCAAGGATATTCTTTTGCTTCAGTATAAACATAATTCCTATCATCATTTCCTAAAATAGTGCAATTAAATACTTTTTGATTATTATCTATTGAAGGGTTGTGGCCATCAACATAATAAGATTTTTCATCTATCCAATGCTAGATGCTTTATATGTGTTATAACACCTTTGTTTTGAAGTCCTTTGATTTCAGCAACAGACATCAATCAAGATAAGACTGGTTCTTCAATGAAGTATTCATGATTTCTTCCACCAAATGGAATTCTATGAATGTTTACACCACCAGCATATATTCCGGTAACACCGGAATTAATACAACCTTCATCAAAAGCATAACCTAGTTTTGAATCAAGTCAGTATTGAATGTACTAGCCCAAATTCCTTTACTTAGGGAAGTCAAATCCTGTGAGGAACTTCCAATAATTAGCTATTACAAACACTAATAAATTCAACAGTATTCCAAATCCAAACAAACCAATTATCTTTAAACAAAAAAATATAGATTCCCAGCTTTTCGTCAGAGAACAAATATCCAAGGGATAGAAAAACACATAGCTAATGACTAATCTACAAAAGAAAAATCGAAAACCACGTTAAAGAAATCAATAAAAGGTTGCTTGATCTAGGACCTCTATTCAATTATAAAAACAAAAATAAATATTTGTGGAAATGAATAGTATTAATGACCATTTATTACATTTGTAGGACTTCCTTTTAAAGCTTTATAACTAGAGCAAATAGAAGAAACTAATCCAAACAGCAATATCAATCCAATTGTTACCAACAAATAATCAGCTTTTATCCTAAGAATTGAAAATCCTAAATAGAAATAATCAATAAATA
>ERZ1034980.183-NODE-183-length-54401-cov-236.915044_pt1 | contig 54401 bp, 92 predicted proteins | sample MGYA00520622_ERZ1034980 | MGnify/ENA primary metagenome ERZ1034980 (study PRJEB33766, sample SAMN09781791) | gut metagenome | biome: gut microbiome | host: Homo sapiens | place: Madagascar | study: EMG produced TPA metagenomics assembly of the PRJNA485056 data... | reverse complement strand
TCGCCCGGTTGCGGTACGTTGACCAGCTATGCCAAGTTGATATTGCAGCGCGTGTGCCGTATTGTCGGACATCAATCGGCAATAGGCTAAAAATTATTGATAAAATGCTGAATGTGTGATATCATAATCTTAATTGGGTGCGATTTCTCACGAAACGCATTGAAGCGGCAGGCTTTCGGGTCTGCCGCTTTTCTTTTTGCACGAATTGTGGTACAATATCCATGTCAAGTAAATCTTAAATTGCGCTGAACAAAGGATAAGCCTTTCAGGGTCGGCTACGTGTGGCAGACCTGATTATCGGTGATGATGCCAACCGGATGGTGCGCAAGCCGACTTTGATATGATACAGTCTCCCGCCCGCCTACTTGCAGTGCGTACCATGCGGGAGACGATTTTATATGGTGATGCTTATGTGCAATACAAAAGAAGAACGAGTGGCAAGAATCGCAAAATACTACACCACTTTTCACCTGTTTGGAGATTGGTACCTTATTCGGCGTTATCCTCGACATTGCCATAGTTGGAAGCGGTTCATTCCGTTTTACATTCCTATGCACTTAGGAGACCCAGATTGAAAGGCTACGGCCTTTGTAGAGAGCGGCATTGCCTGTGGGCGGTTCCGCTCTTGATTTTTTGTCTTATTTGCACTAGTTTTGTCGAAACTCTTGTCTTGCAAGTCAAAACGTAATATTTTATTTTTGCTTCCAATGTGAAGCCCTTAACAGTTAAGCGCTCATGCGGATTTTTCCGTGTGGGCGCTTTTCTTTTTTTGTCCTTCGTTTGACGTTCGTTGTCTTTCGCTTTTTGCTGATGCGATACACTAGGAGCACAAGGAGGGATGTTTATGAGCTATTATCCAACACCCGGAGCACCATACGTTCCGCAGCAGCCTGTCAATCCTTACGGCGGCATGGGAACAGTTGGGCTTGCCACTCCCCTGCCCAATACGCAGATGCAGCAAACACAACCGCAGCGTCCACAGCCGATGAATGGGCAACAGCCTGTTCAGCAGTCGGTACAAGATGGCGGTTGGTTACTCGGCAGACCTGTTTCCAGCAGGGAGGAGTTTTTGGCAATACCGTCTGACCTGTACGGCAGACCGACCTACTGCCCCGACCTGCGGAGCGGCGTGATCTACTGCAAGCGGCTGAACCCGGACACCTGCGAATCCTATGTGCAGGAGTTTTACAGCCCGGAAGCGTGGCGGCAGATACAAGCGCAACAGGCACAGCAGAGCGCTGCACCGACACAGCAATATGTGCCTGTTGAAGAATATAACGCTCTCGTCCACAGGCTGGATGAGCTGGAAAAGTGGCAGAAGAGCTTTTCTAAGCCCGCTACTACAGCAAAGAAAGGAGAATAAGCGATGCCCTCTCCGTTTGATATGATTACTCACAGCCCTATCATGCAGCTTGCAAATCTTGCTCGTGCCGGACAAAACCCGATGGGTCTTATCCAGCAGTTGGGCGGGCAAAGCGCACCCATCATGCAGGGCTTGAACCTGATTCAGGGCAAGAATGAAGCACAGCTCCGAACGATGGCACAGAACCTCGCCAAAGAGCGTGGCATCGACCTGAACCAGCTGGCAAGCGTCCTGAATCTGACGCTGCCCCGATAACGCATTCCTCTAAGCGAAACGCTTCTCAGTTTTGCGGACTTGACAAAAACCGCATTTGTTTGGCTTCGCCCATCGCATACGGCGGTGGGATAGCATAACGCAAAACTGAAAGGAGTTTTGTTATGGACGATTTTGCAACTGGCTATCTGGCTGGACAGGACGGCGGCAATAACAACGGCGGATTCTTCGGCAACGAAGGTCTGTGGGCTGTTATCATCCTCGCCATCATCTTCGGCTGGGGTACAAACGGCTATGGCCGGAACGGCGGTGACAACGGCATGAACGCCTACATCCCCTATCTGGTCGGCACTGGCGCAACTGGTCAGGGTGGCGCAGACACCCGCGCGGCTCTGTCTGAGGGCTTCTACCAGCAGGATACCTCCCGTTCTCTGGCTGGCATCCAGAGTGGCATCTGCTCTCTGGGCTATGACCAGCTCGCACAGATGAACGGCATCAATGCGGCTATTGCCAGCGGCTTTGCTGGCACCAATCAGGCGATCTGTCAGCTCGGCTACCAGAACGCACAGCTGGTGAACGGTCTGGAACGCAGCGTGTCCAACGGTGACAACGCCATCAACCTTGCCATCATGCAGGAGGGCAACGCACGACAGGCGGGTCAGACCGCCCTTGCCACGCAGCTGGCATCTTGCTGCTGCGAGAACAAGCAGCTGATTGGCGACCTGAAGTACACCATCGCAACGGAGGACTGCGCTACCCGTCAGGCTATCGCAGACAACGCCCGCGCCATCGTGGACAACTGCAACGCCAACTTCCGCAGCATGATGGACTACTTCACGCAGGACAAGATCGCCACTCTGACCGCCGAGAACCAGAGCTTGAAGTTCGCCGCTTCTCAGGATCGGCAGAATGCGCTTCTGACCACCGTGATGTCCCAGCAGACTGATACCATCCTGAACCGGGTCAATCCTCGTCCGATTCCCGCTTATCAGGTGGCAAACCCCAACTTGGGCGTGAACTGCTGCGGCTGCTGCTAACCAACACACTCCCCGATAACACCGGGTGAACCATCGGGGCAGGGGGATTCACCTCTGCCCCTGATTTTTTAGGAGGAAAACATTATGGCTTGCAAAACAAGCTGCAAACTCTGCCCGCACCTCGTCATCTCAGATGCGGTGACGTTCGCCAACGACACGTTGACCATCAACATCCCTGCTGGCGCATACCAGAATGGAGAGCGTTATTGCATTGTGGTTGCTCAGAGCATCCCGGACACGACCACCATCAACGCCCCTGTGGTCATCACCATCGGTGCAGGAACTACCGCATACCCTCTGACCGACTGCAACTGTGCTCAGGCAACCGCCGAGAGCATCCACACTCGCACCCGCTACGCTACCCGCGTTGCAACGTCTGCGACCGGCACAGGCACGTTCAAATATCTTGGCTGCTTCTGCCGCTCTCACGCTGGTGCGCCCGCGTCCATTTCTTGAGGAGGTATAGATTATGGGCAAGACTAATTTTCGCCGCATGATGATGCTTCGCGACCACGACCGAGACCGTGAGCCGGAACGTGACCGCCTTGAGGAAGAGCGTGACCGCAGAGAGCGTGAGATGGAACGCCGTCTGCGTAAGCTGGAAGGTGGAAACGACCACTATCCCTATTATCCGCAGGAGGAAAACCGTTACATCGACCCCTACCCTATTCCCCGCTACCCTGACGTAGAGAATGGGCGCAGAATGCCGCAAATCGGCTTCTCACAGAACGGTGACTGGGATAAGCGGTCTGGTCAGTATGAACGTGGCGGTGCAGACAGCCGCTCCATCAGGATGCCGCGCCAGCACCTCACCCACGATGAAGCGGAGGAATGGTGTGACAGCATGGTGAATGCTGACGGCACGAAGGGCTGTCACTGGACGCTGGAACAGACGCAGGACGTTGCGAAACAGCGCAATATCAACTGTGACCCGAACGATTTCTGGGCTGTCATGAACATGATGTACTCTGATTATTGTCAGGTCGCAAAGCGCCAGTCCGTTGACACTCCGGGCTTCTACGCTGACATGGCAAAGGCGTTCCTTGAGGACGCGGACGCCGCAGATGGCAAGGCATATCTCTACTGGGATTGCATTGCTGATAAGTAAAACGAACCCCCTGTGTAACCACTAATGGCTACGCAGGGGTGTTTTTCGCTTATCGGATTGTCGTTATTCCTCTATCTTTCATATACTCGATAAAATCTTCTGCTGGCATTCTCTCTGAAAGTTCTTTCATTGTGTATTGGCGTTTTTCCTCAACCCAATGCTTCTTTTCTTTGATACCAGACAAATCGTGGACTGTATACCATTGTGTTTTTGGACTATCAAGTCCATTTGAAAGAAATTGAACCTTAAACCAATCTGGACGCTTTCTTCGTTCAAACCAATTCAATTCGGAAAATTTTATCCATGCAATGTTTTTATAATTTCCTTCTTTTTGCCCTTTGCTATTAAAATCATCTTTTATTTTCTTTAATCTAAAATAATAGGTTTCAACGCATTGGTTTGGCATATATCTTATACGCCAATCTTTATCCCGAAAGACCATCTTACCTTCGTATATGTCACCGCCTGTCCCATTGAGATACCAGTTCGATTCGTAGTGCCCTAACACTTTTTGTTCCATGTGTTTCCTTTCTCCCCTGCGCGGTCGTTGTGACTACACAGGGGTTTATTGTTATCTCCAAATCATAAAGCACTTATTGTCTACGCAATCTTGAAGGATTTCTTTGAAATCTTTGAACTTTGCGGGATTTTCTCTACCTGCATATCCGTAAATAATGCTATCGTCATAATCGCCTATAACTTTCAAGATTTCCTTGCAGGCACCGTATCGGATTTTTCCGTCACAGTCTGATTGATAAAGAAAATCTGCAATTTTGATTGGAAGTTCCTTGCTTTCAACCAATCGCTCTGTTTCGTCATTGTACGATTCAAGAGCGTGTTCTTTTTCGGGAGATGGCATATCGAGAATGTCATCAAGCTTTTTATAGTGTTCTCCGGCTTCCGAACCAACAAGTTCTGCAACTTTCGTTCTCAACTTGAAAAAACCGAAATAGCCCACATCCATTTCACGCCCAGTCTTTTTGCATTTGATGGTTACGCCCATTTGTCAATCCTCCAAGAAATCCTCCAACTCAATCTTCCCCTCTGCCGCCGCAACCGCGAGCGTATATATATACTGTCCAAGATACATCCCGTGCTTCCTCGCTTCGCGGTACACAAACTTACGTTCTTTTTCGCTCATTGGTACAGACACGCGAGAAGTTCTTACATCTTCCTTCCCTTTGCTGGTTGATTTGCGTTTATCCACGGGTGCATCAATTTTTTCTTTAATAATGCCCGCTTCCTGCAATGCTTCTGCAACCTCGCCTTGTTCAATGTGCTTTTGAACTCGCTTCGCCTGTTTCAAGGCTTTCGGTTTGTCCTCTTTGAGCGGTTGCTGCATCTGCTCCATGTTTTCAGCCTGACGAATCTGTTGCATCTGTTCAATCTGTCCATTTCGTTCATTCTGAGCAGTTTGCCGCACTTCTTCATTCTGTTGCATCTGACTACTCTGCCGAATATGTTCATTGTGCTGATTCTGTTTAGACTGTTCATTCTCTGGCAGAGTGACTACCTCATTCGCAGAAAAAACATCGTTGACAGGCTGGAAATCAAACCCGCCAAGCAAGCCTGAGGATTTTTTGCTGGTTGGTTTCATTCTGCTTCCCCCGTTATTTTTGACCCACAGCAAGGGCAATAATTAAACATATCCTCTTCATCGTAGTCCCAATCTGTAGAAACGATGCACCCGCATTTTGAACACTGAAATTTCACGTCATCCTCAATTGCTATCCACTTTGCTATTTCTCTACGGAACTGCTCGTACGATTTCTTCATTCTTTCTGCTCCTCCACAATCATCTTCGCCAAAGCCTTGAAATCCTCTGCGCTGGTACTCTTTGCCGTGTCGCCACTAAACAGGCTGTGACGTTCTGCCTGAGCCTTACGAACGCCCATAGACGGTCTAATCTTCACGTCCAGCAGGGTTGTTCCCATGTTCTGTGCAATCACAGGAAGCTGCTCCACAACCTCTTTGGACAGGTTCTCGCGGCTCTTGTATTGGTTCAGAAGCAGGCCTTCAATCTTCAAAGTCGGATTGAAGTATCTGCGAACATCGCCGATGGTCTGCGAAAGCTGGCTTAAACCAGCCAGTGCGTATCTGTCTGCTGTGATGGGAACGATGATGCTGTTGGCGGCGATCAGCGCGTTCACAAGTGCAAGACCAAGCTGCGGGGGAGTGTCCAGCACAATGTAATCGTACTGCCCGGACACGCTTTCAAGGGCTTCTCGCAGCCGGAAGTTCTTGCCAATATCCCGGACAAGCTGCTCGTCAATGTCCTTCAATGCGCTGTCTGACGGCAGAATGTCACCGGCTTCACAGTGCTGGATTCCTTCTTCTACCGTGCCCTGCTTGGTCATCACGTCAAACAGGGTACACACGTCCTCTGTCTGTGCGCCGTAGGTGTCCGTTGCGTTGCACTGGGCATCGCAGTCCACCAGCAGGACTTTCTTGTCAAGCAACTGTAACGCACCAGCCAGACAGGTGCTTGTGGTGGTCTTTCCTGTGCCGCCCTTCTGGTTGGCGATAGCTATGATTTTTGCCATTTTATCACTCTTTCTTTATTCTTTCACTGGTTCTGGCATCGGCATCCAATGGGTGAATATCTGATATTTTGTCCTCCACCAACATTTCCCATTCCATTGAGCCGTAATCGTATGCGTTCCGCAAAAATAAGGCCCATTAGAAACGCAAGACACAAGATACGTTCCCGGTTCTTCTGGTAGCCTGTCTTTCACACTAATCCATTCCATTCTTTCTCCTTTTTGCATCATCTGCTCAATGTGCTACATCTGATTACTTTTGCAATGCGTCAATTTCATAGAAAGCCGGAAGATACTCTTCAATCGCACCGTCTTTCTTCAAGCTGCCAATCAGATACCGCTTCGGATGGTCAGGCCAAGGGTCGCGGTTGATTGAAAGAATATCCGCACACGCAGCCTTTACGATGTCATAAACTGCATCTCTCCGCTTTGGTAGCTTGATAGATGGGTGTTCTTCCATCATCTTTACCTCAACTACCTTTGCGACCTCGATACACTCTTGAACCGACAGCACATCGCACACAGACCAGTCGTACCCTTCGTATCCGCTTGTGCGGGGCTTTCTGGCGGCTTTTTTGATTTCCGGCTTGGAATTAGCCGCCTCACAATCAACCTCGCTAGAATCGGCATCTATGACGGGCTGCTTGGATTTGTACCCGAATCGAAACTCAACTGCTACTACCTTTCGCCCTGTGCAAATCTTTTCAAAGTCAACGACAATGTCTGAAACATTGCTGATCTCTTCCACTGCTGGTTCAAGAACTCTGCGGCGTAAAGCCCGGAAGTCATCATAACTTGCATCGTTTGCCCCCAAGTGGTCACGCAGCTGCTTCAAACCAATCTTGTTCGATGTTAGAGAGCGATTCATCCAATCTCGAATCATGCTGTACATCAGAATAGATGCTTGCTGCTTCATCCCAATCGTATAGCGCAGACGGTATTTGACGTAACCGCTTCTTGCAATGTCGAAAAACACAGGCCGCAAGTCAGGATTACAGTTGATTGAAACGTCATAGGACAAGGATTCTCGATTGAACTTGACCTCTGCCTTTGTGAACAGCGGATACATCACATATTCTGTTCCATCTGCATTCAGCGGTACTGAAACCACGTTGCCCAAAAAGTGCTTAACCTGCGACTTCAAGTTCTTTGAATTGAGCTTCAAATCCAGCAGCTTGCAATATTCAGCCAGCGTAAACGACACGTTAGAGCTTTCGGGGTCTCTCGGATTGATACGGCTCAAATAGACCTCAAGCAGCCGAAGCTCGCCTGCTGTGTAGTCCGTAAACTTCGCCCAAACCAATGCCTTGCTCTTTTCGACAAGGTTGTTTCCTGTCAATTCTGGCATTGCATCACCTCATTTCTTCTACCCTATTATACCACTGTATTGTGTACACTTCAATAATTTTGTACACAATTATTTTTCAACAATCGACTTCCACATTCTGTACACGATACTCCACTTTTTGTACACGATACCATCCACTTCTTGTACACGTTCCTCCACTTTATGTACACAATGCTCCACTTTTTGTACACGTTCTTACTATATATATAAACAAGAGATAAACAAGAGATAAATAATCATCATCAAATAGTGACGACGATACATTTTCAACAATTTCTTCTCTTCAACGGGCAGATTGTGGAAAACGACAACTTCTTTTGCTGAATAAGAAACGTCCATCAAGCCCTATAATCTACTTGACGGTTCTATCGTGTACAGAAAATAGAGTGCAATCACACCAATAGGGGACGAATTGACAGGTCACGCTTTGATGAACGAAAATTTCACGCAAACTCGTTAATTGCATCCGCAAAAATCCGCCATTTACGATTCTATGGGGGACAAAATGACAACCCAAAACCATATTTATAACAAGCCTATTGTGTACAAAAAGTGGAGCACGTCCCCCTGTATACCGTAAAAACTTCGATAATTCGACAATCAGCCAATTATATTATTTGGATTCACGGTATAAGAATCGTTGGATTTCATGGCGGCTTCCGTCCCGGCATCCTGTGCCTGATAGAGAACCTCCATCCTCGGGGCGGTTCCGTTCGGGTCTGGGTCTGTCCCGGTAGCCTGCGCTATCTCATAGTTGCCAGACACCATCCGGCAGACAGCAACCCTGTCCTTCAACGGCGTGTGGAGGTTTGCCAGAATCTCCGTCAGCACGCCGATGTGGTCTGAACCGTGATCTCCGTATCGGATGTACAGTAAGGCATCTATCTCATAGGACGAACACTCCATCATGGCATCTATGAGGGTCCGGCGCTTCTCCATGCCTGGAAGGTCATCTTCCAGGTGTTCTAGCAGTCCTGGATGAATGCAAGCGTCTATGTATCGAGCCGCTGACACGCCGCAGCAGGTGAACCAGCGCATAGCCATCGGAAGTGAAATGGCTGCCAGACCTTGCTCCCAATTTGCTATCGTGCCACGATTCACGCCTATTTTTGCCGCCAACTTCTGTTGGCTCAAGCCGGAACGCATTCGAGCCATCTCTAATGCTTTGGCTGTTCTTACTAAATATTCATCCATAAATTCTCACCCTTTCAACAAAATCCGGCAAAACTGCTGGATTCGACAAGCCATAAAATGGAAAAAGCTGCTATGGAGAACCAACAGCAGCCTATGTTATAACTGTATTGTCAAAAAATTCCAAAGAGGAGTGGAACAAAAATGAAAGAAACTGTAATCTGGAACCATGAACGTATGCCGATCATCGACGGAATGCCTGCTAGCGTTCCCGATGGGAAGCCGCACACACCTGAACCGTGGGAGGAAAGCTAATGAAACGAACTGCAGATGCTCTAATTATTCCATACGTTCGCAAGCGGACGCTGGAGCTTGTCCTGAGCCTTTCTGGGTACGATGCTGATAAAGATGCTTACCTCGAAGCAAAAGGCATCCTGGAACGCGCTGTAGCCGCCTTGGACGATGGGCGCGACCCGGCAGATAACATCGAACGCATTGACGGGCAGCTTGTGGAACTGTGAAAGGAGAAAAAGATGGACTTTACGAATGGATTCTATAAAGCCGAGAACCCTGTCGTTCTTGAAGAAGTGAAAACTTTCCTCCAGTCAATGGAACGGCGCGGGGCAACCGTAAAAGACTTAGACGATGCCATTGTGCAGCTAAACAATGTTTCGCACAGCATTAGCACAAACGCTCTCGTCAAAGCAGATGTACTGGACAAGTTACCTGAAAACCCCTTTCGCTCTATGCTCAAAGACGCATTGCAAAATAAAGGATAAGCAAATTCCATCGTGGCTTTATTGGACGCTCATTGTTGCGTTGGCTTTCCCGATGAAAAACGATAGATGCGCAAAAAACATTCGATTTTTACGAAGTTGTTAAAATGGCATTGACAATACAACCGAAAGATGTATAATCATATCAAATGAACATCAGAGATTGCCGATCGGGAGGATATGCCACAATGAGTGAACAGGAAAGAGCTAAGATTGACCGGTTTATCGCATGGCTACTGGAACACCCTGAGAAGATTCCGGCAGCTGAACAAGCACTAGACCTAGAGTAACAGAAAATCCCTTGCGCAGAGCTATACCAGCCCGGCACAAGGGATTTTTTTATTTTACCGGGTATGAACGTCACATCTTCTCGATCAGGTTCATCAGCGCTTCACGCTGTTCCTTCGGCATAGATTCAAGTTTTCTTCTAATCCGCTCCACTGCTGCATCGACTTCACTTTGCGGCTGCTGGGGCGGGTTTTCTTTATGTTCGCCAGTAAGAAGGTAGTCAACCGTAACATTGAAATACTGTGCCAGCTTAACGGCATTTTGATTGGTCGGCTTTGCATCGTTCCCTGCATTTGCTTCGGTTCTCCAATAGCTATAAGCAGATTTCGGAACGCCAGCTTCAGTCAAAGCACGAGATGGCTTTACTCCCTTTTGCTCACATAGCCTTACGAAATTGTCAAAAAACACAAAACATACCTCCAGCGTTTGTACAAGATGACAAAGTTCTACCACTTGAACAAAAACACTTGAAAAGTTCTACTACTTGTGCTTTAATAAGACTACCGGGTTCAATCGGTAGAACAAATTAAAGACTTTGAACAAATAGAAGAACGTTCGATAATGTTTTTGCTTGACACCATAATATTATCATATTCTTTCAAAAAGTTCAAGTACTAGAACAAGAAAGGAGAAAAAATTTGCTTCCTAAGTGGACAGGCGATGTTGTGGGAACGCTTCACGTTAACAGCATCGAAATTAGAGAGCTTGCTGCAAAAATGGGATGCGCACCGGAATACTTGGGAAAAATCCTGAACGGTAAGCGTGAGCCTAAAAATGCGGAAGCTAAGGTGAAAGAAGCTCTGGAAGAGCTTTTGAATGAAAGAGAGGGAAAATGAGCGACATTGTCTTATCTATGCAAAGCGGCGAGCCAGTAGCATCTAGTCGCCAGATTGCAGACAACTTCGAAAAACGTCACGACCACGTTATGCGTGACATTGACGCAATGAAAAAAAGATGTCCCCAATTTTGGGGAGATGTTCTTCGAAACAACAGCGCCGGACAGCTACGGAAGGGAACAGAGGACTTACCTGATGAACCGTGACGGCTTCACACTGCTGGCTATGGGTTTCACTGGAAAGGATGCTCTTGAGTGGAAGCTGAAATATATTGCGGCGTTCAACGAGATGGAAAAGAAGCTGGCTGACCAGCCGCAGCTCACTCGCTCGCAACTCCTTGCAACTGCACTGATCGCAGCGCATGAGGAACTGGAAGAGAAAGACAAGCAGATTGCAGAGCTGACACCGGATGCTGAGTTCGCTCGTGCTGTGTGCATTGCGGACAACTGCCGGACGGCCACCAGCATCGCGAAGGACTACGGTCTGACTGCTGAAAAGCTGAACAAGCTGCTTTACAGCCAGCGAGTTCAGTACAAAGACAGCGATGGTCAGTGGGTGCTGTACAAGCCTTATCAAGGCAAGGGATACACCAAGAATCGAAAAGGCAAAGCCATTCAGCGCTCCAACGGCAAGACTTATATTCCGAACACGACGGTTTGGACGGTCGAGGGTGAAAAGCTCATCCATGAGCAGCTCAAGAAGCTGGGCATCACGCCGAGAATCGAGACCGGGGCTGTTGCAGAACAGCAAGATTTCGGAGGATGGGAGGACTGAACATGAAGCGGATTATCACTTTAAAGGTTGAAGTTGATCTTGAGCACCCGGAAGAAGCGCACCACGCCATTGACGATGCGGTCAAGGCCTACGAGGAAAGCAAAAAGGGCTGGGATCTCTTTGAAATCCACGAAGCCAAAAGCAGAGCACAAGAAATTTTGTACAACCTGTGCAATGAAGGCTACAGTATGATATGGACGGTCACGGATGGCGCTGTCGGCCTGACGATCTGGAAGAGTTTTAAGGAGCCTTGTGTTGGCCAGTGCTATATGCCAAAAGAAAGCCTGTTTGACATCTGGGTCGAAAAGCTAGTTGCGCTGTGCATTGCCACAGGTCGGGAAGTCCCGAAGTTCATCACAGGTAAGGCTGGTGAGTGCTGGTGATGAAATTTCGTAAAGCGCAAAGCCGCAAGCGCAGACTGAAGCTGGCAATGGCTTCTGGCGTGTCCAGAAACGATGCAAACAAGGTACTGTGGATGGAGAAATCCATCAACCAGTGCTTTGAGCGGCACAACAGAGAAGAAAGACTGAAAGAGGAGATGCAGCGTGGAAGAAAAGTACTGTGAGCGCTGCGGTACCTTTCTTGGCCTCGTAAACCCATGCAAGAAATACTGTGAAGAGTGTAAAGCCATTGTTCGCAGAGAACGGCAGGCCCTTATAAAGAAAGGAATCAAGACTGAGCCGGAACCGGCTTTATGTGCTTGGTGCAAGAAGCCAATGGTTCGGAAGTTCTGGTCTCAGAAGTATCACCCTGAATGTGCAGCAGATGCAAACAAGGATTTGACCAAAAAGTACAAAGCTAAAAGGCAAAAAGAGCTGAATGCGCTAAAAGCATCTGGCGAGTTCAAAATTACTTGGGATGTGCAGGAACCAGAACGTGCGAGACCTCAAAAGCACGAGCCTCCAAAGTATACCGTGCGCCAGATGAACGATGCCGCAAAACGATACGGCATGAGCTACGGCCATTACAGTACTTTACTTGCACAAGGAAAGGTGAAGGCTCCTGATGAACGGTAAATACTACGGTCAGCGGGAAATCCGATGGCACAGCCGGGAGAAAGACCGACTGGAACACATACATAATAGAAAGGACAAAGATGAAAGCATTCGTGGAAAACGTCCTGATTTGGGGCATTGTCCTGGCATTGGTTCTAGCAGCGTTCCTGCTAAACTTCTGGCTGGTGCATCACATCGAGCTTCTGGTCGGAGCTAAGGCAACTTGGTACATCATTGGTGTTTGCGTTCTGATGGCCACCTGCTGGATTTTCGGCACAGGTAAGAAAGCATGACGCTGGAAGATGCAATGAAAGCCAGGTACTTCAACATAAACGACCTTAGCCGTAGATCGGGAGTATCAAGGCCAACGATTTACAGTATTTTGGGCAAGCGAAAGAAGCAGAAAAGCTCCGTTCGGGTCGATACGCTTCTGAAAATCGCAAAGGCCCTGAATGCAAAAATAGTCATCAACGAAAACAAGCCAAACGGATTTGACATTGTCTTAAAAGAGGTGAAGAGAAATGAAAACTGTTAAAGGCACTGTATTGTGCTTTATAAGCATATCCATCGCCGTTGCAGCACTTGGATGTGGAAATGCCATCAATGGCGCTTCCAATGGCTGGGGGATGCTTGGATATACGTTGCTGTCCGTGTCTATGCTTTTTACCGCTTTGATTCTCGCTATTATCGGCGTTAGCGCTGAAAATGAGAGAATCGAGCGTGAAAATCGCAAAATCAGACGTGTAGCCCACCACACCAACGAGTGGAGGGATGCTCAGTGAAATGCCCGATGTGCGGACAGGAAAGTGTTACGACTGTAGACACCAGGAACGAGGATGATTGTATCATCCGTAGAAAGCACTGTCTGAACAAGGAGTGCGATTACCGGTGGTCTACTATTGAAATCGACACAAGCCAGTGGTACTCAGCTCTTCAAATCAAAGAGCACAGAAAACAGAGAGGACGGCCCAGAAAGAATGATTAGCGTGAGTTTAGATAGATTCGGTGGCGTGACCGAGCCGGAGGACGGCGTGTATTTCATGACCCGTGAGCAGGAAGCAGAAGCCAAAGAAGCTGACCGGCTGGCTGAAATCAAGGACTTGCAGTCTGAAATCGAGGACAGGGAAGCAGAACTGAAAGACCTCCGTGCACAGTTGGCAGAGCTGATGGCTGGTTGACTTTTGTAAAGCCATATTAAGCCAAAGTAAGAACAATGAAGCCTAATGAAGCCGAAGAAAGGAAAGAAAATGGGTAAATACAAGAAAGAAATCAAGCACTGCGAAAAGTGCAATAAGCCTTTTTCAGTGTTCCCGAACAGCACCGAAACGCTCTGCGCGAAATGCAAGGAAGCAGTGATTGAAGATACGTTGCGAAAGAACGGTTATGCGCCGAAGCATAGATTTGTGAGAAGCAACATGGATTCTGTTTCAGAGCGGCTTGCTATCGTAGAAGCAGAATTTAAGGCATCGTGCGATTCCAACACAAGCATTGAAAAAACTTGCCGTGACTGCGGAAAAGTTTTTAAAATTCCCCGTTCAGAACGCATTTTCTTCGAATCGCATAACATGGCACTGCCCAAGCGTTGCCCGGTTTGCCGTAAAGTGAGGAAAGAAGCGAGGAAGGAGAACAACTAATGGACAACAGCAAAATCCATGAAGCTCTGATGGCTGTTCAGTCAGAGTTGAAAGCCCCGAAGGGGCAGATGAACAAGTTCGGTGGATATAAGTACCGCTCGTGCGAGGACATTCTCGAAGCGGTCAAGCCCATCTTGAAAGCGCATAGCCTTGTGCTACGGCTTTCCGACAAGCCTGTTATCGTTGACAGTTGGCACTACATCGAAGCCACTGCAACAGTTGAATCGCAGGATGGCGCCACCTACACGGTGACTGCATACGCTCGTGAGCCTGAGTTTAAGAAGGGCATGGACGATTCGCAGATTACCGGCACTGCAAGCAGCTACGCTAGAAAGTACGCTCTGAACGGTTTGTTCTGCATTGACGATACGAAGGACGCCGACACGGACGAGTATCAAAAACAGACTGCAAGCAGGGCAAGCAAGCCTGTGCAAAAGCAAGCGGAAGCGGAAACCATCCCCCCATGCGCTTGCTGCGGAAAGCAGTTGCAGCCTATTCAGTACAACAACCGCACCGTCACTCCACTGGAAACCGCAAGAAGCACGAAGAAACGCTTTGGGCGCGTCCTGTGTTGGGACTGTGCCCAGAAACAGCCGAAGGAGGGCTAAACAATGCTCAACTCTATCGCAATTCAGGGGCGTCTGGTTCACACGCCCGAAGCTAAGGTCACGAAGTCCGGCAAGGATGTTTGCACGTTCAGCATTGCCTGCGACCGCCAGAGTGGTGGTCAGAAGGAAACCGACTTCTTCAACTGCACCGCATTTGGCAACACGGCACTGTTCGTTTCCAAGTGGTTCCAGAAGGGTAGCCTGATTCTGGTGACTGGTAGCATCCAGACCCGGAAATATATCGACAAGCAGGGAAACAACCGCACCGCAACGGAAATCATGGCGAACAAGGTTGACTTCTGCGGTGGCAAGTCGGACAGCAAGCCCGCTGATCGGACGCAGGATGCACCGCAGAACTACTCTCAGGGCAACACGGACGACTTCTCTGTGATTGACGACAGTTCGGATCTCCCTTTTAACTAACGGTTACGCTACCGGGACAAAAGGTGAACCGCCTACCTTATATAAGAGCTGCGCTATCTGGCTGGACGGGCGCTTGAAAAGATGAAACACTTGGGCGACATTACAAAGATTCACGGCGACCAGATAGAGCCTGTGGACTGCATCACGTTTGGCAGCCCGTGCCAAGACTTGTCCATTGCAGGGCGCAGAGCTGGGCTTGCCGGAGAACGGTCTGGGCTTTTTGTTGAAGCCGTGCGAATCATCAAGGAAATGAGGAAAGCGACAAATGGAATGTACCCAACTTTCGCTGTTTGGGAGAACGTACCCGGAGCTTTCAGCTCCAACGGCGGAGAAGATTTCAGAGCCGTGCTGGAAGAACTTGCCCGCATTGAACAACCAGATGCTTCTATTCCTAGACCTCCGAGGTGGGGCAGATGGAGCAAAGCCGGAGCAATCGCCGGAAACGGGTGGAGCTTGTCTTGGCGACAGCTTGACGCTCAATACTGGGGAGTCCCCCAACGCCGTAAAAGAATTGCTCTTGTCGCAGATTTTAGAGGACAACGTGCCACAGAAATATTATTTGAGCGCACGGGCGTGCCAGGGAATCTTGACGAGAGCATCAAAGCGTGGGAAGAAGCTCCCGGAGCTGCTGGAAGCCGCATTGCTGGAAACGATCGACCTGTTCTAATTCTGAACGACCAAGGTGGTGGAGTAATGGGCGTGTCTTATAACGTGACTGGAACATTGCGGGCAGCGGAACACGGACACCAACCTATTGTTCTAGAAAGTAACCAAGTCCATGCAACGGTTTCACAGACCGGCATCTGCCCAACGCTTCCAGCAAGCATGGGTCTTGGCGGCGGGTATGTTCCAATGGTCACGGAAAGAAAAATATTTGATGCACGAGGAAACGGTGATGGCAGAACTTGCCCAACCATAACAGGCGACCACGAAAACAGAATCACAGACTACACGGCTATTGCTATCGAACGTAAGACCTTCAACAAACAGTCTTTTAGCCACTACAAGGAAAGCGACAAATGCTCAACCTTGAAAGCGAAAGCGGGGAACATTGGAAATGGTAGCGAATGCCTGATTGCAGAAAAAACAATCCGTTGGATTGTTCGCCGCTTGACCCCTGTTGAATGTGAACGGTTACAAGGATTTCCTGACAATTACACCAACATTGGTGACTGGACGGATAGCAAAGGAAAGAAGCGCAAATACGCTGACAGCCCACGGTACAAGGCTCTGGGCAACTCCATAGCCTTGCCGCAGTGGTTTTGGCTGGTGCAGAAGATGCGTCCTTACCTGAAAGAAAAGCCTACGCTGGGCAGTCTGTTTGATGGTTTGGGTGGTTTCCCTTTGGTATGGCAAAGAGCATACGGAGAAGGCACTGCACGCTGGGCAAGCGAAATCGAAAGCTTCTGCGTAGCTGTAACAAAAAGGAGATTTGGCGAAGAATGATTACCTGTTGTCTCAACTGCACATCACGCCACCAAGCCTGCCACGACACCTGCGAGAAGTACAAGGCAGAGAAGAAAGACTTTGAGGAGCGCAAGGCGTTCGTGTATGAGCTGAACCACAGCCAGAGCGTGTACCACCGTGATTACGAGGATAAGCACCGGGAAAAAGGCAAGAAGCGGTTTCTCGGAAGTGAATTTAGAGGTGAACGAGGATGAGACTTGTTGACGTAGAACCGATTATTGAAGGGTGGAAGAAAAGCGGGAACAGTAAAAAAGCCGAAGCTAAAGCGCTTATGAACAGCGGAATTTACTCTGAATATGATAAAGGCATTGCCTTTGACTGCGCTGCCGACCTTGTTTTGGCACTTGCCGAACAGCTTGAAAATGCCCCATCGACTGCATGGACAAGCGTTAAAGATAAACAACCTGACGAAGATGGAATTTATCTAACCGTCTACGATTTCTGGTGCTTTGAAAATTGCGTTTCTGCAAGAGAGTTTAGAAATGGCCGATGGGGCGAAGAAGAAAGGCGGGGAGCGGTTAAGTTCTGGATGCAGATTCCTAAAATTCCTAAGGAAAACGAAAATGAGCAAAAGAAAGTATAAGCCTGGCTGTTACATCATTTCTCTTGATGATTTGATGAAGCAGGAATTTGTTTACTGCGCCGGAAAGCTTGTTCACAAAGGCTGGTTTGGTAGCTGGCAACTGCGATATGCAAATAGCGAACTTGCTCGGCTGCGTATCAGAGAAGCCAAAAAAATCAAGGACAACGAATGAACACCGGCAAGCAGTTTGAAGCGGACTTCAAAGCATCCGTCCCGTCCGATGCGTGGTGCTACCGCCTGAAAGACAGCGCTGCAACCTACTACGGCGGCAACGAGAACCTGTCCTTTTCCATCGACAACATCTGCGACTTCCTTGTGTACCGATACCCGATGAACCACCTGTTTGAGCTGAAAACCATCGAAACACCCTCTATCCCTCTTGAAAAGGTGCTCGGCAAGTATGACAAGGAAAAGTGCAAATACCGCAAGGAAAAGCACATCACTGACATGGTGGAAGCAATGGGTTATGGCGGTCAGACTGCCCATGTGATAGTGAATTACAGGGCGGTCAACCGCACTTTTGCAATCCCCGCCAGCAAGGTTCTGGCATTCCGTTACAACGAGAGCCGAAAGAGCATCCCTTGGCAATGGGCGGAACAAGAGGGGATAGAGGTCAAAGGAAAAAGGCTGCGTGTCCATTGGCGGTATGACGTGGATGGGCTGCTAAAAAGATTGGAGAAAGAACATGAAATGCGATAGATGCGGTGAAACATTTGAATATCCAGAGTTCTCCATAAGGGAGTGGACACAAAGAGTAGAAAACAATTCTATTTGCAGGTGCATTACAAAGAAAAATAGGAAAATTTTTATCTATTCAGATGACCCGTTTTTTCTTTGCCCCTCTTGTATGGAAAAGCTGAACGATTGGCTGAAAGGAGAACAGAAGTGAGTAAGAAAGTTTCAGACATTCTGCCCAAGACGGAAATCTTGGCACAGCTGGCAGAAGAAGCATCCGAACTGGCACAGGCTGCGTTGAAGCTGCGCCGTGCGCTGGATGGCACGAACCCAACACCGAAGAGCGTTGCAGAGTGCGAAAAAAATCTGCATGAGGAGTTTGGGGATATTTACAACTGCATCCTTGCTTTGACTCATGACAACGAGGATTTGTATTACAAATTCATTGCAGATTGTCAGGTAAATTGTATTCCAAAAATGCAACGCTGGCTCTTTCGCCTTGAAGAAAAGAAAAATAAAATGCCTGAATATCATGTTGGATGTGGACCGTTTGGAAATGTCTACGCTTGGACTTATGCCCCACCCTGCAAGGATGACTTACAGGCGTGGCGAAGCATGAAGGAGGTAACAAGCGAAGCTATTGAAGCGGTCGTCAATCATTTTATCATTAAAATGGAGCATGACGGTAAGAACAAGATTCAAAAGGCGTGGGGAGTTCGTGGCGGTAAAACGCTGAAAGTCACGTTTGAACTTTCCCCCGGCAAGGAGATATAAGATGAATAAGCGCAGAAACCGCCCCTCGTCTGGCAAACAGGCAATGTCAGCCAACCTCCGCAAAATCGCACGGCAGAATCAGTTGTACGGCTTTCGTATGGCTCTGGATGGCATTGCCGCCACATGGGGCGCACTGATTCAGAACCTTCGGTGCGATGCAGACCTGACCGATGAACAGGTGCAGAAAATCATCCGTATCGGTGACAGGTACTGGGAGATGGTCGGCAAGTTCAAAGAAGAGGACATGACCCCTGACGAGTTTGCAGATTACATCACCGCAAAGTCAGAGCAGGTCGAAAAAGAGCTTAGGGAAAGGTGGAGCTGATGGCAATATTTTCGGTAGAAGCTATTTCGGAAATCACTTCAATAAATCCAAAGTCTTGCCGTATTAAAAGAGCAACGTTCACTTGTTACTTCTGCAATACTGCCATTTCTGTGTGTGATGCGCGCGTTGCAACTGCGATGGCAGATAATGGGGAAACTCCTATTTGTCCGATTTGCGGAAAGAAAACAATATGCAGTCTATATGAGTTTCAATCGCACGAAAATCCAAACATCATAGAGGATGTTAGATGGAGGTAACAATGGATAAGGAACAACTTGCCATTGCACGGTTGCAGGACGCTGCACGGCTATGGACGATTTGATGGAGGATAACAATGTTTGATTTTTCAAGTGAGCTTTTTGGATTTATGAATCAACGGCCTCGTTATGAGCGAGAGCTGAAGGAAAATACCGTAAATGGCTATCACATTGATACTTGCGCTGTTGACGATAGGGATTGGAATTACGAAACGGCGATTCAACACGAACAATTTAGGGGTGGGGAGTGGATTGTTGTTCGAGGATATGACAGCAAAGAGGAAGCAGAAGCCGGGCACGATATGTGGGTAAAGAGCGCAAAAGCTGGTTTCCAAAAGCTGTATGATGTATTTGAAGAAAAGATTTATCCAAAAGAAAAGCAAGAAGAAAGGCCGGTTCACTTCATTTTGACCTATGCCTGTGATCGATGCGTGACCTCCATGAAGCATGAAGCGTATATGAAAAAGGAAGAATTTCAAAAGGAAAGGATTTGTCCGTTTTGCGGTGGGGAACTTTACATGAAAGAATTTGAAATTATGAACAGGTGGTAACGATGATGTTTGAATTTGCAACTCGCTGGCTGGTCTGCCTAGTCCTGCTGGCGGTGGTGGTTCAGTCCGAACGGACAATCAAAGACATGGCAAACAACCTGTTTGAAAAGCGGCAGGCAATGCTCGTCTGGTTGTTCGTCAACGTGTGTCTAGCTGTTTGCACGGCTATTATGATGGGGTGGAGGTAAAAACATGAACAGATATGACATTGAAAAGAGTATGGAAAGAAGTCGTAGAAAGTTTGCGATTCTGCAAGGCGTTGTAATCGCTTTTATTGCAGTCGTGGCGGTTTCGTCTATCGTACTTTCCATCTTTATGTATAAGGGCTTGTTTTCCGCAGACATCCCCGAATGGATGAAGTGGGCGTTTGTATTTCTTGGGAGGTAAGTATGGAAAACGAACTTTACTGTCCGATGAAGATGACCAGCAATCCGCTTGGGCGGTGCGTATGCGAGAGAGAAAAGTGCGCTTGGTGGAACGAACTTGGTAGTTGTTGTTCCGTTTGGTGGATTGCACGGGCGCTGGACAACATCGAAATGAAGATGAAGAGGTGAGAGCATGATTATGAATGAGTGGATTAGCGTACATGACCGATTGCCGGAAATCGGTGTTAGGGTTCTCGTCTTTGAGAAAAACACGGTTAATAAGAATATGGTCTACACTTGCGACACGGACATTGAAGTGTGTTATCGAGCCAATATGTGCTATGGCGGGTGGATAGATGATGCTGGTTTTTCGATAGGTGAAAGACCTTTTGACGTTGAAGTTACACACTGGATGCCGCTACCCAGTGCTCCAGGTAAGGAGTAAAAATGCAAGAATGGATTGCGGTTGACCACAAAACACCAGAAAAGTCTGGCGCATATTTAGTTGTCGTTCAAGGACTTTCTGTTAGATTTGCTGATAGGGCGTTTTACGATGTAGAAACGAACATTTGGAAACGCCGCTCTTATTTATCACCAAAAACATGGAGCGTTACGCATTGGATGCTACTCCCTGAACTACCAAAGGAGGTCTGATACATGGCAACACCCTCAAAGCGCGGTCGTGGCAGGCCGCCGCTGACCGAAGCTGAAAAGAAAAAGCGTGAGAAGCGGGCGCAAAAGGCGAAAGAAGAAGCCGCTGCGAAGCGTGAGAAAGAGCGCGAGAAGAAGAAACAACAGATGCTTAACAAGCGGAAATCTATCCGCTCACAGGTGAGTAAAAAGGTGAAAGAACAACAGGAGCTAGCAATCACGAGGTCGAAGATGCTGAATACAGGCGATTTGCAGTCAAGAATCGGTGATGAAGAGGACAAAAAGGTCATCGGAATGATTGCAGCCAAGTATTTTGGCGACCTTCCGAGCGTGGACATGAACAACCCGATTGAAGTGCAGCAACGTCTTGATTTCTTCTTTGACGCTTGCATCGAAGCCAGAATTTCCCCTGTGGTCGAATGGATTGCACTGGTGCTTGGCATCGAATGGGTGAGCCTGAAGCAGATTATGGCGGGAAAACGCCGTGACGACAGCTTGCAGCAGAAGTACATCTTGAAGCTGATTCTACAAATGCAGTCCATGTGGGCGTACAACGGTATGTATGGTCAGGAGAATCCGGCAGAGTGGATTTTCAGAGCCAAGAACTACTTTGGCATGAAAGACAACGTGGAAGTCACCGTTGCGCCGCCTGAACAGCCGTTGGGCGATGCACAGAGCGCAGAGCAGCTTGCCCAGAAGTACCAGACGGCTTTGCCGAAAGGGATTGACGTTGAGTACAAAGAGGTAGCAGAAGAGGTGGTCGAGGATGACTAACGGCGATTTTATCCGCTCCATGACGGACGAAGATATTACAGAAAACTTTACGCGGGGCATCTGCGAACTTATCAAACATCGTGACCCGGAGCGTTGCCAAAACCGTGAGCATTGTTTTCATTGCGTCAAGGACTGGCTGAAGGAGAAGAACAAAATCATGGTGAGGGCTGACCAATGGGAACTTTGATTAACTTCTCCGACCCATGCCTACGCACGTTCCTGCCTGTCCTCTTGCAAGACCACACGACAGGTAAGAACATCATCTGGGCGACAGACCCACCGCCTGAATTGGGCGTGGGCTTTGCAGATGAAATCACACTGGAACAGCTAGACAAGGTTCAGCTTGTCCCTCGTGTGCAGAAACGGCTGACAGACCAGAAAAAGCGAACCAGCAAGAAAGCAGAGGTGTTCACGCCGACTTGGGTTTGCAAGAAGATGACAGACGTTGCCGAAAACGACCTGAAGGGCGAGGACTGGAAGGAGTACATCAACAAGACTTGTCTTGAAGTCACCTGTGGAGAAGCACCGTTCCTCACAAGCCGATACGACACCACAACAGGGCAGATGATTGCCGTGCCGGACAGAATCGGTCTGCTGGATAGAAAGCTAAATGTTCTGGCAGAGCAGTTCCATGACTACAATATGTGGATGTTCTGGGCAATTAGCGCCTACAAATCGACATACGGCTATGAGTGGCAAGGAGACAACCTCTTTCTGGCAAGGTGCAACCTGTTCCTGACACTGATTGAAAATTTTAGGTATCGGTTTGATGCTGAAAAGCTAGAAATTGGCTTCATGCATATTTTTCTTGACTGTATCGCAGACATCATCTCATGGAACGTCTGGCAGATGGATGGTCTAAAAAAGACAGTGCCCGGCACGGACATTCCGTGCAAAATCAAAGACTGGAAAGCCAACAAAGAAATCTTGTTCAAGGATGTTGGGAAAGAGAAAAATGAGATTAGTTGATGCAGATAAGTTGATTTGTTTTCTTGAAGGCTACAAGTCTGCTCCTATCGTTACAAGAAAAGAAAATCCGATTTCAGTAGAACGAGTAATTGAGATTTTTTGTAACCATGTAAAAGCTGCTTGCACAATCAATCAAGAGACGATGCGCCCGATTGCGCACTTAAACATTTATCCGAATGATGATGATATGGATAAGACTTGCTATTGTTCTAATTGCAACGAGCATTTCCCGGAAGATTGGCTCTATCCGGGTTGGGAGCACGGCAATACAAAGCTAAAGCCTATCAAATACTGCCCTTATTGCGGAGCAGAATTTGAAAATGAATGCTGACAAAAGGAGAGAAGCTAATGCAGGCTGACAGAGGAATCTACCACAAGCGAGTGTGTGACCGCTGCGGAGCGGTTCTAGGCGGCAGGATGATGAACCCTGACGAATACTTCAAGGACTGGGGATGGCGCAGGGACACAGGCGACCTGTGCCCGGAGTGCTATGCAGAGTATAAGCGAGTGATCGGACGGTTCAATAGGGGAAAGAGAGGGCAGAGATAATGAAAAAGTGCGCTCTTTACAGGTGCAAACAGTGCTTTGCAACCATGGCAGACGAAAGCGATGTCAGAATCGATAAAGACATCGTTGATTGGATGTTTGAAAACGAAATGGAAGAAAGCAAAATTGGGTTTATCGCCAAATTCAAAATAAGCGATAAAGTCCTCATTCATCGTTGCACCAATAACACTGTTGGTTTATGCGAGTTTATCGGATGGAAGGAGACAGAAGAATGAACTTCTACTGCACCACCGAACATTGTTCTTGCATAGGCATCAAGCAGTTCTCCGCTGGCAAGGCTATCCGATGCACGGCAGAATCCTGCAAGAACAAATCTGAGCCGTCCTGTGGCTCTTGCAAATGGTACGCAGAGCCGGAGGGCGTGTGCGTGAACGACCAGTCAGAACACGTTGCAGACTTCGTATGGGATGAACATGGATGCAAAGAATGGGAGAAGAAAGATGACAGCAGGGGAGAAAATCAGGAAGCGCAGGACTGAACTGCACGTCAAGCAGAAAGACCTTGCAAACAGAATCGGAGTGACAGCCGCTTTTGTATCGGCTATTGAGAACGGAAAACGCAGATGCAAGGAAAGGTGGCTTTTCAGAATTGCAACCGTCCTTGACTGCACCATATATGATTTACAAGATGACGAGCCTAAAGGTTTGATAGACCCATCCAATGATGACTTTGGTGCTGTTTGCAACTGTGCTGTCCGCTACTGCTTAGGCAGACGGTCGTATATGCCTAGCCTTATTTGCGAATACATCATCTCGCTTCTGCCGGAACTAACCGACAATACGCTTGATTGCTTTGAGCGTGACATTGCAGAACGCAAGCGGACAGGTTTTGACTTTGGCGATTCCTGCGACTATGAAACGTGGGATGCGTTCTACAAAGCGGTTTGCAAGGAGATTGAAGGGAGAAAGGGCGATGGAAGCCAGACCGATTGATGCCAATGCACTACGGAAACGTATCGAAGAATGGATGCAGGAATTAGAGCAAGAGTTTACTGTTGAGTACGCCTACATGGGATATGCGCTAGATGATGTGCTTGATTACATCGACACTGCACCAACAATCGAGGTGAAAGACAATGGCTAATTATCCAGAATACCTTGAACGAAACGCACTTATTGAAAGAATCAAGAAAGCATATTGCGATGGCTGCGAGAACTACAATGGAGTTAGATGCCGTGCTTGCGGTATTGGTGATGCCATTGACGTTGTGGAAGATGCGCCGACAGCCTTAGAGCGTACCGCTGAATGGATTGTGCAAGACGAAGATAAGACGAGGTTTATGTGCAGTAATTGCCATGCGAGAAACAACCGAGACCGCTACAACTACTGCCCTAACTGTGGTTCTTTGATGGAGAACAGGTTATGAGTAACACACTTTGGCATCCGGCAAGCGAACCACCACGAGAGCGGACGCAGCCTTTGTTGCTTGCGACTAAGACAACGTGGCGTGATAAAGATGGAAAAATGTTGCAAGGAATTTTGCCAACAACATATTGCATCGGCTGTTACGCAAATAGTCAGTTCTGGGATGAGATAGGCGAGAGATTTCCAAAAGATGTGACGGTGACGCATTGGATGGTGTTTCCGATGGTATAGGAGGACTTATGGAAAACAATATCGTTGTTACGCAAGATATGATTGACGCATTCACGACAGAAATGCAAGAAGCATACAAAAAGTACGGCGATGATGAAGAAATTGTTCATAGCGTGATGGATGGCATCATGTGTGAAACCTTAGAAAAGCTGGGCTTTGCAAAAGGCGTGGAAATCTTTGATGAAGCACCGAAATGGTATGCGTAAGGAGGACTAAATATGGATGGATTTGAAGCATTAACAGAAGCAATGAACCGATGTGCTGCATCAGCTGAACATTTTGCAAATGCTGTCAGACAGTCCGAAATGCAGTGCGGTTGCATCAGGCAGAAGCGCAATCGACCTGTATACCGTAAAGGCGCAAAGCTACATGAAGTTTTCAAACGAATTATGAGAACGAGAGAGGGATTTAGAAAATGACAGAACTCAAGAAATGTCCGTTCTGCGGCAAGAACGCAGTTTACATTGGCGTGTGCGATGATGAAGGCAACTTTCATGGTCGTTTGGGATGCGAGTACGAACAAGACCCGTGGAGCGGGCTTTCTTATGACTTGCATCACGAAGGATGGGGCAAATGTATCCTTTGCACGGATGATGACAACCAAAGCATGGGCGGTGTACTGTTTGACACAGCAGAGGACGCTATCGAAGCGTGGAACAAACGCTACAAAGAAGATTGAATATGGAGCAGGAACACAAGCCTAGAACATCAATGATTCTTTTATTGGAACACGTTCATGCGATGGACGAATTGACGGACGAGGAATTTGGAGCGTTCGTCCGCAACTATGTACAATACGTTGAGACCAGACTTGAGCCAGCATACGACAACGACCGTGCTATGCGGATGCTCTGGAAAGTCGTAAAAGCGTTCGATGATATGAACGTGCAGAAGATGGAAGAACGCGATAAGCGTAGACGAGAAGCAAACAGGAAAAATATAAACAAGCGTTGGAACAATAAAAAATACGAAAGCATACCAATGGTATCACAAGATACGAATGGTATAAATGGCATACCAAACATACCAACTGGTACGAATGGTAGCTTATCTGTATCTGATTCTGTATCTGAATCTGATAAAAAAGAAAAATGTGAAAAGAAAAATACCAACGAAGTCAAACGCTTCAAGGCACCGACTATCGAGCAAGCCAAAGAATACTTTGCCGAAAAGGGTTACATGGAGCTGGAAGCAGAGCGGTTTGTAGACCACTTCACGGCAAACGGCTGGAAGGTCGGCAAGTCGCCTATGAAAGACTGGAAAGCTGCTGCACGGAACTGGATGCGTAACGTGAAGGACTGGAACGGTGGCTACCAGCAGACGATGGCTGAATTGCCTGACGAGGGAGACTTTCTGCGGTGAATATTGAAAATCAGACCCAATACATCCTGCTGGGAGCAGTCCTCACGTTCTCGGAATACGCCGATGTGCTGCAAGATCTTAAAATCGACGATTTCTGCCCTGAGCTGCGTGATACATTCGCTGCCATTCGTGGCTATTGGGAACACAACGACAAGTGGAACCCAGTAGAAGTCATGGGACGGTACGATAACTGTAAGAAGGCAATGGGTGAATGCCTAGATGCCTTCGGTGCAGAGTTCATCCGCAACGTCACCCATAACATGATGCTGGGATGGGCTGGAATCGTCAAAGAACAGGCTGCATTGACCAGAGCCAGAGAGCTTGCGTTCAAAATCGTTGATGGCTCGACCAGATACGCAGACCTGATAGGCATCTATGAGCAGTTGGGCGAAGCAATCAATCTGCACAGCGAGAAAAGTGATTTCATCCCCATGTGCGATGGCATAGACAACTACATCCGCAAGCTGGATGATAAGCCGGAGTATATCAGCACAGGGCTTAAAGTGCTGGACAATAACTTGCATCTTGTGCCGGGCAACTTCGTTGTGATTGGCGGCAGACCGTCTGCTGGCAAGACCGCTCTGTCCCTGCAACTTGCCTGTGAAATAGCCAAAAACGGACGCAAGGTGGCGTATTTCAGCCTAGAGACAGATCCAGATACCCTCTATGCTCGTATTATCGCAAACCAGCTAGGCGTACCGCTGCACACGGTCAAAAACAAGACCGTCAGCATTGACGAGCTTGACCGACTGGCAGCAATCAAGAAATATCCACTGTACGTCCGCTCTGCCGCCGGTAAAGGCGTTGGATGGATTAGAACGCAGTCCATCAGGATGCAGGCAAAAGTAGTGTTCATCGACTATTTGCAGCTTATCCATCAAGCCGGAGCAAAAGACCGATACAGTGCCGTCACGGAGATCAGCATGGCACTGCATGAGTTCGCACAGTCCACAGGAACGCTGGTAGTGGCTCTTGCGCAGCTCAATCGAGAGACAGCAAGAACAGGCATTCCGCCGACTGCCGCAGACCTGCGAGAGAGCGGACAGATTGAACAGGACGCAGATGCAATCATTCTGCTGGCACAGAACGTGACCACAAAAAAGCGACCGGAGCAGCATTATCACTTTGCGCTTGAGAAGAACAAAGAGGGCAACGTAGGGTCACTGGACATCACGTTCCAGATGGAGACTCAGCAGTTCAAAGAATGCGTGTGGATGTAACATCGCTTCTGTGCTCGTATCGTCACAGTAAAATAGGCAAGAAAAACAGATAACAGGGTTTGGGCGGTAAAGTTATCGTCTAAACCCCATAAATATTTTTCGCTACATAAAATACAGGAGGAAAAGACTATGGTTCCAAACATGGCCGCTGTCCATGCTATCATCATTGCCAATGCGCACAGACGGCACGAAGAAGAGTACAAGCGAGAGTGTCAAAGACTCGAACAAGAAAAGAAAGAACAAGCAGAACGAATGATCTGTCGAAAGACCATTTCATGCCGAGCTTGCATGGACTATTTGCCGGAAACTTGCCCAAAAAAGAAAATCAACCAAAAATAACGCAAAGGAGAAAACAACTATGGCACTTACCAACATCGAACGTGAAACCATCATCACCTTCAACGCAGCAGAGGATACCGCAGAAGTCTACACAGCAGACCCGGTTTGTATCCGCAAGCTGGACAAGCTCTGTGAGCAGTTCCCCGACACGTACAAGTTCATGGAGGAGCTGTCTGCCAAACGGTGCAAGGAATCCAAGACCTATTCGATGCCGAAACGTCTTGTGAAGTTCCGCTCGCCCATCACCCGTAAAATCAGCGAAGAACAGCGTACAGCTCTGGCAGAACGTCTGCGTAAGGCACGAGAGAGCAAGAATATCTAATCTCAGCTCGTGCGGCTACAAAACTACTGTATCAGAAAGCATGGAATGGTGTCAGGTGGTAAAACTACCCTCTGAGACTATTCCGTGCTTTTTTCTCTTGTTATTTATCAAGGGAAAACGGCAAGGTCTGGATTTGAGAAAGAATCATCTAATCGCATGGTGAATTGAGACGAAAGCGAATCACATAAGACGAAACGGTTGCGACTATCAGCGTCAAGTGGTGGTGCAGTGCAAAAACAGCCAATCTTCCCCCCTTTCTTCCCCCTCTTTCCCCTACAACCCCTATTACCCCCTATAATCCCCCTAACTCCCCCCTCAAACAAATAAATTGTTTGAGGCCCCCACGCCAAAATGGCGCGACAACCGGAAACGACAACCGGATGCTTTGCAAAGGTCCTTTCCCCCTACAACCCTCTATCTCCAAAAGCCAGACCGTTAGCCAGCAGAGCAGACCGTAGGCGAGAACTGACGTGAGATTCGGATTGGTGGATGGTCTAGGACTATTTCACATGGAGAATCGACTTCATTTTGTAGTCGGTTCAATATGTATAAATGTTGCATTTACTATTCCCAGTAGAATGCTATGGATTGATTAAGATACCATAGTACGTTGCTGGGAATTAAATTGAGCTGAAACAGACCGAATCGGATGATGCGACTATTTTAGCAGAATAATCCCTAGATAATTACTAGGATATATAAGCGTATATTATAATAAGTACGGTTTGTATACGAATTTGGTATGGCTAGGTTAGAATAAAATTGACGGGTGTCTTGACACGTCTTGATTTTGGGAGACGTCGGATGACTTAGCGACTATCGCATCTCTTTTTCTCTAAAAGGCGAACGACTATTTCAAACAAAAATTACACTACTATTTGACGGCAATTCGCAAGAAAATGCTACGACTATCACTCTGCGACTATCAGCGGACAGTTCGTTACTATACTATATATGGGACTTTCAAACAGTAGTCGTCTGACGATTTTACGACTATTCCACGACTATCCGCCGGGATAAACTGCGACTATTCCAGCCGGAACGCTGCGACTATTGCTGACCACTATTGGCTATCGGGCGACAGCCCGAAAAGAGATGCGGCGGTAGCCGCCAGTGGTTCCGCGCCGCCCGCCGCGCCCTGGCTGCTGGTTTGCCCCGCCTGGTGGAGGGTGCCGGGCTGACCCGGTGCGCCCTAACTGCTGACCGGTTCCAGATTGCAAGCCGCCGGGCTGACCCTGTACAGGCGGAGGAGCTGACCCCGCCGGGCTGGCATGGTCTGCGCTATGCTGCACCGCCGGGCATGAATCTATAACAGGGCGCACCCCTGCATCCTTATATATACCTTATTATAATAGGGCGGCTGTGCTGACCTGTACAGCGTCCGGCGTGGCGGCGGTATCTGGTATCAGTGGAGGTGCAGTGCTTGACGGTATGCCCTCCGGCGTGGTGCAGGCGGTGTATAGGCGGCTTGTGTGGCTGCTGTATTGTGTGCGTTGGAATGGGTCAAATTAACGGAAATGCCGCTGTAAAGCTCTATAAACGGTTTTAGTGTTTTGGACGTATAAATTGCATGGACGGCAGAAAGGCCGCTGTAATGGCTTGTATGTGGCTGTATTGCAACTGGGAAAAAGAAAAGCCCTGCACCGTGTCGATGCAAGGCAAAAGAAAAGCCCGGCCATTTCTGACCGGGTTGAATGCTTCTTATTTGGACGCTTTAAACAACGCCGAAAAAAACCAGAAGAAAAACAGGACACAAGATAAAATCACAGCTTGCACCCCCTTATACCACGCTGAAGCGCTTGTAAACGGTCTTTTTGCTACACTCGGCGTAAATATCCGGGTGTGCTTCCTGCAAAAGCTTGCCATCAAGTCGGACGGACGAAACGTCCTTGTAAATGGCTTTTGCAGTGCCTTCCACCATTTCGGGCGCGCCCTGCATCATTGCGATTATATCGGCCTTGATTGCATCGTTGATGGATTCAAGCTCTTCCATCAAGCGTTTATTCTCCCTGTATTCGTTCACTTTCTGTTCAAAATCAGTCATTTTTACACCTCATTTAATAGCAAATGTATTCAACGGATTCCCAATATTCGTCATTTTCGGCGTTCCAAGAACGGATTTCGGCTTTTTTTATTCGTTTGATAACGTCGTAGGCGTGGCCGTGATATACAGCATACCGATATTTTGCAGTATCTAATGCGCCAGCTTTAAGCAGCTTTGCACGAAATGTTTTTGTCATTGTCTTATCTCCTTACTGCTCCGCCCGATTGTTAAGCCAGACCAGACAGAGGAGAAAGCCGGATGCTATGCCGCCGATGTACCAGAGGCCAGCCAATTGGCTTGCATCAAGTACCAGCATATTACTGCACCCCCTTGCAATACAGGCCGTTGGTGCGGCAGATGGAGCGGATACGGTTGCAAGCTTGATACAGTGCGCGGGCTTGCACGTCAAGCCACGTTTCCCGGCTGTTGGGCTCATACGTCCCGCCGTGCTTGCGCTTGAGTTCGGACGGGGTGCAGACACGGGCGGCAATATCGGCGTTATAGCAGAGAGAACAGCCGCCGTTGCTGTACTGCTCCCAGCAGCTTGCACCGTTGAGCGCCCACCGCTCAAGCTCTGCACCGTCAATCGGGAGCCGCTCCGCGTCGTTGGCGTACCACTGGATATCCTCCAGCAGGTCGAGAGCGTACAACGTGACGGCCTTACTCCATGCGCTACGGTCGTGGCGGGCGTTGAGTTCGGCGCGGATGGTATCTGCAAGTGCGGTATAATCAATGGTCTTTTTCATGGTTTTTGTCCTCTTGTTTTGTGGTGGTGTAACACTTTTTAGTGTTCGTTTGTTTCTGGCATTATAATAGCACTTTTTAGTGTTCGTGTCAAGTTGCACACGCAACATTGCACACTTTTTAGTGTTTTAATGTGCGCGCTGCTGTGCCGTGTCCAAATCTGCACAGTTTCGGACACGCTGCCCACTCTCCAGCCCCGCCGCCGTTCCGATTGTCCATGCGCGGCCTGTCTGGTATCGAGTGCAGACTGGTGCAGCGTGTCTATCGTCCGGGCGGTGATCTGCTTTGCATCTGGCACGGCCTGTGCTACCGCCTGTGATGTGCAGGCCGTCCGGGTGCGCTGGAGGGTGCAGGGGGGCACCGGCGGGGCATATAGCCGCCGCCTAGCCCCGCCCGGTCAGTCGTCTCACCACCGAAAAAATAAAAAAGGCTCAAAAATCATCCCCACCCCTATTGCCAATCTCAAAAATTTCCCGCAAAAACAAAAAGACCCCTACAAAGGGTCTGCGTTCTGTGCTATACTTGCCTTACAAGCCTTGAAAGGGAGGAATCTACAATGGCTAAAAGTAAAATGACAACGTGCAAGCACTGTGGTGCAGAGATTGCCGCAAGTGCAAAGGTCTGCCCTCAGTGTGGCGGTAAGAATAAGCCGCCCATCTACAAGCGTTGGTGGTTCATCGTTATTATCGTACTGATTGTTCTGTCTGCCATTGGCGGCTCTAGCAGCAGTTCTGACGGCTCTGCAAGCAGCAGCACCACTAAGGCAAGTGCATCCACCGCTTCTTCTGTTGCGTCTGTGCCTGAAATAAGCGAGGATGATTACAAGGCAGAGTGCCAGACTGTGGATTATAAGGAGCTGTGCCGTTATCCTGAAAAGTATGAAGGAACTAAGATTGTAGTCAAGGTAAAGGTTTCGCAGATTATTGACGCAAACTTCTCCGGCAGCGAAAAGGCATGGAGAACCTATACGGACAACAGCGGATACGGTTTCTATGCCGATGACGAGTATTATATGCTGGATAAGCGTGGTGGCGATGCTGTGAAGATTCTGGAAGATGATATTATTACCGTCTATGGTGAGTTCACCGGGCTTGAAAAAATCACCAGAGCGTTGACCAGCACTACCGATGAACTGCCCCGCATCGAAGTCAAGTACGCAGACCTCGTAGAAGAATAATTGAACAGTAAAAGCCAGTGGCTAAAAGCTACTGGCTTTTTTAGAAAGATAAAAAATGACATTGCTTATAGTTATTCTTACTGTGTGCACGATTATGTACATGGTAGGAGAATCGCAAAAAAGAAGAACTATCAATCTCAAAATGGAAGAGATTGATGTAATGGATGGACACGATTTTGAGTATTACACGGCAGAAATGCTCAAATATGATGGGTTTAAGAGTGTAGAAGTGACAAAAGGAAGCGGCGATTATGGTGTTGATGTGATTGCATATAAGGACGGTCATAAGTGGGCGTTTCAGTGTAAGAGGTACAGTAAAAATCTTGGATTAAAGCCTATTCAAGAGGTCTATGCTGGTGAAAAACGATACGGTGCAGACAAAGCTGTTGTATTCACTAATGTTTACTTTACGCCAAACGCTCAATCTCTGGCTAACACACTCCACGTTGAATTGTGGGGCAGAGATAAACTTGCGGATATGATATGGCAACGGAAGCAGGAGGAAGAAGCCAAAAAAGCGTTTAGAAAATCTGTAATACACGGCAATCGCAAGAAAAAAGAACCAAAACAACAGTCAGTAACAGTAGAGAAGACTGTTAAAGAATCTGTTGCAGTAGAAAAGTCGCCAAAATTACAAGAACAGGACATAGAGCAACCAAAGCCAAAAGAACCGACTAATCAGCAACAACCGATTGCTATTGAACTAAAAACCAGACAAGAGCCGAAACTGGAAAATGAGATCATGCAGATGATTTATCCAGTAAAACCACAAGAATTAGAAAAGCATAAAGAAGAAAAAATCGAGGTGAAAGACATGGCAACAATCATTGGTGCAGGTAAATACACATTTGGCTTAAACATTCCGATGGGATGCTATGATTTGAAAGTAATTTCCGGGGAAGGGCAATTTAAGTTTCAGACTTCCGAAAAAGATGAATACGGTCGGTGTAATATTGATTGGATGGACATGGGCAGGTCTAGGGATGCAGCGGATGGATATAAAGGCTTGACGCTACCAGAAGGATGGTTCTTTTCTCTTGAAGATAGCTTGAAATGCGAAATTACGAAATCTAAAATGTTAGAAATCGAATAAAACATAAAAGCCAGCGGCTAGATGTTCTCTAACCACTGGCTTTTCTTATAGGCTATTTACGATTTAAGTGTTGGAAACATGATAGGAGCGCTGACTTCTTCCTTTTCCCTGAGAATGTCGAGCAAACAATCATTGTATCCCATTGAATAGCTGTCCTCGCAAAAATGTTGTACGGACGTTGCTAGCGCTACACTTACAACTTTTCTTGACCGCTTATCCTCTGGCATGATGATTTCTAATGCCTAATTAAGGATTTCATGGCTTTTTTCTAAAACGGCTTTGTGCTCTTCATTCTCAGCTTGTAGCCGAAACATTTCTTCCGAGTAGTCCATCAGCACGTCTCCATTCTAATCTGCTCGCCAACAGGCAGATAGCCCACTTCTTTGAGCTTGCTATAAATGAACTTCTGACCGGCTCTTGTCCAGCGGGTGACCTCTTTCGTCTTGCCGTTCGGCAGCTCGATCGGATGCCCGACAACGTATCCGTTGCCAAGATACTTCTGGTAAGGAATCCACTGCTTGTTCACTGTATGCTGGATGCCAAGCTCTCTAAGAATCTTGTTCAGCTTTCGTGCGCTCATGCCGTAGTTCATGGCAATCTGCGTGGTAGTCAGGCTTTCATCGGAAAGTAGCATCGCCTTTGCGTAATCGGAATCAGGCTTCATTTTGGCGTTTTCCGCTTCCAGTGCCTTTACTTTCTTACGCTCCGTGTCGATAACACTGTTAGCGGCGATCAGAGCGCGGCTCAACAGCATTTCCGTAGATTCAGGCTCCGGGTTGGTGAGCTTCTGCTCCATCTGATTGAAAGCGTCAATGTACTTGAGCTTCCATTCAAGGGCTTCCTTGCCGGTAAAGCCCATCGCCAGCAGAGTGAAGCCGTCACGGTTCATGAGGTACATCGGATACTGTTTACCGCGATTTTCAAACGTGGTTTCGTAGAACATGGATTTGGTGGCTGAATTTTCAGCCGCCAGATTTTCAATGGACTGGATAACGTTCTTGTGCTCCTTGCCGAAATGTTCTGCTACTTCACGGCTGGACACGACAACTTGTCCGTTTTCGCTGATAAGATTGATAGCATATTTAACTTTTTGTTCCATAAAAACTCCTATGGTTCTTGCGGAACAAGCCATTTCCTGCTATAATAAGGCTGGAACAGCTTGTTCCAGTGGTTTTGATGATACGTTCGCTGTGGCTGGTAACTTTAGCGAGCGTATCATTTCTTTTCATTAAGCATCGGATGAAGCAAGAAGAACGATTCTCGTAGCGCAGAAGACAAGGAAACCATGTTCTTGATGCAGTAATCTTGCAAGTGATTGAACTGGCGTTCCGTCAAGCTGATAGTTAATGTGCGATTGTATCTCTCAGCATAAGGATTGCTCATATTAGCCCACCCCCTTTCGATTGTTGGTGATATTAGTATAACTATGTTTTGTGCTAAGTCAAGGTATGAAACACTGTCCGTAGTACTGCTATCTGTACTATCTTCCTGTTTTCTACATTTTGCACAAAACTTAGCTATCCTTTTTGGATGCTCCCGCTTCGTACCCTGCCCGGTAGTTCAGTTCGGACAGCTTACCCAGTGCTTCTGCGTACTCCCTGTCCTCGCTGGTCGGCTCTTTGCCATTGGCAATGGTTTTCAGAAATTCTTCGGTTGTCGTGGGAAATTTCATGTTTTTTGCTCCTTTCTATTGCAGAAGCGGTCTGCTTCTGCTATAATAATTGACAGAAACCGAGACTGCGCCCTTGGTTGCGCAGCTTCTGTTTTGTGGTGGAATAGGTCGTCAGTGCTACTTTGGTCGGTGGGGCTGACGGCCTATTTTTTATGCCACAAAGGATAAATCTTCCGTTGCTGGCTGATTCATCGTGTGTTCTGCTGTCTTAGATTATAGACGCTTGGTATATAGTTGTCAACAGCCCAATTTGTATAATTTGCATCAGATATTTCTGATTTTTACTCATTCTAACGTAAATTTACGTTATTTGATAGTACTTCCGTAAACGGATTAGTTTACCCTAGTGATAGTAACTTGAAAATTATTCTTCGATAATTCGTAAGGCTACTATTCAAGTATACAGTTTGTAAAGCAACGAAAAAGTTTACAGCCGTTTGACCACCATAATGATAGTAAAAAATAAATTCCAACACTAAAAAGTTCTTGACAACCAACACTAAAAAGTTTATAATTGGCTTAAAGAAAGAGAGGGAGCCTTATGCGGAGCAATGAAGTGGTCAGAGAACTTATAGAAAAGGAACAGAAAAGAGATAAAAGCAAAACCAAGACTTATTGGGCGCACGAAATTGGCGGGAAGGAAAAAACAAGTTCTTTCGTCACGCAGCGTTTAAGAGGCGACGGTCTCACTGTTAGAATTTTGGCAAGATTTTGTTGGCTTTTAGGCTATCGCATCGTTCTTGAACCAGTTGACCCGAATTGCAACGAAAGGTATATTCTTGACGATGGCCTAGATGAATTTAAGACGGAATACTTTACAAGAAAAGCAAAGGAAGCGAGTGAAGGAAAATGATTTACGGTTACGCTCGTGTTAGTTCCGCTGGACAAGCGATTGACGGCAACAGCCTTGAATCGCAGGAAGAAGCTCTCAAGGCCGCTGGTGCAACTAAGATTTTCAAAGAGGTATATACCGGCACTAAAATGGAACGCAAGGAACTGGATAAGCTGGAAGCGGAAGTCCAGAGCGGCGATACAATCGTTGTGACAAAGCTAGATCGTGTTGCCAGAAGCCTTGTTGGTGGGTATGAACTGATTGATTCTTGGATTGAAAAAGGAATCAGAGTGAACGTGCTGAATCTTGGTGTAATGGACAACACCCCTGCTAGTAGGGCTATGAGAGGTATGTTTCTTGTGTTTGCCCAGTTTGAGCGTGACATGATTGTTGAACGCACCAAAGAGGGCAAGAAGATTGCCAGCCAGCGCCCCGATTACAGGGAAGGCCGCAGACCCACGGAGTATGACCGCAACCTCTTTGACGTTCTCCATGAACAGGTGGAGAAGCGTATTCTCACGGTCACGGACGCTGCTAAGCAGCTTGGTGTGACCCGCCAGACATGGTATCGGATTGCTGAACAGAGAAAGGCTGGATAATATGCAGGGAGAAGAACTGATTGTTAAGAACGGAAGCATCACACTGCGGTCTATGCTTGACTTTGGTGGATTCCTTGAAATTAAGAGGTTCTTGGAAGCCTGTCATTCGGAAAACTGCGCCGTAACCTTTGCAAACGAGGAAATTGTCATTTTCCCGAATGAATACGATGCTGCTAAAGATGCTCTCGTTTTTATTTACGGCACATTGGCAGAAAGACACGGTATTATTGAAAAGTATCTTCGTTACAAGTTGATGCTTGGGGATGAAGAACCGAAGCCTACTTTACATAGTCAGAGAAAGGAATAAAGCGTGAAACCCGTAAAATTGTCAGAGCAGAGCTTGAAACTCATTGAAACGTTGTGCAATTACACCGACAAGCCCGATATTCTCAATGCCATCGCAGACGCTTTGTACTACGATGCGGACGAGCTGAAACGCAGGCTCAACCAGCTTGTAGAAGAAGTCAAATGAACAGCACATTCTATCCGTTGAAACGAATTTTAGCAAATAATTTTTCCGAAACAGCATTATAAAACCGAATATTTGATTTTTGTGCAGTTGTAGGCACTCTTTACATTTTCAGGTAGGGGGTGCCTATTTTTTATGCAGCCAAAGCAGTGTATCGCCATCATCAACAGCATTAAAGCGTATGCAAAGCAGAATCCGACCGAAGCGCAGGTCTATGAGGACTGGTTTCAGGCGGTGGTGAACCTGAGAGACGCTCTGCCGCAAGACAAGCGGTTTGATGCCTACAAATACTCTGGTGAGCTACGTTCCGTCTGCGCATCCATGATGGGCAAGATGAAAACAGGCGAGGACGTGGCGAAGGTCTATGACATTATCGGTCGGACGTACCTGTTTGAAGCAAAAGATGTGTTTGACAGCTATTGCATCTACCTTGAATGGAACCGTGCGCCGGAGAAGAAGTTCTATCAGCCACGAAGGAAGGTGCTTTTGACGTTGGTTCGTGACCTAGAGGACTTGTTTTTCCATCGTGTAGAATTTCTTGGGGTAAGTCAGCCCCCTCGTACGGGAAAAAGTACGCTCTGTATATTTTTTATCACATGGCTAATGGGCAACCGCCCTGACGTTGCATCGGTTATGAGCGGGCATTCCGACAAACTGACAAACGGCTTCTACGGCGAAGTGCTGTCCATCATCACCGACCCCGTGACTTACAACTGGGGCAAAATCTTCCCTGACGTTCAGCTTGTGGATAAAAGCGCAAAGGACGAAAGTGTTGACCTGAACCGAAAGAAGCGCTTCCCCACCCTGACCTGTCGTTCCATTGGCGGTACGCTGACTGGTGCTGTTGAAATCGGTGAGGGCGGCGTTCTGTATAGCGATGACTTGATCGAGGACTTGGAGGAAAGCCTGAATGTTGAGCGTCTGAACAACAAGTACGATGCCTATCTGAACCAGCTGAAAGACCGTAAAAAGCAAGGCGCATTAGAGCTAATGGTCGGTACACGCTGGAACGTGCTTGACCCTCTGGGACGTATCCAGAACCAGTATGCAGACAACCCGAAGTACAGATTCCGGGTGATTCCTGCGGTGGACGAGAACGGACACAGCAACTTTAATTATGACTATGGCGTTGGGTTTGACGATGCCTACTATGCCGATATGAAAGCCAGCATTGATGATGCAACATGGTGGGCGAAGTACATGGGCAAGCCCTATGTGCGTGAAGGTCTGCTGTTCCCTGCCGATGAACTGCGGTATTTCAACGGTGTTCTGCCTGACGGAGAGCCTGATCGCAAGCTCATGGTCATGGATATTGCATGGGGCGGCGGCGACTTCACCGCCTGTCCTATTGCCTATGTGTACGGAGATGCTGTGTTCATCCCTGATCTTGTGTTCAATAACGGCGATAAGACCGTGACCAGACCGGAAGTCGTGGGCAAAATCATCCAGCACAAAATCAACGTGGTGCGTGGCGAAGCCAACAACGGCGGTGATGAATATTGTGACGTGGTAGACAGCCAGCTTCGGCAGCAGGGCTACCACTGCTCTGTCCGCAGCCAACGTGCGCCCAGTGGGCAAAGCAAACTGTCAAGAATCATCCAGTATGCGCCGGACATCAAACGGTTCTATTTCCTTGACGAGAAGCACCAGTCGAAAGAGTACAAGGCGTTCATGGAACAGGTGACGATGTTCACGCAGCTTGGCAAAGTTCCACACGATGATGCACCGGACAGTCTGGCACAGCTTGCCGATGAACTGTACAACGGAATCAGTAAAATTGAGCCTGTCAAGAGGCCATTTTAATAATTCCCCTAAATAGCCGGGTGCGTAGGCATTAAAATTTGATTTGTCTATTGACATGGCTTACAATAGTACTAGGAAGATTTGCAGCTTCCTCTATGTATTGCGTTGACGAGATTTTTAAGTCATTTTTACTCGTCATTTGTTGTGTAATACCCTCCTTTCTTACTCACCCACGACAGCCGCCTTTCTCTGTCGTGGGGATTATATGTTGCGTTTCCGAGTGGACGGAACGTTGTTTGTACTCCCCCAACTGACACGAAGCGGTTCAAACCCGCTACGCAGCACAACTATCCTCTTGCTTTGCATGGGATTTCTCTTTTGACACCTCACCGCTATTCCCGGCTCTCGATGCAAAAGGCTTTTTCAATTTCTCCTTTTGCAAAGAGCAGCGGTAAAGTAAGCCGGGTCTATCGCGGAGTGGAGCAGTCAGGTAGCTCGCTTGGTTACCAAGAGGTCGCTGGTTCAAATCCAGCTTCCGCGTCCAAATCGCAGTCCGAACCATTGCCTGTCCGGCAAACAGAAAGACTGTGAAGGTTTTCCGGGGCGGAAAATAGCACGGCTGGAAGTGCGAACAGTTTCCCAGTAGCTTCTAACAGGTCTGTGCTCAACAGCCTGTTTCCAGAAATCCAACGAAAGGAGCGCCCATGCTAGTTAGAATCTGTTGCCCTTGTATCAGGCAAAACCCAATCTATAAGAACGTCCGCTGCAACCGCTATCTTGGCGAAGTAGACGGACGATACCATTTCAAGTGCGACAGATGCAAGGGCGTTATCGAAGGAGACACAAGAGAAGGATGGGTGAAAATCATTCATCCACCGGAAAAGTAAATAGCTTTTGAAGCGCAGTTTTGGCGCAGTGAGATAGACCTTAACGGGTTTGTCTTGCTGCGCTTTTTATTTTGCCGGAAAGGAGGAAAACATGGCTGAGTATCAGACGGTTGTTGGCGGCTTTTTGAATGAGCCGCTAACCGGACGTAGAGCGATTGAAACGCCGGAGACGGAAATCAATCGGGCAAACGTGCTGAAAGTGGTCATGGGCAAGGCAGAGTCTATTCATCTGCTGAACAAGAATGAGATTCGCTTTCTGCACAACTACTACTTGGGTAGCCAGCCTGTCCTCCATCGCACGAAGGAGTATCACGCTGAAATCACCAACCGCATTGTAGAGAACCATGCCAACGAATGCGTGGGCTTCTACACCGGCTACATGAGCGGCACTCCTTGCTCTTATGTGCGGTCTGAAACGGCAACAGGTGACGGTGAGGAAATCGCCCGCCTGTCTAATGCTTTGCAGTATGAGGGCAAGGATGCGCTTGACCGTCGGCTCTGGCAGTGGATGTTGGAGTGCGGACAGGGATACCGCATTGTTCTTCCTGACAAGGGGTACAACGGAAACTACCCGGACGAAACGCCCTTGCTGGTGGATGTTCCAGACCCGGATATGGCGTATGTGATTTATAACTCCGGTATCGGGCACAAGCCCATCGCCAACGTGCTGCACATCCCACGCAATTATCAGAATGACCTGAATGACCTGATTTGCGTGTATACGCCAAACCAGTACTTTGAAATCGACAACGGCAAAGTCACAAAGTCTGAGAACCATTCTCTCGGAATGTTGCCGATGGTCGAATACAAGCTGAACCCGGAGCGGATGGGGCTGTTTGAACCTGCAATTCCTGTGCTGGATGCCATCAACGACCTTGAAAGCAACCGTTTGGACGGTGTGGCACAGTTCATCCAGTCCATCATGGTGTTCACCAACTGCCTTGTGGACAAGGATGCTCTCGACCAAGTAAAAGAGCTTGGCGCAATGTGCCTGAAATCCACTTCTGGTCTGCCCGCTTCTGTATCGCAGATTGCAAACGAGCTTGACCAGCAGCAGAGCCAGACCCTGCTTGATTCTATGTTGAACGTGTACCGCAGTCTGACTGCTATGCCTAGTGCCACTGGCAGTGAGAACGCAACGTCCGACAACGTAGGTGCAGTTATTGTCCGTAATGGCTGGAATCACACCGAAGCGAGGGCGCAGCAGTACGAGAATATGTTCAAGTACGCTGAACGTCAGAGCCTGTCTGTAATGCTGAAAATCCTGCGTGACACGGCTGGTTCTAAGCTGATGGCAAGTGACATCAACATCAAGCTGCCCCGCCGTCAGTACGATAATCAGCAGAGCAAGGTTCAGATTTTTGCACAGATGTTGCAGCAGACCATTGACCCGCAGTTGGCGTTCACTACGCCCGGTCTGTTCCCTGACCCGCAGGCTGCTTACGAAATGAGCAAGCCCTTCCTGATTGCCGCTGGCAAGCTGGGCAATGACGGGAAAGCGCCGAAACCACAGGAACAGCCGACAGACCATATTGTTGACACCAATAATATGGTCAATGAACAGGCTAACGCAAAGAACGGAGGGGAAAAATGAATTTTGCAAGTGCTTTGTTTTCTCTTAAACGAGGCCGTAAAATCAAGCGTCATCATTGGACTGGTTATTGGTGCTTGGGGGCTAAAGACTCTAAAAAGCCTTATGTCGAAATGCACTGTTACGATGGCAAGATTGTAAATCTTGTTGATTCGGAAGATATTTTGTACACCATGGAAAATATGGCGTGTGACGATTGGGAAATCGTTGATGAATGAAAGTAAAGGTTTTCGCCTTTGCATATTCCGGCAGGGAAGCCGGGATACAAATTTCGCAGCGTTGCAGGGAAGCAACGGTAAAAAAACGCAGGAGGAAATTAACAATATGAACTACAAAGCGTTACTTGGTGATGCCTACAAAGAGGGCATGACCGCCGATGAAATCGTTGCTGCTATGGAAAAAGCTCCCGATCTGACTGTAGAGGTTGAGAAGCTGCGCAACGCTGTGACGAAAGCCAATGGCGAAGCTGCTGAGTACAAGAAGCAGCTCAAGGCAAAGCGTACCGATGACGAGAATGCTGCACAGGAACAGGCCGACAAGCTGGCAGAGATGCAGAAACAGATTGAAGCCCTGACTGCCGACAAGGAGAACCTCGTCAAGGAAAAGACCCTTGCATCTTACCGTGAGAAGTTCGTTGCACAGGGTTACGACGCTGAGCTTGCCAACAAGGCTGCATCTGCACTAGCTGACGGTGACATGGACAAGGTTTTTAAGTTCCAGTCGGAGTTTATGACCGCCCACGACACCGCATACAAGGCTTCTCTGTTGAAGGATATGCCCACACCTCCGGGCGCGGATGGCAAAGGCGACTCTGACAGCGAGGGCGTGGCGTTTGCTAAGAGCCTTGCAGCAAGAAAGAATGCCGAAAATAAGGCATTGAGTGACGCACTGAACGCTTTCCATTAAGGAGGAAAACATGAAGTATACCACTACTCCGGTATCGGCTCCTGAAAGCACTATTCTGGCTGCTGATACCTACGTTGCCATTCCCTTTACTGTGACTGAAACCGATGTTGTAAAGGCTGGCTATCCCATGGCAAAGACTGGAAAGAAGGCTTCTGCCACTACTGGAACTTCCGATGCGGCGGTTACCGATGCGATTGGTATTCTGCTGCACACCGTTGACCCGTCCGTCAACCCCAACGGCGCACTGCTGATTCAGGGCGTTGTTGACCAGAAAAAGGCGAAGGCAAGTTCTGGCTTTTCCTTTACTGCTGATGACGTTGCCGCTCTGCATAAGGCTGTTCCCGCAGTCTTTTTCCGTGACAACATCGGCACTAATGCTTAACGGAGGTAAAAAACATGGATTTTCAGAAATATTTCACTTCCGATGCGATTGCTGAGTATTGGACGAATGATGTTACCAACGCTCAGGCGTTCGGCTCTGATGCTCTGTTCCCTCCGCGCAAGAAAGCCGGTCTGGAGCTGAAGTGGATTCGCGGTCACAAGGGCGTTGGCATCTCCCTGATGCCGAGTGCATTTGACACGAAGGCGACTTTCCGTGAGCGCAAGGGCTTCAAGATGTCTGAGACTGAGATGCCGTTCTTCCGTGAGGGCTTTCACATTGACGAAAAAGACCGTCAGATGCTGATGGAGATTCAGAACAGCAAAAGCACTTTTGCGGATGAAATCATCAGCCGAATTTTCGATGATGCCGCAGAGCTGATTACTGGTGCTCGAATCGTTCCTGAACGTATGGCGTGGCAGCTGCTTTGCCCGGAGAACGGCAAGCCCGGTATCACCATCAAGGCAAACGGCATGAACTACATCTATGATTACGACCCAGATGGTACTTGGCAGGCAAAGAATTACAAGGCTCTTACCGGCAAGGCAAAGTGGGACGTTACCACTTCTACTCCCCTTACCGATTTTACCACTGCGAAGGATGCAATCGCTGCAAATGTTGGCGAAACCATCACTCGCGCCTACATGAACACCAACACTCTGAATAAGATGATTGCTTCTGACGAGGTGAAAAACCGTTTCATGACGGTTACGGCAAAGTCTATTGCCGTTCTTACTCAGAGTGAAGCACGCGCGCTGGTTGAGCAGACTACCGACATCAAGATTCATCTGTTTGACAAGATGTACCAGCCTGAAGGCGGCGGTGATTCTGTCAAGTACATCCCGGACGGTTATGTTGTCCTGGTTCCCGATGGCAAGGTTGGCGAGATGTGGTATGGCACTACTCCCGAAGAGGCAGACCTCCGTGCAGGCATGACGAACGCTTCTGTTTCTATCGTGAACAATGGCGTTGCTGTCACCACCATTAAGGAACCTCATCCTGTAAACACCAACATCATCGCATCCGAAATTGTCCTGCCGTCCTTCCAGAAGATGGACGCTGTGTACTGCATCAAGGCTTACTAAGGCGAAAGGAGAAAAGCGGCATGGGAGACCAGTATTCCGAAGCGGCAGTCAAGCTGGGGCAGTACATTGCCCCCGCACTTGACCGTGAAATCACGGACGAGGACTACCCACTCTTCGACCTGCTGCTTGATTTCGCCAAAGACAAGATATTTTCGCAGGGCTACCCATTCGGTAACAGACCGGACGAGCTGCCCTTGCAGTATCAGTCGTTGCAGATACGCATTGCAGCGGAACTGTACAACCACATCGGCGCAAACGGGCAGACGAGCTACACCAACAACGGCATCACTCGTGTTTGGGAAAGCTCCGATGTGGCGCAGTCCTTGCTAAATGAAGTGGTTCCGAGAGTAGGTGTTATCGGCTGATGTTCAATGGAAGCCCGCTGGATAAACGCCCGCTGTGGTATTCAAACCCGGTTGGCAAGAAAACGCCTGTCGTGGACGAATGGGGCAACGAGACTGGCGAATCTGCATACGAATCGTGGAGCGAACCCGCAAAGCTGATGCTGAATGTCAGCCCTCCTACTGGTTCTGCGGAAGCAAATCCTTTTGGAGCGTTCACGGATTACAGCTACGTTGTTAGTTCGTCCAGCAAAAAGCGCAATACCCCACTTTACGAAGGCACACGCGTCTGGTTTCAGACGGACGTTTCAAAGCCCTTCAATTACACTGTGGTCAAAGTCGCAGAGCATATCACGGACACGCTGTATGCGCTGAAAGAGGTGGCTGCAAGTGAAAATTAAAGTGAGGTTGAGCGATGCCGGACTTCGTGATGCGGAGCGTCAGATACAGGAGTACAAGACCACCCTGAACAAAAAGGCTAGAGCGCTTGCCTTTCGTCTTTCTTGGTTGGGGCTTGAAGCCGCAAAGGTGCGTTTCGCTAATGCGGAATACGCTGGTTCCAATGATGTGAAATGCCATATCAACCAAAAAGACAAGACTTGCACCATCGTTGCAGAGGGCAAGTCAGTTGCTTTTATCGAGTTCGGTACTGGCGTACATCACAACGGATATGGCGGTGAACTACCGCCCGGCGTTGGTGCACATGGTTCCTACGGCAAAGGGCAAGGCGCAAACCGCAGGTGGTACTACTACGGCGAATCCGGCAATGCCGGTACGCCTGTCAAACAGGTGGATGGCAAAGGCCAGTTGAATTACACCAGTGGCAACGATGCAGCTATGGCTATGTGGGGAGCTGTTGAGGAAATGGCTTCTCAAGTTGAAGCAACGTGGAGGGAGGTTTGGAGTAGTTGATCGATTATTTCAATTCTATCTTCACGGCTGTTGCTAAGGAACTGCGAAAGCAAATGCCTGGCATTTTCGTTACTGGTGAAATCAATGACAGCAACGTCAAGAAGTTTCCGTGTGTGCAGATAGAGGAAAACAATAATATTCCTGTGCACATTGATTCTGCCGGGCGCAGCAAGTACGCTGCCGTTTCCCTGCGTGTGCGCGTCTACTCCAACAAAAACACCGGACGCATTGCAGAAGCGCGTTCCATTGTTGGAATCGTGGATTCTGTTCTTGAACCGCTTAAAATTTATCGCAAGTCGTTTGTCCCGTTGAATGGACTGTATAACAATTCCGTCTATCGGATTGATTGCAGCTACGGGGCAACAATCGGAGAGGACGGAATGATTTACCGAAACTAAGGAGGTAAACATTCTATGAGTACTGCTATCTCCGGTCTGAATACCACCCTGTATTGTGGCGACAGCGCAACCGCTCTGACGAAGCTGTGCGACATCAAGGATGTGCCTGACCTGATCTCTGAGCCGAACCTTCTGGATGCCACCACTCTGTCTGACCCTATGCAGGTCAACATCTTTGGCATCATCCAGAGCGACACCAAGTCCTTCACTGCCAACTACAACAAGGCTGACTATACAAAGGTCAAGGCGGCTGGCTATGATGAGACTTCCGATAGCAACGCCGTGAAGTATTATGCCCTGAAGATGCAGGACGGCTCTGGCTTCACTTGGCAGGGTATGCATCAGGTTGGCTTGTCCGGCTTTGGCGTGGACGAGGTTGTGGAAATGACCATCAACTGCATCTTCACCAAGAAGCCTGAGTTCAGCGAGACCCTGACTGTCACTGGCGGCTAAACCGCAAAAATCGAATCAATCAAACCGGGCAGAACTGAACAACGGATTTAGTTCTGCCCCTATTTATAAAGGAGAGCATTTATTATGGCTGCTAAGGTTATCAACTTTCATTCCCCCGATGGTAAGAACACTTACGAGCTGACCTTCACCCGTGACAGCGTGGAAGCCACCGAGCGTGCAGGTTTTCAGATTGGCCAGTACACCCAGATGACCAATCTGCTGTCCAACTCTCGCGCTCTGTTCTACGGTGCTTTCATCGCCCGCAACAAGGGCATCAAGCGCAAGGTCGTTGACGAGATGTTCCAGCATATCGAGGAGAAGGAAGACCTGATGGGCATTCTGCTTGAGATGTTCATGGATGCTTCCAAGTCCCTGCTGGCAACTGACACTGAGGACAAGACCGCAAAAAACGCAACGTGGGAGATTGTGTAACCGCACAATCTCAGGAAACAGATGGAGAGGGGGAGCCATTCTCCTTCTCCAAGCTGTTCCACGATGTAGAAGCCTATTACATCTCCATCGGCATGACCTACGACCAGTTCTGGTACGGTGATGTCTGGCTGGCGAAGGTCTACCGTGACGCAGAGGAGCTACGGGAACGCAGAGCCAATGCAGAAGCATGGAGAAACGGCTTTTACATGGCATCTGCGCTTTCCTCTACAGTTGGCAATATGTTCCGAAAGAAAGGGTCTAAACCCATCAAGTACATGGATAGACCGATTCCCCTTACTCAAAAGGAGAAAGACGAGTATGAATACAAACGCGCAGTTGAGGCGCAGGAGCGAATCAAGAGAATGATGTTCTCTATGATGGAAAGTGATGGTGGTAGTGATGGCTGATGTTGATATTACGAGCTTATCCGTAGAGATTTCTGCGGAATCGCAGGGCGCAGAGCTTAATATCGACAAGCTCGCTACCGCCATTTCTAATTTGCGCACAAAGGGCAACGTCACAAAGGTTGTAAATAGCCTTGATAAGCTGGCTGGTTCCATTGCAACGCTGAAACAGGCATCCGCTGGAATGTCCGGGCTGGACAAAATCACCAGCTTTCTAAATGGGCTTTCCAACGTCAACACGACCGCAAGCGCAAAGAGCATCAACACGGTCGTGAATGCAATCAAGAAGATTCCTGCGGCTGTGTCTGGCTTGAACGGCGTGGACTTTTACTCCATGTCTGGAAGCATTACTCAGCTTACTAACGCTTTGGCTCCGCTGTCCATTCTGGACGCATCGAACCTTAAAGCTCTTGGCAGCGCTTTCAATGCAATCGGAAAGGTTCCTGACCTGACCGACAAGTTAAAAGCGACTGATCTTGATTCTTTTGCAAGCTCTTGCCAGAAGATTTCTACTGCCCTTACTCCCCTTGCATCTCAGCTTGATAAAGTAGGCAACGCCTTTGCAAAGCTCCCCCCGCAGTTGAGCAAAGTTGTGACACAGGCAAACCGTGTGACTGCTGCCAACGAAAAGCAGCGCAAGAGCTATCTCAGCCTGTCCCATCAGATGAACGGCTTTATGCGGAACATGGCAAAGCTGGTTTCGTTGAAAGCTATCGCTGAGTATCTTGGCAACGCTGTTGCGAAGTTTAACGACTTCTATGAAGCAACAGACCTGTTTCATAATGCTATGGGCAATTTGAGCGGTGAAGCCGATACGCTCATTAGCAAGATGCAGGGATTACTTGGCGTTGACCCAACCAAAGCGATGACCTACATGGCTACTATTCAGAGCTTGGGTACTTCGTTTGGTCTGACAAGTGACAAAGCATACGTTCTGTCCAAGAACCTGACCCAGCTTGCCTATGACGAAGGTTCCTATTGGAACAAAAACGTTGCAGAAACCTTTACCGCAATGTCCTCCGCTATTTCTGGCGAGATTGAGCCTATTCGCCGTTTGGGCATTGATCTAACTCAGGCACGGTTGCAGCAGGAACTCCTTGCTTTGGGCTTTAACAAACAGGTTTCCAGCCTGTCTCAGGCAGATAAGGCGGTTCTGCGTTATATTGCCATTATGAAGCAGACTGCCAACGTGCAGGGCAACCTTGCACAGACCATCCAGAGCCCTGCGAACCAGATTAAAATTCTGAAAGCGCAGTTGGATATGCTGGCAAAGTCTGTTGGCTCTCTGCTCTACCCTGCCCTGAAATCCATTCTTCCCCCGCTGATTGCCGCTGTTCAGCTCATTCGAGAGTTTGTTGAATGGGTGGCAAAGCTGATGGGTGTGAAGGTCGTGTTCACTGATTTCACCAAGAGCGCTGAAAGCGTTGGCGGCATCGGTGATGCAATGGATGACACGGCAGACTCCACCAAGAAAGCTGCCAAAGCCCTCAAAGACTACACGATGGGTTTTGATGAACTGAATATCATTGACCCCACACAGGGAAGTTCCGGTTCTGGCGGCGGCGCATCCGCTGGCAACATCTTGGGCGATGTAGACCTGTCCGGCTACGATATGTTCAAGAACTATGTTGGCACATCTATTGATGAAATCAAGGAAAAAATAAAAAAACTTCTTCCAATCATTGCAGGTGTTGCAGCCGGATTTGCCGCTTGGAAAATTGCTGATTTTCTTTTTAGCCAGTTAAACAATGTCCACGGGTTAGCTTACAAATTGGGGCAGGTTGTTGGAGAATTACGAAAGAAGTTAGGGCTTGTCAACCCTGAACTTGCTGTAATTGCTGGTACTGTGGCGCTAATTGTATGGCGTTTTGTGGACTTGTATCAGAACAGTGAGAAATTCAGAATCGGATTACAAAGAATCAAAGACCTTATCGAACTTGCCGCACTTGGTTTTTCTCAGGGATGGAATATTTCTCTTACAGAAGGAAAACTCGGTCAGTCCATCGAGCATTTGAAAGAATCCATTAAAATACTCGCACAGCAAATTCTCGACCTTCTGCCTGATGAATGGAAAGAAAGCGCTTCTAACGCATTTCAAACAATCCGACAAGTCGTAAAGAAGTTGGACTTGGATTTAGGAGATTTGGCTCTAACCTTAATTGGAATTGGATTGATTATCAGCGGTCATCCTGTAGCTGGTCTCGCCGTTATCGGATTTGAAACCGTTTCTGTTGCGATTCGCGGATTAGGTAGCGAAAGCGAAAAAGAGTCTTTTGGCTTAAAATCCGATTGGCATAGCGCTTTTCAACAGCTTGGAATTGATGCTGGAAACATGGCATCCTTCTTTGTTGATGGGTTTGCTCAAATCGCGGATAGCATTTCTGATTTTATTCGTTGGATTAAAGACGGAATCAGCGAATCTGAGCGTTTGGATGTCACGATGAACAAAACTTTGTTCCCGAATGCTCTTCTTGGATTGGCTGACCTGATTGCAGATATTGAGACATTTGTTCGTTGGGTTAGCAAAGGCCCAACTGAGGCTGAGCGCCTCGACGTTTCAATGAATCAAGGCTTCATTGCCAATGCCCTTCTTGGCTTAGCAGATTTGATTTCTGACATCGGAAGCGTGATCGATTGGTTTGTTCATTTGGATGACCGTATCAAATCGGCTGGAGAATCTTTTGCTAGGTTCTTGGATGGAGTGGAAAATTGGGCAGCAGAAGCGGGAAAAGCTGCTGCAAACATGGTAAACGCAGTTGCAGACGCAATCGCTTCTCTGCCGTCAAAAATGTATGAAGCTGGGAAAAACGTTTGGCAAGGTCTTGTAAAAGGCATTCAGAGCGGAATCAGCAACGCAACTGGAGCGGCTGCAAATCTTGCAAAAGCCATCATCGACAAGTTCACTACTGAGACTGACATCAACTCCCCTTCCAAGCTATTTGAACAATTTGGTATTTACGTCGATCAAGGTCTTGCAAACGGTATCAGTGCAGCTATCCCCTACGTCACCACTGCTATGCAGGGCGTTGTAGACGCTGTGCAGGAGAAAGGCAACGCTCTGATTAACGCTGGTTCTACTCAGGTTACCAACTACGTTACCGGGTTCTTGAACGGTCTGGATACCCAGTGGCAGCAGATTGATTCCGGCTTGCAGAACGATTTTCTAGGTAGCATCCAAACGCTTGGCAATGCAATTCAAAACGGAGATTTGCAGTCTCTCGGGGCGTGGGCCGCTTCCTATTTCTATCACGCAATGGATGATGAACAGCGCGCACAAATCAAGTCTATTGCAGAAAACAGCCTTACTTGGCTGACAAGCAACCTGAGCGGCGTTTGGAACAACATTGCCGGTATGGCTTCTAGTTTTATCGGCCAGCTGGTTCCTTCTACCGTTGCGGCTACGACGGCGCAGACTGGATTAAATGTTGCAATGAATGCAAACCCTATCCTGTTCGTTATCTCTCTGATTGGAATGCTGGCTGGTGCTTTGTTCAATCTAGCCGGAACGAATAGCGATGTTGCAGGCGGTATTTCTTCCGTGTGGGGCGGCTTGAAGAATTTCATGTCTTATATTTTTGAAGGAATTATTCGTTTGCTGGGTCTGTTTATTCAGGGATTCGTTAACGGCGTTAACGTTATGATTGGCGCATACAACCTTGTCGCTCAGCTTTGGGGCGGTCAAATCGAATACGTGAAAAACCCACTGTTTGAATACGCAGATAAGATTGCAGCAAGTCTGGAAAGCAGCCCAGCTGTTGATTCTATCGCTTCTGGAAATGTGGATTATTCCGACGTTCCGGGAACGAACCAGTATTCGGAAGCAAATAGTTCTGGTTCTTACACTTCTAGCTACAGCCGTTCTGCAGAGCTTACCCCGTCTGAGCTTCGAGATTCTGTAAAAGAAGGCTTTATCGCTGCTATGCAGGAATCTGGATTCGGTGATACGGACAACGGAAACTTTACCGTTCGGGTTTATCTCGACGGAAAGGATATCACCTCTGCGGTCGAAAAACGTCAGAGTGATCGCGGAATGTCCCTGATGGGAACGGAAGCATACAGCTACTAAGGAGGCGACAGTTCTATGGCAAATATTCCAGCACTGGTCACAGTGAACGGTACGGCATTGCCTGAACCGTCCTCTTATGAAGCTACCACAAGCACTATTGTGGATTCTGGACGAAATATTCAAGGAAAAGTGGTCGGGGCCGTCGTACGACACGATGTTGCAAAAGTATCGTTGTCGTGGAACTACCTGACCGCAGCCCAGTGGGCAACCGTCCTTAGCTTGTTCACAAGAAACTTTTATTGCTCGGTTCGGTTCTTGAACCAAGCAACCAATGCTTATGAAACACGACAGATGTACGTATCTGACCGCACGTCTGGTATGTGGCGGCGAAACCCAAATAGCGGGAATGTAATGGGCTGGACTGGGTGCAAGCTGTCACTTGTGGAGGTTTGACGAATGGAACACCCTTCGCAAAAATGGCTTGACAAGTTCAAGGAGACCCTTGTTCCTGAAACCTTTGTCAAGATTTCATACGACAGTTCGGAACCAGGAGTTCAAAAGGATGTTTCTGCTAGCGCGGACAGCCAGTCTTTGTTCAGCAACGTTTCTGAAATTGTAGAGGATAATAGCGAACATGAGCTGAAAAAGTATGCAACTGGAGAGACAAACCAACATCTTCTTGATGGAACGTTTTCTCTCTTTCCGGGCTCTGGTTCCCAAGTGGATGTCGGCTATGCAAGTAAAAACATTGTAACGGACTCTTACCACCCCAAAATCGTTTTCACGTTTGGAAAGCATCACACCAGACGGATTCCAGGCGTTACGATTTTGTGGTCTAGCATGTTGAATGAATACGCCAAAAGCTTCAAGCTCACGGCGTATTCTGATGGAACCCAAGTAAGCACCATAACTGTTTCGAACAACGTAGATGTTCGTTCGGAGGTTGACTGGGAGATATCTGGTTACAACTCGATTTCACTTGAGGTGCTTTCTTGGTGCCTTCCAAATCGAAGGGCGCGAATTGAACAGTTTATCGTTGGATTCAGACTTGTTTACCGAAAAGGAAATTTGCTTTCCTTCACGCACGAATCAAGTAGAGACCCACTTTCTGGCCAGCTTTCCAAAGACAGCGTCTCCTTCTCTGTTGATAATAGTCAACAGATTTGGGATCCATTGAACCCACAAGGAATGTACCGCTATATCTACGAACGCCAGCTTGTTACCGTAAGCTACGGCATGGATATTGACGGAAAGACGGAATGGATTAACGGCGGACAGTTCTTTATGTCCGAATGGAACGTTCCATCAAATGGCCTTGAAGCATCTTTCGTGGCGCGTGATGCGCTTGGGCTCTTGATGAACTCCACTTATACGGGCAGAAAAAGCGGGAATTTGTATGATATGTGTGTAGATGCGCTTTCACAGCTTCCGGAAAACACCGTATCGTATTCTATTCCAGACGAGCTGAAAAACTATCCTGTTGATATCAGCAATGAAACCAACTCCTCTTACAAGAACTCGGATATTTTGCAGATGGCTGCAAACGCTGCCGGCATGGCTCTTTACCAAACGCGCGGTGGAGAAATTCGGATTGAACGTCCTGCGTTTTTTTCGGATTCGTCTTCAGAAGTTTACGAAATAGACCCAATGAACAACTATCAGTGGCCGGAAATTACATTCTCTTCCCGTTTGAAAAACGTATCTTGCAGCGTGAACAACACGACTCATCTTTACCCTTCGAATTCTAGCATTGACGGAGTTACACAATCTGTCAGTAACGCTTTGCTGAACGATTCTATCTTGGAAATCGGCAAAAACGCCATGACAGAAGCGTATTCTATTTTGTCTACAAGAAAAAAGGCAAGCTTAGAATATCGTGCCAGCCCTCACGTTGATGCACTTGACCATGTGAAGCTGAACCACAATTTCGGCTACGCCTCAGAGCTTTTTGTCACCAATGCAAAGTATACGTACAGCGGCTGTTTTAGAGGTACGCTGGAAGGGTATATTTTGGCGGACATTGCATCCATTCTTCTTGACCAAAGTTCTTTTTCTCTTCAGTATGCGGAATCTCGCGTTCTGACCGCAAGGCTGTCCTCTGCTTCTATTGATTCTCCTTCGATTGGTTGGAGCGCTTCTCCGGCTAATGTCGTTCACTTGGATGTTTTAACAAATATTGATGGCGTGTCTATTTGTCGTGTCTCTTATTCACATAAAGGAGAAGCGACCATAACTGCAAGTGTTGGAAATTCTTCTGCATCTTGTCAAGTGACAGCTGAATCCCCCTATATCACGCTTAGCTACGCTTCCGCTGATATCTCTTGGGGCAGTTATACTGACGTTACGGCAACATTCCATCCTTCTGTTCCTAGCGCACCTAAAATCATCTGGGCTGCCAGCAACGAAACGGTTCGCTTGCAAGTCCTTAGCAATCAAAACGGGATTTCTGTTTGCCGTATCTGGTGGAACTCTAAGGGAAGCGCTTCTATTATTGTAAGTGCTTTTGGCGAATCCGCGAGCATGAATGTTTCCACCCAGTCCTCTAAGCTTTCTAGCATTCCCGATGGAACGATTGTTAAAATTGTGGAGAACGGCGCTGCGGTCGATTTCATTCTTGCGCAGCATAATTATCTTTCCGATCATAACGGTGATGGCCGAACCTTGTTCGTCCGCAGATATGGCTATCGTAAGATTCGCTTTAACAATGTTGGCAACAATCCGAATCAAAAGTATTGGCTGTATGACACCAATTCCGGGGAGAATCGCTGGTTTTATTATTGGGGCAGATATAATGATTTTTGGAACAATTACCACTACGGAGAAGGTACAAGTACACCACAGGGAGAGTTTGTTGTTCCTAGATACGGTGATGGAGCATCTGAAATCCGAAATTGGCTTAACAATGATTACAAAAATCTGTTTAGCGATGCCATGAAAAATTTGATAGGCGAAACTGTTCTCCAAAAGAAAACAGATAGCATATTTGATTTTACTACTCGTGTTGCTGAAAGCGTTTTCCTCCTGACTTCTAAAGAACTCGGCATTGGTGGCAATGCGTATAACGCAAACCCGAACAATGGCGGAAAACTTTCTACGGCTCAGCAAATCTTGGACAGTGAAACAGAACTTTGCTGGACAAGAAGCCCGTTGACGGACGCTTCTTCTGATGGTTTGAGCGGAGAAGATGCGGAACGTGCAGAGCACGGAGTTGTTTGTTGCTCTTACAGCGGAACAAGTAGAAGCATATGGGCAAATAATGAATCCGTTTTTGCTAGACCTGCGTTTACTCTCCCTGACAATCTTGAGATTGACGCAAATGGAAATCTGATGATTTGAGGTGAATAATAGTGGCAACATGGATTACTGATAGAACCTATGAAGATGTATCTCGAGTTTCTGAAATTTCAGAAAAGGGACGTTCAGGCACATGGTCATCAGACGAGCAAGCAGAATGGGCTGCTGGCATGAAGGGCGCTCTAAGCTACATGGACTACAACCGCATTGAAAACGGGATTCAAGAGATTGCTGCCATTCTGAATGCGCCTGTTTTAGTCAAAACCGACTGGGATGTAAATGGATACCTGACCGTCACAGATGCTTCCCGGTGGCTTTCCAATATCAAAGCTATTCGTTCTTTGTGCAGTGGCAAAAACGATACTCCCGAAACCCCCACTTCCCTCAATTATCTGCACTATACGATTATCAACCAGGTCGAGGAAATTTTGCTCGATATCGAAACGATAGCCAACAACCATCTAATCTACTGCTCAGAGCCGGTCTGTGGAGGTGAACCTTACTATGCACTTTGTTGACCGAGAAGCGAAGTACCCGAACCGATGGACAATGACTAAACCGGACGGCTCGTCCGAAGTCGTCACCCTTGTCCGCAATGACGAGCCAATCGTTGAAGGCACTCCTATGAATGCCGAAACGTTGAACACTCTTTCAGATGTTGCAGGCGCGGACATTGCGAGAATTGCTGCCGAAAAAGCAGAACTGAACGCAAAACGGTCTGAAATAAATGCTGAAACATCCGCGCAAGAATCTCAGAAGCAAGCCGAAAAGTCTGCTGAAAGTGCCCGTCTTGCAGAACAGAGTGCAAATAAAGGCGGCTGGATGGATTTCGAGCAGAAGAACGGTATTCTTTATATGGTTAAAAGCGATAGCTTGACCGAAATAAATATGCAAGACAATGGCTCTGGAATTTTGGAGGTGACGTTTGAATGAGCAAAACAATCGAAATTGGCCCTTATAGCGCCTATGCCATTGCTGTAAAGTATGGCTATGTGGGCACAGAAGAGGACTGGATTAAAGCAGTCGAAGCGGCTCGAAAGAGTGCAGAGACAAGCGCAGCCAATGCAAA
>ERZ1034980.180-NODE-180-length-54911-cov-922.103052_pt1 | contig 54911 bp, 51 predicted proteins | sample MGYA00520622_ERZ1034980 | MGnify/ENA primary metagenome ERZ1034980 (study PRJEB33766, sample SAMN09781791) | gut metagenome | biome: gut microbiome | host: Homo sapiens | place: Madagascar | study: EMG produced TPA metagenomics assembly of the PRJNA485056 data... | reverse complement strand
AACTGCTGCCGGTGCTGAGCCGGCAGTTGCTGAGCCATATGGCCGCGAAGCAGAAGCCACACATCCTGAAGCTGGCCTGGAGTGAAGAAGAGGGCATTGTGATGATGTTTGATGGTACTCAGGGAGTTGGCGTATGAATAACAGTTTGTCGCTGAAATTCAGCCATAACCATCACCTGATGTCGGTGAAGGGATGTGGCTCAGCACTTGATGTTCTGGCCTTCGAGGGCAATGAGGGCCTGAGCAAAGTGTTCCGCTACCGTGTGGAATTTACCAGTACTGACCATGGTATCAGCAGGGACATGATGCTGATGAAAGCTGGCTCCCTGACATTACAGGCGCTGGCAGACCATGGCGATGGTGTTAAGCAACTGCGGCCCGTACGGGTGATTCAGGGGGTGGTAAGCGGTTTTGAACGTCTTGGCACGTCAAAAGATGAAACGCGTTACGCTCTGACGCTCCAGCCGCGACTGGCACTGCTTGATCGTTCATTTCAGAATGCCATTTATCAGGATATGTCTGTCCCGCAAATTGTGGAAAAAATTCTGCGGGAGCGTCATAACATGCGTGGGCAGGATTTTCTGTTCTCACTGACCAGGGAATATCCACGACGTGAGCAGGTGATGCAGTATGGTGAGGATGACCTGCATTTTATCACCCGTTTGCTGGGAGAGGTTGGTATCTGGTTCCGTTTTACGGCTGACACACGGCTTAACATTGATGTGGTGGAGTTTTGTGACAGCCAGACTGCTTACGGGACAGACCTGATTCTGCCATCAGTGCCGCTGTCGGGACTGCAGTCTGAGGGGGCGGATTCAGTCCGGGAAATGAAGAGTCGCCATACTGTGGTTCAGAAACTGGTCAGTGTCCGTGATTACAATTATCGCGAGGCCACACGGGATATGAACGTACAGATTGATGTGGCCGGTGGCGATGATACCACCTGCGGGGAGGCTTATCACTGGGGAGATAACTGGCTGACGCCCGGCAGCGCGTATGAGCGTACGCCAGTCCCGGAATCCGGTGCTTTTTATGCCCGTATACGTCATGAACGTTATCTGAATAACCAGACACGGGCGTCAGGTGTTACCGGTTGTCTGACACTTTCACCGGGTCAGGTGCTGAAAGTGACGGGGGAGAATGAAGTGGAGGAGATCTTTCGTCAGGGCGTGCTTGTTACTGCAATACACTGCCATGCCCGGCGGGATGAAGTTTCTGGTATCCATTTTGAGGGGATCCCTGACAGTGATGTTTTTTGTTTTCGCCCGACTCCCGGCGAACGTCCGGTCATGGCAGGTACACTGCCGGCACGTGTGACGAGTACGACCGAAAATGATACTTACGGTCATATCGATAAGGAAGGACGTTACCGCGTTAATATGTTGTTTGACCGTGATAACTGGGAAACCGGGTTTGAGAGTCTCTGGGTCCGTCAGGTCCGGCCATACGCCGGAGACACTTATGGTTTTCATCTGCCTCTGCTGGCGGGGACCGAGGTGGCAATAGGTTTTGAGGATGGTAATCCTGACAGGCCATACATTGCGGGTGTGCTGCATGATTCAGCACATGGCGATCACGTCACCATCCGTAATTACAGGCGTAATGTGCTTCGCACGCCGGCGAACAACAAAATTCGTCTTGACGATGATCGTGGTAAAGAACATATAAAGGTCAGTACGGAGTATGGCGGGAAGAGTCAACTGAACCTTGGTCATCTGGTCGACAGTGAAAGACAGAAGCGCGGTGAGGGGTTTGAACTCAGAACGGACTGTAAGGGGGCGATCCGGGCACAGAAAGGGATCTTTATCAGTGCGGATGGTCAACCTGGTGCTCAGGGACACCAACTGGAGATGAAACCAGCTATCAGTCTGTTGAAAGGAGCCGTAAATCTGGTGACAGAATGGCAGACCGTTACACAGACTCATCATAACGCTGCGCCGGATGTTGTACCGCTGAAAGAACTGGCTTCAGGTGCTGGAGAGTTGAAAACGTCAGCATTATTAATGTCAGCTCCTGAGGGGATCGCTGCAGTCACACCTGAAACTGCTTTAGTGCATAGCGGGAAAGGGCTGTTTATGCAGAGTCTGGGAGAAATCAATCTTACTGCGATGCAGCGTTATTCGGTAAATTCAGGGCAGGCTGTATCAATGCTTGCCCGGCAGGAAGGAATGCGGCTGGTGTCGGCTAAAGGCCCGCTGGAGATTGAGTCGCATGCCGATATGCTGTCATTAATATCTCTGAAAGATATTGTAGTGCAGTCAACTCAGGGTCATCTGCAACTGACAGCTAAAAATGGTATCACACTGGGATGTGGTGGCGCATATATTCGTCTTACTCCTCAGGGAGAAGTGCATATTCATGGACCAGGATTAATCAGTTTTAAAGGTCAGCACGATTTTCAGGGACCGGGCAGGGAGGATTTTCCGATGCCGGAACTGCCGGCATCGGTATGTAAAGAGTGCCTGAAGAAAGCACAGGCACTGGCGCAGGGATTTGTGCCGAGGGAAGCATAAATGGCAACACAATGGATCGAGGAAGTCGCAATGACCTGCCGGACATCGGGGAGTGGTTATCTTGATGTAATTATTGATCAGTCTGGGCTGGATTTCAGTGTTATACCGGCACTTAATGCGTTATCAGTGGAATGGCAGTCGCTTTATCATGGGTTACCGGAAGCGTTTCTTGTTGAAGATGCACCACTGATTGCCCGTATTTCTCTTGACAATGTGCAGCAGATGACCTGGTTGCAGGATATCAGTCAGCGCGTGGCCGTACAGGCGCCATTGTTATTGTTGTGTTCAGCCTGGCCTTTTTCTGTTCTGGCAGCCTGGCTTACGGCGTGTGTGGATGCCTTGCATGAGGGAAGAGGAGGTATTTTGCGGTTTTATGATACGCGTATTTTCCCTCTGCTTTTTACGCATATTTTCAGTGAGGAGCAACAGACGTTATTGTTACGTCCGGCTTTATTCTGGGCATGGCAGGATATGGATGGTAATGGCAGAGCCATAAAAGGTATTGATATGCCTCCGGTTCGCGATGAAAAAAAACATAAAATTAATCTCAGCGACAGCCAGGTGGAGCATCTGATGTGTGTCTGTGATGTCATGGTATTGCTGACGCACTGTGAGCCACCGGCAGGCACTTATATATCCCGGCAGGCACTGTTTATGGATTGTTTCCAGGGCATGGTGGAGGCAACCCGGCAGGGTATCATTCTGGATGATGAGCGTGAATCCTGGGTGATGAGTAAATGGCAGAAAGCGGTAAAACAATCTGGTGACAATCAGGATGGAGGAGCCTGAAGTATGTCCGGAGTAAAGGATACCGATTTGGTCTGGCTGCCGCCTTATTTTTCCTTCTAAGTCCCTTCAGTTACAAGGAATATCAGATGAAAAAAACGCTGCTCAGGTTGCTGTCAGTGGGATTTCTGCTGTCAGTCTGTTATTTGCCGGTTGCTGCTGGTGGCACTATCGAAGCCATAAATCACACCAAATGGGCAATTAATCATTTCAGTATTAATGGTCAGTCAGGCGTTGACATTATTGGTCCGTACCAGGGGGGGGGAGGAGCCTGTTGTTTCAGTGTGCCAAGTCGATGGACGCCGGGTATGTCAGTGCGTATTGACTGGGAAACAGGTGTTGGGGGATCTAAAGGTTTCCCCGGATTTGCTGATAGAGCTAAATACAAAGCGTGGATAAACGAAATGAACAAACAAAAACGTCAGCACAGCAAAGTCATTCCGGTTCCCGATTATAACGGTCAGGATGTCTGCGGTATTACGGTACACTTTTTACCCTGCGATGAAGTGAAGGTGACGACCAGTTGTTACACCTATGGTAGTCCATCTTATCCAATCAAAGAACCAATCAGAATGGAGGAGCCAAAAGAATGTCCAAAGTAAAGGATACCGATTTAGTCTGGCTGCCTCCTTATTTTCCAGTTCAGGGCCGCTTGCCGACAAAGTCATTACAGGTTGGTCAGAATTGCCATAAACAGAACAGTGATGAGATAAATTATCGTCAGGAATTGTGTCTGGCTGCGGGGCGCCGTGTTGAACCGCCGTGTTGCAAGACACTACATATTAGTTTGTTTTTTGATGGAACGGGGAATAACCTGAATAATGACTTGTTCTTGTCTAACCCAAAGCATCCAACGAATATAGCACGCCTGTTTCGCGCCACTATCGGAGACGGTACGGTCGGTGGAGTAGCTGATACAGGCAAAATACAGATGGATTCGGCAAGTGATTGCGGTGAAAAATACTTTAGATTTTATATTCCCGGAGTGGGGACGCCTTTTCCGGAGGTGAATGACCCAGACTATTCAACCATAGGGCTGGCAGCTGCTGCTATGGGGGAAGAGCGAATTAACTGGGCATTGTTGCGAATTATTGATGTGCTTATGCGCATAAGTAAAGATCCTGAAAAAAACAGCATAAAACTATCTGAGGGAGCCAGTCGTAAGTCAATAGAAAAAATGGGCACCAGTTGGAACCGTTTGTGGTTTGGTGGTAGCCACAATCGCTATGAAGAATTTACCCGCTTACTGAATGAATTAGCTCCGAAGCTGAAACCATTGCTGCTCCAGCCGGAGCCTGGTAAACCCAGGTTGTTAGGCATTAAGTTGTATGTTTATGGATTTTCCCGTGGCGCTGCTGCCGCGCGTACTTTTGTACGCTGGCTGAGTGAACTGCTTCCCCCGCCCGTTAAGGAAGGTGAAAAGCCTCCACTATGCCTGCAGATTGGTGAACAACAATTGCCCATTAGCGTGGAATTTCTCGGGCTGTTAGATACTGTTGCCTCCGTAGGGGTTGCACATGCGGTACCAATTGCTGATGGTCATATGTCCTGGGCCGACGGAACAATGGAGCTTCCGGATGATGAAACATATCCGGGATTAATAAAAAAATGTGTGCATCTGGTTTCTGGTCATGAACAGCGACTCTGCTTTCCTCTGGATTCGATACGCCGGAGTAACGGTAAATATCCACCTTATGCAACCGAAGTGGTCTACCCTGGGGTGCACTCAGATATTGGCGGTGGTTATCCGCCGGGAGATCAGGGGAAAGCGAATGGAAAAGATGATGCTTTATTGCTTTCACAGATCTCTCTTCATGATATGTATGCCGCTGCTTTTAGTGCTGGAGCACCGTTGAAAGTTCCTGAAGGTATTTTGCCCAATGAGTTGAGCGCTCAAAGATGGAGAATCATGGATGTAGATACTATTTCTGAGTTTGATGTCGATACTCCATTGATTAACCGCTTCAATGCCTGGCGAGAACTTACTCAGAATCTGGGTTCACCCGAAAAAATTACGGCTGAAGATGCATCCCGGTACGAGCCATTGCGCGCCAGTGATAGCCTGGAAACTGTTGTTGAAAATCAGATTGCATGGATCACGGCATGGCGTATCGATCGCTATGCCAGAGGTTCGATGTTGAAAACACCATTCTACCGACGCGCCACGAATACCGAAGCACTGCCTGCTGCACGTAAAACTGCAAAAGAGGCCCGGGATGAAAAACAGAAAAAAGTGCTTGAAGAACGTCAGCGACAGAGAGCAAGTCAACCCCCTGATAAAATGGACGAACTGGTACTTTATCCGGGCGTCAAGGATTTCGATCCGGATATGGCGCAGACCCAACTGTTTGAAGCTGCGAAGGAGTTTGGTAAGGATTACCACGATGGTTACCGTATTCCGGAGAATCTGGCGCAGGTGGTGCTGGATACCGTGCTGCAGCCAATGATTTTTGTTCTGAATACTGATGATGAAGCCAGTGATTACAAGAAAGTGAAGGCTGCTGGTGACGCCCGTGTTGAGAAGCTGTTTCCTGATGACGGGGAGTCCAGTAACGCGGAGCAGCCATCTGGACTGGTCAGGGCGTTATTTGATGAGCAGATACACGATTCCCGGGCCTGGTTTATGCATGCTGTACTTGGTACACGTGAGATGTGGACTGGTTACTTCCGCTATCGCACGATATTTTTTGGCGATAAATCTAATAAGCAACTTTCACCGTTGGTCATTGCTGGCGATCTGGTGGGATTTACCACGCTTGCTACTGGTGTTGTGCTGAGTTTCAAACAGAAATCTCTGACCGGAAAACTGGCGGGACTGGCTGCAACAGGTGCAGTGCGGGCACTACAGGTCGAAGTTCTGGATCTGATTACCGGAGAACCTGTTTCAGATCAGCCTGATGGAGAGCAACAACGGGCATTTACTCAGGAACACGGGGTAGTGAGCGCTCAACATAAATCTTTTATGGCTGAACAACAACGGAAACGGGCACTGGCGGCGATACCTGCTAACTGGCTTGAGCCAGTCATAACAACTGTCACCTGAATCGAAAGGTAATCAGATGAGTAAAGTCATCCGCAAAGGAGATAGCCTGCGGGAATATGGAGGTAAAGTCCTGGGCGGACATTATCAGTGTTTTGGGCGAGGATTTGCCTGCAAAGGTGATCCTGTGATTTGCAATAAGCATGGTATGACTACTATTGCAGAAGGTAGTTTACTGACCAGAATGGATGGTCAGCCTGTCGCATTACATGGCCATCGTTGTTCCTGTGGTTGTACGCTGGTCAGTTCTTTTCCTGATTGTGGTATTGACCAGTGAGACCTTTTCCTGATTATCCTGATTATAAAACCGCTCGTCCTCCCAGGACAGCCCGGTGGCTGTTGAGTATGGGCGTTGTGGGGGGATTCAGTGGTGGTGTTATGCTGTTACCCCTTGCCGAAGGGAAAAGTGCACTAATTGCTGCAGGTATGCTGATCGCACTGATACTGACCTCTTCTGGCTGGTTGGTTCAGTGGTTGTATTATCGTGTCAGTGTACATAACGCAACTTTTTATTATCAACAGGTGGCATATGAACAGCTGCAATGGTGGATAAAACATCGGCAATCATTCTGGTTAAAGGAGGTTGTTTTGCTGGGCCCTGCGGGTAAAAGCTCAATTGACTGGCTGCGTGTGCTAGGAAAGGAGCAATCTCCACCAGAGGAAAGAAGAGAAGACGGAGGATATGCGTTAAGACTACCACAAATTTCCGCTACAGATGTCTCAGTACGTGAGAAACGGCTGGCAGAACTGCTGGTTATTGAGTGGCAAAATCAATGTACAGAAAAAACACCTGTTTCACTACGGCGTTGTTACTGGCAGGGAACAGATTCTGCCTGGCAGGCATTTCGTGCACAGATGCATCACACTTTCCCTGATATGGCTCTGCCATTAAGACCTGAGCCTTGGCGTGGGGAAGTCAGCCTAGCTGAGATAGCGGACGGCTTTCCGGCGTTCAAACCTCAGGACACAATACTGATTGCCGGGTGTCAGGCTGTTGCAGCGCAGCGGGACACGAATCTTCCTGCTGGCGAATCTGCAGTATTGTGTCTGGTTGGGCAGAATGGTTCTGTTCAACTGACACGTGGTGAAACCTTTTCGGCAGAAAATGGTGAATCCTTACTTGCTGTTTGTACCCGCGCACTGGAACAGAGCGAACTGGAGGTGCCCCCGGAAGCCTGTCTGCTGTTTTCCCGTTCTGAATTTAAGACGCTAGAGAACAGTAGCTGGGATATCCATCAATATCAGATGGATGTTCACTGGGGAAATGTGGGAGAGATGGACGCACTGATTGTTTTAGCTCTGGCGGCCATTTATGCCAGGTACTACCAACAACCGTGTGGCTGGATTGCTTGTGATCCGGGATCCACTTTTGCAATTGGAATTGTAAAACCTGATGGACAACGTCAATAAACCTGTTTCTGTAGCAGCAACGGTAGCTGTCTGCATTGCTGTGATCACTCTTTTTGTATTATTGGGCGAACTGGCGTGGTGGTTATGGGCGACCGGGCGTTCAACGGAATGGGAAACTCTGCGGTCCCTTATTATTGTCGGTTTTATTGTCTGGAGCATGGCTCTCAGTCTGTTAGTGCTGGGATTCATTGCCTTTCGATTGCTGATTAAAGACAGAATCCGTTTGTTGACTCTCCGTAAGCATCGGGCCGTAACGTTAACTGAGCATGAAACCATATATGTTATCCTGAAAAAATATCTTCGCTCGCGTTATAACCTGTTTTGGCGCTGTAAAGTTCGTTTGCTGTTGATTACTGGCGATGAAGAGGCCATCGAACAATTGTTCCCGGGGCTGCAGTCTCATCTGTGGCTGGAAAGTAACTGCATCGTTCTGATTTATGGTGGAAGTCTGGCAACAGTGCCTGATAGAGAAAAATATGCTGCCCTGCGCAGGTTACGGTCGTGGCGACCACTGGACGGTATTATCCGGGTGATATCGCCGACAGCATCCCTGATGCCAGAGATAAGTGATAACGATTTACGTGGGCTGGAGACACTCAGCAAATTGCTGCGTTATTCGGCACCGGTCTGGCTGTGGCAATTGTGTAACAGTGACTGGTCACAGGATAAACGAACAGAGCAGGTGTTGGGGGTAACATTCCCCCGACATGTGACGACAGCAGATATTACCCGTCAGTTTGAACAGATATTACCGGTGCTGCGGACACAAGGGATGAGTCAGGTTGCTGAAGATAATCGTCATGACTTTTTGTTGCGGCTGGGGCGGGAACTGAAAGAAGGGGGGATTGCCCGCTGGACTCAGCAACTGGCTCCATGGCAGGAGTCTTCCCGACGGCATATTTCATTACGGGGAGTGATATTCAGTCTGCCGAAGAATAAAGCATCTGATATTTCCGGGGAACCTGTACCTTCGTTATTCTCTGATACAGACAAATTTGTACCCGAATCACAGAGGCACACGCTGTTTCCGTCAGTGTCCCTGCAGGGCATTATTGATGACTGTACCCGTGTGCATGGTCACCGTATGGGGTTTCCTCGTGAACAGATGTTCACTGTGGGGATTATGGCTGTTGCCGGTATATGGGGAGCTGGCTTATTGCTCTCTTTTGCACTCAATTACGGGCAGATTTCTGTTGTGGCAGAAAAAGCTCGTGCACTTATGGAACACCCTTCTGTTTCAGATTACCAACTGATGGCGTTGCATGAATTGCGGAATGATGCGGGGCGTCTGCAACATTATGTTCAGGAGGGAAGTCCCTGGTATCTGCGTTTTGGTCTCGACCACAACCGACAACTGCTTGACGCTATGCTGCCCTGGTATGGTGTGGCAAATAATCGTCTGATTCGGGATCCGGCCAGTGAAGCGCTGGTACAAAAACTCCAGGCACTGGTGGGCACGCCACCTGACAGTGAGTTGCGTGCACATCTGGCTAAATCTGGCTATGAGCACCTTAAAGCCTGGCTGATGATGGCGCATCCCGATAAATCGGATGGTGCGTATTATGTGCAGGTTATGAAAAACGTTCAGCCGGAGCGAACGGGGATTTCAACAGCACTGTGGCAAAGTTTGTCTCCGGATTTGTGGGGTTTCTACATCACCGGTTTGTCGGCACAACCTCAGTGGAGAATTACGCCGGATACGCTGCTGCTCAGTCAGAGCCGCCAGGTATTGTTACAGCAGACCGGGTTGCGTAACGCAGAGAGCACGTTGTATGAAAATATGCTCAAATCAGTACGGTGGAACTTTGCAGATGTTTCTCTGGAAGACATTACTGGCGGAACAGATGCCAGACGCCTTTTCACCACCAATGAGGTGATTCCGGGGATGTTTACCCGTCAGGCCTGGGAAGGTGAGATTCAGCAGGCGATTGAAAAAATAGCGGGGGCGCGCAGGGATGAAATTGACTGGGTGTTGAGTGATTCCCGCATGACAATATCAGCGGATTTTTCTCCGGAAATACTGAAGGCGCGGTTGACCCGACGCTATTTCACGGATTTTGCCGGTAGCTGGCTGAATTTTCTGAATAGTCTTCGCTGGAACCCGACGAATAACATTACCGATGTGATTGACCAGTTGACCCTGATGAGTGATGTACGTCAGTCACCACTGATTGCACTGATAAATAATGTAGCCTGGCAGGCGCAGGCCGGACAACAGAGTGAGGCTCTTTCTGCGTCAGTCATCCGATCTGCAAAGGAACTGATTAGTGGCAGGGATAACCCGATAATTGATCAGTCTGTGTCAGGTCCGCAGGGCCCTCTGGATGATACTTTTGGCTCGTTATTGATGCTGGCAGGAAAACATAAGAGCAGTAACATGATGTCAGTTGATAATTCATTAAGCTTGCAAACCTGGCTGACCCGGGTTACCCGCGTGCGGTTACGTCTGCAGCAGATGGCGAGTGCGCAGGATCCACAGGCAATGATGCAACAACTGGCACAATCAGTTTTCAGAGGGAAAAGTGTTGAACTGAATGATACCCGGGAATATGGCAGTCTGCTGGCAGCTAGTCTGGGAGAAGAATGGAATGGTTTCGGGCAGGCCATGTTTGTTCAGCCCCTGAGTCAGGCATGGCAGACGGTTCTTCAGCCCTCTGCCATCAGTCTGAATGAACGCTGGCAACGGGCAGTGGTGGCGGACTGGCGAATGGCCTTTGACGGGCGTTTTCCGTTTGCAGCGAGCCGGAGTGATGCATCCCTGCCGATGCTTGCTGAGTTTATCCGTAAAGACAGTGGTCGTATTGACAGATTTCTGGCTACGGAGCTCAGTGGTGTACTTCATAAAGAAGGGAGTCAGTGGATCCCGGAGAGCGCACATAGTCAGGGATTAACATTTGATCCTGCTTTTATCAGGGCCATAAATCAGCTTAGCCAACTGTCAGATATTCTTTTTACTGACGGAAGCCAGGGAATTAATTTTGAGCTACAGGCTCGTCCGGTACCTCAGGTTGTGGAAACACAACTGACAATAGATGGACAGAAACTGCATTATTTTAACCAGATGGCGGGGTGGCAGTCTTTTCGCTGGCCGGGGGACACCTGGAAGCCGGGAACCATGCTGACCTGGAAGTCAGCCAGTGCGGGCACACGTCTGTTCGGGGATTATACCGGTACGTGGGGATTTATTCGTTGGCTGGAACAGGGGAAACGCCGGCAACTTGACCGCAGTCAGTGGATGATGAGTTTTACTGCACCGGATGGTCGTATTTTGCAGTGGGTGCTGCGCACACAACTGGGGAATGGTCCGCTGGCGTTACTGACGCTGCGGGGATTCAGATTACCGGATCAGATATTCAGTGTGGAGCCGACCGTCACCTCTCAGGCAGTGATGGGAGGGGCGGGAAACGGCGAATAACGGGCACTTTCCTGGGCTGGTTATCGTTTTACAGGTGGGGCAGAACTTTTTGTGCAGCACGTTATTCTTACTCAGTAAGACCTTTTAGTATGAATTATCTTTGCTCAGAAGAGACCAATAATTAATACTGGCAGGATCACTGGTGGTCAACAGGAATTTAATTCAAGTGGCAGATAAACTGGGTTTTTATTCTTTCTTCTGATATTTGCTCTGTACTGAATAACAATATCTCAGGAAATACTTCCGGCGATTTGTGTTTGAATAAAGATAAAAACATCTGTTCATAAATGTCAATTAATATCAAATATCGCTGACTTACTGTTGATACCTTTTGAAGTTGTTGTTTTAAATTCATTAATAAACGAGAAAACGTTAATCTAACTTTATGGATGATTTGACTCTGCGATATTACGACGCTGAAATGCGTTATCTGCTGGAAGCCGGGGAAGAGTTTGCCCGTGCACATCCTGAGCAGGCAGCGATGCTCAACCTTAATCAGGCTGGTGCGCGGGATCCTTATGTGGAACGGTTGCTGGAGGGATTTGCTTTTCTGATGGGCAGATTACGTGAAAAACTCGATGATGATTTGCCTGAGCTGACCGAAGGGCTGGTCAGCCTGTTATGGCCGCATTATCTTCGTACTGTCCCGTCGATGTCTGTGGTGGAATTTACTCCGGACTGGCGTGAGATGAAAGAATCCGTGCGTATCGCCAGAGGCTTTGAAGTTATTTCCCGACCTGTTGGTGAAAAGAAAACACGTTGTCGGTATACAACGACAAAAGAAGCGGAGCTTCAGCCTCTGTCACTGGAATATGCCCGTTTGTCGACCAGAGCTGACGGGCGCTCGGTGATCACACTACGTTTTAACTGTAGTCGTCTGGCAGACTGGGAGCGTATCAGACTCAGTCATCTTCCGTTTTATTTTAATGCTGATGCGACGCTTGCCTGTGCGATGCATGAAGCCTTCACCCTGAATGTGGACAGGATGTGGCTGCGATTGCCTGATTACAGGGAGCCAACTCCGTTTGACGGATATTTTACGGCGCTGGGATTTGATGATAATGACACCCTCTGGCCAAAAGACAGTGGCAGTTTCAGTGGTTATCAGCTGCTTCTGGAGTACTTTACTTTTCGTGAGAAGTTCATGTTCACAGGCCTGCATGGCCTGGATACGGTGGCTTTTCCGGCAGAACTTACCTGGTTTGAAATTGACGTGGTTCTGGCGGAGCGTTGGGCGCATGATTTTAGCTTTACTGAAAAGCACCTTCGGCTCAATTGTGTCCCTGTGATTAATCTGTTTCCGCTGGAGTCCGATCCACTGACAATAAATTCCCTGCAGACAGAATACATGCTCCGTCCGATGCGCGTGCAGGATGGTCACACTGAGATTTATTCAGTGGACTCCGTGATTTCCTCCGGTCAGCAAACTTATGTGCCGTTTTCCGGTTTTCGTCATAAAGGTGGAATGATGCGCCATGATGCACCTGAATATTACTATCATACCCGCGTACGACGGGGGGCATCAGGGCTGTATAACACCTGGCTCATTCTTGGTGGGGAGGCTTTTGATAACCACACCGTGCCGGAAGATGAAAGCCTGTCGCTGACGCTTACCGGAACAAACGGCCAGTTACCACGACGTGCGCTTCAGAGCACCGTACTTGATACAGTGATGAAAACCACCTCTGTCAGCATTGCTGTCCGTAACCTCTGTGCTCCAACATTGCCCTGTTACCCTCCGGCACAGGATCGTTTTCACTGGCGTGTACTGAGTCATCTTGGAAGTGGTTTTCTGTCAATGATGGATAATGCTGATGTGTTGCGCGGAACTCTGGCGTTGTATGAATGGACGGGGAGTGAAATGAACCGTCGACGTCTGGAAGCGATCGTTGATGTGAAACACAGTGAAACTGAACGATTTGAGCAGGGACATCTGGTTCGTGGTGTGCAGATAGAGGTTATGCTGGACAGTTATGGTTTTGCCGGGCGTGGTGATATTTGTCTGTTTGGTGAGATGCTGAGTCGTTTTTTTGCGCTTTATACCGATATCTACCTGTTTAATCGACTCATTATTATTCTGCAGCCAACCGGAGAACGACTGGAATGGGAAGAAAAACACAACCGCCGTATTCCCGCCTGACGCCACGACTGGAAGCGGAACTTCACCGGATTAATTTTTACCGCTTTTGTCAGACTCTTGAGAAAAATAACCCGGGTAAACCACCATTAGGTTCGACCAGTAGCCCTGCTGACGATCCGGTACGTTTTGCGCCTCATCCAGGGATGGGATTTCCGTCCTGTGAACTGAATTCTGTTGAGTATGATGAGGGTGACGAACACAGGGTACCAGTGATCCGTACCACATTTATGGGAATGTATGGTGTGGATTCACCATTACCGACGGCATATATCGATGATATTGTCCGAAGTCGGGAAGGGCATAATGTGTTGCAGGATTTTCTGGATATTTTTAACCATCGTATCCTGACACAGTTTTACCGTATATGGCGTAAATATTCATATCCGGCCACATTTGAACCTGGAGGTACAGACACGATTTCCCGATCATTGTTGGGGCTGGTGGGACTGGGGATCCCGGGAACGGAAAAACATATTGCCGCTCCGTTATCGCGCTTTCTGGCACTGGCTGGTGTACTGCGTCTGCCGGGTAAGACTCAGGAGGGAATTCAGACAGTGGTTTCTTTGCTGGCACCGGAAACCACGGTGAAGGTCAGTCCGTACTGTCCGCGATCGGTGGAGGTCAGCCGGCCATCAGGTTTTTATGATGATGATGCTTTTTTGCTTGATGGAAATGCTCCTCTGGGTGATGAGGTAATGGACATCAGCAGTCAGTTGCTGATTGCACTTTCGACAGATAATAAAGAAGAAGCGCGGGGATGGGGGCCGGATGGACAGCTATTTCAGGATCTTCTGATTATGTTACGGGTATATCTGGGCTGGAGATTCAGGGCCAGAATCACCCTCACCATTGATACCCGGCTGTTTGCTGTTCCTCCATTGGGTGATGGTGCTTTCTGGTTGGGTATAAATGGCGTTCTGGGGGCAGAAAGCAGTGTTCTTTCTGATGATATGCCGAAGACGTTTACAACAGAGCTGGGGTATTACAACGGACTGACACCGGCGAGATTACAACAGGAAAACCGACGTGTTACGTATAAATTTAACTAAGGCCACATTCTGGTTGTTGCCATTACTGGCATTCAGTCTGACGGGATGTGGTGTTGTGCAGAGTGTTAACGATGGGAGCCGATCAGTTTTCAGTTCCCTGTTTTATAAAAAAGTAAAGGTTCTTCGTCTGGATTTTATCGCACGTGAAGCATTGAACACGGATTCCCGTGAGAGCCTCTCGCTTTCTGAGCCGGTAGTGGTCCGTGTGTATCAGCTGAAAGATCGTGGCACTTTTGATAATGCACTCTACCAACAATTGCTCCAGGAAGGAGATATTATTCTACAGACTGACCTGTTGGCCAGTCGCGATGTTGTGCTGAAGCCCGGGGGAAATGCAAGCCTTACCATGCCAATGGAAGAAAAAACGCGGTTTGTCGCAGTTGCAGGATTGTTCCGTCATCCGGATATGGTTGCCGGTACCTGGAAACAGGTGATTAAGCGTGAAGATTTTGATCCGGATAAACCCTGTGTGCTGGAGGCTGGCGATAATGCCCTGACACTTCTGTCGGTGAAGGCGAAATAATGATGCCACGTCCTTCTCTTTATGAAATTCTCTGTGGCAATTTTACCGGTGGACTGGAGTTAAATCAGGTCAGTGAGGAAGAACAACTTATTCTTTCAGTGCTCGATAACATGCAGCGTATTCTGAACACCCGTGCAGGGAGTCTTAAGCATCTGCCTGATTATGGTTTGCCGGATATGACGAACATTCTGCAGGGGATGCCGGGCACTGCTCACCAGTTGATGCGTGTGCTCTCGGATGTTCTGCTGAAGTATGAACCCCGCCTTAAACGTATTGAAGTTGTGATGCAGGAGCAGACACAGCCAGGTGAATTGCGTTATGCCATTGATGCAGAGCTGAAAGGCGCCGGACTGGTTCGTTACGGAACAACATTTATGCCGGAAGGCCGGGTGTTACTGCGGCATCTGAAGCAACAGCAGTTTGTGGATAATTCAGCTTATTATCGTGCCTGATTTTTTATTCAGGGAGTGGGTGGCAGATAATACATATATGGCTGCTTCCGGTAATAAATGCAAATAAGACATTTACAAAATGTGGTTCCTTTTAATTTTTCAGAAGTTGTTTGTTAATAAAGGAGAGAACAGAATGAAAAAAATCGCCATAATTTCAGTAATGATGTTATCGGTGACGAGTGGTTCAGTGCTGGCTGATAATCATACATTATCGGTTGGTTATGCTCAGAGTAAGGTACAGGACTTTAAGAATATTAAAGGAGTGAATCTGCAATACCGATATGAGTGGGATTCTCCGGTCAGTGTTGTTGGGAGTGTGTCGTATATGAAAGGTGACTGGTCAGACAGTTATCGTGATGAATTTGACGATTTCTACAGACAGCATGCTGATATTAAATATTATTCATTTCTTGCAGGACCAGCTTATCGCCTGAATGATTATATCAGCTTTTATGGGCTGGTAGGTATATCTCATACTAAAGCGAAGGGAGATTATGAATGGAGAAACAGTGTGGGATCTGATGAGTATGATGGGCATTTAAGCGGGTCTGTGTCAAAAAAATCCACTGATTTTGCTTATGCTGCGGGTATCATTATTAATCCGATGGACAATATGTCTGTAAATGTTGGTTATGAGGGAAGTAAAGCAGATATTTATGGAAACCATTCAATAAATGGTTTTATTGTTGGTATGGGATATCGTTTTTAATCACGTTGAACATGTGGTGTAAATATATTACCGCATGCTGTAAAACAACTGGCATCATTCCTGAATGAGACAGCGAGGTGTCAGTTGTTGCTTTTTTGTGGGGCGTTGATATCAGAGTGCTAACAAAGTGAAATATTTATTGGTTAAAGTTTAAATAATGTACGGGCTTGTTGTTTAATGTTCTTCGGATATGTTTTTTGTCCGGGGGGCCTGTATTCCTGTGTCTGGAATGTTGGAACAGATATTCAGGAAACAGCATATATCAGGAGTAATGACAGCTGTTTTATCCTGCCTGGGTCTGTATTCGATAAAGGCACTGCAGGAACCACTGAATTTTACATGAGAAGTTTTAATACGTCGTTACTGGTTCTGAAATGGGGCGGTGGAATGGTCAGACGTTCACTCACCTGAATCTGTTTTCATCAACAATAAAAATATAGTAAATAACGCTTTGGTCCTGAGGAGGGCAATGAAAATGACAGCAGCAAATGCTCTGTTGGCACTGTGTTTGCCTGATGAGGCGCAGCAGTCAGCACAACTTGCCCGTCAGCAGAACCTTCTTTCAAAGTGGGATAACTGGCTGAGGCCTCTGGCAATGGGAAATGGGGTGGGAGAGGATCCTGCCTGTGATGATGATTTCCAGTTGATGCGCGAGGAAATCAACAAGCTGTCCGGTATTGATACTGAAAAACTGTGCCGGCTGGCTGAAAATATTCTTTGTCATACGGCCAGAGACTTAAGGGTGGTGACCTGGTATATCCTCGCCCGTCTGCAACGGGAAGGAGAGGCGGGATTGTGTGAGGGGCTGCAGCTGCTGACTGCCATGCTGAGCCGTTATGGTGAACACTGTTATCCACGTCGTATTAATGCACGTAGGGCTGCGCTTGAATGGCTTAATGGTACAAGGATACAGGACGTGCTTTCTTTGTGGCCTGCTGCTGGTCGTGAACAGACATCACAGACAGCCGCTGTGCTGAGTTTGCTGGGTAGGGTGCTGGAGGACTGGCCTGAGGGAGAACGCCCGTCCCTTGACGGATTAGCCCGGCAGCTTGAAAATCGTCTGGCAGGCTCTGGTGGTCTGGATGGTTTAACCACATCGGATACCCACTCGTCTGAAAGCTCTCCGCCTCTTTTGGACTGTTCTGCAGTTCCGGATATTGCTGTTAAATCGGAGAGTGAATTTTTAAGTCAGGCAAAAGTACTTTCCCGTTGGTTGTCCGGGCAACAGGACGGCTGGCTGGCATCGCATCGCCTCATGAAGGCTGTCTGCTGGGATACAGTCAGCCAGCTTCCGGCACTGGACGGCAGTGGATGTACCCGACTTTCACCGCCAAAAGCAGATTATCGCGCACAGCTTAAACGTCTGTATCTGCAGCAAAACTGGATGGGACTGGTGGAGCTAGCCGGGACCATGTTCTGTGAAGGCGGAAACCGCTTCTGGCTTGATTTGCAGTGGTACCTCTGGCAGGGGCTGACGCGTGCCGGGCATCCGTGGAGCAGTCTGGCGGATTATATTATCAGTGATTTGCAGTTGCTGCTGACCCGACTGCCGGGACTTGAGCAGCTTTCATGGCGTGATGGTACGCCGTTTGCTGATGAGGTGACGCAGGTCTGGATTGCGGAAAAAGTGTGTAACGGGATACCGGAGACGGTTGGTGAAGCCATACCACCTGTTTCAGGTGAGGCAGTGGATGATATTCTGGCTCTGGAAGCTGAGGCGATGGAAAAGGGCGATCGGGATGGACCTGAAGCTGCATTGAGCTGGCTTCAGCATTGTCCGGATACGGGGAGCCTGCGAAATCGCTGGTTACAGCGTCTGATAATGGCCCGTGTGGCAGAGCAGTTTGGACGTAATGAAATGGCCCTTCACTTACTCGGTGAACTCATGGCCAGTGCGTCACAACTGACGCTCAGTGACTGGGAGCCGGCGCTGTTGTTTGAAGTACAGGCTCGTCGTCTGAAGCTGCTACGGCTTAAGGCTGGTCGCAGTGAAAGCGATAAAGTCCGTCTGGCTCCTGAAATGGATGCTCTACTGGCAGGACTGATTGCCATTGATCCCGCCCGGGCAATGGTTCTTTGTGTCTGATAAGGCCACATCTGATTTTCTTTTTTGATTACTGATATTCAGATGGATGATTTAGCTTTGCACTATTAAAACTGATATCTGCAACGGTTATGCTTTTATAAGCAGAGCATTATCACACGCAGGTGGAATATATTACAGCACCTGAGCTTATGGAAAATGAAGCTGCCTGACAATCAGTGTTCTGATTTTATTCCGGCCGGATATAACAGAAGGGATATCTGCAGATATCCTGCTGCATGGTTCACAGTATTCCGGTCATGTAAATGATTCTGTTTTTTATTTCTGAATAAAACGACACCCACGATATAACGTCGTGGGTGTCGGTGGTGATTATTTTTTTGTTCACAGATTAAGGTGCGTTTATGGCGAAACTGATAAATGTATGTAAGCGTCGTCTCAGCACCGTCTGGCAGATCCTGAAATTCCTGAGAGGATAGTGGACACCAAATATGGTGGACACTATCCATGAAATCATTAACCACAGTGCGTAAAAAAAGCCCTAATTATCCCGTTGAGTTCAAAATCAAAATGGTTGAACTCTCGCATCGACCAGATATCTCCGTAGCGCAACTCGCTCGTGAGCATGGGATCAACGATAATCTGCTGTTCAAGTGGCGCCAGTACTGGCGCGAAGGAAAACTACGCCCTCCTTCAACAACAGAAAACAGCGTGCCTGAGCTGCTCCCCATAACACTTGATGCCGAAGATGTTGTTCCTACAACCTCCTCCCGGTCACAACCTGTAGCTGCTGCGGCACCTGAATCACTCAATATCAGCTGTGAAGTGACGTTCCGGCATGGCTCACTCCGTCTGAATGGTGCCATCAGCGAAAATATCCTGAACCTGCTGATACGGGAGCTCAAACGTTGATCCCATTACCATCAGGGACAAAGATCTGGCTCGTCGCTGGCATCACCGATATGAGAAACGGCTTCAATGGCTTGGCGGCAAAGGTGCAGACGACGCTGAAAGACGATCCGATGTCAGGTCACGTTTTTATCTTCCGTGGGCGTAATGGCAGTCAGGTAAAGCTCCTCTGGTCTACCGGCGATGGACTGTGTCTGCTGACCAAACGGCTGGAGCGCGGCCGCTTCGCCTGGCCGTCAGCCCGGGATGGCAAAGTGTTCCTCACGCCGGCACAGCTGGCGATGCTCCTTGAAGGTATCGACTGGCGGCAGCCTAAAAGAATGCTTACATCCCTGACTATGTTGTAGGCCTCTTTATCCTGGTCGACGCTGAATGAGCCTGGTAATATACCCGGTATGAACAGCTCACCTCCTGACGATATCGATGAACTGAAACGTCTCCTTGCCGAACAGGAGGCTCTGAACCGTGCTCTGCTGGAAAAGCTGAACGAGCGTGAACGCGAAATAGAGCACCTGCAGGCGCAGCTGGATAAGCTGCGCCGAATGAACTTCGGCAGCCGCTCCGAAAAAGTCTCCCGCCGTATCGCTCAGATGGAAGCCGACCTTAACCAACTGCAGAAAGAAAGCGACACCCTTACCGGTCGGGTGGATGACCCGGCCGTGCAGCGCCCACTGCGGCAGACCCGTACCCGCAAACCGTTCCCTGAATCACTTCCCCGTGACGAAAAACGGCTGCTGCCGGCAGCCTCATGCTGCCCGGAATGTGGTGGTACGATGAGCTACCTGGGTGAGGATGCCGCCGAACAGCTGGAGCTGATGCGCAGCGCCTTCCGGATTATCCGGACTGTACGTGAAAAGCATGCCTGTACTCAGTGCGATGCCATCGTGCAGGCCCCCGCGCCTTCGCGGCCCATTGAGCGTGGTATCGCAGGGCCGGGGCTGCTGGCGAGAGTGCTGATCTCAAAGTATGCAGAGCACACCCCGCTGTACCGCCAGTCTGAAATATACGGTCGTCAGGGTGTGGCGCTGAGCCGCTCACTGCTGTCGGGCAGGGTGGATGCGTGTTGCCGGCTACTGTCACCGCTGGAAGAGGCGCTTCAGGACTATGTGCTGATTGACGGCAAGCTCCATGCTGATGACACGCCTGTCCCGGTGCTGTTGCCAGGTAATAAGAAAACGAAGACCGGGCGGTTGTGGACGTACGTTCGTGACGACCGTAACGCCGGGTCAGAGCTGGCGCCGGCGGTATGGTTCGCTTACAGCCCGGACAGAAAAGGTATCCACCCGCAGAGCCATCTCGCCGGCTTCAGCGGTGTTCTTCAGGCGGATGCGTACGCCGGGTTCAACGAGCTGTACCGCAATGGACAGATAACGGAAGCTGCCTGCTGGGCTCATGCCCGCCGCAAGATCCACGATGTGCACGTTCGCACCCCGTCAGCGCTGACGGAGGAAGCCCTGAAACGGATCGGTGAGTTGTATGCCATCGAGGCGGAAATAAGGGGGATGCCGGCGAAGCAACGCCTTGCAGAACGTCAGCAAAAAGCTAAACCGCGACTGAAATCCCTGGAAAGCTGGCTACGTGAAAAGGTGAAAACGCTGTCGCGACACTCAGAACTGGCGAAAGCGTTCACGTACATACTGAACCAGTGGCCAGCGCTGGCTTACTATACTGACGACGGCTGGGCCGAGGCAGATAACAACATAGCTGAGAATGCGCTGCGAATGGTCAGCCTGGGCCGCAAAAACTACCTGTTCTTCGGTTCGGATCATGGAGGAGAGCGGGGAGCGCTGCTGTACAGTCTGATCGGGACATGCAAACTGAACGGCGTGGAGCCAGAAAGCTACCTCCGTTATGTCCTTGACGTCATTGCTGACTGGCCGATAAACCGGGTCAACGAACTGCTACCCTGGCGCGTAGCACTGCCAACTGAATAACACATCCCCGTCAATACGGTCCTCGCTGGACGCTTACAAATGTATCGGCGTCCACTGAGGAGAGAATGACGTCCGGGGAGAGGAGGGTGGCTTCACGACTGGAGAGCTTTCTGAATGATGACTGCCTTGTCTGGTACGATATCCCGGTGGGACGGAAAAACCGGCATCCGGATTTTGTCATTATTGACCCGGAGAACGGACTGGTATTTCTGGAGGTCAAGGACTGGACGGTTTCCACGCTGCGCCAGGTAAATCAGGAGCAGGTCACGCTGGAAACCGACGGCCTTCTGAAATCAGAAATCAATCCGCTGGTACAGGTTCGTCGTTATGCCTGTGATACGGTTAATGCCTTACCTGCTGACCCGTGCTTACGGCAGAATGACGGTCAGTATAAGGGACGGCTGAACCTGGCCTGGGCGTATGGTGTGGTGTTTACCCGCATTACCCGTCAGCAACTGAAGACACTGGCAGGGAATGATGAGAATGCGGTGGAAAAAATTTTTCCTTCAGCACAGACAATCTGCCAGGATGAAATGACGCAGTCTGTTTTACCTGAGGTATTCCGGCAAAAAATTGCCGGGATGTTTACCACGGGATTCAGAACCCGGGTGACACCCCGGATGAGAGATATTCTGCGCGCCCATCTGTTTCCTGAAGTGACCGTGAAACAGAACTCACAAATCAAAATCATGGATATTCAGCAGGAGATTCTGGCCAGAAATATTGGTGACGGGCATCGTGTCATTCATGGTGTGGCTGGTTCCGGAAAAACCATGATTCTTTTGTTCCGTTGCCTTTATCTGGCTGAAACCACACCCGGAAAGATTCTGGTGTTGTGCTACAACATTACCCTGGCCAGTTATCTGCGGGAATGCATTGAAGCCAGAGGGTTGGCGTCACGGGTTACGGTATCCCATTTTCACAGCTGGTGTGCCTCAATGGTAAAACGCCACGGTATTAAGGTGACGGCCGACAGAAAAGAATATCCTGATAAATGCTTCAGTGCACTGGAAGAGGCCGTGAACAGCGGAAAAATCACCCGAACCGGATATGATGCTGTACTGGTGGATGAGGGGCATGATTTTGACAGTCGCTGGCTGGCCCTGATTGCCCGTCTGTTTGATAACGCATCCCGTTCACTGCTCCTGATGTACGATGACGCCCAGTCCATTTACCGGCGGGAGCGGGCCCTGAACTTTTCTCTGGCCAGTGTGGGGATTCAGGCACAAGGACGCACTTCTGTCCTGCCGGTCAATTATCGTAATCCGAAACGCATTCTGCACTTTGCTTATGCATTCTCTCGCGAGTATTTTGAAAAACATCAGAACCGTGAAATACCACTCGTTCAGCCACAGGCGGGTGGTGAAGAGGGCACAGAACCGGAAATCCTGCGTTGTGCTTCTGAACGTGATGAAGCCAGACAGGTTGCAGACTGGCTGGAGAAGCGCCATGCCCTGTGCGGTCACTGGAGTGATATGGCTGTTCTGTGTCCGGCAGAGTTTTCAGTGAAACAACTGAAAGAGGTTATGACACAACGCGGGATACCGTTTGCCACCTGCTTTGACAGTGAAGGTAAGAAGGCATACTCGCGACGTAAGGATGTGGTGCATTTACTGACATACCAGAGCAGTAAGGGGCTGGAGTTCCCGTATGTGGCGGTTATCAATGCTTCTTTCGTTCCTTCTGGTGTAGCGGATGAGTCTGAAGTAATTCCGGTGCTTTATGTGGCGTTTACCCGGGCAACCCGTGAATTACTGGTGACCTGTTACCGTGAAAACAGTATCAGTCGTCACCTTGAGGATTTTGCATAATACCGGACCATTTCTTTATTTCGGAGTTTCACCATACTGTTATTATCAGGTTTATTTAATTCACCATGACCCCGTTATTTCACGATATTCAGATGCGTCTTTTTTATCTTAATCATTCCCCGTACTCCTGGCACTGGAATGTCAGATTCAGACCCCAGGAAGCCGTATATACTGGCAACGATACCTGTCATATAACCATTACCTGTAATCAGTCAGGTTTTCATTTAACCAGGGACGGACAACGGCTGTTCACTGAGCGTTATATCAGAAACCTTAATGAGCTGTTGCCGGTTCTGAAACGGCGGTGGGATGTGACACCGGCAATTATCCGCGCAGTGGAATACCTTTCCCGGGTCCCGGTATCACACTGATGTTCTTTCCGTAACTGTTAATCATGATTTAATACAGCAACACCGAATCTGCCGATGACTTCTGAAGTGAAACTAAAAACAGGTGGTGACCCCCGGTCATTACCGGATTATGCTGCCCTGCGCGATGAAATCAGCAAACTGACCCACCCGGCACGCCCGGATGTGGACTGGTGTTACGTGGAAACGCTCTGCCTGCGTCTGTATGAACACAATGGCGTGGAATTACAGACGGCATCCTGGTACACCATCGCCCGGATGCATACAACAGGGTTAAGTGGCCTGAATGAAGGGCTGGCTCTGATTGTGGCGCTGACCCGGCATCACTGGTCAGTGATGTGGCCGCTGAATACCCACGCCCGGCTGGAAATTATTACTGGTCTGTTCAACCGTCTGCAAAAAACGCTCCGGGCTATGCCTCCGGATAACCGTGACAACCTGCCCCTGCTGTATCAGACCGAAACATTCCTGAAGGCACTGAGTGACACCCTGGCCCGGCACGAACTTAAACAGAGCAGTAAAGTGGCTTTACCGGAAGCCATGGTGAAGGGATATATCACCCGTCTGGAAAATCAGCCGGTGCAGGGCGAAGCGTCGTCTCCGGTAACCCTTCCGGCTCAGGCACTCCGGTCTGATGCTCCGGATGTGCAGGAACATCAGACCCTGCCGTACTCCCGTCTGGTGTATGTTGTTTCTGAAACAAAAGCAGAGAGCGGAACAGAAAACACACATTCCCTTCAGAAATCCCCGTCCATGTTTCTGAAGCCGTTTTTGGCTGGTGTCTGTGCGGCATTGCTGGCTGTCAGCGTGGCCATTCCGGGATGGCAGTATCTGGCACAGCCATCACCGGCGGAGCAGCAACTCAGGGCGCTGCTGACACCACCACCGGATGTGCTTTCAGCAGACCAGATGACACAGCTCAGCAGAACACCCTCATTGTTAAATCATGCGTCAGAGTGGATAACCCTTTCCGGTCAGCAGATAACGCGACTGACAGAACTACCGCCGGCATACAACCTGCAACGCAGTGCGCAGCTGCTGCAGCAACTGAGGGTGCTTTTCCCCGACAATCCCCGTGTTCAGGAACTGGTAGATAACTGGCAGAAGAGCGTAAGGAGCCAGGCGCTTCCGGAAGAGGCGATGACGGGCTGGCGTGAAGGCATGAGCCGCTTACAGCAGCTGGCTGAGCGCCTGAACCGTCTGGATGAACAGCGGGGAAAATACATGACGGTCAGTGAGCTAAAAACAGAGGTGTTTGGCATCATGCAGGCTTTTAACCGGCATATTCCGGCAGAAGAGCGGTTACGTCGCTATGGTGAAGTCCGTAATCAGAATGGCAGTGAACGGCAGCAAAAACAGGCTGAAATGGCGCTGAATCAGTTGATTAATCGTTATCAGATGATATGTGCAGGCAAACAATAGTGGTAGCCATAATGCAGGAGCAAAGCCTGAATCAGGAAGAGTTATTCTGACTGGGTTTGGTTTTCTGGCGATTCTTGTGATGGTGGGATGTGCCTGGTTAGCTGAACAGGCCTTTTCCGACCATGCGTTTTCACCACACAGCGCCTGGCCGTACAGCGCATCACGCGACACCGAGCTGGTCGATACGGGGGTGGGCGGTTATCCCACTTGTAAACAGTGGTGGGCCGACGACACCGTTGGGCTGAAAGCCCGTCTACTGCAACTTCCTGCCCTAGATATCTGGACGGCGTTAAAAAAAATCGACCAGTCGCAGGTAGTGTATGAAGAGGCCGTGCTGCGCTCGCGGGTCAGTGAACGAAATATGCAGGTATCGCAGAATGGGCGCGTTTATCCAAGCTATGGCGGTAACGTTGATGGCACCGTCGCCAATGCCGCCACCCGGTTGGCATCCGGCGCTAGAAATATCCTCGGCAGCATAGCGGCATGTACGGCATTCGACAGCGTGCGTTAGGCACTACCGATGGTACAGGCGCAGCTGCAAATAGCGCTGGTGATCTGTATTCCGCTGATAACGCTCTGTTCGGCGTGGGATGTGAAAGTAGTGATGACGCTGACGTTTGTGCAGTTTGCCTTGTTCTTCCTCACCTTCTGGTGGGAACTGGCACGCTGGTTCGATAGCTGGCTACTGGATGTGCTCTACAACAGCGATACCCACAGTAGCTGGAATCTGGCCGGGATCCAGAATACGCAGGATGATGTGATTATTAATCTGGTTATGGGGTCGATGTTTCTGGTTCTGCCGACGTTCTGGTTGGGGGCGATGACATGGGCTGGAGTGAGGGTTGGGGTGGCGGTAAATGGGGCGCTGGCAGGTGGGGTTAAGGTGGCGCAGGATAGTGGCGGTAGGAGTGTAGAGATGATCTAGATTTAATAAAGCTAACTTCACAAAATGAAATTAAAACCATTAATATCAACTAGTTAAATACTGTCAATCAAGTAAAATTTTCGTGCGATTTATTGACCTAATGTCGAAAAAAAGCTAATATGCGCACATATCCTCACTGTATGGATATACATGGATGAGCTTAAAAAATCGTAAAATTACTGTGTTAATTGATCAAGGTAATTTCGAAAGATTCGAACATTTTTGCAACATGCATGGTTGCAAAAAAAGCACATTAGTTTTCAAATTAATTTGCGACTTTATTTAAAAAGAAATTAAAAACAAAGAGTTAGGAAAAGGCCCTGAGCATGAAAAATAAATATTCTCTAAATCAATTATCTAAAAAATTAAGTGATTGGCAATGGGAGAGTAAACAGCAAAATAATGCAGGGATTCAAGTTCTTGATCTTTTCTGTGGCGCGGGGGGAATGTCGAGCGGTTTTGCAACGATTGCAAATGAGACTGGTTTCTATCGCATGATTGGAGGTGTTGATATCAATCCAGTATCAATTAAAAGCTACGAGAAAAATATTAACGCGCCAGGTATCGAAGCTGATGTTTTTAAAATTTCCGAGAACAAACTTGCCACTATGGAATTTTTAAAAAGCATTCCTAATTATAATCCATCGCAACCTTTGGTTTTAATAGGCTGTGCGCCATGCCAAGGATTCAGTGCTCATCGTAAAAAAAACTGGGATACACCAGATCATCGCAATGGTTTAGTCGAATGTTTTGCCGATATAGCCAGTTTTATTGAACCTGAATGTATCATCATGGAAAATGTTCCTGAATTATTGTCAGGTAGATATTGGCATCATTTTGAATATTTCAGAGATAAACTTCAAGAAAAAGGTTATATTGTTAAGCAATCTATACATAATGCGGCAACTTTCGGCGTCCCGCAAGAAAGATTTAGAGCTATTGTTATTGCTATGAAGTCTGACTTTAATCTTCCTGAAGGAAAATTAAATAGGGAAAACTTCAAAACAGTTAAAGATGCTATTGGTCAGCTACCTCCAGTATCAGCTGGTGAGAATAATGTATTTGATAAAATGCATAAAAGTGCGAGCCACAGGAAATCAACGATTGAAGTAATTAAACAGATCCCACTTGATGGTGGTAGCAGGCCAGCTGGCGTCGGTCCTAAATGCTTACAAAACTTCAAAGGTTTTGCAGACGTTTATGGACGTTTATATTGGAATAAACCATCGATTACTATTACTCACTATGCAAGAAATCCTGCAAGTGGAAGATTTGTTCATCCTGAGCAACATAGAGGATTAACAGCAAGAGAAGCTGCACGCTTACAAAGTTTCCCTGATAACTATGAATTTTGTGGTGGATTTGACGATATTTTCAGACAAATTGGCGAGGCTGTTCCACCGTTGATGTCCTTAAATATTGCCTTTGAAACAATGAAAAATCTTAATGGGGATGTAAGTGTTTTACAACAGGATCTAGTTCATTCACCTGTAAATGATTCATACGCAGGAATTATTGCGGGCATTAAAGGTGGACGCATTTGATGAGTAAATATAAAGTAATTGATGCTTTTTGTGGTGCAGGTGGACTGTCTTTAGGTCTTAAAAATGCAGGCTTTGAAATAGTTCTAAGCTTTGATCTTGACAATAAAGCCATCGAAACAATCAAGCAAAACGCTCCTGAACACAAAAGTATTGTTTGTGATGTAAAATCTATAAGAGATCATACTGAGTTTAAAGCACTTTCATTAAAAAAAGGGGAGCTTGATCTTCTGGCTGGCGGCCCTCCATGCCAAGGTTTTAGTATTCAACGCACTGTTGGTAGCGATCACGATGACCGTAATTTATTGATTGATGATTATGGTGATTTAATCCGAGCACTATTGCCAAAATTCTTTTTATTGGAGAATGTACCAAGCATAGGAGGAAAAAGAGGTAAAGCTATACTTGAGAAATTTAAAGCTGATATGGCTAAGTTAGGCTATTTATGTCATGAGCAAATTATTGATGCTCAAGATTATGGCGTTCCACAAAGAAGGAAAAGGTACATTTTGGTTGGCGAATTTACCACTAACGCTAAACCAAGTTTTGCTTGGCCTCAAAAAGTTTCATCTCCTAAAATGACAGTAAGAGAAACTATAGCACATCTTCCAGAACTGCCATTATCTAGCCAAGACATGGTCAAATATCCTTTGCATAGAGCTGATAAACTTTCTGAAATAAATAAGCTAAGAATAAGTTTCTTAAAGGAAGGGCAGTCAAGAAAAGATTTGCCAGATGAACTATTAGCTGAGTGTCATAAAATTAGTGCTGATATCATTGGGCATCGGAATGTTTATGGGAGAATGAGTTGGGATGATGTAGCACCAACAATAACTGCAAAATTTGATTCATTTACTAGAGGGAAGTTTGGTCACCCCTCCCAGAATAGAAGTATTTCTCTACTTGAGGGGGCTTTGTTGCAAACATTCCCAAAAGATTATCTTTTCATTGGGAATAAAGTAGAAATTGCTCGGCAAATAGGAAATGCAGTTCCCCCTCTACTTTCCTATCACCTTGGGCTATCAATTATTCATGCGCTGGATATTAAATATGCAATATGAAAAAATTGTAAGAAAATACTTAACTGAATTTAAAAAGGTTGCTAAGACAGTAGATCTTGATAAGTCCAATGAATTAGCTACAAGGCCATGTGTCCATATTTTCATACAAGAACTGGTTACAGGACTCAATAAAAACGTAATTGTCCATCATGACAGGAATTTTACTAAAACTGAAAAACCCGATTGGAGATTAGAGGATAATAAAAACTTTGGTATCTATTGTTTTGGCGACCATAAAAAAACTAACTTTAGCGAAAGCCCAAGACTCAATGATAATGAAATATTACAAATTAAACGATATTTAAACCTCGGAAGGCCCGTTTTCGTATTTGACGGGCTAGAGTTCATTTTTTACGATAAAAGTTTTTCGAATTATAAAAAAATTAGACTTATAGAAAAACCAGTAGATTTGAACTCTAACTGGGAAGATTTTCCTATATCCCCTGATGTTGAAATTGAATTCAGGAAGCTATTAAATAATCCAGGCTTCAGACAATGGTCTGAAGCTGAATTAATCGAACAGCTTGCTGTAAGGGCAAAAGAGCTTTCAGCGGAATTGATAATCCTGTTGAATGCTCCTGCACAAAGCGGTATTGATTCAAATGAAAATAAGTTAATTGATTCGCTTCATGAATTAAAAAACTTAATCTCAGATCATCATGATAAATCTTTATCCGATGATATATCTTGTGCTAGTTTTATTGCTCAAGTATTAAGCTTTGGGTTATTTTATGCACACACTAAAAATAGGGAAATCAATACAACCCCAGAACAAAAGGAAATATTAATCAATGAGTTTTGGAATACTTCTAAATACTCAAGTTTCGCAGAACAACTCAGGCCATTCAAGGCTATAATTGATTCGCTTTCTGATGTACTAAAAGAGGATAATTTTTTAAAAAAATGGTACTCGGAAGTTTGCAATTTACTTGCACACGCAGAGTTCATGGGAACGAAAAGAAATACTTTAGATTTTCATGTTCTTTTCGAGAGTTTTTTAGATAAATTTGACTCTAAGATGAGATATGATAGGGGGGCTTTTTATACCCCGCAAAATCTATCATTTTGGTTAGCTAATTTTACAAATGAAATTTCAAAACATTACTTTGGTAACGGGGTCTTTGCTGTTTCATCAAAAATAATTGAACCATGCATGGGTACTGGTTCGATTATTGAAGAGCTAATGAAGCTTGAAAGTGAGAGTGAAAGTGACACAAAATTAATAGGGTTAGAAGTATTACCAGCACCATATGCTTTGTCACATTACAGGATTTCAGAACTACTCAGTAATGGTTTATCTAATAAAAAAATTAGCATATATCTTACAGATACTTTATCTGATGAATTCGATAATGTTTTAAACAATAATGGGAATGGCTTTGCCGCATTAAGACAAGAAGTTAAATACTCTTGTGAAAAACCTGTTCAGGTAATTATTGGCAACCCACCATCAACCATTGTAACGAATTCTCTTTCACCACGTGATAACATTAACAAATTGCTAGATGAATTCCGCCCACCAAAAGAAACAATAAAAAATAGACAGAACATACAAAAAGCACTAAATAATGACTCTTTACGTTTTCTAAGATGGTCTGTTGAAAGGATAGACGGTTCAGACAATGCTATTATTTCTATTATACTACCAGGCTCTTTCGCTGACTCAATATCCTACAAATACGCCCGTAAGTGGCTTTTAGAAAAGTTTGAAAACATCTATATATTAGAAATTGATGCTGACGCCCGGGCCAATATAAAGACAGATTCAATTTTTAAAGTTAAACAAGGACGAATGGCATTAATATGCGTGAAATCAGGAACACAAGAGCGTAAGCTTTATCATAAAAATATAAATAACAATGACTTACAGTCAAAACAAAGTTTTTTACAATCTTGTTATTATCCCGAAAATTTTGATGTTTTATCCATTGATATAAAGGACTATTCTTTTTCTAGGAAGGAAAAATATCCTGTTAATGAATGGGAATCATTTACACCAGTATATTCCAATGATAGTAACAGCAGTATATTTAAAAGTAAGTGCTCAGCCCTAAAACTGGCTCCATCCAGTCTGCTTTTCCATACCGATAAACCAATTTTGTTAAGAAGAACACATGAAGTTGGCAGTGCTAAGGGTGAGCTGAAAACTCAAGAAGTTATAGAAAAATGGTTTAAAGGACAAAGCAAGCCTCCAAAATTAGATAAAGTCACGGAAGATGTTAAAAAAGCTTTGAAGTGTACAAACACATCCGAATTATCACCTTATACTTTCCGTCCATTCCTAGATGGGTGGGTAATTAATAACAACGTATTATTTGAATCGCTTGAAAGTATACCTAATAGCGGGACAAGATCCAGACCTGAACTAAGACTAGCACTCAAAAACAATATAATAGGCATTGCTCTGTCACCATCTACAAAAGATTTAGATTCAGAGATAAATAGATTTGCAAGTTTTGTTTGGAATTTACCTGATAATGATATTGTCGCTCGTGGTAATGCAATGATATTGACAACTAAATATCCTAAAGATTACAGAAAAGGAGATGTAGAATTAGACAGCAATATTAATGATTTCGTTAGCGGTTATCTCAATGAAGATAATTTGATTTATTATATTTATGCTATTATATCTTCTAATTACTATCTTAATAGATATTCTGGCATTCTTTATGGTTCATTTAATGACACAAATCCTCTCAGAATTCCAATAACAGATAACGAAGAGAAAAAGCAAAAATTAGTAAACTATGGGAAAGTGTTAGCAAATTGCGAAAATTTCTCTGATCCAATAAGTTCTTCTTATACCCATGGAATAACCACAGAAATCATTAACAATCCTTTTAATTTAAAGAAAATAAAAATAAATTCGAATGAAATAATTTTAATATCAGAAACAAGTGATATATTAGAAATCAAAGAAATCGACACCTCAGTATTGTCACTCAAAATATCTGGCCATAAGGTTGTTGATAAATGGCTTAGAGAGAGGTTATATTCTTATCTGAGACGATCAATAAATAATAATGACGTCAGTCTATTACTAAATTTACTTGGCCGAATAAAAACCCAATTGGAGACAATTAAAAACATCGATCTTGTTATTTCTGAACTTATTGACAAAAAAGAAATAGCCCGGTAGTAATCCCATTTGAATTTTGTCAGGCAAGGTCCAATTGAATATTTTTATTTGATTGGACTTTTTACCTTTAATAGTTTTCATATTTTAAAACATTAACATTCATCACAATCACCTTATATTAAATCGCAGTGCAAAGCCAAGATAATTCTTTATGTAACAATAAAAATTTGTTAGGATGGCGTTTTATATTCCCATATGGTAATTGTTAATTATATAACATCACTACCACTTTGATCTTCAAGGTTTAAATTTTGGTGTGTAAGTCATATAAATTCAGATATTAACTAACATAGTCAATACTAAAAATGGAAAAACGAATTGTTTTTTTAAAACTAAATCGCAAACATTAATATCAAATATTACACATGTCCATATTTTAAATAATTCCACCCGCAAGGAAAATTATTTATTCCGACTTTGCTCATATTAATAAAATACAATAATGGCAATAAATACATTTAACTATCAGTCATTAAACCCACACAGAACTCTCTCTCAATACTGAATTATAGTTCTCAGAAAAAAATAACAAACAAAGTAAAAATCGTAAGCGTAAACCGACTGCCGTATGTAGCCATTAAGCCAGTATTGGTAACGTAGGTGCCCACCTTTTCAAACTAGTGGACGCCTGTTATGGAGCAAAAAACATTATCCGCAGAACCCCGCAGATCATTTTCAAATAATTTTAAACTTCAAATGGTTAAACTGGCTTTGCAACCAAGAGCCTCTGTTGCCCGTATCGCCCGGGAACACGATATCAATGATAACCTCCTGTTCAAATAGCTCAGACACTGGCAAAACGAAGGGCGTATATCTCGGCGTCTTCCGGTAACAACCTCTTCTGACACTGGCGTTGAATTATTACCTGTGGAGATAACATCGGATGAGCAGAAAGAGCCTATGGCGGCTCTTACTCCGCTTTTATCCACTCCTTCACAAAGCACAGTCAGTGCCAGTTCCTGTAAAGCTGAGTTCCGCCACGGTAACATGACGCTGGAAAATCCTTCACCAGAGCTGCTCACGGTGTTGATCCGTGAACTGACCGGGAGGGGACGATGATCTCGCTCCCATCAGGCACTCGAATCTGGCTGGTTGCCGGCGTTACTGATATGCGTAAATCCTTCAACGGACTGGGAGAACAGGTACAACATGTGCTGAATGATAATCCTTTCTCCGGTCACTTGTTTATCTTCCGTGGCCGACGGGGTGACACAGTTAAAATTCTTTGGGCTGATGCTGATGGTCTGTGCCTGTTCACCAAACGCCTGGAGGAAGGCCAGTTTATCTGGCCTGCGGTGCGTGACGGCAAGGTATCCATTACCCGCTCGCAACACTGGCAATGCCCCTCGATAAGCTGGACTGGCGTCAGCCAAAAACATCCCGCCTTAACGCACTGACAATGTTGTAAAAATATCATGGCCGCATTATAAAACGGCCGTGAGTCAGAAATACCTTATTCGCATTGCAGAACTGGAAAGGTTGCTCTCTGAGCAGGCTGAAGAGACGGAGACCTTCCAGCTGTTCTGCGCTGACTTCACTCAGATAATCCCGCTCACCTCTACATTCCGGGTAACAGCTTTCTGTCGGCTCCAGACGTTTTACTTCACGGGGAAGATGCGCCGATAATGGACGACGATGATGTGACTGTCGCAACTGGCGGAGAACCAGTTTATCGTCTCTTCGCCCACTCTTTTTCATCATTGGTGAGTTGTTCTTTATGCAAATAATCACCAGGAACAAGGGGAGGGGTAACCAGTTTAGGACGCCCATTATCATTACGAACTGTCACCAGACCAACTATTTCACCATTTTATTTAAGTGCCCATGTAGCCAGTTGGTATAGTGTTGACTTTTCTGCCACACCAGAGACATTTTCGTGACGAAAATACCAATCTGACGCAGGGATAATTTGTTTGTAGGATGTATTATTCATAGCCTTCTCCCTTAACAAAATGATGCTTTTGCCATATTACTGTTCATCTGTTATGTCGTTCGAATTTTTATTGATACGAAAATCTTCCAGAGAACGCCCGGCTTTCATTGCTTCATCAATCGGTTTTGGCGCACGTCCACGCCCGGACCAGTATTTAGTTTCACCATTTTCTTCAAATTGATACTTGGGCGGTGCTTTTGGCAACGTCTTTTTACGTGATTTTGGCGTATCTTCAGGCCGATCAAGCAGTTCTTCCAGTGAAAAACCCTCTCCGGCGATTAACTGAAGCAGTTCCTGACGTCTCTGTTCACGCTCGGCTCGTTCAGCCGCTTTTCGTTCAGCATCTTTACGGCGTTCTTCAATAACAGCGTTGAGCTTTTCCTGCATGTCGAGTAATTGCTCAAAATCAACTCCGCGTACATACATGCGTAGTGAACGAATATTTGTCATTGTCCGACTGATGATGCTGTATTCTTCTTCTTTAGTCAGTTTGCACATAATTCCCCTCTCTTTTGCAATAAACGTGTTTTCTCTGGTGGGTTGATTACCCAGTCTTTTTTACTGTGTCTGACATTTTGTACTGTAGTGCAGTTGTAATGCAAACCTCCCAGGCTTTTGGGACACAGCATTTCAGTCCGGGCTCCATCATTACCATTTTATTGATTCGAAACGAAAACCCTCACCAATATCGATCGATTTTACCGATCGATATGATCACATCGATCGGTTGTAACCATTTTACCCTGTCTTTTGCATGGTTTTAAAATAGGCAACCCTCTTTGTCGGGTAGGGTAAGAACCAACGGAGATGATTGAAATGAAAAAGGTTATTGCGGTTTCAGCGCTTGCCATGGCAGGCATGTTATCGGCCCAGGCTCTGGCTGATGAGAGCAAAACAGGCTTTTATGTGACCGGTAAAGCCGGTGCTTCTGTTATGTCACTTTCAGACCAACGTTTCGTTGATGGTGAAGGGGCATGGGCGGATAAATACAAAGGCGGTGACAAAAGTGATACGGTTTTTGGCGCAGGCCTTGCGGTGGGATACGACTTTTATCAGCACTACAATGTGCCGGTGCGTACTGAAGTGGAGTTTTATGGTCGCGGTAACGCAGAATCAAAATATCGTCTGAGTTATTGGGAAAGTGCCGGTGGCGCCGAGTTTGATGATGCACAGAACAAGCTCAGTGTAAACACGCTGATGCTGAATGCGTATTATGATTTCAGAAACAGCAGTGCATTCACGCCATGGATATCTGCTGGTCTGGGTTATGCACGGGTTCATCATAAAACTTCGTACATATATACCGATAACAGCCCGGCAGGCAGTGAAGTATATTCAACTTCAGCGTCAAAATACGAAAACAACCTGGCATGGAGCCTTGGTGTCGGTGTTAAATACGATGTGACGCAGGATTTCAGCCTTGACCTCAGTTACCGGTATCTGGATGCAGGGGATTCCACTCTGACTTATAAAGATGAGGATGGTGCTAAATATAAATCCTCTGTTGATGTCAGAAGTAACGAGTTTATGTTAGGTGCAACATATAACTTCTGACAGCCATTTCTGCCTGCGCTTTGGGGCACAGTAAAGTGCAGGTATGACAAATCAACAACAGATATCCTGATGATATTCTCCCTCTGGTAACTAATAATTTCAGACATATGAAATATAAACAGAGCAAAAATATTACCCGTGTTGATTTTTACAGAGGTGCAGGTGATACGCAGTATGGTTGTCAGCCTGTTAAATGAAAAAAAAGACTGTTGTTGGGATATGTTGTTTTTTGGCTATATCAGCCCTTTCGGAAACAATAAACCGCATTACGAAAGAAACACCCGGACATCTGGTTTAAAGTTTGATTGTGATCAAATAAAAATCTGTTGCCGGAGGGCGTAGCTTTGTGGAACTGACAAATGATGTCAGGGGTATTTATATAATTCACTTACACAAGAGTAATACTACAGGTGCAGTGATTTATGGCTGACTCAACGAAAAATCGCGCAGCGGAGCGTTTGATTGATATCCTTGTTGAATTACAGAATTATGGCGTGGTCAGTCGCCATAATTTGATGAAAAAATACAACATCACTGAGCGAACAGCATATCGTGATCTGAATATGCTTTCTCCCTTTATTGAAGCCTGTGGCGATGGAAAATACCGGTTTATTTCAGCAAGAGCAGATAACCAGAACAAAGAATCACTGCACAAATCTCTGGCCAGGTTACTGGATACTGATGCGATTTTTCCTGAACGGGATGAAGGTTTCTGGCAGAAATTAGAAAACAGGGCAACCGAAAAGCATATTCGTGTTCAGTTTCATAACCCTGAGCACACTATCAGGGATGATTTAAGAAAATATCTTGATGTTCTTGAAAAAGCGATCTGCAACAGTAATGTTTGCCAGATTGCATATGCCGGTAAGACCAGAATCGTTCATCCCTATAAATTAACTAATCAGAGAAGTATATGGTATTTGTTGGCTACTGAAGAGAACAAGTTAAAGTCGTTTTCATTAGCTAAAATAAAATGGCTGGATATAAAAAAAGAAAAGTTTGCAAAGAGTGAGGAAATACAGTCACTAGTAAGTGAGTCATGTGACCCGTGGGTGAGCGACACAACATTTGATGTTGTGTTGTTCATTCACAGTAATATCGCTCATTATTTTTTGCGACGGGACTTATTTCCTTACCAGCAATTGCTGCACAGGCATGACAATGGCATTACGCTGTCATGCAAGGCTGCACATAAAAATCAAATTATCCCGTTGATTTTATACTGGCTACCGGATGTTGAAATTATTGAACCAGTATGGCTGAAAGAAGCCGTGTTAACAGTGTTAGGAAAATACCTCACCGCTGAGAATGTTTCCTGAAATATTTCAGTTGGCTGATGATAAAGCAACCTGTACAGGAGGAAAAGAATGGCGTTACCTTTCATTATTTTGGGTGTGGCTGCCGGCGCTGCGGCATTCGGCGGAAAAAAAGCTTACGATGGATATCAAAAAAAGTCAGAAGCAGAGGATATCTTCGAAAAAGCAAAAGAGCGTTACGAGGAGCATAAAGGAAAATTTGAGCAGGCTGAAGCTCAGACATCATCAAAATTAACAACGCTCGGAAATAAAGAACTTGAGATTGGTAAAGATTTCAGTGAGTTCGACAGGATTGCTGTTGAGCTCCTGGCGCGTCTGGAAAAAGAGGGCAATAAAGACCTGAAACTGAGTGTCCCGCAACATAACATCAATAAGATTCAGAATCTGGCCATTTCAGCGACAGAATATCTCAGCACGGTTGTTGCTGCCGGAGTTTCCGGGGCTGCTGCGGGTTTTGCTGTGTATAGCGGAGTGATGGCATTTGCTGCGGCTTCCACAGGTACACCCATTGCAGCGCTTTCTGGTGCCGCGGCTTATAACGCGACGATGGCGGCAATTGGTGGGGGCTCACTGGCTGCTGGGGGCATGGGAATGGCCGGCGGCGCAATGGTATTAGGCACCGCAGTGGCTGCACCGTTGATTGCCATTGCGGGCTGGGCTTACGACAGACATGCGACGAAAGCTCTTGAAAATGCCCATCAGTGTGCCTGCAATGTTGAACGGGCAGTTAAGAAAATGAATCTGGCCAGGGAGCATTTTGCAAAAGTTAATCAATACGTTGATGAAATTCTCACTGCACTGAACAGAATGCATGCTGTATTTATTAAACACTATTTTGAACCGCTTAAATCCATGCATTCTGTTATTACAGAACAACAGGATATCAGTGTATCAGATGAAATCATTATGCTTATTGAGCATGGATATTCACTGGCCGCTATTATGACGGATATTATTACAACGCCACTGTTTAAACCGCGGAAACAGGAAAATGGTGAGGCAGTGATAAAAGATAACGTTATTGAAATGGAAAGGGATGATAATGGAATGAACGTTATTAATAAAGAAGAGCTGGATGATGTACTGGCCAGTTCGGTTGTGAAATTTGATGATTTTTCATCCCGGAGTTAATGAGTTACCGGGCGTTAATGCCCGGCTTTACAAGAAGTGAAATAACATGAATATGGAAAAATTTGACTGGACAGAAGAGTTACATCAGACCATGGTGAAGAGCCTGGTTACATCATTCGGGCTGGATTTTCTGTTGTTAAATGATCGTAAGGGTGGTGATGTTGACACTATCCATAATGTGCGTAATGGCATTTATGCCACGGAGGCTGAGCGACAGCGGTATGAAGGTCGTGGCGACTATGATTCTCATCATTACCACAGCCATAAGAACTACATCGCGACGAACCGGGAAGGAAAGCGTGCACATCAGGCAGGGACTCTTACTGATGCATATACAGGCGAAGTGTTTGCTTCAGACGATAAAAAAATCTGGATCATATTATTTCCGCTAAAGAAATTCATGATGATCCAGGGGGAATTCTTGCTGAACGGGATGGTGCAGAACTGGCAAATGACGCTTCAAATCTGGCATTCACTCATGAGTCGCTCAATAAATCAAAGAAAGCAGACTCAATGGATGCGTTTATTTGCACACTGCAGAAAAACAGAGAAGATACGTTAAGGCAGATAGCAGAGCTTGAATCTCAGGCAACACTGACAGAAAAAGAAAAGAAACGTCTGATAAGTCTGAGAAAAAAAGCTGATGCAGATACTGATCGTATGGAAAGGGCTGATAAATATGCCCGGGAAAAATACGAGGCCACGATTAATCAGAGCTATTACCTGAGTAGTAAGTTTGCTACTGCTGTCGCCAGTGCTTCACTTAATTCCGGTTTTCGTATGGGGACGCGACAGATGCTGGGGCTTATTCTTGCCGAGATCTGGTTCGAACTGAGGGAACGAATCCCGCATATTATCAGGCAGCAACGGAACTCATTCAGTGCCGGCAAATGTCTGTCCGAAATAACGTCAGCATTACGTGCCTGCCAGGAACGAGTACAGGAAAAATTCAGTTCTTTTTTAATTGCCTTTAAAGATGGTGTCATTGGAGGGATACTGTCAGGTATTACCACAACGCTGTTAAATATATTCCTGACAACGGAAAGAATGATTGTCCGGCTTATCAGGGAAATGTGGAACAATCTCGTTCAGGCCTTTAAAGTCCTGGTATTTAACCCGGAGGGATTATCGCCGGGGCAGTTAGCCAAAGCGGTCACTAAACTGATAGCAGCAGGTGTGGCTGTTGCCGGAGGGGTGATGATAAATGAGGCGATGGCGCAGATCCTTATTTTTCCATTTGGTTCAGAGCTTGCTGCCTTTTGTGGTGCGCTGACGACAGGTATTCTCGGGCTGGTGATGAATTATTATCTCGAATATAGCGAGGTTATGCAGCGGGTATGGGCATTTCTGGACAAATTTAAGGACAAGTTCCGGCGGTCACTGGAATACTTTCAGGCAGTCAATGTTGAACTTGATCGCTATCTTGTGGAACTTACTGCGCTGGAATTTTCTGTTGATGCTGCCGCGTTAAATCATTTTTCACTTCATCTGGATAGCGTAAACAGTGAGATAGAGCGCGGACTTCTGCTGAGAGAAGAAGTCAGCCGACGAGGGATTGCGTTGCCGTTTGAGTCAGGAAATGTGGCTTCTGTTCGTGACTGGTTAAATAAGCGATGAAATTACACCCTCCATTTCCCTGTAACCAGTGTGGGGCCTGTTGTCGTCATGTCAACAGGGCGGGTGAAACGCAATGTCTGGATCGTGGTGACGGTATTTGCCGTCACTATCAGACTGATTCTCATTTGTGTGCAATTTATGATAAACGCCCACAGATTTGCCGGGTTGAAGACCAGTATTTACTGAATTATCAGTCTCAGTACAGCTGGCAGGAGTTTATTGCATTAAACCAGGCCGCCTGCCTTATTCTGAATAAACTGTAATGCCATTAATGGCGGCGTCAGGACCGAAACTGAGAGAACATAAAACAGTAAAATGTCATTCCGTTCAGCAGCCAGCGTTGCTTTCTCCGGCTGCTGTTATTGTAAGGCATTTTCGTTAAGAACGCAGAAGGAGAGGATCGTGAGATTGCTGTTAAAAGGGCTCGTCGGAATGGCGCTGGCCTAGCTTGTTATTGGTTTCGGGATGGAGTTATTTTTTCTCGCCGATCGGGTTCATCCGGCATTAAGAGTAATCGTTGGCCTGGGGATGTTATTCCTGATGATAGTGATTGCGGGTGGTATGTGCGGTTCTCTTCTGTCACGAAAGAAAACATCATGACGTTCCTGTTTACGCCGTTACATTTGTGGCGGCGGATGATGCCTGTTTTATGATTATTCAGAAAAATGTATTTACCTGTCACGGCATGTTCAGCGAGCGGCGCCGGACAGAAATATCGCTTTTACTCAATTATTATGAAAATTAATCTTCCATTCATACACTGGCCACGGATTAGCAATGATAAGCGCCTCGTGTTATCAGTGGTTGTCTTTACCCTTTCTAATCTCCTTGTATCCTCAGGAGTGCATCTGATTTACCGGATATTATTCTTCACCCTGGCGCTTCTTATTATTAAGGCGATGAAATCGCTTACGCTGCGTTTTATTCTGGCCTTTCCGTTCACATTACTGACCGCGGCAGATATCAGTATCAGCCTGTATTCATGGTGTATATTTGGCACAACATTTAATGATGGTTTTGCAATCAGTATCCTTCAGACAGATCCTGATGAAGTAATAAGAATGTTCAGGATGTATGTTGTTTATGTTATCGCATTTATTATCCTCTTTTTATTGTTCTTCTGTTCAGCAATAAATAAAACGTCCTCATTGCCATCGGAAAAGGTCACGGTAATTACATTTTTATTGTTAATTACAGTAACGTTATATTCTTCCTTCCAGTTTGCGTTGAAGAAACAGTATCAAATAAATGAAGTTGATCCTTACATAGTCGCTTCCCGGTTTGCCACATATACCCCTTTCTTTAATCTGAACTATTTTGCACTGGCCGCAAAGGAGCATCAGAGATTAATGACGATTGCTGATACCATACCTCACTACGATCTGGTGATTACGGATAACAACACTGACGTATTTGTTCTGGTGATTGGTGAATCTGCAAGGACTGATAACATGTCCATTTACGGGTATTCGCGCCCAACCACACCAGAGCTTCAGAAACAGAAATCACGACTGAAACTGTTCACTCAGGCAATCAGCGGGGCACCTTATACCGCTCTTGCGGTACCGCTGGCATTATCTGCTGATACCGTGCTGCATCATGATGTTCGCCGTTACCCCGATAATATTATCAACATGGCGAATCAGGCGGGGTTCGATACCTGGTGGCTCAGTGCGCAGTCCGCTTTCCGACAGAACGGAACGGCTGTGGCCAGTATCGCCATGCGGGCCAGAAACAGAATTTATGTCAGAGGCTATGATGAGTTACTGCTCCCACACCTGGCTGAAGCACTGAACAGTAATCCGGGGAGCAGGAAACTGATTGTTCTGCATCTGACGGGCAGCCATGAGCCAGTCTGCAGTAACTGGCCCAGAGATAAAGCCGTGTTTAAACCGCTGGATACAGAAGAAGTCTGCTACGATAATTCCATCCATTATACCGACAGTTTGTTGGGGCAGGTTTTCGCCATGCTGGAAACGCGCCGGGCATCCGTCATGTATTTTTCAGATCACGGTCTGGAGTATGATCCGACAAAAGAACATGCCTATTTTCATGGTGGAATAAAACCCAGCCAGCAGGCTTATCATGTTCCGATGTTTATCTGGTACAGCCCGGCGCTGGGAGAGCATGTCGATCGCCAGACGGTGAACAGCGTTTTTTCCACTGCGTATAATGATTATCTGATTAATGCATGGATGGGCGTAACCAGACCGGCTCAACCGAAAACGCCGGAGGAGGTGATTATCCGCTGGCAGGGAAAATCCGTGGTTTTTGATGCCAGCCATAACGTGTTTGACTACAAAGTATTACGAAAGAACTTTAATGAACCCCTGGAATAATTCGTTAAAGTAATTTACTACGCTATTTTTTCAAAGGAAACTTTCAGAAAATGCCCCCAGGGCGATAACCTGGGGAAGGGGGCCTGTGTTATTACTGGTGGATAAATTATTACTTGTTTGAAAGATACACTAATGCAATATCTACTGATGCTGGATGCTTGAGTGTTTCATTCCTGCTGCTGAAAACGGCAATATCCAGGGCCAGACATATTCACCGTTAATATTTCTGCATTTCTGTACAATTTCCTCAGAAAGTGTCTCATCAATTCTTTCCCGCAACAGCTTCTGCTGTCTTAAAATGCTTTCGCATATTTCGAAATCATCTTCCTGCATCAGCATTTCGGCGCATTTAATGATTTCTGCCCGTTCATGCAGCACAGTGGAATGGTTATAGAGCCAGTTTACAAACAGCAATGCTTCCGGATATTGTCCCCATAATGGTGAGTATGTTGCATAATAATCTTCGGCAGTATCTGGCCCGGCAGAATAGTTATGCCATACAGCAAGAGGAAATGGATGCAGATTTCCGCACAGAATTTCCGCGATGTAAGTATTTGCCGCAAATCCGCGACGAAATGCAGTTGCAGCCTTTACCGGTTCACCATTCATAAAATGCAGAAGACCAAGTTCATACCAGTAAGGTGAAAATTCATCAGCATGTTTTTTCAGTACACTGAAGGCTCGCTCATGATCACCTGTTCGTAACAGCTCTGAGCCCAACAACCAGCGGGCACCCTGATTATCTTCAGGATTGTATGCCAGTATTTTATCAGTAAGCATAACCGCATCCTGATGACGCTGTAAGTGCACATTTGCGAGAATTGCTGCATAAAGTGCGCGCAGATAAGGCCGGTTTTCGGGATGCATCCAGATGATTTCACCACTGAAACTTTCCGGGATGAGACGATTACCTGCCGCCAGTCCTTTAAGAGCGGCGTTCAGTGCCTTACGCGGGGCATTCTGCTCCAGAAATGCATATGCCAGATGAGCGTGTATATCAATAAAGTCAGGCTCCTGTTGAGCAAGGCGTCTGAGTTTGTTGATGTAACTCGTCTCGCTGATTTCATCAGTGTCGTACGCATCAAGCACTTCTTCAAACTCCTCCAGTAATGGGCCAAACCAGGTATCCGGAAATACGAAACGCCCCTGGTTATCGTTCACTTCAAAACGTAATCTGTTGTTCATTCTCTGAGCCTGTAAAACGGATGGGACACAATCTGAAAAGCATAAAAGTCGTGATGTTGTGTATCAAGTCCTGTTTTTGTCCGGGATGAATGTTGTTTACAATATTATCGGCAGTGGTTTTACATGTGAATGAAGATTTATCTTTATCTGCATTCCGGTGTATTGTGAATTGTCAGCTGAAACAGCATATTAATCGATTTTTTTGTGATGGTGCTGAAATAACGACAGGATGATGATTGAAACTACAGGTATCAAAATTGTTAGCGGTCCATAACGGTGTGATGTTTTGAGATTGTTTACAGATGCAATATTAAATGTTTTATCAAAAAACAAAAAATATCTAAAAATAAAGCATAAAAACAAAACTCCTCCGGACCTGGAGGCCGGAGGAGGATTTGTGGATTGAGAGAAAATGTCAAGTGTTCTTAACCCTGACTCTCTTGCTTAGAAAGCGAATCAATATAATCTGCGTACCACTGCATCATTTCACGGCGACCATCGAGATACTGGGCATGATTATAGGTACCCCTGATGGCGTTTTTATCCACATGAGCTAACTGCATTTCAATCCAGGCAGAATTAAAGCCCTGTTCGTGCAGAATGGTACTCATGGTGTGACGAAAACCATGACCGGTTGCCCTGCCATCGTAACCGATACGTTTGAGCACCATATTGATGCTGGCTTCGCTCATTGGCTTGTTGATATCACAACGTCCCGGAAAAACCAGCCGGTATTGCCCGGAGAAAGTTTTGAGCTGCAGCAGAATGTCAGTGGTCTGTCGTGACAGTGGTACGACATGTTTACGTCGCATTTTCATGCGGCTTTCAGGGATTGTCCACAGGGCATTATCAAAATCAATTTCTGACCATTCAGCGAACCGTAGTTCAATTGTTCTGAGGCCTGTCAGAAGCAGCAGATTTGTCGCCATGCGGGTAACAGGACTGCCATGATATTCAGCGAGCCTCCGGAGAAAAACAGGGAGCTCATCTGCTCTCAGGTGAGGGAAATGCGCAGCTTTTGGCGCCGCCAGCGTACTGGTCAGTTCAGATGCCGGATTGACAGTGGCTCGTCCTGTGGCAATGGCATAACGAAAAATCTGATTACAGTATTGGCGTACCTTACGAAGTTTCTCCAGCGAGCCACGTTTTTCTATGCGGCGCAGAATTTCCAGCATTTCCAGCGGGAGGATATCCGTAACGCTTCGTTTGCCCAGATACGGGAAAATATCTTTATCCAGCGCTTCCAGTACGCTTCTGGCGTAACTTTCAGACCATGACAAAGATTTATGCTGGTGCCATTCCGTAGCGAGGGCATGGAACGTATTGGTGGCAGAGATTTTCTGAGTGAGTTTTTCCTTTCGCTTCTTTTCGCCCGGGTCACCACCTTCGGAGATGATTTTTCGGGCATCGTCGCGTTTGATTCTGGCCTCAGCAAGGGAGATGTCGGGATAGACGCCGAGGGCCAGTTTTTTCTCTTTTCCTGCTATCCGGTATTTAAGCCGCCAGTAGCGGGCTCCCGTGGTTTTTACCAGCAGATATAAACCACGTTCGTCAGAGAGTTTATAGTCTTTTTCTTTAGGTCTGGCTGTTTCGACCTGTCTGGCTGTAAGTGCCATATGGGGGCTCCTGAAACTGACTGAACACAATGAGCCCCCGCCGGGGCCCCCAATGAACGCTTGATTGAGAGAGAGTTCAGTAGAGTATGGTGGAGTTCAGAATGTTCAGATTGCTTGTAACGATGTGATTATACTTGAGTTTCGTGGAGTTCGGGAGATGAATCTGGAAGTGAAAGTGGTGCCCGGACTCGGAATCGAACCAAGGACACGGGGATTTTCAATCCCATTGTTCTGGCTTTCACGGGTAATCCGGACTGTCAGGCAGGAGTCTTCAGTGTAGATCATTGGTTGCACATTTTAAAGAGAGAGTGTGCCAGTGAACATTCTGCCCGTTGTATCCACCAAAGGTGGCGAAGGAAAATCAACCCAGTCTGCTAATCTTGCCGGTTTTCTGGCGGATGCCGGCCTCCGTACCCTGCTGATAGACGGAGACCATGCCCAGCCCACGGCAAGCAATATCTTTCCGCTGACGTATGAAGCGCCGGCCGGTCTTTTTGAATTACTGATGCGTACGGCTGACCTCAGTCATCCCGACAACATCATCTCCCGCACGGCTATCGACGGCCTTGACCTGATAGTCTCCAATGACCCCCATGAACAACTGAAAACGGCCATGCTTCATGCGCCGGATGGTCGCCTCCGTCTGCGTAATGTGCTCCAGCATCCGCTTTTCCAGAGCTATGACGTCATTGTGGTGGATTCACAGGGCGCGCGTTCCGTCATGCTGGAAATGATTGTGCTGTCTGCCACGGAGTCTGTGGTGGGGATGGTGAATCCGGTTCTGCCGGATGTGCGTGAGTTTATTCGCGGCACAGTCAATGTCATGGAAAACCTGTTGCCCTACCGTGAACTGGGTATCCCCCTGCCGAAAGTCCGCACCCTGGTTAACTGCATGGATTATACGGCGCTGGCCAGACAAACACTGGCGGAGCTGACCGACATTATTAACTCAGGTCGCTATAGCAAAGTGCTTCCAGAAGGCGCGGTCACCCTGCTTTCAACACAGATTTATGACCTGAATATTTACAAACAGGGACACGCAGCCGGCCAGCCGGTGCACCGCCTTGAAAAAGCGTCTGCCCGTCGCAGTGATTCTGCGCTGGTCACCATGCACAGCCTGGCCTGTGAGCTGTTGCCGGAGTGGAGTGAGTTTTTTGATGTACTGCTGGAAAACGGAGGTGAAAGCCTGTGAACAGAAAACTGATATGGCGTGCTGTGGCTTCAGCTTCAGTTTCCTGCCCCGGACACGATGAAGTGCATGTGTTTGTTGAGGCTGCAGATTACGAAGAAGCGAAAAAACATTTGTATGACCGTCTGGAGGAGGAATGGCAGCTTCCTGTGAGCCACATAACTTTCCACAACGTGTGGAATGAAAACGAGCTATGTGAAATGTCTGCAGGTCCGAAGGTGCCTTCAGGCCTTCCCCTGCTTGAGTCGGGTGGGGGAAATGGTGAGGTCTTTTATGACCATAATCCGCTGCTCCTCATTGCTTCTCAGCGTCTCAGGGCTGTGATTGAAGGGGCGCTGAGTGTCCTGCCAGAGCGTGGTGAACAGGATGAGTGTGGTCGTGGAATTTAAGTCTCTGACAGGTCGCAGCCGGACAGTATGTGTCGGGTGTGGTTATTCCGGTGTTCGGTTTGGTGATGCTGCAGGCCAGGACACCCGGCAGTGGGTGAAGGTGAATCATGAGAGCGGGCTGGGGCTGTGCTCCGGCTGTGATGCCTTTCTTTTGCAGGAACGCCTGCGTCGTCAGCGGCATGACCCGCTTTTTTCATGTGGTGTTTCCGGCAAACATCGAAAAACAGAGGGGGCGATATGACAGTTTTTGTAATACATATCCCTGTCGGTACCGGGGACAGCGGACATGTGTGGTGTCCGCTGCATGCTGATGAATCAGCCTTTACCCGTGAACGGGTCATCCAGCTTATCCAGACGTCTTTCTGCGTTGCGCAACACGTCCTGTGCTCCCGGGGTGGATGCATATGCCTCCAGTTCAGCAGCAAGAGCCTGTTCCATTTCTGTTGCTGTCATGGCAGCAACATCGGCCGCAGAGCGGTTGTCGCGAATAATGAGGTAGCTGTGCAGGATATTAAGTGGTGCCACATTTTTATTGATGTTTTTCAGTCCCTGCTGAATCGCCAGCCAGTCACCCGGCCACTGCAGGCGATACAGTTTGTGCCGGTTGTAAGTTTCATTCGTTGTGTTACAGGCCATACGCCAGAACTCCTCAGACATGTTGATGAGCGTATTTTCACCTTCCGGCAGACTGAACGCAGCGAAGTCATCAATGCCGGACGGCAGTTGTTGATGATTTGTATTCATCTTTTTTCCTTTTTAAGTCAATTGGTTATGAGTATAAAGATGCTGTCCGTACCTTCTGATCGAGGTCGCCAAACTTACCGGTCTGAAAATGTACAGGCAGTTACCGGGATTTTTCTCCCGACAGCTGTACGTCCGGCACCCTTTTTTCTTTTTTTACACAGCCAGGTTTCCGGTTATCTGCGGGGAAGTGACGCACCTGGCGGGCTGAGAGATATGGAGGTGAAAGTATGTCTTCCTCAGTGAAATATTCTCCGGTTCCGGCGGTCTTAACCCGCCCTGAATCGCTGGCTGAACTGAACCTGCTGATGACCCGGATTGTCAGTGGGTGTCGTGTGGGGCTTCCGGCGTCAGGTCGTCCGGTCATTGCGGTGCATGGTGGTTATGTTTCATACAGTTCTCCACGCGCCGGACATGTTTTTCAGGACGGTTCCCGCCCGGAGACAGTGATGACCGTCAGTAACCGGGAACGGATGTGTGAATGGTTCAGTCAGGTCTGGCTTCCGTTGCATCTGGCTGCCCTTGAAGGCGATGAGAACGCTTTTTTCAGTGCGGAGGTCAACATGGTGCGCCGGGAGCTGCAGCGCGTTCCGGGGGATTCAGTGAACTGCATGTGCTGGGCAAGCCTTGCTGCACTGGCATTTGATGCTGAAGAGCGGGTGGAACTGCAGAAAGGCAATAATGAGAACATCGCAACATATGATGAGAGCATCGCGACATATGCATTCCGTGCTGCCTGCACTGTGAGTCGCTGTCTGAGCCGGAATGCTTCCGGAGGTATTCCGCGCTCATACCCTGAATGGAAAGCGATTTTGTTTCCCCGTGATGGTGCTGACATTTTCCCCGACGGGTGGCTGGAAAATATGACCCGTCGGGCTGAACGTGTTTTTACGAGTGCGAAACGTCAGTGTGGAATGCTCTCAGCCAGTCAGGCAGCGCTTTTTTCTCAACGTGTTGAAACGGAGTAAAAGGATGAGCCGATTCAATACAGTTCGGGGGAAAGGGGTTACAGAGCCCGTCTTTTTCCGTCATGACCTTTCCGTTACTCAGCAGCCAGAACTGCAGAGTGTATTTCACTTCAGATTCAATGCCGGACGGCAGTTGTTTTTCTGTATTCATAAATTTTTTCCTTTAAAACAACTTGTTATGAATGAACGAATGCTGCCCGTACCTTCTGACCGGGGTTGCCAGACTTGCCGGTCTGAAAACGTACAGACAGTTACCGGGATTTTATTCCCGACAGCTGTACGTCCGGCACCCTTTTTCTTTTTTTCACATAGCCAGGTTTCCGGCAGTCAGAGAGGGAGGGTACGCCATGGCTGAAATATCAGTTCTCTGTGCATACGAAGCAGAGCAGGCCGTTCTGGGGGGCCTGATGCTGGAGAATGAACGCTGGGATGAAGTGGTGCTGATGCTGAGTCCTGACGATTTTTATGTGGCTCAGCACCGGGCCATTTTCCGTGCCATGTCCGAACTGGCGGTGAATGGCCAGCCTCTGGACCTGATTACCCTGTCAGAGCTCCTGGAACATCAGGGCAGGCTGGATGTACTGGGCGGTTTTGCTTATCTGGCCGAGCTCAGCAAGAACACACCTTCTGCGGCCAACATCATGGCCTATGCAGGCATTGTGGTGGAGAAGAGCGTTCTGCGTCAGTTACAGGCCACCGGAAACACCCTGATTGCTGATGTGGCGGCACCGAACGCCACATCACGGGATGTGCTGGATACAGCAGAGCGGCGTCTGTTTGCACTTGCGCAGAACAGGACGCTCCGGGAGCGCACGGAAGCCTCTCTTTCATCCGCGCTCGATACCGTTCTGCAGCAACTGGAAAGTGTGCTTGGTTCCGGCGGTGTGACCGGTACCCCCACGGGATTTGACTGTCTGGATGAAATGACCTGTGGCCTGCAGCCCGGTGACCTGGTCCTGCTGGCTGCCCGTCCGTCAATGGGGAAAACCTCTCTGGCACTGTCCATGTGTCTCAGCGCCGCCCGGCGGCGAACGGAAGAGAGCGTTCTGGTATTCAGCATCGAGATGCCGAAGGAGCAACTGATTCTGCGCATGCTTTCCATGCTGGGACGTGTGGAACTGAATCATCTGCGCAGTGGCAACATGGATGATGAGGACTGGGCGAGGGTGTCATCTGCGGTTGGCATGGCGCTGGGTGACGGAGGCATGGATACGCTGGGTGAGCGCCTGATAATTGATGACTGCAGCCAGCAGACACCGTCATCGCTGCGTGCCAGTGCCCGCCGTTATACCCGTCTGTACGGTAAACCCGCTCTGATTATGGTGGATTATCTGCAACTGATTCGGGCGCCGGAGCTGGAGAACCGCACACAGGAAATTGCTGAAATTTCCCGTTCCCTGAAAGCGCTGGGGAAGGAGCTGGGATGCCCGGTGCTGGCCCTCTCCCAGCTTAACCGTCAGGTGGAACAGCGTGCAGATAAACGCCCCAATAACGGTGACCTGCGTGATTCCGGGGCACTGGAGCAGGATGCTGACCTGATTATGTTTATTTACCGCGACGAGGTCTATAACCCCGATTCACTGGCAAAGGGGGAGGCTGAAATCATTGTCAGCAAGCAGCGTCAGGGCCCCACAGGCACGGTACGGGTCAGGTTCGACGGTCGTTACACACTGTTTACGCCCTCTGAAAATGACGGGCAGGGAGGATATGCGTGATGGCACACAAACCACTGAATCTCGGGGCTGCCATTATGCAGCCCGGTCGTCAGGCCAGTGCTGCCGGTAATGTGGTGGCACTGGGGGAGACCCCCATGATTCTGACGCTGGACCAGTTACGTCCGAATCCGGATAACCCGCGCACCACGCGCAATCCGCGTTATGACGACATCAAAAACTCCATTCACGCCCGCGGGCTGGATACGGTGCCCAAAGTCACCCGTATGCCGGACAGTGAGCCGGATGTGTATATCTTCAGTGACGGGGGAAACACCCGTTACCAGATACTGACGGAACTCTGGAAAGAAACGGGGGACCCGCGTTTTTACCGTATTCATGTACTGTTCAAACCCTGGCCGGGACGGCTTCAGTGTGTGATTGGTCATCTGGCGGAAAATGAAGTTCGCGGTGAACTGACCTTTATTGAGAAGGCGCAGGGGATCCACAAGGCAAGACAAATTCACGAGGAACAACTCGGCAGAAAAGTTTCTCTTCGTGAACTGGCAGATTTGTTAACCCATGAAGGGTTGCCGGTACACAACTCCACGATCAGCAGAATGGAGGATGCCCTGAAATATCTGTACCCCTGGATCCCCGACCTGATGGAGTCAGGACTGGGGCGACATCAGGTTACTGCACTGCTGGCACTTCGTCAGGACGCAGAACGTGTCTGGGGGCAGTTTGCGCTGGCGTCCGGCACGGATGCGGAATTTGACCGTGTGTTCGGGGAAAGCTGCCGGAAGTTTAATTCGCCGGAGCTGTGGTCACTGGAGATGTTCCGCGATGAGCTGATCGGGGATTTGTTGCAGGCGCTGCCACATCCCTCCCTGGACTATGACCGGTGGCTGCTGGAGCTGGATCCAAAAGAGCGGAACCGCCGTCACCATTTTGGTGAGCCGGAACCGGTGGTGGTACCGCCCTCAGTCCGTGACAGCGGCACAGGGCAGCCCGGTGCACCGGTATCCCGTACCCGGTCTGAGGCACCGGAGTGTTTGCCGGATACGGACGCAGAGCCGGTGCCGGAAAGCACTGCCCCCGGTACTGAGCCCGGACAGCAGGGTATCGCCCGACCGGAGAACGCTGTTTCTGACACAGACCACACTGAAAAATGCGGGCTTCCTTCCCCGGAGGAGACTGCAGACAGAGCGCCTTCTTCTGCCGGGAAAGTCCGGCGTTCAGAGATGCAGCCGGATATGTACGGTGGTGAGCCGGTCTTCAGCGGTGACGCTGTGGAAGCGGGGATTGCCGGGGCCGCTGTGCCATCCGTTATGACCGGCGATACAGCGCCGTCCGGAACACCTGATGCACTTCCCACGTCTGTGACGCATTTTGCTGAAGGACGGGATGATATTGAGCATCTGCAGAATGAGGCCTTCCGGCTGGCATGGGAACTGGCTGAATCTGCCGGCTGTGCTGAAGAAATTGCCATGGACAGGGAAAGTGACCTGTCGGCTGGTTTCGGGACTGCAGAGGAGAAGTGTTCGCCGGTGACGGCATTTCTGATGGGGCTGACCGGTGATGCACCGCTGGCAGTGTCTCCCGTCAGCCTGACAGACCTGCTGACAGGTGGCAGTGCGCCGGAAGCATGGCCACTGCTGGATGATGAACATGCCGTGAAGCTGCTGCGTCTTCTGAGTGTGCTGCGCCGTCTGCGCGCCCTGCAGCGCAGTGTGTTACCCGAAGATGATGAGGAGGATGAAAGTGATGAGTGATATGTCGCATCAGGAGCGCCTGGTCAGACGGGTCAGGAAACTGCTGGCGCTGAGCCGCAATAACAGTAATGCCCATGAGGCCGGGCTGGCGCTTGCAAGGGCGCAACAGCTGATGGCGAAACACGGTATCACGGAGCAGGATGCCGGACTTTCTTCGGTACAGACTTTTTCATCACAGGGGGCACCTTCTGAGGCTGAAAAAGTTCCGGCGTGGATGTTTCGTCTGGTCATGGTGGTGTCACAGACATTTGGCTGCAGGGCGTATTACGACTGGCGGTTGATGCCCGGAGGCCGGTATCGCCGGTGTGTGACGTTTTACGGTTTCAGTGAACGTCCTCAGGTGGCGGCTTATGCGTTTGATGTTCTGTGCCGTCAGCTGAGGGACGCAACGGATGCGTATCTCCGTACACAGAGCCGGCGGCTGAAACTGAGCACCCGCCGTGCCCGGGCCGCCCAGTTCCGTGATGGCTGGGTTCTGGGCGTTCGTCAGGTGGTGATGCCATTCAGTGTGACAGAAGAGGAAAGCCGGCTGATGCGTCTCTGGCTGGAGCAGCAGGCGATGGAGACGGTGGACTTCCGGGAGGTGAAAGCCTGTCGCGGCGGTGACCTGGCCCGCTGGCAGGGGTATGAGGCCGGGAAAAATGCCTCACTGCATCATGGTGTGGGGGGAACTGCCCGCCGGATGGTGCCGGGGCTGATGATACGGGAGGCGTCATGAATAACAGCTTATCTCAGGCAACCAACGGTCTGCTGATGCAACTGGTGATGGACCTCAAGAGTGGCTACCTGCGTCGTTGTGAATCTCTGGGACTGGCCCGGGAGGAAATGCAGATGCTGCAGGGACTGACCATTGAGGAAATCCATTACCTGTCGAACTCGGAAGTGTCGGTTATCCGGCTGGACATTAATCATGAAAACCTGCTGCGTATGCTGCAGCAGGCCCGGACGGAGCAGAAACGTCTGCAGCGCATTGACCGTGCACTGGCGCTGGGGGGCTCCATTGAGCTGATGGCGTTTTACTTTGGACTTTCCAGTGTGGATGTGGCGGCGCGCCGGCGCATTGCCGGTATTGATGTTCGTCCGGGACGTGGTGTCACGCTGAGCGATGAGGACAGTGCAGAGCTGTGGCGGTTATGGCAGAAGGCCGGCATTACGGATGTGGAGAGTGCGGACGGACTGGATGTCATGATTCTGGCTGCGGAGCAGATGAATATCCCGCTGACGGCTATCTGGCACGCAGTAAGGGGATGGTGCGCTGACCGGCAGACGGAGCCGGTAAGGAATGCGTCATGAAAATGACAGAACTGGCACCGGGCATTCTGGCCAGCCCGTGCGTTCCGCCGGCCTGCTGTCGTAAGGCGATTCAGATGGTCCGTCTGTTCCGGCAGGGTGTGCGTAATTACCGGCAACTGAATGACCGGGGGACCCGTTATTACAAGATAAACGTCGGACGCACCTGGCGTCTGCTGAGCCGTAACCGGGGAGAGACCTGGGAACTGCTCAGTCATGAGCGTTACAACACTGCCAGACGTAAATGAAACGTGCAGGCCGGACCGGAGTATCGGGGCCGGCCCTGTTGACGACAAGGTATTGCACAGGAAATTGACTCCCATGAATGAGCTTAGCTGGAAGGCGTTAAGTAAGGCGGTAAAAAGATATCAGGATGTGCTGTCGTGGAGTCGTTCAGACAGACACAGTCCGGGCGCTGAGCGGGAATTAGCTGCTGCAGCCGGAAATATCAGGAAGGCCATTGGTGATCAGGAAATTGACGTGATTGTGGAACTGGTGACGGAACTGGAAGATGCAGAATGGAGAATTACAGTATACGGCACCCTCTTATTATGGACGTGGGCATTAATCGCCCTGTACATCCTGTATTACCGGTGAACAGGAGACAACCAATGAACAGTATTCATTATCAGGCACTGCGTGAAGTTGCACAAAACTATCAGTCGACGCTGGCGTGGTATCAGGCTATCCCGGATAGCCCAGACGCTGAGGTTGATTGTGATGAGGCTTTGGCTGCGTTTAAGCGTCAAATCCGTCACAGGGAAGTGGATATTATCGCCGATCTGCTGGATGAACTGGAAGCCGCAAAAAAGCGTATTGCGGAATTGGAGGAAGAGAAAGAAACGTTGCGTCCGGTTGGTGTTATGAGCAGGAGAGCATTTTGGCGGCTTGAGAATAGAGAGTCACGATTTATTGCACTCTGGCCCGGACCGGGAATATGCCTGCTGCGTAAACGTCCTGATGACGGCGTTATTGTTTACGCCAGAACCGACGCCGGCATTGGCGTGAAGCAGCAAAATGACGCAGGGATTAAGGATTAATCGAAAATGTTTAGCCAGCCCCCTGCATCCGGCAGGGGGCTGTAATAAGCATTTTTGTACCGGATAAAAAGCGGTGATATTGCCGCTACTGAATGAGGTGATTATGGCGTTACCAGCGGAAAGCCTGATTGCGTATACCCTGGAAAAAATGAAGCACCGTATGGCCACCGGAGCCCGGAAGGAGGAGGGGCGAATACGCAGCGGACTGTTGTTCACCGGCAATGTGCATGATGCCATTCCGCGTCGTCTGTTGCTGGATACGCGTCTTTCACCGCTGGACAAGATGGCATGGATGATGATCCGGCTGTATGCACAGAATAATGAGGGGGCCATTTTTCCCACTTATGACGAACTGCAACTGCAGCTGGCATCCCCGGGAAAGGGAAAAGCTTCCAGAGAAACCGTCAGCCGGGTATTGCTGATGTTGCGGATCACGGGCTGGCTGAGCCTGTGTAAACGGGTACGTGATGATAAAGGCCGGGTTCGGGGAAACATTTACGCCCAGCATGACGAGCCCCTGACGTTCTGCGATGCAGAGGCGATGGATCCGCGTTATCTGGATATAGTGGCAGAAGCCTGTATGAGCCGGAACCGGACCATCAGTCAGACGGCACGGGATATTCTGGGTGAAATAAAAAATGATCCGGGAATGCGTCACTATCACAGCCATATCAGTCAGCTGGAAGCCCGGATAGGAAGTGCCCAGACACCGGGGCAGATGGCTGCCCGTCAGCGAGTGACGGAGGAAAGAATGCGGCCGGGTTCGGAAACCGAACCGGTGGTGAGAACACTGAGTTCGGCGCCGGAAAAGCGGGGTTCGGAAACCGAACCGGGTAAAAAAATGGGGCAAAAAAGACAGAGTTCGGATTCCGAACCATCAGGAAAATCAGCAGGTTATCACAGAGTCCGGGAACCGAACCATTACGTACGTAATATCACACACAGTGTGATTAAAAACACGTACGTACTGCCGGCGTCGCTGACGGGGCAAATCAGGGAGGAGGATGCCATCATGCTGACCAGTCAGTTGCAGGCGTTGCCGGAAGCGCTGGCACAGGGGGTGCTGGAAAGCCTGTCTGGGGTGCTGGGCAGTCAGTCACTGCAGAATCCGGTGGGCTGGCTGCTTGCGGTGCTGAAGCGTGCCCGGGAGGGAAATTTTTATCCGCCGAAACAGAAACAGCGCGTCGCAGCATCAGCCACCACACGGGCGGGAGCAGGAGGGCGCTCCACTTCGCAACCTGTTGTCACCCGGAAACGTGCAGAACCCATTTCAGCAGAACGTCTGAGCGGCATTGTGGCAGGACTACGGGCCTCCCTGCGTAACCGTTCCGCGATAAGAGTCCGGTGAAGCGGAAGGTGTCACTGGCACCAAAGTACAAAAAATAGCCGATGGTGACAGTGCCACCAAAGTATAAAAAATAGTCGGTGGTGGCAGTGCCACCAAAGTACAAAAATTAGCCGATGGTGGTAGTGCCACCAAAGTACAAAAATTAGCCGATGGTGGCAGTGCCACCAAAGTACAAAAAATAGCCGGTGGTGGCAGTGCCACCAAAGTATAAAAAATAGCCGATGGTGGTAGTGCCACCAAAGTATAAAAAATAGCCGGTGGTGGCAGTGCCACCAAAGTACAAAAAATAACCGGTGGTGGCAGTGCCACCAAAGTATAAAAAATAGCCGGTGATGGCAGTGCCACCAAAATACAAAAATTAGCCGATGGTGGCAGTGCCACCAAAGTACAAAAATTAGCCGATGGTGGCAGTGCCACTAAAGTACAAAAAGTAACCGATGGTGCCAGTGGCACCAAAGTACAAAAATTATGCTGCGTCAGCAGCATGGAAGGCGGCGGCACCGAATATTCTGGAACATCTGACGGTAAACCGCCGAAGCCCGGCGTCAGCCGGAAACACCCTGACAGGATGCAGTGTTCCCCTCCAGCCCTGCCAGACCCTGTTTGTTTCTGGGGAAAGCCAGGATTGCATAAAG
>ERZ1034980.177-NODE-177-length-55431-cov-129.253052_pt1 | contig 55431 bp, 47 predicted proteins | sample MGYA00520622_ERZ1034980 | MGnify/ENA primary metagenome ERZ1034980 (study PRJEB33766, sample SAMN09781791) | gut metagenome | biome: gut microbiome | host: Homo sapiens | place: Madagascar | study: EMG produced TPA metagenomics assembly of the PRJNA485056 data... | reverse complement strand
CGCCCCCGCCTGGGGCCGGCCGACTTTTCCAAGGCGCGGTTTGCTCCCCGCTGCCTGCTAGCCCTTGTAGCTCCGTTCCGGGGAGCAAAATCTTCACATAATTTCCGCGCCCCCGCCCGGGGCCGGCCGGCTTTTCCAAGGCACGGTTTGCTCCCCGCTGTCCGCTAGCCCTTGTAGCTCCGTTCCGGGGAGCAAAATCTTCACACAATTTCCGCGCCCCCGCCTGGGGCCGGCCGGCTTTTCAGCGGTGCGGTTTGCTCCCCTCTCCCCGCTAGCCCTTGTTCTTCCGTTCCGGGGAGCAAACTTTTTCACATCCGGCCTCCCCACCCCCCTTGTAACTTCCCGGCCGCCCATGTATAATTGTTACGTTTGATAAAACATTATTTTTTGAGCATATATAAGGAGATTACCCATGGACTACAAAATGAACATCGCCGGATTGGACCGGAACCTGCCGCTTTGCAAAGTCACCGATGACCTGTACATCGCCGCTTTCATCCTCTTCAATGATGTGGAGATTACCAGAGCCGCTGCCACCGAGCTTCTGAAGAAAGCGCCGGAGTTCGATGTCATCATCACGGCGGAGTCTAAGGGAATTCCTCTTGCATACGAGATGGCGCGCCAGGCCGGCAACAAGCCGTACATCGTTGCCAGAAAGGGAAGCAAGCTGTACATGCAGGATGTGGTTACCATCGAGGTTCGTTCCATCACAACAGATCACGTTCAGACCTTGTGCTTGGGCCACGATGAGCGGGAAGCCATGGACGGCAAGCGCATCCTGATTGTGGACGACGTTATCAGCACCGGTGAGTCCCTGGCAACCCTGGAACAGCTGGTGAACAGCGTGGGCGGAAACATCGTTGGCAAAATGACGGTTTTGGCCGAAGGCGATGCAGCAAAGAGAGACGACATCACCTACCTGAACGTCCTGCCGGTATTCAATGCCGACGGCACCATCAAGGAATAATAAGTATGAAAATCCCCGAAGCAATGGCTCCGGGGATTTTTTCTTCCTACACCAAAAGCTGCGGCCGGCCGCAGCTTTTTCGATATCTGTCCTCTATTTCTTCTGGGCGTCAATTTGTTTCTGGGCGTCTTTGCCCGCCTGCACCTCCGCTTTTGTCCACGGCACCATCTTGCACATCACGATGTACCGGGCCTCCTCATAGTCGTAGGCGCAGGTGCTCAGGGTCACCAGCCGGTCGTTCTTCGTTACGTCCACCGAATCCCTGGTGATGGGCAGCTCCGACCGCTCCCAAGCCCGGTCGATATAGGCCTGCTTCTCCGCCTCATCGTACGTCATCTTATAGGTATCCTCGTCCGTTGCCTTCGTGATAAAAGCAGAGAACACCACCAGATGATAGTTTCCGTGAGGCGTCGCCAGCTCCAGGGTTTTGTGCTTGTCGTAATAACCGTCTTCCTTTGTGTATCCCCGAATGCTTCGGAACATGCTGCCATCCTTCATGTGATGGCCATATATAATGGAATTAAAGCCCTTAAAATCCTTCTCCATCCTGCAGTCCACAAACAGGGTGCCGCCACCGCTCCACTGCTTGTCGAAGCGCGTATGGAGGTAGGTGTCGTTGTCCGTTCCCTGAACCACCGGATAGTTGATCACGGTGCCCTTCTGGTACAGCCAGCCCTGCACATCCGGATTTACCTTCTTCAGTGCCTTCCAATCCACCACCCCGGAGAACTGCTTCGGATCCACCTTCGCGGTCTTCTCGCTGATATTCGTATACGCGGACTTTGCCACCTGGTATTCCCACATGGTCTTTCCAATCTTATATCCGCTCACCAAAATAATTCCAATCAGGCAAACGGTAATCACGTTGAGCGCCCCGTTTCGAATCCGCACCGACAGGGGCGCATTCCGAAGCGCTTCTTTCCGCCGCATCTTCGCTTCCCTCTTCGCCGCCCGCTTCTCCTGACGAGTCGGACGTGTTCGGTTCGCCGTGTTTTTATTTTTACCCGAGTTCATACACCCTCCTTCTAAACCGATTCCCTGTTATTATACCATGACCCCCGGGCTTTACAACTTTACTTTGGTTCACAAATCGGGTAGTATAGCATTGTGATAAAAATACAGGCGTTTCGCGGGGTCGTCCGACGTCGCGGGGCCGGATTAGAATTAGAGGTATCGAAATGAAAAATATTATGGATTTGCAGAACGGCAGCGATATTCGGGGCATCGCCCTTCCCGGCGTGGAAGGAGAAGAGGTGAACCTGGACCGCTACGACGCGATTGCCATTGGAGAGGCGTTCGTCTACTGGCTGGCGCTGAAGCTGGGCAAGAGCGAGTACGACTTGAACATCTGCATCGGCACGGATTCCCGGCTTTCCGGGGAGGATCTGAAGAAGGACGTGATGCGGGGCATCTGCATGCTGGGGTCGCGCTGCACGGATGCGGGTCTGGCGTCCACGCCGGCCATGTTCATGTCCACGGTGATGCCGGTGTACCAGTTTGACGGGGCGATCATGATTACCGCCAGCCACCTGCCGTGGAACCGGAACGGATTCAAGTTTTTCACCGCGGAAGGCGGACTGGAGAAGGCGGACATCCAGGCAATTCTAAAGCGGGCGTCCACCATTTACCCGATTGCGGAGCATTACGAGTGCGAGGAAAACGAACTGATGGATATGTATGCGGCGCACCTGCGCTCCATCATCACCCGGAAGGTGGGCGGAAAACTGGAGGGCATGAAAATCACCGTGGATGCGGGAAACGGTGCCGGCGGATTTTTTGCGGAGAAGGTTCTGGCACCGCTGGGAGCGGATGTTTCTTCTAGCCAGTTCCTGGATCCGGACGGCCACTTCCCGAATCACGTGCCGAATCCGGAAAACCCGGAGGCTATGGCGTCCATCTGCGCCCGGGTGCAGGAAGCCGGTGCGGATCTGGGAATTATTTTTGACACGGACGTGGACCGCAGTGCGGCGGTAACCGGAAGCGGTCAGCCGATCAGCCGGAACGCCATCGTGGCGCTGGCCGCAGCCCTGGAAGCGCCGAACCATCCGGGAGGCACCGTGGTTACCGACAGCATCACCTCCAACGAGCTTCACACCTTCCTGGAACAGGAGCTGGGTCTCAAGCACCTGCGCTTTAAGCGAGGCTACCGGAACGTAATCAACAAGGCCATTCAGCTAAAAGAAGAAGGCGAGGATGCGTTCCTGGCCATCGAGACTTCCGGCCATGCCGCATATTCCGACAACTACTACCTGGACGACGGCGCCTACCTGGCCTGCTTGATTGTGGCCGCCGCCGCTAAGCTGAAAAAAGAAGGCAAGGATATCGAAACCCTGATCGATGCACTGGGTTCTCCGGCGGAGGCAAAGGAAATCCGGTTCAACCTGGATCGGGAGAATTTTGTGGAAATCGGCACCGGTATCCTGGAAGGCATGCCGGATTGGGTTGCAAAAACAACCGGTCTTTCCCTGGAAGAGCCGAATCACGAAGGTGTCCGGGTCAATTACGATCGGAACGGCCACACCGGTTGGTTCCTCCTGCGGAAGTCCCTGCACGATCCGGTACTTCCGCTGAACGTGGAAGCCACCCACGAAGGAGGCATCGCAGAAGTGCTTCCGCTGCTGAAAGCGTACCTGGAAGGATTCGAGGGAATCGACCTGAGTCCGCTGGAATAATAAGAAGAATAGGATAGGAGAAAGCACCGGGTTGCCGCCCGGTGTTTTTTTATTGGGCCCGGCCGCTGGGAAGCAAAGCGGGCTCGGGGGCCCGCCGGCCGGCTTTTCTGGGGCGCGGTTTGCTCCCCGTTCTCCGCTAACCCTTGCGGTTCCGTTCCGGGGAGCAAATTCTTCACACAAATTTCGCGCCGGCACCCGAGACCGGCCGGCTTTTCCAAGGCGCGGTTTGCTCCCTGCTTCCCGCAAACCCTTGCAGCTCCGTCCCGGGGAGCAAAATCTTCACACAGATTCCGCGCCGCCGCCCGGGGCCGGCCGCCTTTTCTGGGGTGCGGTTTGCTCCCCCCTCTCCGCGAGCCCTTGCGGCTCCGTTCCGGGGAGCAAATTCTTCACACAAATTCCGCGCCGCAGGCCGGGGTCGGCCGGTTTTTCCAAGGCGCGGTTTGCTCCCCGCTAACCGCGAGCCCTTGCAGTTCCGTTTCGGGGAGCAAATTCTTCACACAAATTCCGCGCCGCAGGTCGAGGCCCGCCGGCTTTTCCAAGGCGCGGTTTGCTCCCCGTTCCCCGCTAGCCCTTGCAGCTCCGTTCCGGGGAGCAAATTCTTCACACAAATTCCGCGCCACAGGCCGGGGCCGGCCGGCTTTTTCCAGGGCGCGGTTTGCTCCCCGTTCCCCGCTAACCCTTGCGGCTCCGTTTCGGGGAGCAAATTCTTCACACAAATTCCGCGCCGCCGCCCGGGGCCGGCCGGCTTTTTCCAGGGCGCGGTTTGCTCCCCGTTCCCCGCTAACCCTTGCGGCTCCGTTTCGGGGAGCAAAATCTTCACACAAATTCCGCGCCGCCGCCCGGGGCCGGCCGCTTTTTCCAAGGCGCGGTTTGCTCCCCGCTAACCGGTAACCCTTGCAGCTCCGTTTCGGGGAGCAAAATCTTCACACAAATTCCGCGCCGCAGGCCGGGGCCGGTCGGCTTTCTGGGGCGCGGTTTGCTCCCGCTCCTCGCTAGCCCTTGCAGCTCCGTCCCGGGGAGCAAATTCTTCACACAAATTCCGCGCCGCAGGCCGGGGTCGGCCGCTTTTTCCAAGGCGCGGTTTGCTCCCCGCTAACCGCTAACCCTTGTAGCTCCGTCCCGGGGAGCAAAATCTTCACACAGATTCCGCCCGCCGCCCGGGGCCGGCCGGCTTTTCTGGGGCGCGGTTTGCTCCCCCCTCCCCGCTAACCCTTGCAGTTCCGTTTCGGGGAGCAAAATCTTCACACTATTCCCGCGCCGCAGGCCCGTACCCGGCGGTCCAGAGCACACACCGCCCCGCGCCGCCACACAAAAAAGCACCTTGCCGGTTTATCGGCAAGGTGCTTCCCTCTCTCCACAGTCCCCCGCAGATCCCAGTCCCGCGGGGCACTTTTAATTAATTAAATAAGTACACGCTGGAGGACAACAGCATGAAGACAATCATGATGATACCCAACAGCAGTGCCATGATACGGCTGAACTTTGAAATTTTCCGCCGGTCCGTCGCGAAACCGGTCGGACCGGTTTTGGCCGTTTCGTTTTTCTTCTTTTTATTGTTCTTGGAAGCCACGGTCCACTCCTTTCTATTTCCCCTGCCGGTTTTTTTCGCCCACCGGCGCCCGGCTCAAAGAGTTTCCATTCAGTACAAATGATACAAAAGGATTATAGACCATTTGAGGGAATTTTTCCACCCCCCGGCCGGAGGCATCGCCCAATGCAAAAGGCAATGCTCGACCCCGAGCCGGAGGCCTATCACACTGGCCGGAGGCCCTGCTCATACCGAAGGCCTATCGAAACAGCCCTTTCTTCTGATACTCTTCGCTCTCCATATCCAGCAGGCGGTAGCCCATTTCCATCAGCTTCTTCTCCAGCTCCGGCCGCGGAATATCGCACTCCGCAACGATGGTGCACTCCCCGGTGCGGTGGGAGGACTTCACTTTTTTTACCTTAAAATTCTTCCGGACCAGGTCGTTCACATGGCTCTCGCACATGCCGCACTGCATTCCGTCAATATGTGCCGTAATCTTACGCATCTCTCCATCTCCTTTTTTTACCGTAAAAACAAATTCGTCTAGCAAAATTCCCCGACAAGGCTGCCGGGGAATCGCGTTTTATCTGTTATTTCTTTGAGTGGCATCCTCCGCTGCAGCCGTGCCCTCCGTGAGAACACATCGAGCAGGTGGAACAATCGAAGCCGCAGGATTTATGCCCTGCCTTCTTTTCCTTAATCAGATACCGGATTACCACGACCACCAGGGCCAAAATAACCAGACAGATTACAATATCAATTCCGTTCAAAGCATTTCCTCCTTTCCTGTCTTATCGGAAAAATCCGATTACAATTCGAATGGCTATCACCATCAAAATGCCGATTCCGGCCAGTACAATCACGTCAACGCCGTTCAATGCCATTTCTCCTTTAACAATTATAACTTAGTTCTTCTCCAACGCAAGCTTTGCTTTCTTATTCGGATCCGGACGGAACAGCAAGTACAGCACGAATGCCAGCACGACAAATGCGACTACCGTTGCGATGCCGAAAGACACTTCGCCCAGAATCAGTCCGCCAATCTGGTACACGATCAGAGCCACGAAGTATGCGCTGACGTTCTGGAAAAGTACGGAGTACCAGAAGAATTTCCGGTTGTTCATTTCCTTCGCGGTGGTGGACAGAGCCGCCAGGCACGGGGAATCAAACAGGTTGAATACCATGAAGGAGAACGCTGCCAGCATGGATGGGAAGAATGCGGCGAACTGTGCCTGGTACGCTGCACTGTATCCCTCGATCTCGCCCAGTCCGGACAGAACGCCCATGGTAGATACGATACCTTCTTTTGCCACAAAACCGGACAGAGAGGACGCAACAGCCTGCCATGTTCCGAATCCCAGTGGTTTGAAGATGAATGCGATTGCGCCGCCGATAACCGCCAGAAGCGAATCTTCTGCGTCCACCAGGCCGAAGCTTCCGCCTGCAAAACCAAAGTTGCCCAAGAACCACATTACCGCACAGCAGAGGAACAGGATGGTTCCCGCTTTCTTCAGGAACGCCCATACTCTTTCCCATACGCTGAGGAGCACGCCCTTTGGAGACGGTGCGTGGTATGCCGGAAGTTCCATAACGAACGGAGCCGGATCTCCCTCGAACATCTTTGTCTTCTTCAAAATAATGCAGTATACGATAACCAGTCCAATGCCCAGGAAGTACATTGCCGGAGCTACCCACCATGCACCGCCTGCGATGTAGCCGGCGATGGTAGCGATTACCGGAAGTTTTGCACCACATGGAATGGTGGTGGTGGTCATCATGGTCATGCGGCGGTCCTTCTCATTCTCGATGGTACGGGTTGCCATGATGCCCGGCACGCCGCATCCGGAGGAAATGAGGAACGGGATAAAGCTCTTTCCGGACAGTCCGAAACGACGGAAGATTCTGTCCATGATAAAAGCAACTCTCGCCATGTATCCGCAGTCTTCCAGCAATGCCAGGAAGAAGAACACGATAGCCATCTGCGGTGCGAATCCAATCGGCGCACCCAAACCGCCAATGATGCCGTCGGATACCAGGGAAATTACCCAATCCGATGCACCCATATGGGTCAGTCCGTTGGACGCCCAGTTCTGAATTCCCGCAACGAACACGTCGTTGGTCCAGCCGGTAACGATGTCACCGATGGTGGTAACGGAAATATAATATACCAGGAACATCACTACGGCAAAAATCGGCAGTGCCAGCACTCGATTGGTTACGATCCGGTCGATTTTGTCGGACAAAGTCAGCTTTTCGTGACCTTGTTTTCTTTCAATTGCTTTTGGGACCACACTGTTGATATACTCGTAGCGCTGGTTGATGATGATGCTCTCCGCATCGTCTTCCATTTCTTTTTCGCAGTCTTCGATGTGGCCTTCAATCTCGCTGAGAATGGAAGCGCCCAGCTTGATTTCTTCCCGAACCTTCTCATCCCGTTCGAAGAATTTGACAGCGTACCATCTCAGGTTGTTTGCGGACACCTTGTCTTCGATGGATTCCTCAATGTGTGCGATGGCATGCTCAACGCTGCCGGAATACACGTGCGGGGTGTCTCCCATGGTTCTCTTCTTTGCCACTTTGACCGCCTGGTCGATCAGCTCCTCGCTGCCGTCTCCCTTGAGAGCACTGATTGGAACGATTGGGCAGCCCAGCTCTTTGCTCAGCTGCGGGACGTCGATGCGGTCTCCGTTCTTGTTCACGATGTCCATCATGTTCAATGCAATGATGGTCGGAATGTGCAGCTCCAACAGCTGTGTTGTGAGATACAGGTTCCGCTCCAGGTTGGTGGCGTCGATGATGTTGATGATGGCATCCGGTCTTTCGCTCACCAAGTACTGCCGGGTTACCACTTCCTCCATGGTGTACGGGGAAAGGGAATAGATTCCCGGAAGGTCCTGAATTGTAATGGTTTTGTCGGTCTTTAATTTACCGTCCTTCTTTTCCACAGTAACGCCCGGCCAGTTTCCCACATACTGGTTGCTTCCGGTCAGCGCGTTGAACAGCGTTGTCTTTCCGCAGTTCGGGTTTCCTGCAAGTGCGATTTTAATTGCCACTGAATAACTCCTTTCTTAATACCCTAAATTCGTTTATCTCCTAAATTTTATTTTGCTTTCTGAATGTTCTCAATTTCAATCAGCTCCGCATCGCCTTTCCGCACTGACAGCTCGTACCCTCTTACGGTCAACTCCATCGGGTCCCCCAGCGGTGCTACTTTACGAACATAAACCTGCGTTCCTTTGGTCAGGCCCATATCCATGATTCTTCTTCGGGTCTGTCCCACGCTTCCGATTTTCTTGATGGTTGCGCTTTCGCCCACCGCCAGATTGTTCAATGTCTCCATTTTTTCCTCCTTAATGTTCTCTTAAATAGTGACCTGAATTACTTCATTCTCTATCCTTAACTTCTAAAACTCTACAAGCAGCCGGCTGGCCATGCTCTGATCCAAAGCAAGCCGCGTTCCGTGTACCTGCAAAATTAAATTCCCTTTCACCGCCTTCACGACTTTAACTTCCGCGCCCACCGCGAAACCCAGTTCCGCCAAATGGGTCCGAATGGAATCATCCCCTGTGATTCGGATGATACGAACGATATCACCGGTTTTTGCAATTGTGATTGGCATGTTTCCACCTCCTGTATCATTCATCCTGACAAGGCCTTCTCCGTCTCGTCGTATATGTGTGCACGTGCATGTGCATGTGCTCCGCAGTCCTTGCGGTGCTTCGCGGGCTCCGTTGATGCTCCGCAGGACCTGCAGGCGCTTCGCAGCCGTTGCCGGCATTCGCACCCGGTGCGTTAGTTGTATATTACTTCTGTTAGTCTGGTGTTACATTTGTTAGTTCATCTTAACTAACTTCTATACTATTATAGCGATTTCTTCCCTCTTGTCAATAATATTTCTAAAAAAAGTTATGCTCGTCTAACCGGAAGGAGTATCTCCCGTCTTCCGTAGAAGTACTATGGGAATTCCGGGGTGAAAATCCGTTTTTCTTCATATAAAATAGTCCCTGCCTTTAAAAGGGTTGAAACAGCCAAGATCAACAAGCGTCGAGTCAATCGGCTATATCGAAGAACTTATTTCAGACGAGATCCCCGATCCGGTTGCCGATTACAAGAGGTATGTGGACAAAATGAATGAAGAACGTGCTGCTTTGTTTGCTGATGAAACACGCCCAAGAGTTTTTGTATCTCCCATGGAACGATATGCCGGTCATTTACTTTTGCACTCTCTTTTATGAATTGAAACCAACAGAAGAAGCTGCGTGATTCAGAAAGTTAAAATACAGCTGAAATACTACAGATAGCCTGGGCTAGCTCACTTTGTGGTACAGGCAAATATTTTTGATTTGCAAAACCTGATATAGTCGGATGGCTGAATTTCAATAAACGTAAAAGGGGCGTCGTATTAACGACCAAAATACGTTAATGCGACAGCCCCTTCTTTGATATCATCACTTTGTTTTTACTGATTTTGCACTGCTCCAGCCTGAATAGTATTTTGCAGATCCGAAGGTCTGGTATGTCCGGACTCTTACATAGTATTTTTTTCTGGCTTTCAGCTTTGAAACATTCTTCGATACTGTTGAATTCTTCTTTACAGTGACCGTTTTTGTTTTACTGAATTTCTTAGAAGTACTGTACTGGATCTGATATCCTGCAGTCTGCGTTTTCTGTTTTTTCCATGTGACCTTGAACCCCTTTGATCTTGCTTTCAGCGAGGATATGCCGGTGCCTTTTGGTTTTATCACAAATGACAGGGTCCTACTGCCGCTGTAGTCACCTCTGAACGTGATGGTATATGTATATCTGCCGACGTTTTTCTGCCGGTAGATTTTTTCACTGTATAGCAGGAGGAACTGATGGTTTTTCCTGCAGAATCTTTTACTGTTACGGAAGGTGATCTTACGGCGCCGTTATAAGTATATTCCGATGTGGAAAGTGTCACACGGGAGATCTTTGCTATCTCTGTTTTGTTCAGTTCCTTGCCGCAGACGGAGCATGCTGATATCTCTACGCCTGCTTTCGACAGTGTTGCCGGAGTTTTCGTTGTTTTGGCAGTATGTTTTTCAAAGACTGCTTTCACACGCACAGTATCGTCAGGCATCATGAATTTGTTGTCTTTGATATCGATATCGCCGCTGATGACCTGCCATTCCCTGAAGTGGCAGTCTTCTGACGCAGATGCGGTCAGTGTAACGTTTTCGCCTGCTTTGTTCTTGACAGAGGAGACTGATGCTGTACCGCCATTGGCGCTGTCGATGATGACAGGATGCTGATCTTCACTACCTCTTGCCAGTTCAAGTTTCTTTTCGCTGTTGAAGGCGACATGTGCATTTTTTGCATCATCTGCAAAGAAATGCTCCGACAGGTCCTTGTCGCTTGCATCAGAGAATATCAACGGATATGTTTTATATTCTGTCATGATGCCGATAACTGTGTCGCTTTTCAGATTGCCCAGGCTTATGATATTACCGTCGGCAAGGCAGATGTTGTCAGAAGATCCGTCTGCGATATTCCCCCAGACTTTGCCGCCGCTTATATTAAGAACGGTGTTGCTTCCAGCACAGATACCGCCGCCTTTTGTCACTGCGGTATTGGAGGTAATCGTACCGCCGCAGAGATTCAATGTACCGTCTCCGTCGAAATATACTGCACCACCGCTGCCTCCCGTTGAATTGCCAGTAAAATCGGTGCCGTGAAGATTTACAGTACCGTTGCCTGACATATATACTGCACCGCCGAAGCTTCCGCTGCTGCTGTTCGTTGTTTTGTTATTGCTGATCTGTCCGCCGTAAAGATTCAGTGTGCCGCCGTTTTTCACGAAGATTGCACCGCCTTTTGGTGGCTCATTACTGTATCCGATTGCTCTGTTGCCGGTGATGCTGCCTCCATACATATTGAATACACATTCGCTGTCCTCAAGAGCGATACCACCTCCGCACCTTGCGGTGCTGCCGGTGATCGTCCCACCGTAAATATCAAGCGTACTCCTGAAGAGCTGGATACTTCCGTAGCTGGAATTGTTGTATACGCCTTTGATAGAACCGGTATCATGGCAGTCGCAGATGACCAGACGACCGCCGTTGCGAACTTTGATGGTATGTGTATTGTCACAGGCGAATTTCCTGCCGTTCAGGCAAAGGTAGAGTGTCTTGCCGTTTATGACGAGATCTCTGTTTATCGTTGCATCATCCAGCAGATATCTGTAAGCTGTGCCATCGTCATCATAGCTGATGCTTTTAGTCCCTCTCCAGGGCTGGAAACTGACATCGCTGTGTGTTTTGTGTTCATCGGATAGGGTAACATCACCGCCACATATGCAGTGGACATGAGGAGCACGCTTTTTCCACTGCGCAGTCAGTGAGGTCACATCCGCAGGGACGCTGTCGCCAGGTTTGTAGATCTTGCTTCCGTCGCTCCATCCGGCAAAAACTTGATCTGTTGTCGGTTCCTCAATACCTTCAGATGCTGGTGCATCGAAAGATCTGCCGTTTCTGACAACAATCGTGATGCTGCTTTTACCATTCATACTGCTTCCGTTAAGATTAAGCCTGACTGGTTTGAGCGCATCTTTGGTCATCGACGATGTGTCTACGATCTCCATTACAGGACGGAATCCAAGGATTTTTATATTTCCGGGAGATGTATCATTATACGGGAATGTGAAGTTGTGTCTGATGCCATTACTACCGCCTCTGAGCGTTCTGTCATCTTTTGCTGAGCCGGGATCGTTTGTCCATGAAAGATATTCTTTCCAGTTTTTGATGTATGACTCGTTTTTGTTGAGTATCTGATCCCACTCATTGTAACTCTGTGATCTGCCGGATGGTGTACGGATACCGTATTCCACACCGTTCAATGTGTGATTCCCATCTGTATACTTCAGATCATTTGCCAGCTGTATCCAGCTCACTCTGTATTTGATGTTATAGTCTGCAATAAACAGACTGTGTTCATACTTATGGGATTCTCCGTAATCGCGGTCCATTGGCCAGGTATATTCCGGCAGTCTGTATGCATCCACTGTACCGACGTATGTCACAGGAACATAATGCAGTGTTTTGTCAGGCAGTGAGTCATTCACTGTACCAGTCGCATTGCCAAGACAGGTGAGATCGAAATAATATGTTTCTCCTGTTGTGAGATCGAACTGTTCCGTCACTTCATTATCCTCAGTGTCAGCAGACGATTCTGCCGATGCTGTCAAAGGGATCATCGCAAGTATGAGAACAAATGCGAACAGGACTCTGGCCACTTTCTTTTTCATATGGTTACCTCCATTCATTTCTCTGATGGCAGCTTGAAATCAAATTTCATTTCAAGCATAGCAAAGACTTTTTGTACGATTTCGCTGGCGACAGCTTCTATATCAAGCACTGCGATGAACGCAAGCACTTTTTCCTGGTCTTCTTCCGGTACTCTGTATACTCGCATGGCAGCTGTAAGGAAACATTCGAGCTTTCGCTGCAGCGGGAAGTGGATATCGCATCTTTTTGCCATGTAGCTGCGCATGAGTCCTGAAGTGCCGATCTCCATGTCGTAAAAGTCACTTTCACTGTGATCCGGCAAGTATGGTGCGAAGATATTTTTCAGCTCTGATGTCGTCTGCAGATAAATGTATTCTGCGGTATCCGGATGTGTATATGACTCTATGTAAAGTTCCCGCAGGTTCTCGTTCAGTTCCGTCAGTGCAAGCTGGATCGATGTTTCGACTGCATAGGTGTAAACAGGTGGTAGATCATCTCCTGCAATGCTGCGTGCCATATCGAACTGACTGCTGAACATGGTCTTCACAAGCTCCATCAGTACTGCATCCTTTGTGGGGAACTGGTTCTGGTAGCTTCCCCTTGTGATCCCGGCTTCCCTGACTATCTGAGTCACAGTGGTTTCTTTGTATCCCTGCTGCAGAAACAGCCGGACACAGACTGAAAGTATCTTCTTTCTGGTTTTGGCTCCGTCTTTTCTCATGATGTGTATGTATAGCCTCCGTCATTAATTGATATGTATATCAATTATATCATCATGATATCGAAAATCAAGCCCGTCTTCCCTCACCTTTATGACAGCGTCAGGATATCCGAAGATCAGGTCGCAAATAAAAAGCTCAAAGCCGCTACCGGGCTTGTCAATAAGATTTTAGAAAAAAGTTATGCTTGTCTAACCGGAAGGAACATCTGCAGCAGCTATGTACAGACAAAACAGAGTGGCGAAATATCTAATTCTAAACATTTTCGAGAAAGATGCAGAATTTGACGAAAAAAGGCGAAAGAAAAAACCCCAGGAAACAATGTTTCCGGGGGTTTTGCAATACTTCTCTGAAATTAACGCTTGGAGAACTGGCTCGCTCTTCTCGCCTTCTTGAGTCCGTATTTCTTTCTTTCCTTCATTCTCGGGTCTCTGGTCAGGAAACCAGCTGCCTTCAGTGCAGGTCTGTTTGCTTCCTCATCAGCTACGCAGAGAGCTCTGGAAATTCCGTGTCTCAGTGCACCGGCCTGACCTGTTGTACCGCCACCTTCAACGATTGCGATAACGTCATACTTGCCGGCTGTGCCTGTTACGTCGAAAGGTCTTTTTACTTCGTTCTTCAGAATATCCATTCCGAAGTACTCTTCCAGATCCTTCTTATTGATTGTAATCTTTCCGGTTCCTGGGAGTAATCTGACTCTTGCAACCGAAGATTTTCTTCTGCCTGTTGCCTGATACTGTGTATTAGCCATCTTCTATTCCTCCCTTCCTAGAATGTCCACTCTTCCGGATTCTGCGCAGTGTGCGGATGCTCCGGTCCAGCGTATACCTTTAACTTCTTGAACATCTGTCTGCCCAGCTTGCCCTTTGGCATCATGCCCTTAACAGCGTGACGGATGATTTCTTCCGGCTTCTTCGCACGGAGTTCTCTGAGAGTAGTCTCCTTCAGGCCGCCCGGATAACCGCTGTGGCTCTTGTAGATTTTCTGCTCTTCCTTCTTACCGGTTACACGAACCTTCTCTGCGTTGATTACGATAACATAGTCACCGGTGTCAACGTGCGGGGTGTAAATCGGCTTCTTCTTTCCTCTCAGGATGGATGCAACCTCAGATGCGATCTTTCCCAGAGTCTTGTCTTCTGCATCGATAACGTACCACTTACGTTCTACCTCTGCAGGCTTTGCAATGTAAGACTTCATTTTTCTTCCTTTCTACCTACTCAGATTGCTTACAACTCAATCGGTTTCGGCATTGCCTACTGGAATCTCTCGATTTGGTTCGGCATACTAAAAATAAATTATTAGCGTCGGAGTTACCGGCACGAGGCCTGCTCCTTTTTTGCACACAAATACAGTTTCGCATTTGCAAGCCTTTAAATTATAATCCTCCGAAGGTTCTGAGTCAAGGGTTTTGGGGACTTTTTCCGGAAATTTGAGGCGGCTTACCCCGGAAGGGCGCCGTTCGGCCCGGTCTCTTTTCAAAACTTATAAGAATAAATGTAATTCGGGGGTAGTTTTTTCTCATAAAATCTGATATACTACACTGAGTGATTTGTGAATCACGCCTAGCGCCCGTAGCTCAGGGGATAGAGTAGCACACTCCGAATGTGAAGGTCGCGAGTTCGAATCTCGCCGGGCGCACCAATATGGTATACATGGTCGGACGCGGTATTGTACTCGTCTGATTTTTATTTTTAGGGAAATCGCAGAAATGAGGTAATATATGTTTGAAATTCTGAAGGCCGTGCTCTTCGGCGTTGTGGAAGGTATTACGGAATGGCTGCCGGTGAGCAGCACGGGACACATGATTCTTCTGGACGAATTCGTCAAGATGAACGTCTCCCCGGAATTCTGGGACACCTTCCTGGTGGTCATCCAGCTGGGTGCCATCCTGGCGGTGGTGCTCCTGTACTGGGGCGAAATCTGGCCGCTGAAAAGAGTTGTCGTGGAGGGAAAGCACGCCACCAATCCCCAGAAAGCAATCCGCCTGGATAAAGGCGTCCTGAACCTTTGGGGCAAAACCATCGTGGCTTGTCTTCCGGCGGCGATAATCGGCGTGGCTTTTGATGACTGGCTGAACGCTCACTTCTACAACTGGCTGGTGGTTTCCATCATGCTGATTGTGGTGGGTGTGGCATTTATCATCATCGAAAACCGCAACTCCCATAAAACCCCGCGCACCGAAACCATGGCGGACCTCAGTTATAAGGAAGCGTTTGCCATCGGTCTGTTCCAGGTCATTGCGGCGGTATTTCCGGGTACTTCCCGTTCCGGCGCCACCATCCTGGGAGGATTAATGATTGGCGTATCACGTCCGGCTGCGGCCAACTTCACCTTCATTCTGGCGATTCCGGTAATGGCCGGCGCCAGCCTGCTGAAGCTTCTGAAGAACGGGCTGCTGTACACCTCCACGGAATACGTCATCCTGGCGGTGGGCATGATTGTGGCCTTCGTGGTCTCCCTGTTCATCATTAAGTTTCTGCTTTCCTATATCCGAAAGCACAACTTCAAACCTTTCGGTTGGTACCGAATCGTGCTGGGCGTACTGGTCATCCTGTACTTCGGCGTGCTGCACTAATTATTAAGAATCGCTTCGGCGCTGCAATTGCAGCGCCGTTTTTATTTGGGACAACGTAAAAAGCCGCCGATGGGGGCTCGGCGACTTTTCACTACTACGAAATTATTAATTAAGAAAGAACAATTAAAGAAAATGCATTATGGTTTCTCGCTTCCGGTACTCTGTATCATTTCCCTTCCGCACCATTATAGTACCATCCGTTTGTGTAGTTTTTGTTAACTGAATATATGCCTTCTGTGTGAACCGTCTATCGGATTCTTCGCAAAAGAACAGTCGTCCGACACATACGGGAAAGTACCCAAAGGTGTAATACACACTTCTTTTTCGTTATGCTATAATAAACCAACCGTATAATTCTCGTCGTATCGACAGGAGGATCAAATGAATTACAAAATTATCGGCGACTCCGATGCGCCAATCGTAGATATTACTCTCAGCTCCGGCGAAACCATCAAAGTGGAACGGGGCGCTATGGCATTTATGCAGAACGTCAGCCTTCAGGCGGAAACCAACAGCAAAAAGTCCGGCTTTGGCGGACTGGTGGGCGCGCTTGCCCGCAGTGCGGTGAGCGGCGAGAGCATGTTCATCACAAAAGCAGTCGGTCAGGCGGAAGGTGCCCGGCTGGGCATCGCACCGGCAGTACCGGGAAAAGTGGCATGCCTTAACGTGGGCGGCGGAAATCAGTACCGTCTGAACACCGGTGCGTTCCTGGCTTGCGATGATTCCGTATTCTACAACATCAAGCGCCAGGACATCGGTAAAGCCTTCTTTGGCGGCACCGGCGGTCTCTTCGTGATGGAAACGGAAGGAAACGGTCAGGTTCTGATTAATGCCTTCGGTGACCTGGTTGTCCTGGACATCACCCCGAACGCACCGATGGCCATCGACAACGAGCACGTGGTTGCTTGGGATGCATCCCTGGATTACAACATCCGCGTGGCTTCCGGCACCTTCGGTTTCATGTCCGGCGAAGGTCTGGTGAACGAATTCCACGGAACCGGCAAGGTCATCATCCAGACCCGGAACGTGCACTCCCTGGCAGACGCCGTAGCGAAGTATATTCCGACTTCCAACAACTAAAGCTCAGTTTCTTTATTGAAATCTTTCAGACTGCAGATACTTATCCCATGCTTTTCAAAATGGATAAGTATCTGCAGTCTTTTTCTCTTCCCTCATAGCCCGGGCGCCCTGTTGGCGTGACCCGACGGTGATATATGGCTTTGCCGGAGGGACAGCGCCAACATGGTCGGCCGCCGGGCGGAATTTGGGGCGCCCTGTTGGCGTGGCCCGACGGTGATATATAGCTTTGCCGGCGGGGCGGCGCCAACATGGTCGGCCGGCAGGCGGGATTCTAGGTGCCCTGTTGGCGTGACCCGACGGTGATATATGGCTTTGCCGGCGGGGCGGCGCCAACAGGGTCGGCCGCCGGGCGGGATTTTGGGCGCCCTGTTGGCGGGACCCGACAGTGATATATGGCTTTGCCGGCGGGACGGCGCCAACATGGTCGGCCGCCGGGCGGAATTTGTGGCGCCCTGTTGGCGTGGCCCGACGGTAATATATGGCTTTGCCGGCGGGATGGCGCCAACATGGTCGGCCGCCGGGCGGAATTTGGGGCGCCCTGTTGGCGTGGCCCGACGGTGATATAAGGCTTTGCCGGAGGGACGGCGCCAACAGGAGCCGCCGGTGGCACGCACCGGCGCGGAACTTCTGTGAAGATTTTGCTCCCCGAAACGAAGCCTCAAGGCTTTGCGGGGGGCGGGGAGCAAATCGCGCCGCTGAAAAGGCCGCCGGTGGCAGGCGGCGGCGCGGAATTTCTGTGAAGATTTTGCTCCCCGGAACGGTGTCACAAGGCTTTGCGTGGAGCGAGGAGCAAATCGCGCCGCTGAAAAAGCCGCCGGTGGCAGATGACGGCGCGGAATTTCTGTGAAGATTTTGCTCCCCGAAACGAAGCAGCAAGGCTTTGCGGGAAGCGGGGAGCAAATCGCGCCGCTGAAAAGGTCGCCGGTGGCACGCACCGGCGCGAAATTTCTGTGAAGATTTTGCTCCCCCGGAATTGAAGCACCAAAAAACAGCGGCAGAATCACTTCCACCGCTGCTAACGAATCTGAAAACTCACTATTCTGCGTGCTCTTCCGAAGCCTCTTCCTTCATAATCTCCGCCAGAGACTTTCGCTGAAGCTCTTCAAACAGGACTTTCTGGATTCGGCAAAGCTCCTTGTGGAATCGGCAAGGGGCATCCTCTGAATCCAACGGGCAGTTCACATCCGGATGCAGGCAATCGTTGAGTACCGTGTCCGGATTCATGATTTTGAAAACATCATAAAGGGTAATCTCGCTCATATCCCTGGTTAACTTATATCCACCGGAATTTCCCCGGACACTTTCAATCAGGCCGCCTCGATCCAGTTTTCGGGCAACCTTATAGGTAATAGCAGTGGTCATAAGTTCTTTGTCGATGATTTGGCTGATGCTCTTGTGCTTCTTTGCATCAAGATTCCGAAGCAGCCGTAATGCGTAATCGGTTTCTCTTGTAAAAAGCATTTTTCTTATTCCTTTCGTTCTCCGTCCTCAAATCCCCTATTCTTTCCTGTCGCCTTTGCATTTTGAAATATTATTCACTTTCATGCAATATTATTTAAAAATACCACATACCAAGTCGGTAGTCAACTACTTTACTCGTCCAAATTTTTTTGTTCGGCTTCACTCCCCATCTCCGAAACGTTTCGAAGCTTCCTCTGAATCTGCCGGGTCCGCACGCCCACCAGCCGATCCAGATCCGCATTGGCCTGATTCAGCCGATGCTGTGTGCTCTGCAGCACGTCGGCAAAGGTGTCGAATTCCGAGCGCACCGACGCCAGCAGCTTCCACACCTCGTTAGACCGCTTCTCAATCGCCAAAGTGTTGAATCCCATCTGCAGGGAATTCAGCAGCGCCGCCATGGTGGTCGGCCCCGCAATGGTCACCCGATACTTTCGCTGGAGCATCTCGATCATCCCGTTGCGCACCACTTCCGCGTACAACCCCTCAAAGGGTAAAAACATCACTGCAAAATCCGTGGTGTACGGGACGGCAATATACTTATCATGGATGTCCTTCCCTTCCGACGCAATCCGCGTAAGCAAGCGCTTCCGCGCCAGTTCTATTTCCGCTTTGCCCCCGGTATCATACGCTTCCTGAAGAGCGCTGTAAGTGTCCCCGGGGAATTTGGCATCGATGGGAAGGTATACGGTCTCTCCCGCACCGGAACCCGGGAGTTTTACCGCAAATTCCACCCGCTCCGAGCTTCCCGGCCGAGTGGCCACGTTCTCCTCGTACTGTTCCGGACTGAGAATCTGCTCCAGGATTCCGCCCAACTGCACCTCCCCCAGAATGCCCCGAGTCTTTACGTTGGAAAGGATTTTCTTCAGATCTCCCACATTGGAGGCGATGGTCTGCATTTCCCCCAGTCCCTTGTACACCTGTTCCAATCGCTCATTGACCAGACCAAAGGATTGGGTGAGCTTGGTTTCCAGGGTATCCTGAAGTTTCTCATCCACCGTCTTTCGGATATTTTCTATCTGCTGAGCGTTCTCCTGACGAAGCCGGCTGAAATTCTCGTCCAGAGCCTTCAGCCGAGCATCCTGCTGTTGGGCCACCGCCCGCTGCAAAGCGTCCTGCTGCTGGGCAATAGCCTTCTGAGTTTCCACCGCAGATTGGTTATACAACCGGAAGTACTCCCCGGTCTTGGCGCCGCTCCGCCGCACGCCCCCCGCCAGCATCCACAAAAGTGCAATGATGGCGGCACTCATCAGAACCAACAATATCAGCAGCACCTGTTCCAACATACAAAACTCTCCTTTTCCCTTAATACAAAGAAGCGGAATAACCTAGGTTACATCCGCTTCTTTTCATCGTCTGAAATTCAAAATCTTCCGATTGCTCAGAGATTAGCCAACGATACGATACTTCTTCTCAACGTGGTTCAGAAGTTCGTGACCATCTTCTGTTACCAGAACCAGGTCCTCTACACGAACGCCGAATTTTCCTTCGATGTAGATTCCCGGTTCGATGGAGAAGATGTTGCCGACAGCAGCCGGATTGTGGTTAATCGGGCTTACATCACCGAATTCGTGGTCGTCCTGACCGATGAAGTGTCCCAGACGAACGCCCCAGTACTTGGTATATCCCATCTCATCGATGTAATCTCTTGCCTGCTTATCGATGTCGCAAACCGGAATTCCCGGCTTGATTACTTCTTCTGCCTTCAGAACAGCGGTACGAACGATGTCGTGAATCTTTGCCTGCTCTTCATCTACGCTCTTGCAGTAGAATGTTCTGGTCATGTCGGAGCAGTAACCCTTCCATACGCAGCCCATGTCAATCAGGATGCACTCGCCGGCCTTCAGCGTTCTGGTTTCGCTCGGTTCGTGGTGCTGGTCTGCAGCGTTCTCACCGAAGCATACGATGGTCGGGAAGCTGTTTCCGGATGCACCTTCCTTGAGATACTCTGCATCGATAAAGTCTGCAACCTGTCTCTCGGTCATGCCTTCCTTGATGTACTCTGCAACTCTCTCCATTACGGTGTCGTTGATTTCGGAAGCCTTCTTCATGAGAGCGATTTCCTCTTCGTCCTTTTCTGCACGAACATCATCTACGCAGTTGGAACCCCATACGGTCTTCAGGTTCGGGCAACGCTCCTGCAGCGGAATCAGGAAACGAGCTGCCCAGGTCTTGTCGATTCCCAGGGTACCCTCTTTGTCGATGTTTTCCATGATCAGACCGATCTGGTCGTCCATGTCGGTAAACCAAACTTCCTTGTATCCTGTTTCGGAAACGAAGAACAGTGTGTTCATGAAGAATACGTGCTCTCCGTTGGACTTCAGCAGCAGTGCCCAAAGTCTTTCATACGGATCTACGAAGATACCGGTCAGGAATGCGATGCTCTTTGGATCGCTGATCAGCAGCTGTTCCAGGCCGTTTTCCTTCATTTTCTCCATTACACGAACAATTCTTTCGTTCTGTTTTGCAGTGAATTTTTCGTTCATTATTTCGTCCTCCTTATATATAATGACCCTGACCCTATAATATCACGATTGGTTTTCATAAACTAGTATAAAGTCTAAACTTTGGTCTACTATTTTGTTTTTCAATAAAAAAAGATATTCCCATAGATTACATATTCCGATGATGCACATCCATCTGCGGATACGGGATTTCCAAACCGGAGGCGATAATATATCGCTGAATGATGGTCATGGATGCCCGCAGCATCGGCCAGTGAATTTTCGGAGAGCAGTAATAGCGAATCCGATAGATCACCCCGGACGCCTCATACCGCTGAATGCCCAAGTACTCCGCTCGGGTAATCCCCTTGTTCTTGGCGATTTCTTTTGCCGCCTCGCTAAAAACTTCTTTTACCCGATCCGGATCTTCCGAATAAGCCAACTGCAGATCGATGTCGTAGATGCCGTTGACCTTGGCCACCTGAGTGATGTTTCGATTGCACATCACCACCGTATTGCCCGTGTTCAGGTCCTGAAGCACCGTAGTCATCAGGGAGAAGCTCAGCACGATGCCTTCCACGCCGTTGATTTCCACCACTTCACCCACCACCACGGAATGATCGTTCACGATGTGAATTCCCATGATGATGTCCTTGAAGAAATCCTGCAACGCAAGGCCGGCAATGGCACTGACCACGCCGACGCCGGTAATCATGGACGTGATGTTGATATCGTTGGCCTGAAGCACCGCAAACAGGCAGATGACAACAACGATTCCCTTGATGGTATTGAAAATGCTCCGCACAAAAGCATTCAGACGAATGTCCGCGGGATCGATTTTCTCCCGATATTTCTTGGATAAATGGTTCAGCACCACTACCAGAATGAAGGCGGCCACAATGTAAGTGGCGCTGATAATCATCCCTTTGGACAGCAGCACGCTCAAAACTTTTTCCAGACTTTTCTCCACTCTTTTCTCCTTTTCCATTGCGGGCTTTCGCCCAATTCGCAAGCAGCATCATTATAGCCCGAACGACGTCCCATTTCAATGTTCATACGGTGATAAAAAGAAGAAGAGATTGACGCCGCAGTCATAATTGTTTTTATTCTCCACGCGCCCGGCAAAAGCAATAGGAGATTGGAGCCGCCGGGCCGCATTTTCCTCTTTTCCTGGCCCGCGGTTTGCGTACCGAAACCAAATTCATTGGCTTTCCGGGGAGTCGTACGCAAACCCGGACGTCCGCCGGGCCGACTTTCCCATTTTCCCCGGGCGCCGCATCCCAACAATGAAGGAACCGAAGGCGCGCGCCTTCGGTTTCTTTTCTTTCCTATTATTCCCGGTTGCGGCCGGATGCTGCCAGCCGGCCGATCTGAGTTGCCATGTACCCGGCACCGTAGCCGTTGTCGATGTTCACCACTGCCACTCCATTGGCACAGGAGTTAATCATGGTGAGCAGCGCCGTCAGGCCCTGCATGTTAGCGCCATAACCCACAGAAGTAGGAACGGCGATGACCGGATTTCGCACCATTCCGCCGATCACCGTCGGAAGCGCCCCCTCCATGCCCGCCACCGCAATGACGCAATCGGCTTTGCGGATTTCATCCATGTTATTGAACAGCCGGTGGATGCCGCTGACCCCCACATCGTAGAACCGGTCCACTCGGGCGCCAAAGAATTCCGCCGTCTGTGCCGCCTCCTCGGCCACCGGGATATCCGCTGTGCCGCCGGTGCATACCGCGACCCGGCCGCCGGAGGCAGTACCAACACCGGAGACGCCGTGCACGCCGGTGGTTCCGCTAACGTCGGAGGTGTCACAACTGCCGGAGGCGCCGGTGTTGCCGGAGACTCCATGCATTCCGGAGGCGCCGGTGTTGACGGAGGCGCCACCGCTGCGTTCCACCTTCAAGATTCGGGACACCGGGTCATACTCCGCCGCCGGGATGGCCTCCTGTACCAGCGCCGCCTGGTGCGGCGTGGCCCGCGTTCCGAATGCCCGGCCCTCCAGCTCCGTGATTTTGCGGTAAATGGCCACCAGATAATCGTCCGGCTTCCCGCTGCAGAAAATCACCTCCGGAAAACCCGACCGCTCTTTCCGCTGGGTGTCTAGTCGGGCGAACCCCATGTTGGTATAGCCCTTCCCCGGCCGCTCATCGATTTGGCGGATTTTCGCCTCCGCAATCTCCAGGGAAATCTCCCCCGTCTTGTAGCCTCTCAAAATCTCCTGAATATCCATACCGTTCTCCTTACAACTCCCGTGCCGACTGCTGTGCCGCCCGGTACACCTCCTGGAAAGGAACGTTCTTCTCCCGGGCAATCGCCGCCACGTCCTCATATTCCGGGTAAAAATAAGTTTCATCCCCGCTCCGGCAGATTTTAATTCTCACATTTCCGAAGGGGGTCCGGGCATTTCCGGTCTGCCGCTTCAGGATGCTTCGCTCCATTCGGATGCGCCGAATGCCGATGGTGGTGGTTTCCCGGAAGATGATGCGCTCCAGCGCCGGCCGGTGCTCCTCATCGCAGATTACCTGGAGCTGCCACGCCGGGCGGTTCTTTTTCATGAAACACGGCAGGTAGTGTGCATCTTTGGCCCCCGCCTCAAGCAGGCGCTCCAGGGTGTAGCCCAGTACTTCCCCCGTGGTGTCGTCGATATCCGATTCCAGCTTCCACACGGAATCCGACGCTTCGTCTGCGGATTCCAGAAGCATGCCCCGAAGGACGTTGGCCCGTTCCGTCTGCCGCTTGCCGGCACCCATTCCGGTGCGGGCGATGGTGCAGCCCGCCGGAAAACCGCCGCCGGTACGAACTGCTTTTACGATGGCCGCACCGGTCGGAGTGACGAACTCGCCCTTGTACGGCAGAATTTCCATCGGAATCCCGGAACCCTCCAGGATGTTGGTCACCGCCGGAACCGGGACCGGAAGAATCCCGTGCTGGCAGCGAACCACTCCGGTGCCCTCACAGAGTTTTGGCACCAGCACCCGGCGGATGCCCAGGTTATCGAAGCACACGGCGAAAGCCACGATGTCCACGATGGAGTCCACCGCGCCCACCTCGTGGAAGCCCACCTTCTCCACAGGAAGGTTGTGGGCCCGACTCTCCGCCTCCGCGATGATGCGGAAGATTTTTTTGGCCAGGGCATTGGCGCCGTCGGTCAGATTGCCGGCATCAATGATCCGATTGATTTCCGCCAGGTGGCGATGAACATGAGCGTGGGAATGATGGTGGGCATGAGCATGGTCGTCATCATGCGAATGTTCGTGCTCGTGCTCGTGGGTGTGTTCGTGCTCGTGCTCATGTTCGTGGGTGTGCTCGTGCGCATGCTCGTGTTCGTGGGCATGGGTATGACCTTCCCCTTCCCCGTACAGGTACTCCATGTCGTGGTCGTGATTCTCCTCCTCCAGAACCACGTCGAAGTCGCAGCAATCGATGCCGTTCCGGTTCACCCGGGAAATCCGAATCTCGTACCCCTGCAGCGGCAAGGATTTCAGGGCCTCTGCCAGAACCTTCCGGTCCGCCCCCAGATCCAGGAGCATGGCCACCGACATGTCTCCGCTGATTCCGCTTTCACATTCCAAGTACAATGTTCTATCCATTGACAACTCCCTTCTTCTCCTCATCCTTCAGAATTTCGTTCATGCTTCCCGTGCGGTACCCCTTCAGGTCCATGGTGATGTATGTAAAACCAATTTGCCGAAGGGCTTCCGTTACCGAATCCCCCAGAGACAGCAACTTCTCCCGCTGTTCCGGCGCCACTTCCAGCCGGGCCAGATCGGCCCCGTGGATGCGCACCCGAACCTGCCGGAAACCTTGATCCGCCAGGAAATCTTCTGCCTGCTCCACCATGCGGAGTTTTTCCCGGGTGATCCGTTCGCCGTAGGCGAAACGGGAGGCCAGGCAGGCGGCGGAAGGTTTGTCCCAGGTGGGAAGGTGCAGGTCTCGAGAAAGCTGCCGAATCTCTTCTTTATATAAGCCCGCCTTTTTCAAAGGACTCAGCACCTGCAGCTCACGAAGGGCGCGGAGTCCCGGCCGGTAATCCCCCAGGTCGTCCATATTGCTGCCCTCAGCCACGTGTGCGATTCCGTGACTTGCCGCCGTATCCAACAGGCTTTGAAAAATTGTTTTTTTGCAAATGTAGCAGCGGTCCGGGGGATTGTCCTGAAAACCGGGAATCTCCAGTTCGTTCATCTCCACGATTTCCTGACGGATGCCTTCCTGTCGGCAGAATTCCATTCCCTGGGACAAATCCCGTCCCGAGAACACGCTGCCCTTTGCGGTCACCGCCAGCAGCCGGTCCCCCAGCTCCTCATGGGCAACCTTCAGCAGAAAGGTGGAATCCACCCCGCCGGAAAACGCCACCGCCAGGGAGCCCAGATTCCGCAGGTTCTCCCGCAGCTGTGCTTCCTTCTCTTGTAACTTATTTGAATTCATCTCTAAGTCCTTCCTTTTCCATCCGGATAATCCGGTCGCTGATATGCTCTACCATGGGAATATCGTGGGAGATGATCAGCAGGGTTAGATTGCGGCGGTCCCGAAGCTGCTTCAGCAGCCGAAGGATTTCCATCTGCACCGGGGCGTCCAGGGAGGACACCGGCTCGTCCGCAATCAGGAATTCCGGATCCATGGCCAGCCCTCGGGCGATGGCCGCCCGCTGCCGCTGTCCCCCGGAAACCTCATAGGGATACCGGTCCAGTAATGCCTCCTCCAGCTCCACCTGCTCTGTCAGCTCCCGGAGCTTTTCTTTTCGCCGCTCCGGTGGCATTTTCCCGATGACCAGCGGCTCCTGAATAATTTCGCCGATGGTCATCCGCTCATTGAACGAGGCCACGGAATCCTGAAAGATCAGGACGGGTTTCACCGGGCGAAAGAATTCCACCTCCCCGGCAGAAGGTTTCCGTATGCCGCAAAGCACCTTAGCCAGGGTGGATTTGCCGCAGCCCGACTCGCCGATCAGGCCTAGGATTTCCCCATCCCGGATGTCCAGATTGCAGTCCCTAAGCGCCGACTTTGGCGCTCCGGGATACCGCACCATCAGGTGATGCACCGCTGCCAGGCGCTTCCTTTCCGGCTCCGGCTTCAATGATTCCGCAGGAGCTTTCCCGCGTCCCCACTCCGCACAGCGCACCAGCTTCTTCGTATAGTTCTCCTTCGGCCGAGCAAAAATATCTTCCGTGGTTCCCTGCTCCAGGATTTCCCCGTTCTTCATCACCAGCACCCGGTCCGCCAACGCCGACGCCACTGCCAGGTCGTGAGTCACAAAGAGGATGCCCTTCTGTTTCTCATCCGCCACCCGGCGAAGGAGGTCCGTTACCATCTTTGCGGTTTCCGGGTCCAACGCCGTGGTAGGCTCATCAGCGACGATCAGAGACGGATCTCCCGCCAGCGCGATGGCCACCGCCACTCGCTGCCGCTGTCCGCCGGAAAGCTGATGGGGATATTTTCCCAGAATCTCCTCCGGCTCCTTCAGACCCATTTCCAAGAGAAGCTCCCGAGAGCGAGCTTCCAACGTGTCGATAGCCTTCATGCCAAGGTGACGGCGCATGGGTTCTTCTAGCTGCTCCCGGATTCGGTACACCGGATTCAGGGAACTCAGCGGATTTTGGAATACCAGCGACGCCGCCTTGCCCCGAATCTGCTCCATTTCCCTTTCGCTGCAGCTCCGCACATCCCGGCCGTCCAGGAGAATTCTTCCGGACAGGTACCGGGCATGGGCGGAGTGAAGCATCAGGATGGCCCGGCACAGTGCGGTTTTGCCGCAGCCGGATTCGCCCACCAGGGCCACAATCTCGCCCCGCCGGACTTCCAGATTGGCATCCCGCACCGCATGCACCGCGCCAAAGCGACCGTTAAAGCAAAGCCGGAAATCCTCCACCTTCAGAACGGTTTTATTTTTGCCCGTATTCCTTTCTTCCCTATTGCCGCAATCCTTCGTCATCTTCTATCGTTCCAGTTTCCAATCCGCTACGTTCCAGAAAATTCCCACGCCGTGGTGACCCAGGACCACGTTCTTGTCCACGCCTTTTACCGCCTTGTTCACGCCGTAATTCGCCTTGATGTAAGCGATGTAGGTGTACGGCATCTGCTGGGTCATGCGGTGGAGGAAGGTGCTGTAATACTGCTTCCGCAGGCTGTTGTCGTCGGTGGAGCGCGCCGCTTCCAGGGCCCGGTCCACATCGGCGCTGGAGTATCCGGTGTAGTTGTCCCCCGCACCGGTGGTGAACACCTTATAGGTATGGTCATCCGCGTCAAACGGGCTGCCCCATCCGATGATGCAGGCATCCTGACCGGCCCAATCCAGCTCCTTCCGGTTCTCCGCCGTGGCATTGATCCCTTCCTTCTTCAGCTGCTCCGCGCACATGTTGGCCATATCCACCCGCACCTGATCGTCGGACATGGCCGCGATGGTGAACTTCAGCTCCGTGCCGTCCTTTTCGTACCAACCGTCCTTGTTTTTCTTCCAGCCGTCCTGCTCCAGCAGGGATTTCATTTTCGCCGGGTCGTAATTGAACTTCTCGATGCTGCTGTCGTTGAACGGATTCTTCTGAATCGGAGAGTAGGCAATCTCTCCCTCACCCAGAAGCACGCTCTTCAGAATCGCCTGCCGGTCGATGCCGTAGCTGAGGATGTTCGCCAGCTCCGGATACTTCTTGAACAGCTTGCTGCCTGCAAAATTATACGCAATCGCCCGGTAGTCCGCGGTGTCCATCTCGTACACGCTGCAGTCCGTATCCTTTTTCATCAGGGCCTCGCCATCCTTCGGAGTCAGCTGGGCCATGTCCAGGTCGCCGGACTCCAGCTGCAGGAGGCGGGTAGCACTGTCCGGTACGATTTTAAAAATAATTTTCGGAATGTTGGCTTTTCCGGCATAGTATCCGTCAAACCGCTCCAGGGTGATGCTCTGTCCCTCATCCCACTCCGTCAGCTTATACGGTCCGGCGCCCACCGGCTTCTGATTGAACTTGTCGGTGGTGAGGTCCTTCCCCTCCAGGAGGTGCTTCGGCAGGATACCGATGGTCATGTATTCCGGGAATCCCACGTTCTCTTCCTTCAGCTGAATCTTCACCGTGCGGGCATCCGGGCAGGAAATCTTCTTTATGTCCGCATAGTTGGACACGATTTCCGACCCGTTCTTCTCGTCCAGGATGGATTCCAGGGTGAACTTCACGTCCGCCGAGGTCAGAGGTTCGCCGTCGTGGAAGGTCAGGTCTTTCCGCAGATGGAAGGTCCAGGTTTTGGAGCCCTTGTCGTAGCTCCACTTCTCCGCCAGTCCGGGAACCACGTTGTTGTCCGCATCGTGGGCCGTCAATCCGGCAAAAATAAGCAGGTTAATTTCTCCGTGCTCGTACAATGCCGGGTTAATGGCGGTATAGTCCTGACTGCCGTACACCATGGTGTCGCCGGCCGGCTTCGCCTCGCCGCCGCATCCGGCCAGGAGGGCCAATGCCGAAACCAACAGCGCCGCCGCCAGAATTCGCTTCCACTTCTTAGAAATATTTTCCATCTCGTTTCTACCTTTCTCTTATGAGGAAATAACGCCAATCTCTTTTCCCATTTTTCCCTAGAACGACTTATAAATTGCTGTGCAGCCGGGTGTTCCCCTTCCGCACCTGTTCCCCCAGCGCCGCGATGGCAATCAGTGTTCCGATCAGCACGATGCCTGGAATCAGGATAATCCACCAGCTGCCGGAGAGCAGTGCATTCTGGGAGTCGGACAGCAGGCTTCCCCAGGACACCTCCGCCACAGGAAGTCCCAGTCCCATAAAGCTCAAGGTAGCCTCCGTCATCATGGCCGCACCGATGCTGCTCACCGCCGCGTACAGCACCGCCGGCAGAAAGCCCGGCAGCAGGTGCTTCCGAAGGATATACCCGAAGCTGCCACCCATCATCCGGGCCGCGGTGACGTAATCCGTCTCCCGAATCCGCCGCACTTCGTTTCGAATGATCCGGGCCATGGCCATCCAGCCCGTCACGCCGATGGAGAGGGCCAGGGACAGGTATCCGGATTTCCCGAAAACAGCCTGGAGAAATACCACGATCAGGATCTGGGGCACGCTGAGCATTAGGTCCGCAAAACCCATAAGTCCCCGGTCCACCCACCGGCGGCTCATTCCGCTGATGGATCCGTAGACCATAGCGATGCCGGTGCTGATAGCCGCCGCCATCAGTCCGATGCACAGGCTGGCCCGCCCGCCGTACAGAATACGGCTCAGCAGATCCCGGCCCATGGAATCGGTGCCAAACAGGTGATCTGCCGAAGGGGCTTGGTTGATGGCCGGTCCCATCTCGTTGGGGCCGTAAGGTGCTAGCAGCGGCGCCAGCAGCGAAGCGATGCCCACGACGGCCAATAGGGTGATGCTCAGCCGGACGCCCGGGCCGAGGCGATTCTTTTTTTTATTCATAATCCACCTCCCGGAAGTCCGCCGCATCGTCCCTCATTCTCGGATCGATGGCCGCACTGAGGACCTCTCCCAACATGTTGCAGAAGATGACCAGAGCGCCGGTGAGCAGGGTCACCGCCATCAGCACGTTGAAGTCTTTGTACAGGGCGCTTTCGAAGGCCAGGGTGCCCAGTCCCGGATAGCCGAAGACCATTTCCACCACGTAGGTGCCGCCCAGGATGTGGGGCACCGCCATGGTCATGGCCGGAATCATGCCCGGCAGGATGTTCTTCATGCAGTATTTTCGGAGGATTTTCTCCCGGGGAATGCCCTGGGATTTGTGCAGCAGTACGTAGTCCTTTCGGGTTTCCTCCACCAGCAGGTTCCGCACCATCAGGCCGTAGTAGCCCACGTGCTCCAGCACCAGCACGGCACATGGAAGCACCAAGTGCCATATGCGATCCGGCAAGCTGTGAGCCATGCCGTAGGAATAGGCGCCGCCGGTGGGAAAGAGCCGGATTTTCACGGCGAAAAACAGGATCAGCAGCAGTCCCAGGAAAAAGGAAGGAATGTTTCCCGTCACCACAGCGGTGCGGGAGAGCCGGCGATCCTTTCGGCTGCCCTCTTTCAGGGCACAGCTGCTCCCGATTCGAAAAGCCGGCAGGAAGGTCATCACGTAGGCCAGCAGGCCCAGAATGGCGGTATTTCCCGCCACGCTGCTCAGCACCGCCGTCACCGGCCGCTTGTATTTAAGGGAGATTCCCAGGCTGCCTTGAAACAGGTTCCGAAGCCACAGGCCGTACTGCACCCATAGGGACCGGTCCAGTCCCAGGTTCCGGCGCATGGTCTCTTTCTGTGCCGCACTCAGCCGGTCCACCCCGTCCCCGTACCAGGACCGCAGCGGATCTCCGGGGCACGCCCGCGCCAGAAAGAACACCACCAGCGACAGGACCAGCAGCAGGAACAAGCCCCGCACCAGACCTCCCGCCGCAGCGCCCACCCGGCTCCGCCGGATGCCCGGATTCTTCCGATTTTCAATCCGGCTATTCATCCGCTTCCCCGTCTTCCCGAAGCAGCTTCTCCAACGCTTCGCGAGCCTGCTCGTAATTCTCAAAATGCACGGTGCGGAAGCCCAGCTCCCGGGCCGCCTGAATGTTCTTCCCGTTATCGTCCACGAAGACGCACTCCTCTGCCTTCAGCTCGTACTTCTCCAGCAGGATGCGGTAAATCTCCGGCTCCGGCTTGATGCGGTGCACCTGATAGGAAAACACGCCACCATCCAGGTACGGCAGGAAATCCAGTGTATGTGTGCTTCGCTTTCGCACGTGTTCCGAATAATTGGACAGGAACAGCACCCGGTATCCCCGAGCCTTCAGATTCTCAATCCACGGGATGGCATACTCCTTTCGCTCCGTACAGCATCCCACCCGGTCAAAGGCGACCCGGATTTCCTTCTCCCGTTCCGGTGCCCGGGCGATGAACCGCTCCAGCACCTCTTCCTCCGACCAGATTCCCCGGTCCATCTCGTTCCAGATTCCGCTGCCGAAGGTGGCATCGGTCACCCGGGCTTCCACCTCCGGATTGCCGAACAGTCGGTGGACGTAGTCCTTCCACTCGAAACCGATCAGCACCCGCCCGATATCGAAAATAACTGTTTTTATCATATCATCGCCTCGTTTTCTTTCCCGGTGCTTTCGCCGGCCCTATGCTACCGTTCTGCCAGGTACGCCAAAGCATGGGGAACGTAGGCCTTCACGTGAATGCCGTCCCCCTCGTATTTTTCTTCCAGCAGCTGGCCGAATTTCCGAATCTGCTCCAGAATGCCCATCTCCGAGTAGGTGAGCACCGTGTCCACGTACACCCGAGATTCCCGAACGATTCGTCCCAGCTCTTCAAACATCTCTTCCAAGCCCAGGTTCTTTTTGGCGGAAATCATCACCGATGCGTCTGCCTGAAAATCCTGCCGCTTCTCTCCTTCCGGAAGCAGGTCCATCTTGTTCCACACCGTGATTACCGGTTTGCCCACCACACCAAGCTCCTTCAGGGTGTCCAGTACCACCTTCCGGTGCAGTTCCCACTGAGGGTTGGAGGCGTCGATCACGTGCATGATGATGTCTGCGTACTTTGCCTCTTCCAGCGTGCTTCGGAAGGCATCCACCAGATGGTGAGGCAGCTTGTTGATAAAACCAACGGTGTCCGTCAGCAGCACCGACTGTCCGTCCGGCAGCACCGCAGTTCGGGTGGTGGGATCCAGCGTGGCAAAAAGCTTGTTTTCCGCCAGAATGCCCGCATCCGTCACCTTGTTCAGCAAGGTGGATTTCCCCGCATTGGTGTATCCCACGATGGCTACCGTCATGGTGGAACTTTCAGACCGCTTTTTCCGGGTGGTCTCCCGCACCCGCTTCATATCCTCGATCTCATCGGACAGCACCTTGATGCGCTTCTGAATCACCCGGCGGTCCGTCTCCAGCTTGGTTTCGCCCGGTCCCCGGGTACCGATGCCCGCACCCAGCCGAGACATGGCTTCGCCCATTCCTCGGAGGCGGGAGGCCCGGTATCGCTGCTGGGCGATTTCCACCTGGATCTTTCCTTCCTTCGTCTTGGCGTGAGCCGCAAAGATATCCAGAATCAGCAGGGTCCGATCCAGCACCTTTGCCCCGATGGCTTCCGACAGATTTCGGAATTGGGACGGGGTCAGTTCATCGTCGCAGATGATTCCGTCCGCTTCTTGCACCTCCAGCATCTCCCGAATTTCCAGGGCTTTGCCGCTGCCCACATAGGTGGCCCGCTCCGGATGGTCCAGGTTCTGCACCACCATGGAGGAAACCTCTGCGCCGTCGGTGCGCACCAGTTCCCCCAACTCCTCTAGGGATGCCCAGGCCGCCTCTTCCTCGCCGGTGGCTACCGCCACCAAAATATATTTTTCTGTCTTTTCGATTTGTTCCATATCCTATTTCCTATGTTCCGCTTCGGTGTCCGGTCTATCCCCAGCTCTGGCCGATGCCCTTCTCCACCGCTTTATCGTAAATGACCTTTGCCGCCACCAGATCCAGGGCCGCAATGCCCACATTCTCAAAGACGATGATCTCGTCGTCGTTCTCTCTGCCGGCCACGGTGCCGTTAATCACGTCTCCCAGGCTTCCCAGCACGTCACTTTCGGAAATGATGCCCTCCCGAATCGGAATCAGCAGATCCCCGCTTTCCGCCATCACCGCATCTTTGGAGTCGCAGATAATCTTAGCGGTTCTCGGCAGCACCGCCGGATCCAGCTCGTGCTTGTGCGGCTCGTAGGTGCCCACGCAACTGATAGTGCAGCCCGGTTTTACCTTGGTGCCGTCGAATACCGGCTCCGAAGATCCCGTTACCGTAATCAGCAGGTCCGCATCTTCCACCGCTTCATCGGCGCTGCCTGCTGCATAGATTCGGGGTCCGAATTCCTTCAGTTCCTCCTGCATCTCCGCTGCAAAAGCCTCCCGCTTCTCCTTGTTCCGGCTGTACACGGCCACCTCTTCCAACTTTCTTGCCGTCAGCATAGCTTCCAGCTGGCAAGCCGCCTGTCCTCCGGTGCCGATCATGGCCCCCTTCCGGCACTCCTTCTTTCCCAGAATATCGAAAGCGGCTCCCGATGCCGCACCGGTGCGGGCTTCCGTCACGTATGTACCGTCCAGGATGGCGCTGATGTATCCCGTCTTACCGTCGATGAGCAGTACCTGAGCCGGAGAGGTCTTCAGTCCCTGTTCCGGGTTGTGGGGAAAAATATCCACCACCTTCAGCGCCGCCGCATCCAGTCCCGGTGCATAGGCCGGCATAAACACGAAGGATCCGTCATATTTTCCCGGAATTACCGTGCGCAGCGGGTTCTCCACTTCTCCGTCCACCACGCTCTTGTAGGCCACCTTGTTGCCCTCGATGATATCTGCCATGGTTACGACTTTGCGAATGTCTTCTTTCGATAGTAACAGCATTTTCCTTTCCTCCTATAAAAACATATTTCGTTACGCCGGCCTCTGCCGGTTTTCCATCGCTTGAACCGCTGCCTTGGCCGCGGCGGTGGCATCGTCCGTATAGATATCCGCGCCGATGCTGTCGCAGAAATCCTGAGTCACCGGGGCGCCGCCCACCATGATGGTCACGTCCTCTCGGATGCCCGCTGCCTTGCAGCCTTCCACCACCTTCCGCATCTCTTCGATGGTGGTGGTGAGGAGCGCGGAGCAGCAGATGATATCGCACTTCTCTTCCTTGGCGGTGCGGACGAAGGTCTCCGCCGGCACATCGCTTCCCAGGTCGATCACGTCAAAGCCGTTTCCTTCCAGCATGATTTTCACCAGGTTCTTCCCGATGTCGTGCATATCCCCTTGTACCGTACCGATACACACTCTGCCCAAGGATGCGCTTGCATCGGCTACCAGCATGGGCTTCAGCAGATCCAACGCTGTGGTCATGCATTTTGCGGACATCAGCATTTCCGGGACGAACACCTCTCCCCGGGAGAAGGCATTGCCCACTTCCGTCATTCCGGTAATCAATCCCTTGTTCAGAATTTCCTGAGGCGCATATCCCGCATCCAGGGCTTCCCGGCACACCTTCTCCATCCGGTTCCGGTTTCCCTTCATCAGCACGTCCGCCACCTTTCCCAGCGGGGTCTTCCGAACACTGTCGGACACCTTCTGTTCCCCGTGAGATGCGGATTTATTTTTGCCCGTGGAAAGGGCATATTTCTTTTCCGTCACCGGATAGTTGTAGTGATGGAAGTGAAGTTCATTGTTGTACCGGGCAATTTCTTCGTCGATAATCGGATCCACGTGCTTGAAAATGGTGCCGCTCAGCCCATATGTGATGGATGGGATGAAGTGCTCCAGGGATCCGTCCTGCTTCAGCATCTTGCGCATGTATTCCCGAATTTCCTCTTCCGTGGCATCGCTCCGGTCAATCTCAGCGCCCACGCCGCCCATGACGATCATTCGGCCGTCCAGGTGGCGCACCACTTCAGGGATGTTGTTCTCCGGCAGGATTCCCTGCCAGCACTGAATGCCGATTTCCACCATATCATCCAGAATCGGCACCAGATAGGAATCGGAGTGGTGGATGGCGATGCATCCCGCATTCCGAATCTCTCCGTAGAACTTCCGATACGGTTCCTTAAAGAATTCCCGCCAGATTTCCGGCTTCATGAACAGCTGGTTTTTCGCACCCCAGTCGTCGTGGGAGAAGATGACGTCCGGTTGCAGCCCCTTAATCAGCATCCGAACATACTCCAGGCGGTAACTGAGGATGTAGTCAATCAGCTCGTGCATCTCCTTCGGGTGCTCGTAGAAATTGGTCAGGGTGTCTTCGAAACCCATCAGAAAGTGGCATTGCTCGAAGATACCGGTTCCCATAAAACCCGCCAAAAGACGCCGATCCCCCGCTTTTTCTCGCTGGGTCTTCCGGTATTCCTCCCAGCCCTCTTGGCAGTTGCTTTTAATATCCGGTGCGTGGACCACCTCTTTCCATCGGGTAATGTCCTTCAGCACCGTGGCTTCCTCCGAGTGATACGGGATGGTGCCCGGCGCATCTTCCGGGAAAAGAATGGTCACGCCCCAGCGGTCGATGGTCCGAGACCCCCGAACCTGACCGGCCCGAAGGTACCGGCTCACCGGATCCCCCAGCGCCATCTGCAGGGCTTCATACTGGTCCAGCAGGCGTTCCGGCCGCCCCTCTTTCTTCAACAGTTCCAGAAATATTTCTTTTGGTGTCATATTGCGTTCTCCTTTGTCCCTAAAACAATCCCTTTTCTAATCAATCAGTACCGCAGCGGAATAGGTGATGGTGCCCGGTCCGTAGTCGTACCGAAGCCCGGAGGCTTTTGCCACATCATTTACCAGCAAACCGTAGCCCTCCATGGAAGTGAACATTTCCTCCGGATGGCGGCAGGGCCGGTCCGGATAGGTGCACTTTCGGCACAGAGTACAGGCCCCCGTTCCCATGGGAAGGCAGTTCGGATATCCGTAACGAATTTGCCGCACCAAAGTGGCAAACCGCTCTTTGTGGCGTTTCTCTGCCTGTAAAATTCCCTCACTGTCAAAGTCGTGGGCCATCTTCCCCGTGGTCTGTACCAGGATCCCCCGATGATACTTCTCCGTGCGCTTCCGGCTGCGTTCCAGATCCCCCACCGCCGGCGGGCAGCTCCACCGGGTGCCGTAGGCCCGGCAGCGTCCGCTGGAACACATGTCCCGCACCTCCGGCCGGAAGTCCAGCGCCCCCATATTCAGTTCTCCGGCATGGTCGAATCCCACCTCTAGTGCCAGCTCGATGAGCTCCTCTGTTTTCATTTCCCTACCCTCGCAGTATAATGATTTATTATACCATTTTTGATATTTTCTTGACACCTCCAAAACCCTCTGCCTATAATATTAAGAAAAGATTTTATAGGGACAAAGAGACAAATATAAAGGAGCATATTATGGAACTTCATTTTCCGATTCTGCTGGACGGCGCCACGGGGACCGAGCTTCAAAAACGAGGCTACCGGGGCGGCATCAGCGCAGAGCAGTGGGTGTTGGAACACCCGGATGCCATTACGGATCTGCACAACAACTACATCGAAGCCGGAAGTGACGTGCTGTACGCCCCTACTTTTGGGGCCAACCGGGTCAAGCTGGAGGAATACGGCGTCTTTAATCAGGTGCTGGAGTACAATCGGCGTCTGGCAAAAATAGCATTGGATAATGCCGAGGGGCGCGCGCTGGTGGCGGGGGATATCTCCCAGACCGGCAAATTTCTGAAGCCTATCGGAAACACCACCTTCCGAGAGATGCTGGAAATCTACCGGGAGCAGGCGGAAGCCCTGGAGGAAGCCGGGGTGGATCTGTACGCCGTGGAGACCATGACCAATCTGGCGGAAGCCCGGGCGGCGGTGCTGGCCATCCGCCAAATTTCCGATAAACCCATCATGGTGTGTTTTACCTGTGAGGCCAACGGCCGCACGATGATGGGCAACGATATTGCGGCAGCGCTGGTGATTCTGCAGAACATGGGCATCGATGCCTTCGGGCTGAACTGCTCTACGGGGCCGGATCAGATGCTGCCCCACATTCAGCGGATGCAGAAGTACGCGGAGGTGCCCCTCATCGCCAAGCCCAATGCGGGCATGCCGAAGACGAAGAACGGGGAGACCTACTACGACTGCGGTCCGGAGGAGCTGGCATCCTACGTAAAGGATCTGGCGGCCGCCGGCGTGGGTATTTTCGGAAGCTGCTGCGGCTCCACGGAGGAGCACATTCGGGCGATTCGCCGGGAGCTTCAGAATGTGGAATTCCTTCCGCCTCATCCGGATTTTCAGGGCAAAATCCCTCTGGCGACGGAGAAGAATCTCTACCTCCTGCCGACGGATCTCGAAATCGGCAAAATCTATCCTTGCGATGAGCACCTGGAGGATTCCTGCGAGGAGGCAGAGGAGGACGACGAGGCCCTCTTTATGACGATTGAACTGAAAGCGGAAGAGGAGCTGGACAACCTGGAGGACTTCCAATACGCCATCCCGCTTCCGCTGTGCATACTTTGCAATGATGCGTCCCTTCTGGAACAGGCGCTGGAGATTTATCAGGGCCGGGCCCTCTATGCCGGCGATCTGCCGGAGGAAGAGCTTCTGCCGCTGGCCAACCGCTACGGACTGGTAATCTAGGGGGGCTTGCCGGACGAGCGGGCCGCGGCGAATTTGTTTTTATCGCTTGACAAGGTTTTGCGCCGGTGCTAGAATCTATGATTATAAAAATAAAACGATGACGAGGACAGTACGCTTGTCGGGGGAATCTTACAGAGAGGGATAGCCGGTGAAATTATCCCAGATTCGGACTTGCGGAACACCACCTCCGAGTGGCACTAATCCTGCCCGCCGGCCGCGTGAAAAGCCATAATGAGTGCCGGGATTTTCCCGGAAGATGGGTGGAACCACGAATACGAAATGTATGCGTCCCTTCTGACAGTATATCTGCGGAAGGGGCTTTTTTTGTACCTTCCGTTTCAAGAAGGAGGAAACCAAATGATTATTACTTTGAAAGACGGAAGTACCCGTGAATACGGAGAACCGATGTCCATCTACGATATCGCGAAGGATATCAGCGAGGGTCTGGCCCGTGTTGCCTGCGTGGGCGAGGTGAACGGTGAGGTGAAGGATCTTCGTACCGTGATCGACAGCGACTGTGAGCTGAACATTCTCACTTTCGATTCCGATGCGGGCAAACACGCGTATCGCCACACCTGTTCTCACGTTCTGGCGGAGGCAGTGCTGAACCTGTACCCGGAGGCAAAGCTGGCCATCGGACCTTCCATCGACACCGGATTCTACTATGACTTCGATATGCCGCCGCTGACCCGGGAGGATCTGGACAAGATCGAGAAGGAGATGAAGAAGATCATCAAGAAGGGCGACCGTCTGGAGTACTTTACACTGCCGAGGGAAGAAGCGATTCAGATGATGAAGGATCGGGAAGAGCCGTACAAGGTGGAGCTGATTGAGGATCTGCCGGAGGGCGAGACCATTTCCTTCTATCAGCAGGGTGATTTCATCGAACTGTGTGCGGGTCCGCACCTGATGAGCACCAAGCAGATCAAGGCGTTCAAGCTGACTTCTTCTTCCGGTGCATACTGGAGAGGAGACGAGCACAACAAGATGCTCACCAGAATCTACGGAACCGCGTACACCAAGAAGGCGGATTTGGAAGAGTATCTGGAGTACCTGGCAGATATCAAAAACAGAGATCACAACCGTCTGGGTCGTGAGATGGACCTGTTCACTACGGTGGATGTAGTGGGCCAGGGCCTGCCGCTGTTCATGCCGAACGGTACCAAAATGATTCAGAAGCTGCAGCGCTGGATTGAGGATCTGGAGGATTACGAGTGGGGCTACGTTCGTACCCGTACTCCGCTGATGGCCAAGTCCACCCTGTACAAAATCTCGGACCACTGGTACCACTATAAGGACGGCATGTTCCTACTGGGCTACGATAACCTGGAGGATCTGAACAATTCGGAGGATGCTTCCCGTGAGATTCACGGTGTTCAGGACCTGAAGATGATTGAAAACGATGCGGACAGCGATGTATACGCCCTGCGTCCGATGACCTGCCCGTTCCAGTATTATGTGTACAAAGCGCGTCAGAAGAGTTACCGCGATCTGCCATACAGAATGGCGGAGACTTCCACACTTTTCCGTAACGAGGATTCCGGCGAGATGCACGGACTGACCCGTGTTCGTCAGTTCACCATTTCCGAGGGTCACCTGGTGTGCACTCCGGAACAGATCGATCAGGAATTCAAGGACTGCGTAAGATTGGCAAAATACTGCCTCACCACTCTGGGTCTTGAAGAGGATGTAACCTACAGAATGTCCAAGTGGGATCCGGAGAACTCGGAGAAGTATCTGGGAACGGCGGAGGATTGGAACCGCGTAGAGGATGCCATGAGAACCATCCTGGATGAAATCGGTCTGGACTACACCGAGGCGACCGGCGAGGCAGCGTTCTACGGTCCAAAGCTGGACATTCAGGCTAAGAACGTATACGGCAAGGAAGACACCATGATCACCATTCAGTTGGATATGTTCCTGGCAGAACGCTACGATATGTACTACATCGATAAGGACGGTTCCAAGAAGCGCCCGTACATCATCCACCGTACTTCCATGGGCTGCTACGAGAGAACGCTGGCATGGCTCATTGAAAAATATGCGGGCAACTTCCCGACATGGCTCTGTCCGGAACAGGTTCGCATCCTGCCGATTTCCGACAAGTACGATGACTATGCGGAAAAGGTATTCCGTGAACTCCGTCGTAACGGCGTCGATGTTCACGTGGACCACAGCACGGAACGTATCGGTTATAAGATCCGTAAGGCACAGATGGAAAAGATTCCGTACATGCTGGTTCTGGGCGCCAAGGAAGAGGAAGAAAATGCCGTTTCCGTTCGTTCCAGATTCGCCGGTGACGAAGGCAGCAAGCCGCTGTCCGAATTCGTCCGCCAGATTGTAGAAGAGATTGAGACAAAGGCGATCCGGAAGAAGGAAGTAGAAGAAAAATAAAAAACGGGAGCTGTAAAATAAGTCCGCAAATAAAGAAGCGCCAGTTCCGGAGAATTCCGGTTCTGGCGTATTCCTTATTCTTCTTTCAATTCCTTCTTTTTCATGTCCTCAATTAAGAGACGGCCAAAACGAACAGCAAGTAGCAGCGGGAAAAGTGAGAGTGCATAGGTTCCCGGCTCATTGACGTCCTTGATGTAGAATACGTATTGTATTCCAACAAATGTAATCACCAGTAGTACGATTGCAAAAACAAAATCACTTTTTGGCACAGAGATTGACTTTTTCATCGTTCTAGCCCTTTCTTGAATAATAGATAGATTAAGTTATCGCAGGAATCATTCGACTCTTGTTGCAATATTGTACCATTTTAATGTTACCGAAATGATTCTGAAATGTTTCTGAAACGTTATTTTTTATTTCAAATTCTTAATAGATATTTTTATTTCTATTAATGACGTTTTTATGTATAAATGCTAATCTAAAAGTGAACGACTATAAACAAATCCGACTTACTGTTCTACCTTCTTTCTCCGCGCAAACAACCATGCACACAAACCAACGAATCCGATTGTAGCCCCGATTAATATTGGCCACACCGGGATTGGACAGACGCCTTCGCGAATGAGGTGGAGCCCCTGGTATAATGTGTACACTCCAAAGATAGAGAATATCACGAATGCAAGACTCTTCAGAAGTCCGTCCGGCGTCTTGCTTTTCAGCAGATATCCCACCATCATCCCCAGGATATCCGCTGCGAACAATCCAAGAGAACAAGCAAGCCAAACGATAAGCGCCGCACTCATTCCCTCATTTGCACCAAAAGTGATGGCGGTAAGCTGCGTCTTGTCTCCCAGCTCTGCCACAAAGAATGTGCAAAAGACAGCCAAGGGCGCGAATTGAATTCCGGATTTCGCATTTTCTTCCTCTTCATCCTCATCTCCCGCAATGGTAGATGCAGCGAAATAGAGAAATGCCAGTGCAGCAACAATCTTAATGACCCAATCCGGGATAAATTCACTCACCAGTCCACCTGCCAGCACTGCAAGTCCATTCAGTACGAGAATCGCCACCGCAGTTCCCAGTATGATGTCCCTCAATTTGTACTTCGAGGTAAGCGCAATCAGCATCAGCTGTGTCTTATCCCCCATCTCTGCAATGAATTCCGTCAAAAAAACTTTAAAGAATAGCATCGTCCATTCTCCTTTCTCCTGCAGACACGTTGCGTATGCCTCGGCTGTCCGCTTTATTCAATGCTTTTATCTGATAAAAAAAGACCCACGTATATCCATATCAAATGTAAGTTCTCCTGTCAACAAACAAATTTCATCAAAAAACACAAATGCTCGAATCCGAGGATCCGAGCATTTGTGCGTTCTTTATATTTGCCTTAAGTTAAAGTCTTACAACGAGTCTTTAAATTAACCCCAGAAGCTTGTAAGCTGTCCATAAACGATCATTGCCAGGAAGATCGGTCCAACCCACTTGATGCAGAAGTTGTAGAAACCTCTGGTCTTGAACTTTCTGGTTCCGCCGTTGCTGATTTCATCATCAAGATATCCAGGTACAACCCAGCCAAGCAGGATTGTCAGGATGAGACCGGTCAGCGGCATCAGGATACCTTCTGCGATGCAGTCCCATACGTCCAGTACATCCGGCTGTCTGAACAGGCCACGGAATGCTACGAAGAATGCATTCTGGCTTGTGCCCAGTCCATCAGCAGTGGTCAGGAAGTTACCAAACCATGCTGCTAAAGCCATGATAATGGTAACCTTAACTCTGTTAGCACTCTTTCCGGCCTTCATTCTGGAGTCCAGAATTGCGGAAATACCTGCCTCCATCATACCGATGGAAGAAGACAGTGCTGCGAAGAATACCAGCAGCCAGAACAGCAACTGGAAGATCTTTCCTGCAGCGCCCATGGACGAGAATACGGTTGTCATCGATACGAACAGCAGTCCAGGTCCTGCGGTTGGCTCCAGACCGAATGCGAATACAGCCGGGAAGATAGCTACGCCAGCCAGAATTGCTACCATGGAGTCACCAAAGGTGATAATAGCTGCGTTGGATTCCATGTTCTCCTTCTTATCCAGGTAAGAACCGTAAGCAATGATACAACCGGACGACAGAGAGAGTGAGAAGAAGCACTGTCCACCTGCCGAAGAGAGTACATTGAAGAATCCCTTTGCACTTCCCCAAGCGCTCAGATCCGGGCTGAACAGGAACTTCAGTCCAGGGCCTGCGCCAGGCAGTGTGCAAGATCTTACTACTACGATGAGCAGCATGAAGAACAGCAACGGCATTGCTACCTTACAGAACTTCTCGATACCACCGGATACACCACCGAATACGATTACCATTGTCAGGAGCAGATATCCTGTCATCCATGCAACGGAGTTTCCGGTGTTGGTCAGCAGTCCGCCGAACTGTGCGCCCGGATCGGCAGAGTTCAGAATACCCTTACCGAAGAGCGCCAGAATGGAGTCTCCCAGGTACTTGGTGATGAATCCACCGAATGTGCAGTAGAAGCAAATCAAGAGCCAAGGAACGATGGTTTGCAGAACACCGTTGAAGGTGAATCTGTGATCGGCTTCCTTGTAAGCTTCGATTGCTGCCTTCTGAGTCTTACGACCGAGAGCCATCTCGGAAAGCATCAGAGGGTAACCTGCTACAATTGCCAGAATAACGTACAAGAGCAGGAAAGCGAATCCGCCGCCCATACCCATCTTGTAAGGGAAGGACCACAGGTTACCAAGACCTACGGCCGATCCAAGTGCTGCCATCAAGAATCCAAAATTGGAATTAAATTGGCCTTTTTGGTTTTCTTGTTCCATTTCAATACCTCCATACAAAAATGAAAACGACACATATAAGAACTCTGTATAAGACATTACACCTTTTGGACTAAATCGGAATAATCACTTTATTGGTTAATCCGCCCTATACAATTTATGCTCAAAGTATATCACCTGTTCTTCACATTCGCAACATATGTTCTGTATATTTAGTTAAAGGGAGAAAACTTTTTACAATTTTTAATACTGACGGAAACCTATTGAACAATAGGGTTTTGAAAATTTATACGATTTTAAAAGCAAAATTTCGTTATTTTATTGTCGTACTTTTTTGAAACCGCTATATATTGTGTTTTCTTTTCATTTTTAAATCAATATACGCGTGCATATTTGCCTGATTGTTGATTAATTATCCATTCAACCAATTTTTAGTATAGATTGAAAAATTTTTCCAGCCCACTTTTCAACTGTTCTTTTTTGCTATCATATTTTTTCATACCGACTTCAGTATAACCATCGGTCTAACACTACGAGAAAATGCGGCCAAAACTGCGTATAACAGAAAAACACCGCCTCCGAAACCGAGACGGTGTTTCCCCTATATAATATAGAAATTAGTGTTTTAAGCGTTTTTATTCTGCTTCCAGCTTCTTGCTTGCCTTCAGCTCTTTTCCGGAGAGCAAAGCGGCATCTTTCTTCCAGAATGCACCCAGACCGCAGCCGATCAGTGCCGGGATAACCCAACCCAATCCGAAGGATGCAAACGGCAGGTTGTCGATAAACGCAATCGGATGTCCTGAGGTGCTGATGGTGCTCAGGATGCTGGTAATCAGCGCCACGTAAGTTCCTACGCAGATAACGTGATCGTTATCCGTAATTCTTTCCACATAGGCACCCAGTACCAGTACAATCAGCGGCGGGTACAGAATGTTCAGCACCGGTCCCGCAATGGCGATGATCTGGCTCAGTCCGAAGTTGGACATGGCATAGCTGATGGCAATCAGGGCAACAACAATCTGCTTGTACTTCAGCTTTCCGTGGGTCAATTCTTCAAAGTAGTCTCCTACGATGGAACTGAGTCCCAGCGCGGTGGTGACGCAAGCCAGGATTACGATAGCCGCCAGGGCGTATACGCCGTATTTACCCATCAGGTGATAGGTAATCGCTACCAGCAGGCCGGCCTGATCCAGTCCGGCATATTCCGGAATGCCCGAAGCGGTGGAGCCCAAATAAGTCAGTCCGCCGTACACGATGGCCAGCAGCGCTGCGGAAATGAGATCCGCGCCGACGATCATCTTTTTAACGTCTTCGTGTTCCTTGTAGCCGTAGTTGTACGCAGCGGTAATCAGCATGATGGTAATCAGCACACCGCCGATTCCGTCCAGTGTCTGATATCCGTTCTGAATGCCGGATGCGAAAGGAACGATTTCCTCCGGGGAAATCGATGCGCCCAGCGGATTGATGATTCCGATGACAATCAGGAGAATCATCACCGCAAGCAGACATGGGGTGAGGTAATTACCGATAATGTCTACTACTTTCGATGGGCGGATAACCAGACCCAGCGTAATCAGGAAGAACACCAGACCGTAGAGCCACAGCGGCACGCTTGGCGCGATGGTCTTGAATCCCAGCTCATAGCTGGTAGCCGCGGTTCGCGGAATGCACACGCACGGTCCCAGACAGAGCATGATGGTGGTGAGCAGTACCTTTCCCGGCTTCGCTCCCATCTTGCCAACCACTCCGTCTACGTTCCCTTTTCGGTTCAACACTACCGACGCAATCGCAATTGCTGCCAGTCCCACGTCCATGATGAAGAATCCCATGAATCCGCTGATCCAGCTGCTTCCCGTTTCTCTTCCCAGAAACGGCGGGAAGATCAGATTTCCCGCACCGAACTGTGCAGCAAACAACGCAAGTCCCATACACAGGGTTGCGGAGAACTTACTTCTTTTCTTTTCCATTTTTTCACCTTACCTATTAATACATATAACCAATACGCCACCTACTTTACCATGATGAAATGTGTTTTTAAAAAGAATTCTTTTCATCTTGCAAGCACTTTTTTTCATATTTTGGCATACTAAACCAATTTATTCTATTGTTTATTATTTTTTATCCGTTATAATTAAAACGAGAGGTAAAGGTTATGGATATTCAAAAATTAGACTATTTTTTGACAGCAGCAGATACCGGTAATTTCACCCAAGCTGCCGACCAGTGCAGAATTGCACAGACAACCATGAGCAAGTACATTGCTCAACTGGAGAGCGAATTCAATTGTAAGCTGTTCTATCGAACCAACAAGGGTTGTGAGCTCACCGACCAAGGGCAGATTTTCTACGAGAAAGCCATCGCCATGAAAAAAGATTATGCCAACCTGGTGGCTGCCCTGAAGCAGGACCATTCCCGGGATTTGAACCTGGGGCTGGACGGTTCTCATTTCTACGTCTCCCTTTTTACGGATTTTCAAACCGCCTATCGGGACGTAAACCTGAAAGCCGTCTTTGGCAGCGAAAAGGAATTGGTCAGCGATCTGGTACACCAGCGGCTCCACGCCATCGTCATGCCGGACAACATCAGCGAAAAGGTTCGCGCCTATCCGGAAATCCGCAGCATCGACATCCTGAAGGCCTTGGACTACCTGGTGATGCCACCCAACACGGTGCGCCACTTCGGCTCCATCGAGAAAGCGATTGAGAGCCTCCCGCTGATTACCAAATCCGTGGACGAAGAGTATTACGAATTCTGCCGCACCAATCTTCACAAAAAATACGGCACCACCTTCCACGATGTTCGGGTCGCCCGCAGTCAGGATGTACAGACCATGATGCTGGCACTGTCCCAGGGTTTCGCCATCCTTCCCCTTTCGGAAATCGATGCGGACAGCGACTTTGAATGTTTCCCGCTGGGAGAAGAATTCGTGGAAATGCTCCAGCTCTTCTACAGCACCAAATACATGAACGCCCCCCTGCGGAAGCTCATCGAATTCATCAACCAGCACGGCATCGTCACCTGCTAATTCTTCTTATAAATTATAAAAAAAAACCGGCAGGCGCTCCACTTTCGTGAAGCGCCTGCCTTTTCGTTTTGCATCCACTTCCGGGGGGAACCGGAAATCGGGTTAGTCAATGACCGAGGCAAAGCTCTTTTTATAAACTTTTAGTCGAGATTCACATTTGCCTTCAGGTTTTCAGCCTTCTTGCCCTGTGGCTTCGGAAGGAACGCACCTACCACGCATCCGATTACAGCCGGAACAATCCAGCCCAGGCCATCTGCAGCGAACGGCAGCTTTGCAGCCATGTCGGAGATTGCGCCCATCGGCAGGGTTCCCGCCAGGCTGGCCAGCAGGGATACATATGCACCTACGCATGCAGACATCTCGTTCTTTACCACCTTCTCCAGCAGTGTCATTACTACCAGAACAATCAGCGGCGGATACAGGATGGACAGAATCGGTCCTGCCAGTGCGATGATGTTGCTCAGTCCGAAGTTGGAGAGAATGTAGCTGAATACGATAACCGCGACAACGGTGTACTTATACTGCATCTTTCCGTTGGTGAGATCTTTGAAATAGTCACCGACTACTGCGGAAAGTCCGATTGCGGTGGTCAGGCAAGCCATCAGTACGATGATGGTCAGCGCGATTACGCCGTAGTTGCCCAGCAGTCTGTTGGTGATTGCCATCAGCAGCGGAGCCTGTTCCAGATTCTTATATTCTGCGATTCCGGAAACGGTGGAACCCAGATAAGTCAGTCCGCCGTATACCAGAGCCAGTAAAGTTCCGGAAATCACTGCAGAACCGCTGACAGTCTGACGAATTTCATCCTTTGTGGTGTATCCGTAAGCACATGCCGCAGTAATCATCATCAGTGTCTGCGGAACGCCGCCGATACCGTCCAGTGTCTGGTATCCGTTTACGATACCGTCGTGCATCGGGGATGCGTTTGCCAGGATTGCAGCTTCGTCAATCGGATTAACAATACCAATCACGATCAGCAGTATCATTACTGCCAGCAGAATCGGTGTGAGATAGTTTCCGATAATATCTACTACTTTTGTCGGGCGGATTACCAGCAGCAGTGCGATTCCGTAGAAAATAGCACCGAATGCCCACTGCGGAAGTCCCGGAATCATCAGCTTAATGCCCATTTCATAGGTGGTTGCTGCCGTACGCGGAATTGCAATCAGTGGTCCCAGGCAGATGATGATGGCGGTTACCATCGCTTTTCCCGGGATACGGCCAATTTTGCCCATAACGCCGTCAACGCCACCCTTCTTGTTGGATACGGTTGCAATAATCGCTGCTACCGCCAGACCAACGTCCATCAGGAAGAATCCGATGAATCCAACGAACCAGGAAGAACCGGTGTCTCTTCCCAGGAACGGCGGGAAAATCAGATTTCCGGCACCGAACTGTGTTGCAAACAGCGCCAAACCCATGATGATAATGGCGGAACGCTTGCTTCTTGTCTTACCATTCTGTTCCATAATTTCAATACCTCTCATACTTTTCATCCCCGCTTCTCCGGGGATGTACCTAAAGCACTCTTTCCTTACGGTACAGATGTTAACATATTCACAATTCCTTGAAAAACGAATTATTCCTATGGGTATAGCACTTTTTTTCATGCCGCCCGATGTTATGTGTTTATTTTGTAAAAATATTCTTTCTGCTATTCCTATATTCTACCGATACACCTCATTCCGCACGTTCGGTTATTCGTAGCGGTCCTCCGAATCTGCTTTTACCAGGTCGTAAATCAGTGGGTCTCGAATCAGATGCCGCCACACCGTAGTGGTGGCCTTCACAAAATCATCATTCAATGGGAGGGCCTCTTCAATCAACGGACAGGCGTACGGTACCTCCGTATCATCATAAATCATGATGAGCTCGCCCTCCTCCGTCAAATGGGGCAGCAGCGGAAAGGTCCGGCACTGAATGGGCCGCAGCGCTCTTTGGCAGTGAGGGGGATTCATGCAGTGCAAAAAGAACACCTTCCCCTTCCAGGATTCCGGGAATTCGAACTCTTCCGTGGATTCTTCCGTCCACCGATAGCCCTCGTCTTCCCGGCGGTGGATTTTGTCCTCCCCCGGCAGCAGGTAGATGCCCATTTCCATATCCGGCTCCGATTCCACCATACAACATGCGGCACCGCAAAGGGTGCCGCAGTCGTAATCCACCGGAGATACCCGGTCCAATAACCGATATATTGCGCGATAGGTGCGCTTCCTAATTGTGGATTTAATCAATTCTATTATTCCTCATCGTCATCGTCGTCATCAAAATCCAGCTGAGCGTCGAAGAAGCAAATAATGTCTTCTACCACTTCATCCTTCAGATCTTCGTAGTTGTGGATTTCGTGGCGGTAACCCGGATACAGCTTCGTCTCTACGGCATGGCCGCTTTCCGTCAGCCAATTGGATACCTGATACACTCCTTCGCCATACTGTCCCACCGGATCCTGGTCGCCGGCAATATTGAAGATTGGGAGTTCTGTCGGAACATTTTTCGCCCAGTCCGCTCCGGTAATGGCGGTAATCATCTGACAGAAGTAGAGGAAGGATCGATTGGTGGTCGGCTTTGTGAAGGCGTCAAACGGGTCGTGGGCGTGGTCGTACTGAACGCAAGGATCTGTGCAAATCCACTCGTTGCCCAGTTTGATCTCTTCGTCGCAGCGATCGAACATCCAGCCCATCACCACATTCGGTGCCTCGGTGGCCGGATCCTCTCCGTGACCGGCTGCCACTTCTTTCTCCAGGAGCTCGATTCCTTCTTCTACGTGCGGGAATACGCCGCTGGTACCGCAAAGGGTTACGCCGGCAAGCTCATCGCCGTATTTGGTGATGTAATCCCGTGCGATGAAGGAACCCATGCTGTGGCCGAACATGAAGTACGGAAGATTCGGATACATTTCCTTGACCAGGGTGGTGAGCGTGTGTTCGTCCTCCATCATGGTGCGGAAACCCTTGTCGCCCCAATCGCCCCAGGTGTCGTTCACCATGGCGGTTTTTCCGTGACCTACGTGATCATCGGCCGCGACGATATAGCCGGCCTCCATAAAATTCACAATCATATGGAAATATCTTCTGGAATGCTCTCCGAAGCCGTGCACCAGCTGAATGATTCCGCAGGGCTCAGTTGCCGGAACGTAAATCCAGCCTTGCACATCATCTCTCTCATTGAAGGATTTAAAACTTACTTCATGTAACATCGTACACCTCCTGACACGGGGCTTTCACCCGGTCTGTTTTTTTATAGAGCAATCCGGACACGGCATCTTTCGATCGTGTCCGGATTAAAATCGATTAAAGCACGGATGTGCTGTCAGTTCTTATTTGTCGTATTCGTTCATCCACTTGATCAGCTCAACGCAGTAATCATCGTGTCTGTCTACGAATGTGGTGTGTCTTGCATTCTCCCAGAGGATCCACTTGGTGTGCTGGATTCCGTCTGCCATGGTCTTTGCAACCAGTGGAGAGCACAGATCGGAGATACCGCTCATAATCAGGGACGGTACTTCGATTTCAGGCAGTCTGTCGATATACTCGAAGTCTCTCAGTGTACCGGACGGTACGAATTCGTTCGGGCCCCATCCATACAGATATGCTTCGCCGCCGCTCTTCTTTGCTCTGGTGCAGCACTCCGGAAGATCTTCTCTCCAGTATGTGCAGTATCTGTCCATATAGTGATCTACTGCCTTCAGATAATCTTCGCCGGTGAAGTCTTCGGTTTCCAGTGCGTGGTTGATGGCTTTCTGATCTGCCTCATCCATCATCTTAATTCTTCTCATACCTTCCTTTGCCCACAGGCTGCTGCTTGGGTGACCGGAGGAGATGATGAAGGATTTTACGCCCTTTGCACCACGCTCAATTGCGTATGCAATCTGCATCATACCACCCCAAGACTGACCGATGATGTGGCACTTATCCAGACCCAGGTGCTCTCTCAGTGCATCCAGCTCGTCCAGCCACAGATCCTGTGTCCACATTTCAGGATGTCCGTCCAGGTAAGAATTTCCGCAGCCAATCTGGTCGTACATTACGATCATACGATCATCATCGTCTGCTACGTTGTCCAGTACTTCGAAGTAGTTGTGGGTGGATCCCGGACCACCGTGCAGGCAGATCAGCGGAGCCTTTCCGTTGTCCTTCTGCTCACCAACGATTCGGTAATAAGTCTGATAACCTCTGAACGGCATGTAACCTTCTGTAATCTTTGCCATTTTTTTAACTCTCCTTTGTAAATTAAATGCCGCAGCCCGCAGACCGCGGCACCCTTATCATTTCCGTTTTATGCCCTCGGAAGTGTCTGCCGAGGCGAACTTTGTTTTATGAACAATTATTCTCCGTCCGGAACAACGACGATTTCATCCTTCGGATACTCGTTGAGCACTTCGCAGCCATCTTCGGTGATGTACAGGATGTCCTCGATTCTTACGCCGATACCCTCGTCATAGAGATAGATTCCCGGCTCAACGGAGAAGCACTGTCCCGGTACGATGATTTCGTCGTTAGCCAGGGATACGTCGCCCACCTCGTGGTCTTCCAGACCGATGGAGTGACCGGTTCTGTGTGTGAAGTATTCACCAAAGCCCTGCTCGGTGATGTAATCTCTTGCAGCCTTATCTACGTCGCTCATCTTGTTGCCCGGCTTTGCTGCTGCAATACCTCTCTTGTTGGCTTCCAGAACGATGTTGTAGATCTGCTTCTGTCTCTCGCTTACTTCGCCGATGAATACGGTTCTGGTGATGTCGGAAGCATAACCCTTCCACATTCCGCCGATGTCCAGGACAACGGAGTCGCCGTGCTTACCCTTGCTGTTGTCGGTGATGTGGTGCGGATCTGCGCCGCCCTTACCGTATGCAGTGATCGGGTCGAAGGACATGCCGCTAAAACCAACTTCCTTGCACAGTTCTGCAGTCTTCTGGTTCAGCTCGATTTCGGTGAGGCCCTTTGCAACCCATGGAATCAGTTTATCCATAACCTGATCGATCTTCAGAGCGGATTCCTTCATGATCTTGTGCTCATCTTCACCCTTAACCTGTCTAACTTTATCAATTACGCATGCGTTGTTTACGAAGGAGCTGCCTGCGCCCAGTTCCTGAAGTCTCAGAACGAATCTTGCCGGCCAAGTCTTGTCGATACCCATTGTCTTCTCTTTGTCGACGAAACGGGACAGAATTTCTACGCCGTCCTCCACGTCATCGTAATAGGTAATCTCCACGCCAAGGTCTTCCACCTGTGGGAACAGCTTGTTCAGTACGAAGTGAACGGTACCGTCAACATTGATGTACAGCGCACCCATTCTTTCGCCGAAAACAAATGTCTTGTCCAGCAGGTAGTACAGAGCGTACTGGTCGGAAACGAGCATCTGCGGGATGTCTTTTTCCTTCATCTTAGCAATGGTTCTCTCCAAACGATCTTTTTTCAACATGATGTAATCCTCCATTTCTTAAGTCTTTCCGGATTGTTCCGAAAATAACATCCATAAATCATTATAGCACGACCGCCGGCACTTTGATAGAGAATCTACAACTATTATATACTTTCTTTTTATAAAATAATCATTTTCTAAATTCCAAGTGTCCGAGTGGTCCGGCGGTGCAGCGCTGCCCCGGGCTCTCGTTCGCCGAGAGCGTTGGATTTCTAACTAGATGGCTCTGGTGTACTCCTTGAGCCATTCCTTCTCCTCGTCGGTGAGGAACGGGCTAACCTTCTCGTAGCAATCCTTGTGGTAATCGTTGAGCCATTCTCTCTCGGAGCGTGTCAGCTCTTCCGGATCGATGCCGTCCAGGTCGATCGGTACGAAGTTCAGTGTCTCGAAGTGCATGAACTGACCGTACTTGTTCTTCTCGCCCTTTACGGTAAGCAGGTTGTTCTCGATACGGATACCGAAGTCGCCTTCTTCGTAGATTCCCGGCTCATTGGTTATAACCATGCCTTCTTCGAACTGGTGATGCTCATTCTTGGACGGAACGATGTACCAGCGGAATCCGGTTGGCGGTTCGTGAATGCTGCCCAGATAACCGAATCCATGTCCGGTTCCGCACTGGAAGTCCTTGTTCAAATCCCAGATTGGCTGTCTTGCCAGTACATCCAGGGACCAGCCGTGATTTCCGTACAGGAAGTTTGCCATGCTCAGGTGCTGCATTGCTCTGTATACTGCGGTGTAGTATTTCTTCAGCTCCGGTGTGATATGACCCAGAACGGTAGTACGGGTGATATCGGTGGAACCTTCATAGTAGCCGCCGCCGGTATCGGTCAGCAGCATGCCGCCTTCTTTCAGCGGAACATCGGACTCCTCTGTCGGGGAGTAGTGCATCATTGCTGCGTGTGCACCAAATGCCTGCAGAGGTTCGAAGGAATCCCGAATGTATCCTTCCTGTTCCGCGCGGAGGGATGTCAGCTTGTCGGATGCGGACAACTCGGTGATCTCCATCTTGTCGTAGTTCTTTTTAATCCAGTACATGAACTTGGTGAGGGCAACGCTGTCCTTCAGCTCTGCTTTCCGGATGTTTGCGATTTCCACTTCGTTCTTCATGGCCTTCATCAGGATGGTTGGGTTGGCACCTTCTACCACCTTGCATGGCAGGCTCTTGTAAAGTGCGTAGTTCATCTTCATCGGGTCGATGAGAGCGACTTCGTCTTTACCAATCTTCTTGGCATCTTCGTAGATGTCATTATATGGGTGAATCTGAACGTTGTTCTTCGCCAGCTCTTCACGGATTCTGTCGTTCAGCTTGCTTTCGTCGATGTACAGGTGTGCATCGTCTTTGCCAACGATTACATAATCCAGAACCAGTGGGAAGAAGTCGATATCGTCACCACGGAAGTTCAGCAGCCACGCATTGTCATCCAGAGATGCAATCAGGTGTACGGTAGCACCGCATTCTGCCATCTTTGCCCGAACTCTTGCCAGTTTAGATGCAACGTTCTCGCCGGTGTACTTGTCTTCCAGGAAGAAGCATGGCTTCTTGGACTGTTCCGGACGGTCGGTCCAGATCTGATCGATCAGATCTACTTCGTACTCGATGGTGATGTTCTTTGCTCCCAGAACTTCTTCGTATTCCTGACCTTCGCCCATGGAGAGCACACGGCCGTCGAAGGCAACCTTGCCGCCTTCCGGAATCTGTTCTGCCAGCCACTCGGTAGTGGATGGAGTGTCATCAACGAACATCTTCATCAGACGAACGCCGCTGCCTTCCAGTTCGGCCAGTGCCTGGGTGAAGTATCTTCCATCCGTCCACAGACCGGCATCGTTCTTCGCGATAACAGCTGTTCCATAGGATCCGCTGAAACCGGTAATGAACTGTCTGGCTTTAAAATGTTCGCCAACATACTCGCTCTGATGGAAGTCTGCGGTCGGAACGACATATGCGTCGATGTTCTGCTCTGCCATCAGCTTGCGAAGCTGTTCAATGCGCTTTGCAACTTCTGTCATTTTGTTTCCCTCCTTAATAAAACGCGGTAGAACTACGGTCCCCGGGTAAAGCCCGCTTCCGGTCCTTCGCGCTTTCGGACCCGATTGGGTTGCTCAATGAAGACCCTTCGGATTTCCGTGAGGCCCTCCGGGAGACTTGAGTGTCCTCCGGACGCCTTTTGGCCGTGAGCATAGACCGTGTTCTATACCTAGTCAAAATTGTAACACTTTCAATAAATAATTCAACCGGTCCGGCTACTCAAAAAATTAATACTTTCCTCGGAAAGTTCTTGATTTTTTTATGGATATAATTTTAGTTTTCGGTTGAAATTGCTGAAGAGGGCTTATTTTTCGCTTTTGCACCGGCTATCCCTACTAAATTTCGATTTGAATGGGGCGGCGCCAACATGGGCCGGCGCCGGGCGGGATAAAGGAAGAAAGTGATGTTGACGCCCTTGTTTTTCCGCCTCATGCATCAACTCCACTTTCAGAGTTAATGCATGAGTACCCGTTTCTCCATCCCATGCATCACTTCTAATCATTTTTATACTATTTTTCTTCTACTTTACTTTCAACCAGGTATTAAAGTGATGCATAAGCAGCTGTTTTCAGCATTCCGACATCACATCTTGCCATTTCCGCCGGGCATCTTTTCTCTAATCTGCCCGGCGACCACAACAAAATGATGCAGGAACCTCCTTTTTCCGCGTTCCTGCATCAATTTCCCGATTTTGTCCCGGCGGCCCGGATTAGAACCCCGGCCGGTGTGCCCAGTCGCCTTTGTATGCTATTCTTCCTGACACAGTTTTCGACTGTGGGCTTTTGCCAATTCCAATCCTTTCCGGTTATACTCTTTCCGGAATTTCTCCCGGATAATTTCTGCGGGGCGACCGCCCGGTTCCAGTTTGCGCCACTGGAAATCCAACGCTTCCCGGATATATGCCCACTCGGCAGAGGCGGAGCCTGTCACAGGCGCTGCAACCCCAACGGGGGCGGAACCGTCACCGGGTGCGGAGTCGTCACCCTCAAAGAACTCTTCCATTTTCTGCAAAGCCTGCACCGCGTTCTCCCGGATGCTGCGGCCGTTGGAAAGGCACGTGGAATCATCGAACAGCGCGGCGCGCTTCATGTCACGAAGCGCCCGGAGCTGCTCTCCCTCCGGGAACGGCTTCGGCGCCCGACTCGCCAGGTACACCATCAGGAGATGTAGAAAACGCACGTCCTCTCGAAAAATCCCGATTTCCGAGTACGGGTTTTCATCGATAATCCGAATCTCGATATGGCTCACCCCTTCCCGTCGCAGGCGCTCCAAATCATACAGCCCCGCTGACTTCAGCCGCACCGGGTAGTACAGCTCCGCCGGGGACATTAAAGTCCCGTCCTCCGTGTATTTTAGGATGGAATCCACGTACCCCTCCAAGCTGCGGTAATCCAGCACCGGCTCGAAATCGTTCCAATAGCCGATTTCACTGCTCCGCGGACTGGCATACTTCAGGCAAGGCGTGCCGTCTTTTTTCCCCGGACAAAAATAGCTTTCATCCAGTACCGGACTCGCCGCGAAAAGATACACGATCAGCCATGCGTACCGGGTGGTCCACGCCGCCAAATTCAAATAGGCGGCATCCGCACTTCGCCGCGTTTCGCCGGCACAGCCGGTTCCAACGCCGGCATCCCCTATTGCCGAAATTGCCTCCCGGAATTTCTCCGGAAAAGACAGGTTAAAGTGAATCCCGGAATACAGCATCAGCTGTGTGCCGTACCGGTCCCTCAAATGTTTCCGGTACACCGTCTTCCATGCCTTCTCCCCGCAAAACTCCATGGGCGGATTCTCCCCTTCCGCCTGAACATAGGGCGGGTTGCTGAAAGGCCACAGGTACTCCGGCCCGGTCTCCCGTTTTTCCAGCACGCGGGCCGCCTTCCGGTGCAGCCGCCGCAAAGCCTCCCAGACCTCATCCGCGGAATCGCACACATCCGTGACAAATTCCAATTGATTCCCACTGAAATCCACATCCAAATCCGCATCATCCGGAAACGGGTGGGACGTCTGAGCCAGCCGGCCGCGTCGGTCTACCCGAAGACTTTCTTTTTCCAGCCCCATTCGCGCTGCCAAAATATTTTTATCCAGTCGTTTCATATTTTTACTCCTACCCCCAATATGGGAACGATTTTATCATGGCAAAAATCCCGTCGCAAGGAAATTCAGAGTGATTTGATAGGAATTTGCATGAAAGATTTGTGAAAGGTGTTGCATTTCCTTGAAATCAATGGTATTGTAACTTTCGTAGAAAATTTTTCCTAAGGAATATGAAGGGAGTTATATAAATGGCAATTACGAAGGACAACGTCATCGGCGAAGTTATCACCGCACATCCGGAACTGATCGAGACATTCTTCCAAAACGGAATGATGTGCATCGGCTGCCCGGCTTCTCAGGGTGAGTCCATCGAGCAGGCATCCCAGGTTCACGGCCTCGACGCGGACGCACTGGTAAACGCTCTGAACGACGCACTAAAAGCAGAATAGTCCGCGGCTCTAGGCGACCGGCTCGGCGAGCTCGATCAGCGGAGCGCATATCAGGGGTCGGCGAAGCCGACCAAACATGGAGATGTGAAGATTCCGGCGCAGCCGGAATCGACCGATTATTGGAGATGAAAAACGGATGCGGCCTGCCCGGCGCAGGCTGCATCCGTTTTCCTTTACCGGAAATCCTTCCCCGTCCGCGCCGTCGGCCGCTGAAGGCCCTTGATAGTTTTTCCTTTTCCTTTTTCAATCCTTTAAGTTGGTTTAAGGTTTTTGCATATAATAATAACTGTAAACAGAAGAGATACTGTTTACAGAATTCTATCACCACCCAATCTCAAACATAAGTTAACACGAAGGAAAAGACAAGGCACCCCCCATCGCCTTGTCTTTTTCGTTGCATTTTTCGGATCTTCACTTTTTCCTCGCCGGAGGCATCGTTCTAATTACATTATCCGCACATTGCTAGCACAATCCCATATGCCTAGAAATTTGAGGGGAGTTCACGCTCTTTGGCAGAAAAGCCTGAATTGAAAAAGTAAGTTCTGCTTTTGTTCTGGCGGCACTGGACTTTAA